>Ga0207708_10003047_pt1 | contig 12345 bp, 14 predicted proteins | sample KBSK5101metaG_FD_184340 | JGI IMG/M metagenome (GOLD analysis project Ga0207708, IMG submission 184340) | Corn, switchgrass and miscanthus rhizosphere microbial communities from Kellogg Biological Station, Michigan, USA - KBS K5-10-1 metaG... | ecosystem: Host-associated > Plants > Roots >...
AGCGTGCGGTCCGCCGCCAGCAGCTCGCGCGCCGCGGGCACGTCGGGCTGCGACGGCGCGTACGGGACCTCCGGCGGGCACTCGTCGAGATAGCGCGCGACGAGCGCGCCCTCGGGCGTGTCCAGCCCCGGCGTGGGGGGCGGCGCGGCAGCGGCGCCACGGCCGCGCAGGAGGTCGCGCAGCCCCATCGCTACCCGCCCGCGAGCGGGACGAGGCGGACGAAGACCACCTCGCTGCCGGCGCCCAGCTCGAGCGGCTCGTCGAGCGCCTCGCGCTGGCGGCCGTCGACGATCACCAGCAGCCGGCCGCGCTCGAAGGCCTCCAGCGCGGCGTCGACCTGCTGCTCGGCGTCGATCGCGCGCCGCACGCGCGGGCCGTTGAGCGTCTGCTCGGCGTCCGTGGGCACGACGAGGCCGCGGTAGACGTCGTCGCGGGTGGCGTTGAACTCCGCCACGTCGGCCTCCACGCGCCCGCGGATCACCTCGCGCAGGGTGGCGGGGCGCCCGGGGAGCTCGAGGCTCTGCTCGGCTCCGTGGCCGCCGGCGGTGGTCTCGTCCCGCACCCGCAGTCGCACCGCTGGAGAGCGTAGATCAGTCGAGGTCGGGGCGGCGCCGGTGGCGCTTGATGTCGCCGCGGCGCTTCTTGGCCTCCACCCGCCGCTTCTGGCTGGCCCGCGTCGGCCGCGTCTTCGTGCGCGGCCGGCGCACCTCGAGCGCGTGCGAGAGCCGCGACGCCAGCCGCTCGAGGGCGAGCTCGCGGTTGCGGTGCTGGGAGCGGGTGTCCTGGGCGGACGCCGTCACGCGCGGCCCGAGCTTGGCCGAGATCCGGGCGCGCTGGGCGTCGCTGAGCGTCTCGCTCGCCGCGACGTCGAACGAGGCCTCCACCCGCGAGGCGGTGACGTTGGCGTGCTGACCCCCCGGGCCCGAGGAGCGGGAGGTTCGCAGCTCAATTTCGCTCAGCGGTAGAGCCAGACCGGCGCGGACGTGCAGGACCTCGGCCATCTGCGCACAAGATTGGCAGGGACGAACTTCGTAACTTCCGCCGCCCGGACCGGTTAGAGTCGCCGGGACGGTTCGAACGAGATGGAGCCCTAGTCGACGTGGAAGCCTCAGCACTTCACGCACCGAGCTTGACCCGGGTTCCGCTCGGTACTCCGCTGCTGAGGCTCCGCTCCGACGAGCAGCTGCTCGCGCTCTTCCGGGCCGGCAACGAGGAGGCGTTCGGCGCGATCCACGATCGCTACCGCCAGCGGCTCTTCGCCTACGTGCGCCAGATGCTCTCCAAGGGCCCGCGCCAGGACGCCGAGGACGTCATGCAGGACGTGTTCGTGCGCGCGTACGGCGCGCTGCGCGCCGACGACCGCGAGATCAACCTGCGCGCCTGGCTCTACCGCGTCGCCCACAACCGCTGCATCGACCACCTGCGCCGCCCGACGCCGCCGGCGGCCGAGATCTTCGAGATGTCGCGCAAGCCGCTGCACGACCCGATCGAGGAGGCGCAGCGGCGCGAGGACCTCGCGCGCCTGGTCGAGGACGTCAGCCGGCTGCCCGAGCAGCAGCGCTCGGCGCTGCTGATGCGCGAGATCGACGGCATGTCCTACGCCGACCTGGCGTCCGCGCTGGACGTCACGGTCCCGGCGGTCAAGTCGCTGCTCGTCCGCGCGCGCGTCGGCCTCGTCGAGGCCGCCGAGGCGCGCGACGCCGACTGCTGCGAGATCCGCGACGACCTGATGGCCTCCTACGACCGCGGCGTGAAGGCCTCGGGCCGCGCGCGGCGGCACATGCGCTCGTGCGAGGGCTGCCGCGAGTACCGCACGGCGCTGCGCGGGATGAAGCGGTCCTTCGCCGCGCTGACGCCGGTCTCCGCCGGCCTGTTCGGCTCGCTCGCCGCCAGCCTCGGGATCGGCGGCGGCGGCGCTGCCGCGGGTGGCGCGGCCGCCGGTGGCGGCGGGGTCGCCGCGACGGCCGCCGGCGGCACGCTCGCGACCGCGACCGCCTGCAAGGTCGCCGCCGTCGTCTGCACCGCGGCGCTGACCGCGGGCGGCGCCGTCGAGGTCGGCAAGCTCAAGCACGACAAGGCCGCGCCCGCGAAGGCCGCCGCCGCGAAGGCCGCTCCGCCGGCCGCAGCCGCGGCCGTGTCCGTCGCCGTCGCCGACCAGCCCGTCCTGCACCGCACGATGAGCCAGCCGGTGACCGCCGCGCCGAAGGCCGACGCGCCGCGCAAGAAGGCCAAGGCCGAGCGCGAGGCGGCCACCGTGAGCCCGCTCGCCACCGGCGCCCCGGCCGAGCCGAAGGTCGAGACGACCACGCCGGTGAGCTCGCCCGAGACGACCGCGCCGACACGCACCGGCGGCGTCTCCGCGCCGACCGAGCAGGAGCCCGCCACGTCCTCCCCGGGCACGAGCTCGCCCGGCGCCTCCGCCCCGCCGGCCACGCCGCAGAACGGCACCGCCGCACCCGAGCAGCAGGCCCCCACCGGGTCCACCGGCAGCGGCGCGCAGAGCGGCTCGGGCAGCGACACGGGCGCCCCGCCGTCCGAGCACTAGAGGGCCTCGGCCACCGAGGCCTTGCCGCTAACCTCGCGGCCATCGACCGCTACCTCGAGAACCTCGACCACGAGACGCTGCTCGTCCGCCGCGGCCGGCGCTCGGGCCTCTACACCATCGTCGCCGTGCACTCGACGGCCCGCGGCCCGTCGCTCGGCGGCTGCCGCATGTGGACCTACGCCGACTCGCGTGCCGCGATCCGCGACGCGCTGCGCCTGTCGCGCGCGATGACCTTCAAGTCGGCCGTGGCCGGGCTCCCGCTCGGCGGCGGCAAGGGCGTGATCATGCTCCCGGCCGGTCACGCGCCGCCCGCAGGCGACGACCGCCGCGACGTCCTGCTGGACTTCGGCGACACGGTCGGCTCGCTCGGCGGCGCCTACGTGACCGCCGAGGACGTCGGCACCTCCGACCGCGACATGGCGGTGATCGCCGAGGCGACCGACCACGTCGCAGGCCTCGCCGTCGAGACCGGCAGCTCGGGCGACCCGAGCCCGTGGACCGCGCTCGGCGTCCAGTGCGCGATGGAGGTCGCCTGCGAGCGCGCCTTCGGCAGCGCCTCGCTGGCGGGCCGCAGCGTCGCGGTCGTCGGGCTCGGCCGCGTCGGCGGCAAGCTCGCCCGCCTGCTGGCCGAGGAGGGCGCCACGCTCGTGGCCGCCGACGTCGACGAGGGCAAGCGCGCGCTCGCCGACGAGCTCGGCGCGAGGTGGACCGACCCCGACAGCGCGCTGACGGCGGACGTCGACGTGCTCGCCCCGTGCGCGCTCGGCGGCGTGCTGGACGACGACACGGTCCCCGAGCTGAAGTGCCGCGTGATCGCCGGCGCCGCCAACAACCAGCTCGCCGCCGACGCGATCGCCGTCCAGCTCGCCGACCGCGGCATCGTCTGGGCGCCCGACTTCGTCGCCAACGCCGGCGGCATCATCAACATCGCGGTCGAGTTCGAGGACGCGGGCTACGACGCCGCCCGGGCCGAGGAGCGCGTGCGCGGGGTCTCCGACACCACCCGCGCGGTCTTCGACCATGCCGAGGCGACCGGCGCCACGACGCTCGCCGCGGCGATGGAGATCGCGCGCCGCCGGCTCGCCGAGGCCGGCGCCGCCGCGGCCTAGGCCCGGCCGCGCGCTACCAGCGCAGCGACGGCAGGCCCTTGAGCACGCGCGGGATGTCGCGCCGCGCGCGCTGGTGCGCCTGGCGCAGCGCCGGCGTCGCCGCGGCGCCGTGCACGCCGGCCCCGTGGCCCATCAGCAGGTGCCGCGGCGAGTAGGAGCGCAGGCCGCGCGGCGGCAGCGCGCGCAGCATCGGGTGCATGCCGACCGCGGTGCCGCCGCCCGTGTAGAGGTCGTTGCGGCCGACCACCTCGGCGACGATCAGCGCGTCGTGCTCCGGCCACCACAGCGCGGTCTCCTTCCAGCCCGGGAAGCGCACGACCGGGATCGCCTTCCACGGCGTGCCCGGGACGGCGTCCGGGACCTTCAGGTGCTCGACGCCGTAGCGTTCGGCGAGCGCCGCGCAGTCGCGGTTGTGGCGGTCGAGCAGCTGCAGGACGCCCGCGATCTCGCCGAGCCCCGCGGCGCGCTCGAGCGCCTCGTCGAAGGCGACCGGATCGACCAGCCACACGCGGCCGTCGACGACCAGCGCGTGCGAGCTGCGCTGCATCCCCTCCTCCAGCACCCAGGAGAAGCCGAACGCGTACTCGTCGTAGACCCTGACCGTCCGCGGCATCGGCGGTCAGGCTAGCTTCACGTCGTCGGGGAGCCGCCCCTCGTCGGCGAGCTTGCCCGCGTGCGCCCGCAGGGTGAGCGCCGCCGCGGGGCGCAGCGCGGCCGGGGCGTCGGCCCACGCCGCGTCGAGCAGCTCGTCCTCCGTGCGCGCGCCCGCCTCGAGCGCGGCGAGCAGCTTGCGCTCGCGCTCGGCCCGGTGGGCCAGGTACTCGCCGAGCTTCGCGGCCGGGTCCCAGACCGGCGGGCCGTGGCCCGGGCACAGGACCTCCAGCCCGAGCGCGTCGAGGCGCTCGAGCGCGGCCAGGTACTCGCCGAGCCGGCTCATCACGAAGACGCTGCCCTCGCCCAGCACGGCGTCCCCGGTGAACGCCGCGGCCCCCGCGACGAACGCGAGGTGGTCGTCGGCGTGGCCCGGGATCGCGATCGCGCGCAGCGGCCCGAACGCGTCGCCGTCGGCGAGCACGACGTCACCCGGGTGGCGCGCGGCGGCGACCGGCGGGCCGCCGAGCCGCTCACGCAGCGCGGCGACGCCCTCGACGTGGTCCTCGTGGTCGTGCGTGAGCGCGATCCCGCCCGCCCCGCCGCGCGCGGCGACCTCGGCGGCGACCGCGTCCAGGTGCGCGTCGAGCGCCGGGCCCGGATCGACCACCCACGCCGGGTCGCGCCCGATCACCCACGTGTTCGTGCCGTCGAGCGTGTACGGGCTCGGGTTGTCGGCGCGCAGCCGGGCGATGTCGTGGTCGGCGAGCTCCGGCACGGCGCCTAGCGGCGAGAGGCGATCCGGTACACCGGCCCGTCGAGCGAGACCGCATAGACGCGGCCGCGGGCGTCCTCGCCGAACGAGGACAGGTTCGGGACGTTCAGCCGCGTCGTGCGCTGCTGCGTCGCGCCGCCGGGGCGCAGCCTGGCCGACTCGATCCTCCCGCGGCAGAAGTCGCCGAACACGTAGCGGCCGTAGAGCGCGGGCACGGCGCGGTCGCGGACCACGACGCCACCGGTGATCGAGCAGTAGCCGTCGCCGTGGAAGCGCTGCAGCACCGGCCGCACGTGGCCGGGCGCGGACTCGCCGGCCTCGTAGCGGCGGCGGCCCTCGAACGGGCGCCAGCCGAAGTTCTTGCCGCGGCCGGAGCGCACGAAGTCGATCTCCTCGACCTCGTTCTGGCCGACGTCGCCGATCGACAGGTCGTCGGTGCGCCGGTCGAACGAGAAGCGCCATGGGTTGCGCAGCCCGTAGGCGTAGATCTCGCCGCGCGCGCCGGAGCGGCCCACGAACGGGTTCGAGCGGGGCACCGAGTAGGCGCGGCCGCCCGAGGGCCGCGGGTCGATCCGCAGGATCTTTCCGAGCAGCGAACCGAGGTTCTGCGCGTTGCCGCGCGCGCCGTGGCGGTCGCCCGCCCCACCGCCGTCACCCGTGCCGACGTAGAGGTGCCCGCCGGGCCCGAAGAGCAGCAGCCCGCCGTTGTGGTTGTCCTCGCTGTCGGGCATCCGGAGCACGAGCCGTTCGGAGCCGGGGTCGGCGCGGTTCGCGCTCGCCCGCCGGTACTCGACGACGCGCTGGTCGCCGTCGTTGTCGGTGAAGTAGACGTAGAAGCGCCCGCTGGAGGCGTAGTCGGGCGCGAACGCCATCGACAGCAGGCCCTGCTCCCCGTTCGCGGTGACCTGCGAGGAGATGTCCAGGAACGGCGTGCCGAGCTTGCGGCCGTTGCGCACGACCATGATCCGGCCGCCCTGCTCGACCACGAACTGGACCTTGCGGGCGCCGCGCGGGGCGGTCACGAACACGGGCGAGGAGAAGCTGCCGATCCGCACGAGGCGGACCCCCTTGCGCGCCTGGGCGGCGGCCGGAGTGGCTGTCGCGGCCGGCTCCGCCGGCGCCTGCGACTGGGTGGCGGCCGGCGTCGCGCGGGCGGCGGAGCCGTCGCCCGAGCTCCCGCAGCCGAGCAGCAGGCCTGCCGCGAGGCCCGCAGCAGCAAGGACCACCCGCAGCCGCATCATGCCCCCGAATATCTCATACCGGCTGCGCGGCGCCGCGCCGGGCCCGGTGCAGCACGCGCGCCGCGACGAGGCCGCCGATCGCCCCGAACAGGTGGCCCTGCCACGAGATGCCGGGCGTGGGGACGAGGCCCGTGAGCAGCGTCGAGCCGTAGATGACGAGCACGACCAGGCCGCCGACGATGTGCCACGGCGTGCGGGTGTAGGCGCCGCGCGCGACGAGGTAGGTGGCGAACCCGAAGACCAGCCCGCTGGCGCCGATCACGACCGTGTTCGACGGCGCGGTCAGCCAGGTCCCGAGGCCGCCGATCACGGCGACGATCCCGACCACGGCGAGCGTGCGCATCAGCCCGCCGACGGCGATCGCCGCGCCGAGCACCAGGAACGGGAGCGTGTTGCCGATCAGGTGCCCGAAGCCGGCGTGCAGGAACGGCGAGGCGGCGACCCCGGGCAGGCCGTCGACGTCGCGCGGGTGGATGCCGGCGTCGTCGAGGTTCCCGGCCACGATGTCGATCGTCTCGACCAGCCACATCAGGATCACCATCGCGCCGATCACGATGAAGCCGCCGGTGCGCTCGCGCTCCGATCGCTGCGGGGTGGTGCGGGGCTCCGGGTCGATCATGGCGGGGAGACGCTAGGCGGTCTCGGTCAAGCGCCGCTCAAGCCACGCCGCGACCGCGGCGCGCAGCCCGGGGCGGTCGGACTTCAGCCCGTGGTTGCCGCGCAGCCGCACGACCTCGCGGCCGGGCGCCTCGGGCGGCATCCCGAACGGGTCGGACTCCCCCTGCACGATCAGCACGGGGACCTCGACGGCCTCGAGCTCGCCCAGGCGCGTCTTCTCGGGCCGCCCCGGCGGGTGCAGCGGGAAGGCGAGGCAGAGCACCCCGGCGGCGCCCGTGCCCGCCGCGGTCCGGCACGCGACCCGCGCGCCCGACGAGCGCCCGCCGCACAGCACGGGCGCCTCGCCGCGCAGGGCGTCCACGACCGCCAGCCAGGCGGCGTCGAGCTGGTGCGCGGGCGCGGGCGACTTCCGGCCGGCGACGCGGTAGGGCTGCTCGACCAGCGCGACCGAGACCTGCGCCTTGACGGCCTCCTCGGCCGCGGTCACGAGGTCCGGCGCGGTCACGCCGCCGCCGGCGCCGTGACCGAGCACCAGCAGCGCCCTCGGCGCGTCCACCGCGTTGACGTGCGCCCGCGCGGGCCCGTGCGGGGTGTCGATCTCGCGCGGCTCCACCGCCGCAGAGGGTACGGAGCGCGACGACCGGGTATGGCTCCGGCATGCGACGTGCAGGGGTCGTACTCCTCTCCGCCGTGCTGGCACTCGTGCTGACGGCGCCCGCGGGCGCTCAGCAGCGCGCGCCGGACACCTTCGTCTCGCTCCATGACGAGTCGCCCTCGATCGTGATCGAGATGCGCTACCTGACGTCCCACAACTTCATCGGGCGCCCGATCAGGGGCTACCGGGACCCGCTGTGCATCGTCACGCGCGAGACCGCCGAGGCGCTCGACCGCGTCCAGTCGGCGGTGCGCGCGAAGGGCTACACGCTGAAGGTCTACGACTGCTACCGCCCGCAGCGCGCGGTGGACGACTTCGTCGCGTGGGGCAAGCGGCTGGACGACCAGCGGATGAAGGCGGAGTTCTACCCGCGGGTGCGCAAGCGCGACGTGTTCAAGGACGGCTACATCGCCACGAAGTCGGGCCACAGCCGCGGCAGCACCGTCGACCTGACGCTCGTGCGCCGCCCGGCCGCGAAGCAGGAGCGCTACCACCGCGGCGACCGGCTTCGCGACTGCGCCGCCCCGCGCTCGAAGCGCTTCCGCGACAACTCGATCGACATGGGCACGGGCTACGACTGCTTCGACCCGCTCTCGCACCCGTTCAACGGCCGGATCACCGGCAAGCAGCGCGCGAACCGCCTGAAGCTGCGCCGCGCGATGGTCGCCCAGGGCTTCAAGGGCCTGGAGACGGAGTGGTGGCACTTCACGTTGCGCGGCGAGCGCTACGAGGACCGCTACTTCGACTTCCCGGTCAGCCGCGCCTCCCTGGCCGGCTGACGAGCTCCGCGAACAGCCGCTCGAGCTCGCCCGCGGGATCGTCGGTGAGCCCGGTGTGGACCGGCGAGGGCTGGACGATCGTGCTCGCGGGCGCGGTCAGCCAGTGGAAGCGCTCGGACTTGGACATCGTCGCGACGTGGCCGCCCTCGGCGCGGCCCTCGGCGACCGCGACCAGCGTCTCGAGCTGGGCGCGCACCTCCGACGGGTCGCAGCCGGGCGACAGGGCGGCCAGCAGGGCCTCGTCGAGCTCCATGCGCGCGCCGAGGAAGCGCTTGGGGCGGCAGAAGAGGACCACGCCGGCGTTGACCGCCTCGCCGCGCTCCACGCGCGGCACGACGCGCCACATCGCGTACTGGAACGGCTCAGGCTTGGGCACGTGCTGGAACGGCTCAGGCTTGGGCACGGACGGCCTCCGCTTGCTCGACGAAGCCGGCGCGCTGCTCGAGCCGCGCGGTCAGGTGGGCGGCGTAGGTCGCCGCGTCGGCCCAGTCGCCCGGCAGCTGCGCCGCGATCGCCTCGATCCGGGCGGCGTCCAGCTTGCCGGCCAGGCGGGCGTCGGCCTCCGGGATCGGGCCGGCGAACGGCAGCAGCACGTGGTCGCCGATCGCCGGGAAGCGATCGCCGGCGCGGGCGACCGGATCGCCGGGCGCGTGGTGCACGTAGAGCGCCGCGCCGTGGTCGATCAGCCACAGGCCGTGATGCCAGCGCAGCAGGTTCGGGTTGCGCGGCGTGCGGTCGACGTTGAGCACGAGCGAGTCGAACCACACCACGTCGGCGGCCAGCTCGGGCTCCGGCGGGATCTTGGGCGTGAACGCCAGCGCCCCCGGCAGGAAGTCCATCCCGAGGTTGACGCCGCCGCTGGCCGCGATCAGCTCCTGGATCTCCGGGTCGGGCTCGGCCGCCCCGAGCGCCGGGTCGAGCTCGACGAACACCAGCTCGGGCACCGGCAGCCCCAGCGCCCGCGCGACCTCCCCCGCCACGAGCTCGGCGGCCAGCGCCTTGGTCCCCTGCCCGGCGCCGCGGAACTTCAGGACGTAGAGGCCGTCGTCGTCGGCCTCGACGATCCCCGGCATCGACCCGCCCTCCCGCAGCGGGGTCACGTAGCGGGTGGCGGTCACCGTGCGCAGCACGGCTGGCATCATGGCGGGCCATGCCGACGAAGTTGTGGGAGCCGCCGGACGCGCTGGTCGACGGCGCGCTGATGACGAGGTACATGCACTGGCTCGACAGGGGCTTCGAGACCTACGACGAGCTGCACCGCTGGTCCGTCGAGGACCTCGAGGGCTTCTGGAAGTCGATCTGGGAGTACTTCGAGGTGGAGGGCGGCTATGACCGGGTGCTCGGCGACCGCTCGATGCCCGGCGCGGAGTGGTTCCCGGGCGCGCAGGTCAACTACGCCGAGCACGCCTTCCGCGGCAAGCCGGACGACCGCGTCGCGATCGTGCACGCGGGCGAGCTGCGCGACCAGGCCGAGCTGACCTGGGGCGAGCTGCGCGAGCAGGTGGCGGCGATCGCCGCCGGGCTGCGCGCGCTCGGCGTCGAGAAGGGCGACCGCGTCGCGGCCTACATGCCGAACATCCCCGAGGCGACCGCCGCGTTCCTGGCCACCGCCTCGATCGGCGCCGTGTGGTCGAGCTGCTCGCCCGACTTCGGCGCGCGCAGCGTGATCGACCGCTTCGAGCAGATCGAGCCGAAGGTGCTGCTGGCCGTCGACGGCTACCGCTACAACGGCAAGGACTTCGACCGCTCGGAGACCGTCGCGGGCATCCACCGCGAGGTCGGCGGCGAGCTCGTCACGCTCGGCTACCTCGACGGCTCCGGCTGGCAGGACGGCTTCCTCGGCGAAGGCGAGCTCGAGTTCGACCGCGTCCCGTTCGACCACCCGCTGTGGGTCCTGTACTCCTCGGGCACGACCGGCCTGCCGAAGGCGATCGTCCAGAGCCAGGGCGGCATCCTCGTCGAGCACGTCAAGAAGCTCCATCTGCACGTGAACGCGCAGGAGGGCGACCGCATCTTCTGGTACACGACGACGGGCTGGATGATGTGGAACTTCCTCGTCGGGTGCCTGCTCACGGACGCTGCGATCGTGCTCTACGACGGCAGCCCCGGCCATCCCGACATGGGCGTGCTGTGGGACCTCGCCGAGTCGGCGGGCGTCACGACGTTCGGCACCAGCGCGTCCTACATCGCCTCCTGCATGAAGGCGGAGGTCGAGCCCGGCGACGGCCGCGACCTCTCGCGGCTGACGGCGGTCGGCTCGACCGGCTCGCCGCTCTCCCCCGAGGGCTTCCGCTGGGTCTACGAGCACGTCGGCAAGGACACCTGGCTGTTCTCGACCAGCGGCGGCACCGACGTCTGCACGGCGTTCGTGGGCGGCTGCCCGCTGCTGCCGGTCTACGAGGGCGAGCTGCAGGCGCGTGCGCTGGGCTGCGCGGTCGAGTCCTGGAGCCCGGACGGCGAGCCGCTGATCGGCGAGGTCGGCGAGCTCGTGATCACCGAGCCGATGCCGTCGATGCCGATCTTCTTCTGGAACGACCCGGACGGCGAGCGCTACCGCGAGAGCTACTTCGACATGTTCCCGGGCGTCTGGCGCCACGGCGACTGGATCGAGATCACCGAGCGCGGCACCGCGATCATCTCCGGCCGCTCGGACTCGACGATCAACCGCGGCGGCATCCGCATGGGCACGTCCGAGATCTACCGCGCGGTGCTCGCGCTCGACGACGTCACCGACGCCCTCGTCGTCGACATCCCGAAGGAGGGCGAGGAGAACTTCATGCCGCTGTTCGTCGTCCTGCGCGAGGGCGCCGAGCTCGACGAGGCGCTGGCGAAGTCGATCAAGGCGCGGATCCGCGAGGACTGCTCGCCGCGGCACGTCCCGAACGAGATCGTGACCGTCAGCGAGGTGCCGCGGACGCTGTCGGGGAAGGTGCTCGAGCTGCCCGTCAAGCGGATCCTGCAGGGCGACGATCCGGACAAGGCGGCGAGCCGCGACTCGCTCGCCAATCCGAAGGCGCTGGACTTCTTCGTCGAGTTCGCCGGGCGCGGCTGAGCACGCCCATCAGGCCCGGCGGCAGGCGGCCGTCGGTACTCAGCCACGAGCCGGCGAGGATCAGCAGCAGGCCGGCGATCGCGCCCGCGCCGGGGCGCTCGCCGAGCACGGCCATCCCGAGCGCGAGCGCGACCACGGGGTTGATGTAGGTGATCACGAGCGCGCGGCCGGGGCCGATCTCGGCGATCAGGCGGCCGAAGACGACGAACGCCGCGGCCGTGCACAGCAGGCCGAGGACGAGGATGCTCAGCAGCGCGTCGGTCGACGGCGTCTCGGACGGCAGCCCGACGAGCGTGACCGGCGTCAGGAACACGGCCGCGATCGCGAGCGAGACGCCCATCACGGCGCGCTGGTCGTGCGCGGAGAGGTGGCGGCGCAGCACCATCGGCCCGGCGGCGTAGCCGAGCGACGCGATCAGGATGAACGCCGCGCCGAGCAGCTCGTCGCTCTGCCCGGCGACGTCGATCCCGACGAGCACGACGACGCCCGTGAAGCCGACGAGCAGCCCGACCAGCCGGCGGCCCGTCGCGCGCTCGGCGCGGTCGAAGCGCAGCGCCAGCACCGCGACCAGCAGCGGCACCGAGGCGATGATGATCGCGGCGAGCGAGGAGTCGACGTGCTGCTCGCCGGCGGCGATCAGCGGGAACGGGATCGTGATCTCCAGGAACGCGTAGGCGGCGAGCCAGCGGCCTTTGCCGCGCATCGTCCCGAGTGTTCCGGCGCGCTTCGCGAGCACCAGCAGGACCGCGGCCGCCAGCACGACGCGCGACCAGGCCACGAACGCCGGCGAGAGCCCGTCGTCGACCGCGACCTTGATGAAGAGGTACGGGATCCCCCAGAGGACCGACATCGTCGCGAACCCCGCCCACGCCCGTGCCGTCATACCGCGAGTCTGTCAGGGGTCGAGGAGCTGCAGCGTGCCGTCACTGCGCGAGGCCACGAAGACGCGGCCGGAGCCCGGGTCGACGGCCACGGAGTTC
>Ga0207708_10003048_pt1 | contig 12338 bp, 10 predicted proteins | sample KBSK5101metaG_FD_184340 | JGI IMG/M metagenome (GOLD analysis project Ga0207708, IMG submission 184340) | Corn, switchgrass and miscanthus rhizosphere microbial communities from Kellogg Biological Station, Michigan, USA - KBS K5-10-1 metaG... | ecosystem: Host-associated > Plants > Roots >...
GCCGAAGACATCGTGATTTCGAGCTCCTTCACCTCGGCTTCGATGGTGGCGATGCGCAGCTCGAGATCGGCGATGCGCTTGTGCAGTCCTTCGAGCGCGCGCTGCTTTTTCTTGCGCTCCGCTTCCTGCTGCTTCCTGCCCTCGCGCTCGTTCTGCTGCGGTCGTGGATCAGCCTTCGATCCGGCGCTTTGCCCCCCCTGAGGTACCTTCTGCTGAGCCTTCGTTCCGGCCATTGGAGGCTGTTTGAGTGTCGGAGCGCCGTCAGACTTTGGCTTTGGCTGAGTACCCGCATGACCGAGCCGTCGGCGGTCTCGACGAGTGCCAGTGTTGCGGTGTCGCGCTCGACGAACATCAGGGCGGTCGTGTCGTAGCCGACCGCCCGGCCAACCGCCTTGGCGAGGGCGACTGCCGCGTGCAACTCGGAGACCAGCAAGACATCTTCGATGCCGCGGGATTCCAGGGCCTCCCGGAGTGCGGCCGCCTGCGCATGGTCGCTCCACGCCACCCCTGTCGATACGAGGTGGTGGCCGTTGACGATCGCGCCCTCCTGGGTGCCCAAGATCGCGGCGATGACGTCGTCGGAAGTTCCCGACGTTGCTGAGCCGTTGATGGCGGTGATGTCGAAGACGTCGTGCTCGAGGATGACCCCGTCGGCCTTTTCGCCCTCAACGAGCGCCATGCGGACCGTCGTGGGTGTCATCGACACACCAAGTACGATCTCCACCGCGCCTCCAAGGCAATTTGCTACGCAGCTTCGGCTATCGGTCGGAAGCGCGTTCCACGCAAGCCACCAAGATCTTTCACCGGCTTGACCGCCGCTGACCACCTCCGGCGGGCAGCGTCGACGTGGGCCGCGCCTGCCTTGCGAGAAATACCCTACTCGCGCGGTGCAGCTTTGATAACTGATGCAGACAGATAAATTGACGATGCCGTTTTCAAAGAACAGCTAAGGCCCGGCGGCGTCCTCTCGCACGGTGGTAACGTGCTATGCCTCGCGAGGTCACATAAACGGTTGGCGGGCGGTCCAACTCGATGAAATTGTTCAGATCGACAGTCGAGCGGGCGCACATCCGCCGTGACTCTTCCCGAGGGTGACTCGACCGCCGCTGAGTGGGCCGCCTTGAGTCAGAGGTTCGGCCAGACGTCGATGCTCGATGGTTGGCTTCCGCTGACGGTCGAACTCGTCGCGGGTCTGATGCTGGTGCTGGCGATCGGATTTCGTTCACGCACGTGGTGGCTGCGCTGGATGCCGATTGTCGCGGCGCTCGGCGTCCTCACCGCACTGGCGGTGCGATGGTATGTCGCGTCCGAAGGCCTCGCCGGGGATCCTGCCCCGCTCCGCTTCTGGGTGTGGACCGGGATGACCGGGGCAGCGGTCGCAATTCTGGTGTTCGGTTGGCCCAGCGCGCGCTGGTGGAGGCGGATCGTTTCCGTGGTTTCGATCCCGCTATGTCTGCTATGCGCCATCTTGATGCTGAACTTATGGGTCGGATACGTCCGGACGGTCGACTCCGCCTGGTATTTCGTCACCGGTGGGCCGCCGCCCAACCAAGCCGATCTGGCGACCGTGAAGGCGATGGCCGGCAATGGCATCGTGCCGCACGAGGGCCGGATCGTGCCGGTGACGACAGGCTCTGAGGCGTCGGGGTTCAAGCACCGTGGTGAGCTGGTTTACCTGCCACCGGCCTGGTTCAGATCCGTCCCGCCACCCCCATTGCCGGTCCTGATGCTCGTCGGCGGTCAGTTCGGCACTAGCATCGACTGGCTGTGGGTGGGCCGCGCGCAAGAGACCGCCGATTCATTCGCGATGGCCAGTGGCGGCAACGCGCCCGTTCTGGTCTTCGTCGACGCAGGTGGCGCGTTCACCAAGGACACTGAATGCGTGAACGGCGTACGCGGAAACGCCGCCGATCACCTCACCAAAGACGTGGTGTCGTTCATGGTCTCGACGTTCGGTGTGAGCACCCACAGCGCGAACTGGGGAATCGCCGGGTGGTCGATGGGCGGCACATGCGCGGTGACCCTGACAGTGATGCACCCCGAATTGTTCAGCACATTTGTCGACATCGGCGGCGATGTCGGGCCGAACGCCGGGACCAAGGAGCAAACGGTCGAGCGCCTGTTCAATGGTGACGAAGCAGCGTGGGCGTCGTTTGATCCATCGACGGTGATGACGCGGCACGGGCGCTACACCGGGGTGTCGGGGGTGTTCGCAATCGAGGGTTCGGTTGTCCCCGGCGGGCACGACGAGCACGCGGCCGCTGCGCACTCCCTTGCTGCCACCGCATCGGCGAACGGCATAGCGTGCTCGATACTCGAAATCCGCGGTAAGCACGACTGGAACGCCGGAGCGGTGGCATTCGAGCAGACGTTCGCCTGGGTGGCCGGTCAGCTGCGCACCCCGGGCGTCCCACCGGCGCCGCTTCCCGGAACACCAGTTCAATCGCTCGGTTAGCTCGCCGAGTGGCCGCTTACGGCACGACGCTAGGCGCGCTCGGCCGTCATGTTTATTTCGAGTGTGCCCTGGCACGCGCCGCTGAGGATATCGGTGTGCATGGTGCCGGAAAGTGACCCGTCGGGTTGCGGCGTGTAGCGCACGTCGGCTCGCGCCGGATCCCATTCGATCGTGGTGTCGGGCATCATGCAGTCCCACTGAAAATCGCTGACCTGTGTCCAGGACGACCCATCCCAGGTGAATTGGACCGGTTGCGGCACCGTCGGGTTCCGCGGCGCAGGGCCGCCGATGATCGTGGCGGTGCACTTACCGCTCGTACAGCTCGAGCGGAATGTGTAGGTATCGGTGTATTGCACCTCAGGCTGACCGGCCGCGATGCTAGTGCCGGACTTTGGGCCAACGATGAACGTGATCGCGTACTCGCCGTTCCAGGAGGGAGGGTCGGCGGTGGCAATGGGTGACATCGCCAGGGCGATCGCGACCGACCCGGCGCACAAGCCGACGAGACCACGTAGACGGTCCACCGGGTGAGTGTCGCAGAAGTGGCGGTTCTGGGTCGGTGAATGTGCACTCGCGGTTGACGATCAGGAGCCTGGCGTCGCGTCAACAACCTGCCCCGAGCAGGCGGCCATCACCGCCATCCCGGCGCTGAACACCGCAAACACGATCGCCGACAACAGGTTTCGCTCCATCACGGGGCCGAACTGGTTCCGTCAGGCGGGGCCGATGATGTGGCACACGGTGTCACACCGCATCAACGTCCCAGGGGGAAGCGGTCGAAGTGCGTTTATCGGCGGTGGGGCGGGCGCAGACGATTGCGGCGGTGGCGCGGGAGCCGGTGCTTGCGGCGGCGGCGCTGCGGGGGCCGGTGCCTGTGGCGGTGGTGCTGCGGGGGCGGGTGCCTGCGGTGGTGCTACGGGAGCGGGCGCTCGCGGAGGAACGACAGGGCCGGGCGCTTGCGGAGGGGTGGCAGGGCTCAACGTCGCCAAGACGTGATCCGCGGTGAAAGTTGCTGCCTCGTCCACCATGCCGGTCTCGGCGTACTGCGTGTGCGCGTTGAAGTCCCGTCCGCTCGAGCACACGAAGTCATCGGGGACGCACAAGTCGATAGTCTTGGCCGCGTACGCAGGGCCGACGTCGATCTGCGGCTGGTTGATCGCTCGCATGAACCGAGCGTTTGGCTTTCCGAACAGCGCGACCGCGGCGACATGGTTGGCCACGTCGGACGGCATCGGGTTCGGCACACCGTCGGGTGCACCGTCCGGGATGATATTCGCGGTGACGAAGCCCATCACGGCTGCGCCTTGGGAGAATCCGCCGAGCACCATCTTGGTGCTGGGACAGTTCGTCGCCGTGGACTCGACATGGGCGCTCGCGTCCCTGATGCCGTCCAGTGCGGTGGGGAAGTCCATCGTGGCGGGATAGTCGACCGGATATACCCCCATCGACCTCGCGCCCATTCGCGCGCGCAACGCGTCGACGAATGCCTGCCCGGTTGGACCAACGCCGGGATCCTCGGTGGTGCCGCGCGCGAATACTACCTCGACGTCGGGGCAGGGCTGCGCAGACGCGGACGGAACGGGTGCGCTAAGCGGCGACCAACTTGTTGCCGCCGCCGCACCAAGGACGAGAGCGATATGGCGTGCCCGCACCGCGCAATGCTGACACACCCGCGCAGCGTCGGCCATCCGTAAACCAAACGGTCGATGAACGCCGCGTGAATCAATTGCCTTGGTATCGGACTGAATATCTGCCGCGCACCTTCGCCGGTCTGGTGCTGTTGTTCATCGGATCGGGCAGGCGGCGCACACGCATCCGCCTACCATTGGGCCACGATGTCACGCTGTCCTTTGCTGGAGAGGACAGGACCTTGGCAGCCCGCATCGCTGAGTTGTGTAGCTCGACCGGCATGACGGTGTTATACGACGACTTCGAGAAGGCACCGCTGTGGGGTAAGGACCTCGCGGTCCACCTGGATACCGCAGGCACACATCGACAGTGGGGCGGATGCTGCGGAACCTGGGACACCCACCCCGACGAGATTGCACGCAACGTGCACATTGCGGGGGACCCGTGGCCTTATGGGGTCACCCTCCGAAATCGTGCGCCTCATCGTAGCCGTAGTCCCCGCCCTGGTCGAGGTTCAGGTGTGGGGCATCGACGGGATGTGGCGCCGGTGTTGCAGCCGTCGGTTCGGCCAGCGCGTCGTGCGCTTCGTCGTATTCGTAGTCGTAACCGACGTCCAGGTCGCGACCGGATGTGTTCGTTTCCATCTACAACCTCCGCCGATGGCGCTTCGTTGGCTCTCAAGGATTATCCGCCCGATGCACGCCGAGCGCCATCGCTGATGGATGAGACGCTCGTTCTGAGGCCGCGCCGGCGCTGTGAGAGAATTTCGGCAGTCGCACCGGCGTGACGCGCGCGATGTGGGGGGAGTCGGCATCTACCTGGCCGACATCAGTAGGCCCCTTGTCACGCCGGGACAAGTTCTGGAGATGTTTGGAGTTTCCGTGTCTGCCAACCGAATTGCTGAAGCGCTGACTTGGCTCGGCGGCGGCGAGCGGCGTGAGCTGGGTGAGCGTCACGAGCGGTCCACGCACGTGATCGCAGGCATTGTGGTGCTACTCGGCACGGCGCTGGCCTGGCTCGTCGCCACACTCGCGATCACGGAAGCGACGAACGTGTCGATCGCCGTCGTCGTGCCATTTACGCTCGTGTTCGGCCTGTTGGTCGGCGCGGTGAGCCGGGCCATCGCGAGCGGCCCGACACGTGGCTGGTCGAGCATCGCCGGACGGGCCGCCGTGGCGGTGGTTGTGGGTGTGGTTTTGGGCGAACTCGCTGCTGTCGTACTGTTCTCCGGCCCGATCGACCGCGTCCTCGACGAGCGCGCCGCACGCAGCGCAGACGCCGCACCCGCCGTCGCGGCGGCTTCGGCAGACCTCGACCGCGCCCGGCAGGCGCGCACCGCACTCGACGCCGCGGTGAACGACGCCAGCCGCCAGCGTGACGAAGCTCTCGTCGTCGCGCGCTGTGAGTTCAACCCCTCGCCGGCATGCCCGGAGACGCATATCACCGGCGTGCCCGGCGCAGGTCCCGAAACACGAACGGCGACGGACTTTCTCGCCGACACCCAACGACAGCTCGACAACGCCGTGGCCAACCGCGACCGCACGGCGCCCGGCCTCGACTCCGCGATCGCCGCACGCCAACAAGTGCTGGAGCAGGCACGCGCATCCGCGATGAAAGACGTGGACCACGGGCTCGGCGCGCGGTGGATGGCGATGAACGACCACACCTTCGCCAGCCTCGGTGCGATGCTGCTTCGACTGTTGACGATCGCGTTCTTCGCGCTGCTGGTCCTCTTGCCGCTGATCCTCAAACTGCGGCGCGGTCAGACCAGCCACGATCGCGGCGCTGCGGCGCGCGCCGAGATCGAGCGCACCGAACTGGAGGCCGACACCGCGATAGCGATGAAACGCGCCGAAGTTCGCGCCGCCGTCGAAACCCTGTGGGCCGACCAGCAATTGGCCAGCGCCCAGCTCGCCGTCGAAGCGCAGACTGAGATCGACCGAGAACAGCAACGCCGCAGGGTGATGGACGCGCTCGAGACGCCGACGCCCGTCCAGGCGCGATTGGAGCGGGTCACCGAGCCAACGCCAGAGTTGCCCTCGGCGGAGTCCGACAACCTGCCCGCGCTCGCCGGGGGCGACGCCGTCGAGCCGCGCCGCGAGGGCGCCTCGCTGATCCCGACGATTCCTGACGTCACGAAAGTTGCCGCGCGGTGGCTTCGCCCGTTCGTGCCGCCGATCATCGCGAGCGCGATCGACACCACCACCAAGCCGCTGCGCGGTGCCCGCCAGGTGTTCGAAGAGACGGAGGAGATTCACTTCTCGCTGCGGCGCACACAGAAGGTGAGTGTCCACTCGGAGGAGCACGGGCCGGCGGCCAAGGAGCCAGTCGAGCCACCCGCGGCACCTGCGTCGGTGGTGTCGTCTGTGGAGCGTCAACAAATGACGACGGAACCGGAAGGACACCCGGAGCTGCGCCGAGCCGACGGTCCTCGCCACCTACCGTCTGCCGACTAGTTCGTGGTGGCCGACCGAGACCCAGCACTGCACGTGATGTAGTTCACAACGTCCAGCGCCGCGAGTAGCCTGTTAGGCATGAGTCCAATAGCGTCGACCGCGTTGCCGCCAGGGCCCCGGCTTCCGCAGTGGGTCCAGCTGATCGTGTTCATGCGGTACTGGGCGCAGTTCGTGACCGCGTGCAGGCGTCGCTACGGCAAGGTGTTCACGATTCGCGCCGCGATGGCGCCGCCGATGGTGTACGTGTCGGATCCTGCAGAGATCAAGAAGGTGTTCGCAGGCGACCCGAGCATCTTTCACGCCGGCGAGGCCAACGCGATGTTGGGCGGGCTGCTCGGTGACACCTCGGTGTTGGTGATCGACGACGACGTGCACCGCGAGCGGCGTCGCCTGATGCTGCCGCCGTTTCACCGCGACGCGGTGGCCCGGCAGGCCGGGCTGATGGCGGAGATCGCCGCGACGAACATCGCGGGCTGGTCGGTGGGCCGACCGTTCGCGGTGGCGCCCAAGATGTCCGAGATCACGCTCGAGGTGATCCTGCGGACGGTCATCGGTGCGAGCGATCCGGCGCGACTCGCTGCGCTGCGGGCCGTCATGCCGAAGCTGCTCAACGTCGGTCTGTGGGCGTCGTTTGCGATCGCACGCCCGGAGCTGCAGCGCCGCCGCCTATGGCGCGCGTTGCGAGATCGCATGCAGGAAGCCGACCGGCTGCTGTACGCCGAAATCGCCGAGCGTCGCGCAGACCCGAACCTGGCGGAGCGCACCGACGTGCTGGCCATGCTGGTGCGCGCCACCGAGGAAGACGGGCGCGCGCTGAGCGACCGTGAACTGCGGGACCAGCTGATGACGCTGCTTGTCGCTGGTCACGACACGACCGCGACCGGGTTGTCGTGGACGCTCGAGCGGTTGACCCGTCACCCGACCATCCTCGACAAGGCGGTCCAGGCCGCCGATGCGGAGGATTCCGCTGGCGACGAGTATCTCGACGCGGTGGCCAAGGAGACGCTGCGAATCCGGCCGGTGGTATTCGACGTGGGCCGCGCGCTGAAGGAGCCGGTGGAGCTCGCAGGCTATCAGCTGCCTGCCGGGGTGATGGTGGTTCCGGCAATTGGCTTGGTGCACAGCGATTCCCAGGTGTACCCGGATGCGGAGCGGTTCGACCCCGACCGGATGGTGGGTGCGAACTTGAGCCCGACGACGTGGTTCCCGTTCGGTGGCGGCAACCGGCGCTGCCTCGGCGCGACTTTTGCGATGGTCGAGATGCGGGTCGTGCTTCGCGAGATTCTGCGCCGGGTCGAATTGGCCACGACGACGGCGCCCAGCGAAACCCAGCGGGTCAAGCACGTGATCATGGTGCCGCGCAACGGCGGACGCATTCGTGTCCGGGCGCACCGGCAGGCGCGCATCCCTATTCGGCCAGCAGGTTGACGAGGCGCGTGAACGCGCCAGGAAACTGCGCTGCCGCAGGCACAATCCGTGATCGCAGCGGCGACGCAGTCGCCTGCAGCACGGCCGCCGTCAACAACCGGTAGCGCCGAGACATCCGGCGCCAGCGGCGGTCGTAGTCCTGCGGCCGGTCCGCTGCCACACACTCCACCAGAAGTTTTGCCGCGCCGAACGCGATGCCAAGGCCTTCCCCGGTCAACGCGTCGACGTAACCGGCGGCGTCACCGACCAACAGCACACGGCCCGCCGTTCGGTTAATCACCTTCTGCCGCAACGGGCCTGCCGCGCGGTCAGGGCCGTGAGCGTGACCACACACCCGCTCTTGCAGGGCGGGAAAGGCGCCGAGGTGCGCGTCGAAACCGCCCTTGCGCGAGGTGAGGATCGCGACGCCGACGCAGTCGTCGGCGACTGGAGTGACATAGGCCTCCGCGTCGTCGGACCAGTACACCTCGACGCAGTCGCTCCACGGTGTGATCACATGGTGACGGCGGATTCCCCACCGACGCGCGCCGCCAGATGGCCGGGCCAGGCCCAGTGCCGCGCGGATCGGCGAGTGCAACCCGTCGGCGGCAGCCAGGTATCTGGCCTGAAAGCCGCTGCAGTGCACCGACGTTGCACTCTGGTTCACCGGTCCGATCTCGGCATGCTCGATGCGGACACCGGCCGCCGTCGCCGCTTCCAACAGCCCGGCGTGCAGGGCCGTCCTGCGCACACCGCGCCCGGCGCCGCCGTGGAACCGGCCGGTCACCCGGCGCTGGCCGTCGATGTAGGTGATGCCGTGAAACGGCTTGCCCGGTGCTTCCACCCCGAGGGTGCGCAACATCGTGAGGGCATGCGGCATCAGCCCCTCGCCGCACGCCTTGTCGACGGGTCCGTGGCGTCGCTCGACCACGACGACCTCGAGGCCCGCTCGCGCGCCCAGGATCGCGGTGGCCAGTCCTGCAGGTCCGCCGCCCGCGACCAGCAGGTCGATCATCGCAGCCCCGCAAGTGCGGCGTTCTCGACGCCGAGTCGGGTCCGCAACACAACCGCATTGAGCACGGTGAACACGACAGCGGTGATCCATGCGGTGTGCACCAAGGGCAGAGCGATCCCTTCGACGACGACCGCGACGTAGTTCGGGTGGGAGAAGAACCGGTACGGGCCGCCGGTCACGCGCGTCGCGTCGGGGATGACGACGACGCGCGTGTTCCATTGGTGGCCCAGCGTCGCGATGCACCACCAGCGCAGTCCCTGCGCGGCGAGCACGACCGCCAGCATCGGCCAGCCGAGGGCCGGCACGAACGGGCGATGAAACGCCTCCAGGAGGCATCCCACCAGCAGGGCGGTGTGTAATGCCACCATCGCCGGGTAGTGCCGCGCGCCGAACTCGACGCCGCCGCGGGCGCGGCTCCAGGACAGATTGCGCTGGGAGACAACCAGTTCCGCGATTCGTTCGACCGCCACCGCGGCGATCAGTAACGCATACCAGACCATGTTCAGTGCCAGCGCAACAGCACCAGCTCGGCGCAGAATCCGGGTCCCATAGCCATCAGCACGCCCGGCGTCCCGCCAGCCGGCGGTTTGGCGCGTGCGTCGCGCAGTATGTGTAGGACCGACGCCGACGAGAGGTTGCCGATCTCGCTGAGAGAGCGCCACGACAGCTCCAACGCGTCGTCGCTGATGCCGAGTGCGGCGCTGATCGATTCGAGTACCTTGGGCCCGCCGGGGTGGGACACCCACGATCCGATGTCGTCGATCGTCAGATCGTTTTCCGCCAGGAAGGCGGTGACGTCGTCGGCGAAATAGCGCTCGATGAGGTCGGGCAGATCAGGGGACAACACCAGCCGGAAGCCGGCAGAGCCGACGTCCCAACCCATTATGTCCAGGGATTCCGGGTACATCCGGCTGCGCGTCGCGAGCACATCCGGTCCGGTCATGCCTTCCTGAAGACCGCGACGCTCGCCGACGGCGACGACGGCCGCAGCGCCGTCAGCAAACAGCGCGCTGCCCACGAGGGTGGCCATCGTCGGCTTGGCGGCAGGAAACATCAGTGAACACAACTCGACGGAGACCAGCACGGCGACATCGTCGGGCGCACCGCGGAGATAGTCGTGCAACCGCGCGACACCCGCCGCGCCTGCCACGCAGCCGAGGCCGAAGATCGGCACGCGACGCACATCGGGCCGCAGGCCCAGCCGGCCCGCGATGCGTGCGTCCAGCGACGGCACCGCTATGCCGGTGACCGTCGTCGTGACGATCAAGTCGACGTCGCTGGGCTGCAGGCCCGCGTCCTCGAGGGCGCCCGACAGGGCCGCGCAGCCCAGTTCGACGGCGTGCTCGATGAAAAGGTCGTTCGCTTTGCCGAAATCGTCGAGCGTCGGGTACTGCTCCATCGGAAGGATGGTGTGCCTGCTCTTGACCTTGGCGCTGGCGTGGAGGCCGCGTATGGCCTGCTCGTATCCGGCGAATTCCGGAATCGCGACGAACATTTCGGTGATCTCGTCTTGGCTGTACCGGTTCGGGGGGACAACTCCGTTTACGGCTGCAATAACACTCACTACTTAGACACGAGGCCCAGAGCCCGTTGGTTCGATCTCGCCGCTGTGCGGTTCCTGGGCTGCGCGCGGATGGCCGTCACCGTAACCCAGTCGTCGGTGCACCGAGACCAACCACCGCGGTGCCCACCAATTCCATTGGCCCATAACGTGCATGAACGCGGGGACGAGTACCATGCGCACCAGCGTCGCGTCGACCAGGATCGCAAGCGTCAGGCCAATGCCGAACATTTTCATGACTGTAACCTGCGCGGCGATCAACGCGGCGAACGAAATTGACATGATGAGCGCGGCGGCGGTGATGATCCGCCCGGTGTGAGCGATACCACGGGCCACACTCTCATCGTTGTCGGTCCGCGTCCTACCCGACGCCAACCAGAACTCGCGGATCCGTGAGACCAGGAACACTTCGTAGTCCATCGACAGGCCGAACGCGATGCAGAACAACAACACCGGAATGTTGGCCACCAATGTGCCGGTCGGTGTCGTTCCGAGCGCGCCGAGATGGCCGTCCTGGAAGATCCACACCATCGCACCGAACGCCGCCGTCAGCGAAAGGATGTTGAGCACCAACGCTTTCAGCGGCATGACAATGCTGCCGGTCAGCAGGAACAGCAGCACGAGCATGACGACTGCGATGAGGCCGAGCACCAATGGCAGCCGCGACGTGATGGCGTCGACGCTGTCGCGGTTCGTCTGCGCGGTACCGGTCATTTCGACGTGTTGGCCTGCTGGACCTGGTACGGCGTGCAGGCTGTCGAGCTGCGCCTCCGACGGGTCGGAGAACAATGGGGCCGAACTGTCGACGGTGAGGAACGCGCTACCGGGAACTTGTCCGGCGCGCGCCGACGGCGGGCCGACCCGATTGCCGTCGACGAACGTTCCGGTCGGGGCGGACACGCCCGATACGTCTGCCACCCGCGACAGGGCGGCCGCGTAGATGTCGATGTCGGTTGCGCTGACGCCGTTGGTGTCTGGCACGACGATCGTCACCGCGGCATCGAAGTTGTGGACGAAATCCCGCCGCAACTGGTCGCCCACTTGGTGCGCGGAGGCTGTGGTCGGCAGCACACGATCGTCGGGAAATCCCCAGCGCACACTCAAGAACGGCGCGCCGAGCAACAACAGCAACGCAACGGCGGCCAGCCCGAGCGGAATCGCTTTGTGCATAACGCAACTCGCGGATCGGTACCAGAACCGCTGCTCGACGGGGACTGGTTTCGGCTCGGCGCGACCGAGCACTCGGCGGACAAGTCGGCGCACGTCGAAGGAATCGAGGCGGTCGCCGAGCAGGACCAGAGCGGCGGGTGTGACCACGATCGCAGCGACCGCGGCGAAGCTGACCGTCGCGACGCCGGCGTAAGCGAACGACTTCAGGAAGTGCATCGGGAAAAGCACCATCACGGCCATCGACAGCGCAACCGTTGTGGCAGAGAACGCCACGGTGCGACCCGCCGTCACCATCGTCCGGACCAGGGCGTCGTTGCGGCTCGCGCCTTCAGCCAACTCGTCGCGGAACCGGCTGATCATCAGCAGCGTGTAGTCGATAGCCAGCGCCAGGCCCAACGCGGTGGTGAGGTTGAGCGCGAAGATCGACACGTCGGTGGCAAACGAGATCCACCGCAGCACCGCGAGTGCGCCGAGGATCGCCATCACGCCGACAGCTATCGGTAACGCGGCGGCCACCAGTCCGCCGAACGCCCAGACCAGCACGAGAAAACTCAGCGGGATCGCCAGCGACTCCATCACCACCAGGTCGCGCTGCGACTGTTTGGTGAGCTGGACGTTGACCATCGCGGTGCCACCCGACCGCAC
>Ga0207708_10003049_pt1 | contig 12334 bp, 12 predicted proteins | sample KBSK5101metaG_FD_184340 | JGI IMG/M metagenome (GOLD analysis project Ga0207708, IMG submission 184340) | Corn, switchgrass and miscanthus rhizosphere microbial communities from Kellogg Biological Station, Michigan, USA - KBS K5-10-1 metaG... | ecosystem: Host-associated > Plants > Roots >...
CTCTTCCACTACTACGAGGGGAACGACCCGCTCGCCAACGGCGTCGACGCCGGCGGGCTGGCCGTCATGGCGGCCGTCGCGGCCGCCCTGCTCGCAGGCGCGGCCGCGGGATTCCGCGCCCGCGACCTGCGCGGGTGAGTGGCCGGAGTTGGAGAACAGGGTTAGAGTCGCCGGAGCCCCTGGGCCGGTGAGGAGCCTCCGTTTGATCCTGAGAGCGCCGTTCGGAATGACGCGGAACCGCGAGACCGCGGACTCCGCGCGGGCGTCCTTCCCCCTCGACGGCCACGGTGTCGCCTTCTTCGCCGTCCTGCTGGCCGTCGCGCTGGCCGGCGAGGTGCTCGTGCTCCGCCCGCTGGTGCTCGATCCCGACGCGCCGGTCTCCGGCATCGACATCGTCTTCGGGCTCGTCGGCGGGTCGTTCGCGGTCGCCGGTCTGGTCGCCTGGCACAAGCGTCCGGATAGTTACACGGGCGTGCTGATGACCGCGACCGGCTTCGCGTTCTTCGTCTCGCCGCTGCTGCGCCAGGTCGACGGCGCGCTCGCCTTCACCGTCTGGAGCCTGCTCGTCGACTTGTGGATCTTCTTCTACGTCCCGCTGCTGCTGACCCTGCTCACGCGCGGGCGGATGCGCTCGCCCATCGAGCCCTGGCTCCTGGTCGCCTACGCCGTGCCGCTGGTGCTGCTGCAGGTGATCTGGATGATGTTCGCCGAGCTCGAGGGCGACAACCTGCTGCTGGCGTTCCCGGACGAGGACGTCGCGCACGTGCTCGACCGCGCCCAGCGGTCCCTGCTGATCGCGGCGCTCGCCGCGACGGTGGTGGTGATCGCGATCCGCTGGTGGCGGGCCTCGACGCCGCGGCGGCGGGCGCTGCTGCCGAGCATCGCCGGCGCGTTGACCCTGCTGATGTTCGGCGCGCTGCTCACCAACGACCTCGTGACCGGGGAGCGCTCGGAGCCGCTGTTGTGGGTGACCGCGCTGTCGCTGTTGACGGTGCCGATCGCGTTCCTGGTGGGGCAGCTGCGCTCGCGGCTCGCGCGCGGGGCGCTCGCCGACCTGTTCCGCAGCATCGGCGGCGCGCGCCCGGACGAGCTGCGCCCCGCGCTGGCCCGCGCGCTCGGCGACCCCGACCTGGCCGTCGCCTACTGGCGCTCGGACACGGGCGGCTACATCGGCCCCGACGGCGCGCCGGTGGTCGTCGAGGCCGGCGGCGAGCGGGCGGTGGCCCGCGTCGAGCGCGACGGCCGCCCGCTCGGCGCGCTGCTCTACGACGGGTCGCTCGACGACGACCCCGAGCTGGTCGAGGCGGTCACGGCGGCGGCCGCGATCGCGATCGACAACGCGCGCCTGCTCGCCGAGACCGAGGCCCAGCTGGCCGAGATCAAGGCCTCGCGCGAGCGGATCGTCGCCGCGGGCGACGCCGAGCGGCGGCGGCTCGAGCGCAACCTGCACGACGGCGCGCAGCAGCGCCTGGTCGGGATCGCGCTGCAGCTGCGGCTGCTGCAGAACCGCGTCGGGGACGACCCTTCAGCGCAGGAGCTCGTCACGACCGCCAGCGACGAGCTGGCCCACTCGCTCTCCGAGCTGCGCGAGCTGGCCCGCGGCATCCACCCGGCGGTGCTCGAGCACGGGCTGCGCGCGGCGCTCGACGCGGTCGCGACGCGCGCGCCGGTGCCGACCTCCCTCGAGTACGAGCTGACCGCCCCGCTGCCGGAGCAGGTCGAGCTCGCCGCCTACTTCGTCGTCTGCGAGGCGCTGGCCAACGTCGCCAAGTACGCGCAGGCCGGGCACGCCACGATCCGCGTCCGGCGGTTCGACGGGCTCGCCGAGGTGGAGGTCGCCGACGACGGCGTCGGCGGCGCCGACGAGTCGCACGGCAGCGGCCTGCGCGGGCTCGCCGACCGCGTCGAGGCGCTCGACGGCCGGCTGCGCGTGTCGAGCCCGGCCGGCGTCGGCACGACCGTGCGCGCGGAGTTCCCGTGCGCATCGTGATCGCCGACGACAACCTGCTCGTCCGGCGCGGGATCGCGGCGCTGCTGGAGGAGGCGGGGATCGACGTCGCCGCGCAGGCGGGCGACATGGACGAGCTGCTGGCCGCGGTCGACGCCGCGCCACCCGACGTGGCGATCGTCGACATCCGGATGCCGCCGACGCACACCGACGAGGGACTGCGGGCGGCGCACGCGATCCGCGAGCGCCACCCCGGCGTCGGGATCGTCGTGCTCTCCCAGCACGTCGAGACCGGGATCGCCGCGCGCGTGCTGGCCGAGCACCCGGCGGGTCTGGGCTACCTGCTCAAGGACCGCGTCACCGACGTGGCGGAGTTCGTGTCGACGCTGCGCCATGTCGCGGCGGGCGGGACCGCGCTCGACCCGCAGGTGATCTCGCGGCTGCTGGCCGGCGACCGCGCCGAGGGCCCGCTGCGCGACCTGACCGAGCGCGAGCGCGAGGTGCTCCAGCTCGTCGCCGAGGGCCACTCGAACCCGGCGATCGCCGAGCGCCTGGAGATCACCCGCCGCAGCACGGAGAAGCACGTCTCGAGCATCTTCACCAAGCTCGGGCTGCCGGACACCGGCAGCGAGAACCGCCGCGTGCTGGCCGTGCTGACGCTGCTGCGAGGCTGAGCGCCGATGATCCAGTGCGCGCTCAACGGGGCCTACACCGCCGCCGACCATCCGGCCGTGCCCGTCACGCTCGAGCAGATCGTGGCCGACGCGCGGGCCTGCGCGGCGGCGGGCGCCGCCTCCGTGCACTTCCACCCGCACCGCCCCGACGGCGGCGGCGACTCGATGGCCGCGGACGTGCTCGACCCCGTCGTCGCGGCGGTCCGCGCGGCCGTCCCCGAGCTGGAGATCTCCTGCTCCACGCACGCGGACATCGACCTCGGCGGCGCGGCCGACCATCGCGCCGCCGTGCGCGGCTGGAGGAGCCCGCCCGACGCCGTCTCGCTCAACCTGGCCGAGCCCGGCAGCGTCGAGCTCGGCACGGAGCTGCTGGCCGCCGGCGTCGCGATCGAGGCCGGGATCTTCACGCTCGCGGACGCCGACGCGCTGCTCGCCGCGCCGTGGGCGGAGCAGGTGCGCCGCGTGCTCGTCGAGGTCATCTACGAGCACGACGACGAGGCCGCCGTCGCGCTCGCGCACGCGATCGACGAGCGCGTCGCGCCGCTCGGCCGCCCGCGCCTGTGGCACGGCGACGCGCGGGCGAACTGGGCGGTCGCCGACGAGGGCGCCCGGCTCGGCCGCGACATCCGCGTCGGCCTCGAGGACACGATCGTCGGACGCGACGGGGGTGTTGCGCCGTCGAACGCGGAGCAGGTCGCGGAGTACGCGCGCTAGCCGCTGCGGAGCTCGGCCAGCGAGCGCTTCTGGCGCCCGTCGGCATCGAAGTTCGCCGGATCCAGCCAGGCGTCGAACGCGGCGCGCACCTCGGGCCACTCGCCGTCGAGCAGCGAGTACCAGGCGGTGTCGCGGTTGCGGTCCTTGACGAGCATGTGCTGGCGGAAGACGCCCTCGAACGTGAACCCGAAGCGGTCGGCGGCGCGGCGCGAGCGCTCGTTGGCGGCGTCGCACTTCCACTCCAGCCGGCGCACGTGCAGCTCCTCGAAGGCGTGGCGGGAGAGCAGGTAGATCGCCTCCGTCGCGGCCGGGGTGCGCTGCAGCGCCGAGCCGAACCAGATGTGGCCGATCTCGACCACGCGGTGGTCGGGGGCGAAGCGCAGGTAGGAGGCCATCCCGAGCGCCCGGCCCGTGCCGCTGTCGAGGATCGTGAAGAACTGCGGGTCCTCGGACTGCGCGCAGGCGCCGATCCAGAGCCGCATCTCCTCGACGCCGGAGAACGGCCCGTAGGGCAGGTACTCCCACAGCGCGGGGTCGCCGCCGTCGTGGCCGGCGGCGAACAGCTCTGCTGCGTGCTCGGGGTCGACCGGCACGAGCCGGACCCGCCGCCCGCGCAGGCTCACGGGTCCAGCACCCGCGCCGGCCGGGTGCCCGGGAGCTCGCCCGGCGGGGCGAGCTCGCGCAGCTCCTCGGGCAGGAAGGGCAGGTCGAGCAGGCTGAGCTTGACCTGGTTGCGGCGCTGGTGGCGGTCGCTGTCGAGCCGCACGACCTGACCGCAGTCGGCCTGCAGGCGCACGCGCAGCGCCTCGCCCGGCTCCATCCGCCGCAGCATCGTGCCGTCGACCTCGATCGCCGGCCGCCCGCTGGAGGCCTGCAGCTCCAGGCACAGCGGCTCGGAGGCGGCGGTGACCATCGGGCGGCTGATGCCGGCGAGCGGGGCGAGCGGCGCGACGACCACCGCGTCGAGCGCGGGCGAGACGACCGGGCCGCCGGCCGAGTACGCGTAGGCGGTCGATCCGATCGAGGTCGAGATCACCAGGCCGTCGCAGCGGTAGCGGCCCATCCGCTGGCCGCCGACGGTCAGCACCGCCTCGACGACGCCGTCGCCGGGCACGCGCACCAGCGCGAGGTCGTTGAAGGCGACCGCCTCGTCGCCGTCTGCGCCGAGCCACAGCGCGCTGTGCTGCTCGATCGTGAAGTCCAGCCGCTCGAGCCGGTCGAGCGCGTCGTGCAGCTCCTCCGGCTGGACCTCGACGAGGAACCCGAGGTGGCCGAGGTTGACGCCGAGCACCGGCACCGGCCGCCGCGCGACCATGCGCAGCGCCCCGAGCATCGTCCCGTCGCCGCCGAGGCTGACGACCGCGTCGGCCTGCTCGGCCAGCTCGGCTTCCGAGACGACCGCGACGTCGCCGCCGTCCCAGCGGGCCGCGTCGCCCGGGCGCATCAGCAGCCGGCTGCCGTGCGAGCTCGCCCACGCGCCGACCGCGTCGAGCACGGAGCCCGGATCGCGACGGGGGTGCAGGACGAGTGCGATGCCGGCGCCCATCCCGTCAGGCTACCGGCGGCGCGCGCCGTGTCAGGCTGGCGGCATGAACTCGGACGTGGTGATCATCGGCGGCGGCAGCGCGGGCCTGCAGGCGGCGCTGACGCTCGGGCGCTTCCGCTTCGACGTCGTGGTCGTCGACGCGGGCAAGCCCAGCAACGCCCCCGCCCACGCGATCGGCGGCCTGCTCGGCGCGCACGACCTCGCGCCGCTCGAGCTGCTCGCGACGGGCCGGGCGCAGCTCGCGGAGCTGCCGACGGTCCGGCTGATCGAGGGCGAGGCCGCGCGCGTGGAGCCGGGCGAGGGCGTCACGCTCGCCGACGGCACGTCGATCGCCGCGGGGAAGGTCGTGCTCGCCACGGGCGCCGACTACGCGGTGCCCGGCGTCCCCGGGATCGCCGAGCTGTGGGGCACGTCGGTCATCCACTGCCCGTTCTGCCACGGCTGGGAGTCGCGCGACATGCGGATCGGGCTGCTGTCGGCCGGCGAGGAGCACGCCGGGCACCTCGTCCCGATGCTCAGCCGCCTCACGGGCGACGTCGAGGTGTTCGACGCGATCGCCGCGCTGCGGGCCGAGAACGGCGCGCTGCGCGCGGTCGTGCTCCCGGACGGGACCGAGGTCGAGCGCGACGTCCTGTTCGTCGCCGCCCCGCCGGCCCCGCGCGACGCCGCCTTCGCGCACCTCGGGCTCGAGCGCACGGAGCCCGGGCAGCTCGTCGTCGACGACTTCGGCCGCACCGGGGTCGACGGCGTCTACGCCGCCGGCGACCTCGTCGTCGCCGCGCCCGCCGTGGTGCAGGCGCTCGCGTCCGCCCAGCGCGCCGCCGTCGGCATCGTGCGCGACTCGATCTGAACGTCGACAGCGCTGGGTGGGGCGGCGGTCGAGCCGCCGTGCGAGCATGGCCGCGATGGACCTGCCCGTGAACCACCCGGTCAAGCCGATGCTGGCCAAGCCGGTGGCCGCGATCCCCCCGGGCCAGCTCTACGAGCCCAAGTGGGACGGGTTCCGCTCGATCGTGTTCCGCGACGGCGACGAGGTCGAGATCGGGAGCCGCAAGGAGCGGCCGATGACGCGCTACTTCCCCGAGGTCGTCGCGGCGGTCCTGCGCCACTTCCCGCCGCGCGCGGTGATCGACGGCGAGATCGTGATCGCCGGCGACGGCGGGCTGGACTTCTGGGCGCTGCAGCAGCGCATCCACCCGGCCGCCAGCCGCGTCGAGCGGCTCGCCGCCGAGACGCCCGCCAGCTTCGTCGCCTTCGACCTGCTCGCGCTCGGCGACGAGGACCTCATGGGCGAGCCGTTCGAGACGCGCCGCGCCCTGCTCGAGCGGGCGCTCGCCGGCGCCGAGCCGCCGATCCACGTCACGCCGGTCACGCGCGACGAGGCGCTCGCGCAGGAGTGGTTCGAGCGCTACGAGGGCGCGGGGCTGGACGGCGTGATCGCCAAGCGGCCCGACCTCGCCTACCAGCCGGACAAGCGCGTGATGTCGAAGATCAAGCACGTCCGCACCGCGGACTGCGTGCTCGCCGGCTACCGCGTCCACAAGGCCGACAGCGAGGCGATCGGCTCGCTGCTGCTGGGCCTCCACATCGACGACGCCGCGCCGCGCTCGCAGTGGGGCGACCACGCGACCGGCCTCGCCCCGGTCGGCGTCATCGGCGCCTTCCCGATGAAGCGCCGCCGCGAGCTCTACGCCGAGCTCCAGTCGCTCGTCGTCGACATCGCCGACCACCCGTGGAGCTGGGCGGCCGAGTACTCCGGCGGGCCGGAGGGCGGCAGCCGCTGGAACCCGGGCAAGGACCTCTCGTTCGTGCCGCTGCGGCCCGAGCGGGTGGTCGAGGTCCGCTACGACTACCTCGAGGGCGCCCGCTTCCGGCACCCGCCGCAGTTCGTCCGCTGGCGCGAGGACCGCGACCCCGGATCCTGCGGCTACGCGCAGCTGGACCGGCCGGCGCCCTTCGACCTCGCCGACGTCCTCGCCGCCTAGAGGCGAGCCTTCGGGTCGATCAGGACGTCGTCGACGCGCACGCGCGCGTCCGGCTTGTCGTCCTTGACGCTGAGCCGGATCGCGAGCAGCCGCCAGCCGCCGCGCTTGAGGCCGTGCGTGGGGTTCAGCTTGATCCTGTCGCTCAGCTCCCAGCCGCGGCCGTGCTTGGCCTTGACGTCCTTCGCCTTGCGCACGTTGTCCTTCGCCAGGCCGGGGTAGACCACCTCGACACGAATGCCGGCGTCCTCCTCGAGCGACTCCTGGACGTAGGAGAAGCGGAAGTGCGGGTAGCGCTCGTCGACGCAGAACGTCGGGCTGACGGCCGACGCGCCGGCCGGGAGGCTCAGTGACCCGGTGCTCATGCCGAGCACGTTGAGACCGCTGCTCGCGCCGCCCACGGATGCGCCGTTCTCGAGCTGCCAGCCGCCGGCGCCGCCGTCGAAGCCGCCGCCGGGCGCGGGCGCATAGAGGTCATCGTCGTCGAACGACGACAGAAGCGGCGCCGTGTCCGGATCCGAGCAGCTCTCGGCGGATGCGGCCGTCCACGAGGGCGTGACGGCGTCGGTCGTGTAATCGTCGTCTGCGAGCGCGGGCGACGCGGTACAGGCGAGCGCCGTCGCAATGACCACAGCGCTCTTGATCAGGCAGTTCATGTCTCTCCTTAGACCTTCCACTCCGCGCGCCGGATTCCGTTCGGCGCAGTAGCTGCATCGGCGCTCGATTCCGCAGGGCACATCGGTCATGCGTCGAGATCGGCGTAAAGAGCCAAAGCCAGGGTGCCGACACCACTCGTGCGGATGGCACTCGATCCGAACTTCGCCGAGCAGCAACGCATCATCCACGAGCTCCGCGTGCGCGCGGGCGGGCTCGCGGACCGCGAGGCCCTGGTCGAGCAGTTGGTCGGCGGCCTGTTCGCGGTCGTCGCCATCGTGCTCGCCGCCGGCAGCGACGTGAGCGGCGCGTCATGGGTTGCGATCGCCTGCGCGACGCTCGCGTTCATCGTCGCCACGCACGTGGAGTTCGACATCGCCGGCGGCTTCGCGGTGCCGACGCAGCTTGCGTTCGTGCCGCTCGCCTTCGTGACGCCGGCAGCGCTGCTCCCGGCGGTCGTGGGCATCGCTTGGCTCCTCCGGCGTGTCCCCGATATCGCGCGCGGGCGGAGCTCCGGGAAGCGGGCCTGGGTCGCGATCGGCAACGGCTGGTTCGCCGTCGGGCCTGCGCTCGTGCTGTTGGCGGGCGGGGCGCACGACGCCTCGGAAGCCGGCATCGCCCTTCTGTGCGCCGCGCTGGTCGCGCTCTTCGCCGTCGACCTGCTGGTCTCAGAATTGCGCGAGACGGCGTTCCGTAAGTTCGACCTGCGCCAACAGGCGCGCGAGCTCCGCATCGCCTGGTCGATCGATGTCGCGCTCGCGCCGGTCGGCTACCTCGTCGGCCGGGTCGCCGTCGACGAGCCCTGGTCCCCGCTGGCCCTCATCCCCCTGCTTGCCGTGCTCGGAGTCTTCGCCCGCGAGCGACGCGAGCGGGTGCGCTCGCTCGACGAGCTCTCCAACGCCTACCGCGGTACGGCCTACGTGCTCGGCGACGTGATCGAGGCCGACGACGGCTACACGGGCGAGCACTCGCGGGGTGTCGTGGAGCTCGTGATGGAGACCGGCCAGCGACTCGGCCTGCCGGCCGACCGCCTGCGCAACCTCGAGTTCGGTGCGCTCCTGCACGACGTGGGCAAGATCGCGATCCCGAACGAGATCATCAACAAGCCGGGCCGGCTCGACGCCCACGAGTGGCAGATCATCAAGACGCACACCACGGAGGGCCAGCAGCTGCTCGACCGCGTCGGCGGCTTCATGAGCGAGGTCGGACGGATCGTCCGCTCGCACCACGAGCGCTGGGACGGCGCCGGCTACCCCGACGGCCTCGCCGGCGAGGCGATCCCGCTCGAGGCGCGGATCATCGCGGCCTGCGACACCTGGAACGCGATGACGACCGATCGGGTGTACCGCACTGCGCTCGACCGCGACGTGGCGACCGCGGAGCTCGAGTCGTGCGCGGGCGGCCAACTCGACCCGCAGGTCGTGGAGGTCCTCCTCGGCATCCTCGCCGGGCACCGGGCGCCCGCGGGCGTGACCTGATCACACGCCCGGCAGACCGGCATGTGCCTTCCCGCGGCACGGCCGCCCGGTTAGGGTCTCCCGATGGTCACCCCGGACGAGCTCGGGCAGGTCCCGCTCTTCGCTGGGCTCGACGCGGACCAGCGCGAGCAGCTCTCGCGCCTGGCCGCCGACATCAGCCTGGTCGCGGGCGAGTATGCCGCCCCGCAGGGCAGCGAGCCCGCGCTGTTCGCCGTGCTCGAGGGGCGCATCGAGCCCGTGCAGCTGACCGAGGGCGTCGAGCGCGTGGTCGGCCGGCGCGAGCCCGGCGAGATCTTCGGCGAGGTCCCGATCACGCTCGGCACGGTCTTCCCGGTCGGCTTCCGCGCCGCGGTGCCTTCGCGCGTGATGCGGATCGAGCCGCGCGACTACCACGCCGTCGCAGCGGGCTCGCCCGACGTCGCGAAGGAGGTCGGGCGGCTGGCGTCGCACCGGATGAGCGGGCTGCGCGGCCTCCAGGGGCTCGCGGCGGACCCGCCGCCGCCGCGCGCGATCGTGGTCGGCGCGCGGCTGGATCCGGCGTGCAGCGACCTGCGCCGCTTCCTCGCCCGCAACCAGGTGACCTTCGAGTGGCTCTCGCCGGACACGCCGGCGCGGATGGAGCGCTGGGACGGGCCGCTGCCCGCGGAGGGCGACATGCCGACGGTCCGCGTGATCGGCGGCAAGACGGTGATCCGTCCGTCCCTGCGGCGGGTCGCCGAGCTGCTCGCCCTCGGCACCGAGCCCGAGCACGCCGACTACGACGTGGTCGTGGTCGGCGCCGGGCCCGCCGGCCTCGCGGCCGCGGTCTACGGCGCGTCGGAGGGGCTGCGCACGATCGTCGTCGAGCGCGAGGCGCCCGGCGGCCAGGCCGGCACCTCGTCGCGGATCGACAACTACCTCGGCTTCCCCGCCGGCGTCTCCGGCGACGAGCTCGCCAGCCGGGCGCTCCAGCAGGCGCGCCGCCTCGGGGCGGAGATCCTCGTCACCCGCTCGATCCTGCGCATCGACCCGGACACGCGCCAGGTCCACCTCGACGGCGGCGACGTGCTGCGCGCGCGGACGATCATCCTCGCCTGCGGGGTCACCTGGCGCGAGCTCCCGCACGACGGCTTCGAGCGCCTCGCGGGCCGCGGCGTCTTCTACGGCGCGTCACGCAGCGAGGCCGCGAGCACCCACGGCGAGCACGTCCACATCGTCGGCGCCGGCAACTCGGCCGGCCAGGCGGCGCTGTTCTTCTCCACCCACGCGCGTAGCGTGACGATCCTGTGCCGCGGCGACGGGCTTGCGAAGAGCATGTCGCAGTACCTCGTCGACCGGGTCGAGGCGCGCGAGAACGTCGAGGTGCGCTACGGCGCGGAGGTCGTCGGCGTGCATGGCGAGGCGAGCCTGGAGGCGATCGACGTCCGCGACCGCGCGGGCGGCGCGGTCGAGCGGCTGGGCTCCGGAGGGCTGTTCATCTTCATCGGCGCCGACGCCGAGACGGACTGGCTGCCGGAGGAGATCGCACTCGACGAGCGCGGCTTCGTGCTCACGGGCGCGGACGTGGTGGCGTCGGACCGCTGGAGCCTGGACCGCGACGCCTACCTGCTGGAGACCAGCGTGCCCGGCGTCTTCGCGTGCGGCGACGTCCGCTACTCGCCGGTCAAGCGGGTCGCGGCGGCGGTCGGCGAGGGCAGCATGGCGATCGCCTTCGTCCACCAGTACCTGCGCGAGGCGGTCAGCGCCGAACGGACCTGAGCCCGCGATCCGTCAGGGCCGCACGAGCGTGTCCTGCCGCGCGACGACCTCCCAGCCGCCGGCGCTGCGCGCGAACACATAGAGCTTGATCATCGCGTGACCGACGTCGACCGGCTCCCCGTCCGCGGTCGCGGCCGACACGTACGCGTGCATGATCGCCACGTCGTCGCCGAGGAACTCGACGTGCCCGGGCGCGAAGCGGGCGTACTGATCAGCGGGCACCTGCTCGCGCATCGCCGCGCGGCCCTCGACCTCGACGCCGCGCGCCGACACCGCCCACGAGAGCTCGCGGTAATGGGCGGCCAACCGCGTCGGGTCCTTCTCGTTGAAGCCCCGCTCGTGCTCGGCGACGATCGCGCGGATCTCGCGCCGGTCGGTGTCCCGATCGGCCATCGACCCGCGCGCTAGAGCGCGACCTCGCCGCGGACGCAGGTGACCGTGCCGCCGCCGACCCACACGGCGCCGCCGGGGTCCTGGCTCACGTGCACGCGGCCGGCGCGGCCGAGCGCGGTGCCCTGGCGCGCGACGTACGGCGCGCTCGCCCGGCCCGTGGCGAGCAGCCACTGGGCCAGCGAGGCGTTCAGGCTCCCGGTGACCGGGTCCTCGTCGACGGCGCCGTTCTTGTAGGTGAAGGCGCGGACCTCGAACGCCTCCGGCGAGCCGGCCGCGCACGGCCCGACCACCCCGACGTCGAGCTCGTCGTAGGCCGGCCGCAGCGCGAGCACCGCGCCGGCGTCCTCGAGCAGCACGCCGACCCAGCCCGGCCCGTTGTCGACCCACTGGGTGTCGACCATCGCGGCGCGGTCGATCCGCAGCATCCGCGCGACCCGCTCCACCATCTCGTCCTCGACCGGGCCCGAGCGCAGCAGCGCGGGCGCCGCGAACGCCAGCCCGTCGCCCGAGCGCCGGACGGGCACCAGCCCGGCGCCGCACTCCTGCACGATCACGTCGCCGGCCCGCGGCTCCCCGCCCGCCTCCAGCCACGCATGACACGTCCCGAGCGTCGGATGCCCGGCGAACGGCAGCTCGCGCCCGGGCGTGAAGATCCGCACCCGGTAGTCCGCCTCCGCGGACTCCGGCGCCAGCACGAACGTCGTCTCCGACAGGTTCGTCCAGCGTGCGAAGCGCTGCATCGCGTCGTCCGCCATCCCGTCCGCGCCGAGCACCACGGCGACCGGATTGCCGAGGTAGGGCTCGGTCGTGAACACGTCGACCTGGGCGAAGCGGCGCGGCACGGCGCGCAGTCTCGCACCCGAAGCGGAGCTTTCGCGATGATGCCGGGATGACCCGCATCGGCCCGATCGATCCCGACGGCGCCCCCGAGGCCTCGCGCGCGCTCGCCGCGGAGCACGAGGCGGCCGGCGCCCGGATGACGAACATGAAGTGGACCGCGGCGCGGTCGCCCGAGACGCTGGCGATGCTGCTGACGTGGTATCCGCTGTTCGACCGGATCGCCGGCTTCCTCGGCGAGCGGCGGGCGCAGCTGCTCGCGCACGCGATCAGCGACCGCAACGACTGCCTGATCTGCTCGACGTACTTCCGGCGGATCCTGATCGACGCCGGCGAGGACCCCGCCGACCTACGCCTGGACGAGGAGGACG
>Ga0207708_10003053_pt1 | contig 12331 bp, 3 predicted proteins | sample KBSK5101metaG_FD_184340 | JGI IMG/M metagenome (GOLD analysis project Ga0207708, IMG submission 184340) | Corn, switchgrass and miscanthus rhizosphere microbial communities from Kellogg Biological Station, Michigan, USA - KBS K5-10-1 metaG... | ecosystem: Host-associated > Plants > Roots >...
GGTTGTTTTTCCTGAGCAATCTTCAACCACAGAGTCACAGAGAACACAGAGGTTGCACAGAGAAGAGCATGTTGGACGACTTTTCGTGCAAAGCCAGACCAACATTCAGGAGGACCGACCCATGCCTATTAATGAAGAGACGTTTCAAAAATTGCTGGACTTCCTTATCGCTAACGCGGTCAACAAGGCGTTGACTTTGAGCCTGAGCGACAGTCTTGGCGCGAATGTCATCCACGTCGATAGCAACATTCCGCAGGAACTGAACCTATCAATTACGAATATCCTTACCAAAGAGGTGCGGATTGTGGGCCAGCCCGGGCCGGCTTCGCCCGAAAACTATCACTTCAATATTAAATTCGTTAGCAACCAGTGTTTCTTTAGCTCTGTCCCACCGACACTGATTAATCCCCAGTGGTCCATGAAAGCCGTACCCGAGGCAGGCCCCGGTTACATAATGGATCTCTATCTGCTCAGCACCGTGGACATCAATCTCAGACCAGTCTCGGTGGCAGGCGGCAGTACGACCACGGTTCAGTTGCAGTATACCGACGTCATACTCGCCAACCCCGAAGTTGAGATACTGCAAATCGGGGTGACAGTGGGCCAAAACGTTTTTGCCATAGTCAACTCCGATCGGCAACCGGTCACAGGAACCGAGACGGTCCACCTGACCACATTCACGGATGCGGGCGTGCCAACACCGCTGGTTGCCACGTTAGTGCAACCTCGGACGATTCTCGCGAATCAGCCCGACCGTTCACAGTCACTGTTGCTGCGGTTGGTAAACACGTCTCCCGAACCCGTCACTTTTACTCCTCCCTCCGGGAATGGTGGCAAGACGCCGACGTCGATTCAGCTAGCCATTGATGTGGACGGCGCTGCTGCCTGGGCATTGTGCAAGTCAGACGAGACGGATGCGCTGGTGGTGGATCGCCCCGCCAATTGGAACGAAGAGCCTATTCCTGATACGGCGGGGCAAAAGACGTGGCTGTTACGGCCGGACTATAAGAAGACGACGCAAATCCCCCACAACTCTGCGCTCGAGTTTCCGATACACGGTATAAAGACTTCGCTGCCTCCGGGTTTTACGAACCTGTATGTCACGTTACGGGAGTTTCCTAACTACGGGACACAGACTCTCGTTGCACAGATCGAGAAGTCGCCTTTGATCTACAACAGCGAACTCAACTCTGGCCTGGTGAGCAACGGAGCGACGGGGGAACATCAGGGATTGGCTATTAACGGAGACACAACAGTTGATCTGTTGATGGTGAATCAGTCCGGCGGAGGCAGCAGTGCGCACTTCAAGGGTGGAAATGGAGTAAACATCGAGGGCGATGCCCGCATAAATGATCACACTCTGTGGTTCCGGCCAGGCTCCGATAAGTTCCATGGCATTGGTTTTTACGGATCGGGCAAGCCGTTTGCTAACACGGATGTAAACGGACCCGCTGTATTTGGTTTCCTGGGAGGCGTGTTAGGTTCAAACGCCGGCGAACAGAAGATTGCGCTCTCCTGGAGGGAGACGGGCAATGTCGGTATCGGCACGAGCGATCCGAAGAGCACGTTATCGGTAAAGGGAGGAGCGGCGGTCGGCGCGACTTATGCAGCTAGTGTTGCCAAGCCGAATAACCTAATCGTTGAAGGCAGTGTCGGTATCGGCACAAACGATCCAAAGAGCACGTTATCGGTAAAGGGAGGAGCGGCGGTTGGTGCTACTTACGCGGCTAGTGTTGCCAAGCCAAACGAATTAATCGTCGAAGGCAAGGTCGGTATCGGCACGAACGATCCCAAACATAAGTTAGAAGTGGCAGGAGGTTCAATCCAGTTAGACGGCAGTCAGCAGATCATTTTTACAAACGAAGGCGTAACGAACCAACTGAAGCTGCAATTTTGGGGTGGGTTTGGCCTGGGACTTAATGCTAATACCCAATTTTACACGGCCAGCATTCACTCGTGGCGGGACACTAACAGCAATGAGGCAATGAGTCTAAATTCAGGCACTCGTGACCTGACCATCAATGGCAAAGTCGGCATCGGGACCGCCCCGACCAAAGCGGGGTTGGAAGTGGCAAGTAATGTTTTGTACAACAGCGCCAACATCTCTGGTGGGTTGGTTGCCTCGAATGGCTGTTATTCCAATGCACAACAGCTTACCGGCGGGCGGAACGTCTCGATTTACACAGATAGCCTGGTTTGGATCAACTCATGGGTCATCGCGTCTTCCGATTTACGGCTGAAGCACGTCCACGGCGTCTCCGATGGAGCGGCGGATCTCAATACGTTGCTCGGTATAGAGGTGACCGACTATTCCTACATTGACTGGATCTCTAAAGGCACTGCTACCCACAAGAAGCTTATAGCCCAGCAGTTAATGAGGGTTTTTCCGCAAGCTGTTTCCAAATGCACTAACGCGGTGCCGGATATCTACGAGACTGCCGCTATTCACGATGGCTGGGTGCAGCTCGCGACAAATTTAAAGACCGGCGAGCGCGTTCGCCTCATTGGAGAGAAGAACGAAAGCATCCACGAAGTCCTCGAAATCGCCGAAGGAAAGTTCCGTACCGACTTCGAAACGGAGAGTTCCCAGGTCTTTGTCTTCGGCCGCGAAGTTGACGACTTTCTCAACGTTGACTACGACGCTATCGCGATGCTCAATGTCTCCGCTACCCAGCAGATCAAACGTGAGAAAGACGCAGAGGTTCAGGCTTTGCGCGAGGAGAACGCCGAACTGCGAGCGCGTCTCGAGCGGCTGGAGAATCTGATAGAAGAAAAGTTAGACCACAAAAGAGCACAAACAGCGCAAATGAGTTAAAGCTTGAACTGGCTTTGCACGAAAAGTCGTCCAACATGCTCTTCTCTGTGCAACCTCTGTGTTCTCTGTGACTCTGTGGTTGAAGATTGCTCAGAAAAAACAACCACAGAGTCACAGAGAACACAGAGGTTGCACAGAGAATCAGACTTTTCGTGCAAGGCCGCTTGAACTAGTGCCTTGCACAGAGAACAGCCATTAAATTATGTCTGAAGTACTACTGGTTCCGATTCACGTCGATGCGCTGTGCGTTAGCGACAGTCACTCGAAACTGATTGGTCCGCTGGCCGATTTCAGTAAGATGCCCTACACCTGCTGGGTCACGGAACGTGTTCACCCGCATCTCCCTCCAAGCACGTTGACGATAGAGTTCAATACGGATGACCCGTTTACCAGCCAGAACATCATGCGCAAACCCGCAGCACTGGCAGACTACGTGGCAGCAGCGACGGGAATTCATTTGCATTGGTCACTGCCCGACGCGCTGACGGTCATGCGTGCTGATCCAGATAGCAACAACCGCCTGCGTTTCCCGCAGGTTCCCAATCGTTGGCTGATTACCAGCAAGACCAAAGCGAACGGAAACTGGCAAGTCGCATCGCAATGGGTTGTCGAAAGCGATTACCTCTATCCGGAAGATGCCACGCGAAGTGGAGTGTCACCGCAAGCTGCTATCACCTTTCCCATCGTGCCCGCGGAGCAGTACAAGAAAGTATTAACCAACTCGCCGCCGGATGCTCCAACATCACCGAACGACATCACTGATCCCGCTTACAACGCCGTCTACTCCGCGCCATTCCGTTACATGGGACGCGCTCAGCAGCTTTCAAACTGGACTACCAACGATCCCAGCAGTTCTCAATACTTGCACCAGTTCATGCCCGACGGGCTGACGGCAGTCGGTTATGGCGATCCACTGTTTGCAGCCGTCTACACGAACTGTTCCACCGTGTTCGGTTTTGTTGATAACAGTGCTCAAAACGATCAGCTCCGCCGCTATGACATACTCGGGTGGTACGAGAGCACCAACGATTGCCTGCAACTGTATGCGTCGCTGGCCAGACAGAAACCGGGAAGCAACCTCTATGACGCCCTCGTCTCGGAGTACAAATGGAAAGTAACAAATCCTCCTGCCGCTTTTCCCACGAACAGCGTTTATTACGCCAGCCTTGACATAGCGCCACAGTTGAAGCCTAACCCCGCGATCGCCGGCGCGACCCCGCATAAAGATGGACCACCGAGTTATGCGGGGCTGACAGTGGCAGTCGGCAACACCGGCACAGAGGCGCTCTCGGCTGACATCGCTAACACTCTGGCCCAGGGTGATAAAACCAACCGGCTGATCATGGAAGATCAGTTGGAAGCTATCGGCCTGCGTCACGAATTAAGTAGTTCAAGTGTGGATCTGGATGCGCGGTTCCGTGAGGCGCGTCACAACAAGGGATTTCAGCCGCGCACAGGCGGAACGCTCTGGTCCGTCCAGTTGCGCAGCACCATTAACAAAGCCGGTAAGTCGAGCAGCGAGCCGCCCTCCAAACAGCCTGCGCTCCCCGCTGACGTTGCGCATCTATTAAATGAACTCAATTTGTCGCAGGCAGATTACGATCTTGCCTGGCAGGAGATCGAAACGCTTCGTCATAGGGTATTCGCAGACTGGTTCAAGTTTGAGAGTGCGTACAACATTCATTCGCGCAATAGCACGATCATCTATACGAAGTTTGAGGACGTACCGGTCAGGCAGCAGCAGCCCGAAGACCAGGCCCCCACGTGGGCGAACCTGAAAGCCGGCAATATAAAACCGGTCGGCTTCATCGGCGATGCAGACGAGATACTTCCTTACATTCGCGAGGGCAGCCTGCAGGCGCTGCAGCAACGCGTCGCGCGGGCGGGCCTTATCGAGATTGCCAAAGATGCAACCGGCAAAGTCGCTTTCTCGGCGACGGCCTCAAACGATAATCCATACGTTGCGAATCAATTCACGTTGGCGCAGGGCGTAGTGCTGAAATTACGGCAGTTGTCGTCACGACTTGACGAGTACAACGCCGCGCCGGCGATGCAGCACGCACAACACGAGTTAGTCCTTCTGCGAAAATCAGCGCCTCAGTTCTGGCAGCCGAATGAACCTGCTGTACTACTGAAAGGCGCCGCCATTACCAAAACTCCGAGGCACGGCGAAGACGGACGGGCGAACGAGGACGACACCCTGAGTTGCCAGGTGCTGACGGTTACGACCGCCCTGGATAGTGGCGGCATCAGTTCGCAACTGCGCCATGGCGATCCTCACAAGGTAGTTCAGACGATTCAATTCACGATCGAGAGTCTTCGTCCCCAGGAGTTGACGCCCAACACGATCGGTTTTTCACGGCAGACTGAAGAACCCTGGCATCCGATCAATCTGGAATGGGAAGTTAGTGTGTGGCCGGAAATTCGCGGGATGGAAACGGATAAAAACCAGTCCCTGTCAGGCAACGACTACCGGCCCGATTTTGTAGGGGTAAATTATGAATTTGACGTGAACGCCGGCAATTTATTACTCACGTGCCTGCCAAGTAAGTTCACAATGGGAGAGACTGATAACGTCTACACCGGCCGGACGACGTTGACGCCCGGTGCGGGACGAATGCTCCGCTTTAACATCGCTCAGTATTTGATGGGCCTGACGCTCTTCGATCTCAAGACCGCGATCGTAGGCGCCGGTGCAGTGGCTGACGAACTTGACTATCAAGTCGACAAGGGTCTCATCGCGTGGGCCCAACAGCACTTCACGCTGACCGACGTACCGCCGCTCAAGGATCCGGCGACGATCTTCGGCAACGACAAGCAAGAGCAAATCACGCAGCAGCAGAACGCCGTCGCCGCGTGGTTCCGCACGCAGCACATCTTTCGGGTGGCGGTGACAACGAAAGGTCCGAAGAATCAACCAATCACAACGTATCAACTGATTGATCTCAACGATAAGAATCACTTTCCCGCCGGTTGGTATAACGAAAAGCCTGTGTTGACAGGGCTGATCCTGACAACGTTCGGTGCACTCCCTCAGCCCGAACAGGTTCAGGATCCATTGAACACGGCTTTGTTGGCCCACGGCGCGCTGAGTTCAACGCACGTGCTGGCGCAGTCGTTGGGTAGCTTGAACAACGCACTTCTGATGCGTCAACAAATGCCACAACTGCCGGTCTTCGATCTCCTTGCGATGATAGAGGCTATTCCATCGCAGGGGCGTCCAGTGCCGTCCCAGCAAAAGTACAAGAATCTTACTCGCGACGTGGCGGCAGCGGTTGCCGGTGCGAACAACTCGTCTCCGGTCACAACCAACGACTTTCTGCCCATCCGCAGCGGTCTAATGCAGATTACCAGGCTTTACCTGGTTGACACCTTTGGTCAGGTGCTCGACGTTACACCCACCAATATTTTGCCGAGCGATACTCTCACCCTTTCGCGCAACGTGACGAAATCGGTAACGATCACCGGGGAGCAGGATGCGAGCTTTGTCTACCTCGCGCCGCGCATCACACAGCCGGCCCGCTTAAATTTCCGCTGGCTGGCTGCCGAAGCCGGCACCCTGAACAGTCCGGATGAGCCGGAGATGAACGATCATCCGGACACGTCACCCGTCTGTGGTTGGTTAATCTCCAACCATCTGGATAGCAGCCTGATGGTTTACGACGCCCACGGTGTCTCACTCGGATCGATCCTCCAGACCGGCGCGTGGGAACCGGCGCCGGGAACTGTGAATCGTGTGCGCGTGAACGCCATTCCGAACCCACACTTACGTCAATTGGCAACTTATTTGACTACGTTTTCGCAGCAGAACAGTGGCTACTGGCCCGCGTTTCTGATGGCGATCAATTACGCACTCGAGAACATTGAGCCCGCGAACTTTGCCCAGCACGAAGCGCTTGCGCTCTTGATCGGAAGGCCAATTGCCGTGGTGCGAGCATCGCTCAGCTTGCAGTTGCAGGGCAAACCTGCGCTGAACCAGCAATGGCAAGCGCTTATGTCAGACATGTACAACTGGCAGCTCGACAGCCGCGTCAGCAATGAATTCACGAACGTAAACTTTCCGGTGCGGTTGGGTGAGTATAAGCAATTCAACGATGGTCTAATCGGATACTGGATCGAGGAGGGAACCAGCTACCAGGATGACAAGTTTTACTCGACGCAACCGGAAGACGTTAAGAACCCAAACATCATCACGCACCATCGGACCGCGATCACTCAGAACCTGACCTTGACGAACACGCCCATGAAGCTGACCATGCTGATCGATCCGCGTGGCGAGGTCCATGCCACCAGCGGCATACTGCCCAGTAAAGCGATCAACATCCCTCCCGATCAATACGCCAACATTTTGAAGAAGCTATCGATCACGTTCATGACTGCGCCACTGTTGACGGGGCAGTCCGGAATTGGATTGAGCCTGCCGCAGGAAAGCGGCTATTCATGGTCCTGGTTGGAACGGCCATCGGCGTCAGTGTGGCAACTGTTCGATCAAATTAAGGCGACCGATAACACTCTCAAATTTACGCCGCAACGATTGGTTGGCGGCTGGCTGAAGTTGACCCCGGACGATAAGGATTAGTAACGCGGAGAGTTTTCAATGCCCACAAAGTTCTCGCAATTTTTCAAGCTCGCAAGCGAAGCTGACGATTTCCAAAAGCGAATATATGCCGTCGTTAGCAACGCTACTTCGATTATGGATTGTTACGTTCGTATCTATAAGTACATTGCCGGCGGACTGAGATTGCGCAGCAAGACGGATCGCAAGCGTTTCATGAACGCTTCGGTTGTCATAGACCACTTCGACCAGCAGCAAATGGATGACGCGCAAAAGTACTTTGAAGCGGAAGAATTAACGCAATGGGAAAATCGAGTACTGTTTGAATTCTTTGCCATGGTACCGCAAGACGCCGAGCAGTATGGTCCCAACGTCTATATTCTGCGGTTCGATGAGAGTTCAAAGGCGATGGCCCAAACGGCTTGCCGGCAGGTTCAACTCTATTTGCAGATGCAGAAATACAACCGAGAATATGACGCGCAAGTTGAACACTTCAAGAAAACGAAAAAGCCTCCAAACCGCAAAATCGTGATTGATCCAGCAACCAAAAAAGGACGTGTCGATCCCGACAGCTCAGACCAGAAGAATCAGCTAACCAAATTCGTCGACGATCTTGTGAAGTGGATCCACGAAACTTATCCGGACGTTCAGACATTGCTCGCTGTGAAGACCCCAACTGATTTCTACAAGCTCGTCTTCTCGGGAAACAACGACGAGTTGACTATCCAGGCCCTGCAAACAATGCTGAATTCCATACGAGACTTGAAGGATTCACGTCCCGCAAGTACCAGGAAGGCTTTTCGCTTGTGGGTGGCTAAGGAAACCAAACTCAAAGAGAAGTTTTGGAAGAATGAAAAGATCAGTGCTGCCTATGAGCCAATCCAAAAGTTCGCAGACACGACAAACCTAAAACTCTATGGGTTCATGATGACGCTGTTTACCGATTTTCTGAACCCGAACGCCTACCCCAGTGAAACGAATGCACAAGCACGGAAGCGGCGGCTGGAGGCGTTAACTAACATCTGGGCGATATTTTCGAAGTTTTCCAATAAGCAACCTATTCAGGGCAAATTCACGTCGATGATGGAGGCCGCTCTCCAGAAAGTTCAAAAAGCCTATCCGCAACGCTATACCAGCAATTTGGAACAAGCCAAAGAACCGATTCCCGAGAACAACAAAGTGAACACTGTGCTTCCGGAGGATCTCGCAGGCGCACTCAAGGAAAAGTCGGATGAATTACTGAGGACACTCCCTTTGCTTCGAGGCGCAACGAAAATCAGATTTTTCACAGTGCAGAACTTCGCCGATCTGCAAGCTCTAAATGGCGACTCTGTTATCGCGCAGAATAAATCGAAGTCGCCAGTGGTTGTTCGTTCGGATCCGAGTGAGAACGGCGTTCCCAATTATCGTCCCATTTTTCGCGCGGGGTTCCGGATTGGAAAGGCAGTAGAACGAGCGATTGCTTTTGGTAACCTGCCGACTAACTCCGGAGTCTTCTACTACCGGGAGGTTGAATCACCTGCTACTGCTAAGGTGACAGCCAAAAATAACAGCAAACGTATCCTGACTATCAATTTCCAGAATTACACCATCGAGTATGAAAAAAAGAAAAACGGCAAGCTCAAAAATGATGCCGGGCAAGCTTACCGATCCATGGGCAGCACGGTCGTGTTTTTCGATGACATAAAGAAGACCACGAAGTGGACGCAGATTAAGGGAGGGCGGCGCTACGATCCTTACTACTCGACGATTCCGACAAACGGCAAGTTATCAGAAGCGCACCTCACGGCCTACGTTGCGGCTGCCCGAGGGGCGGCGCGAGCCTTGCCGCTGGGTGACGACAGTCTGTGTGTGTGGTTTTGGGATTTTGCAGATGCGTCAAAGCGCCTGCTCTATGGAAGGCTGGGGGAGATTCTCGGACTGCCTACAGGACGGCAGATCATCGTCACCGGAAGTTTGGCCCAACTGCACGACGAGACTTCAGTGACCACGGTAGAAATCGGCGGCGCGCAATACAAGTTTGTAAACTACGGTCTGCGTCAGTTTCGGAACACTGGCTTCTACTATCCAATCATCGGCATCACCGCGTCAGGAAAAGGCGAGAAGTTTTACGTTAAGGTCAACACGCCTTCTCCCAGCGTCGCTGATGTGTTGACAACTGGAACCACCAAAGGCAAAAGCCATCCCCTAACTGACGACCCCAAGAGTATTTTGGCTCTGTTCAATTTCAGCTACTACCGGCGCATCACTGCCAAACCCGACGTAGGTAACCTTCCCCGTGTTACGGAAGATTCCAAAGTCGTTCAACTCTACTCCAAGAACGACAAGCGAAAGCCAACTGGATCAGGAACGGCGCTTCCGTGGCCTGACCAAAATTTCGACGCGGTTGCGGCCAATCTGCCGATCTGCTTCAACCTCAAGCAAAATGTCATTAAGTATTTCCTCGATAAGCAGACCCGGGGAAAGATGATCAATAAAGGCAACCCTCTATTTCGTGAGCAGAAGCCGCGCCAGGACGCAGGCACGGCGATGAGTTCAATCTTTAAGAAACTAAAGCCACCTTTGTCGACCGAGTTAACTCCCGCAAAAGTGCCTGCTACCGCTTTTGCCAACGGTGCGATGCGACAGTCGCCGGCGGTGCAACAGGATTGGGGTGTCTTGAAGATTGCCGATTTTAATTACCTGCCGATCAATCAGGAGTGGTGTCATCTGCGGGGTCATGGCGACGGAGGCGAGGAATACCCGGGTAACTTCGTTAGCGGCAGTTATCACTGCAACACTGAACAGCTCGCCATCGAGACGGGGCAACGTTTGATCACGCAACAAATGCCTGAGCGCAGCTTTGTGCTACACACCACGGCATATCTGCTCCGCGATGCGACTGATTACAAATCGAAAGTTGATGACCAGCGAAAGTCGCAGGTTCTTACTACAAACTACCTGGAGAATGAAACCGCCTATCAGGATATGCTGGGTAATCATCTCGCTCGACGCTCGCGCAAGCAGGACGTAACAAATAATCAACCTGCGAAAAATCAAAAAAAGCCTGCCAACGCCAGGGTGATCGACACCCCCGCACTTCAGCAGGGAGCCGTCGCTCCCGTAGCTGCCTATATCCGTTACAAAGTCATGCAGTGCAAATCAAAAGGGACCGGATCGGCTGGAGGTAAACGGCCACAGACGCTCACGAAATTCTTTGATTTCATATTCGAAGGGCAGAGCGAATTCATCGATAAGCATCAATTCGCGATCACCAGCCAGGCAGTTCAATTCGCGCTGGCTGGTAAAGCGGCGTTTGAGAACTGGTACGAACAAGCGAAAGCGGAGTTGGATAGTAAGTCGGTTTAATGAAAATAGGAGAGTGTCGCGATGGCGGTTACACCGCTGAACGATATTAAGGTGACTGGCAACCTGGCCCTGACGGCTGAGGTGCTCGGAGACTTTGCCTATGGCACTGTACTCACGGCACTGAAAGCTTCGAGCGTCACACTCACCAGTTGCACGACTGTCACACAAAACGCGCAACGCCTGATCGTAAGCGGCACACTCGTCGATCTAATCGATCACAAAAGGGCAAACGCTGTAGTTCGACTTTACCTGTTTGATGTCCCAACCATTCAAGCAACGACCGAGCGACATGCGTTGCTGCTGATCGGATCTCTCCCGCAGAATTATCATGTAAATGATCTCTGGAATTCTTACGCGTCCGGTGGTTCAAGTGCAGTCACGACTATCCTCAGCGGTTCTACGTTCGTCGATCAGACGCTGTTGCTATCGTCGTTGGACTACGACAATTCAAGCTATATCGATCCACCTTTTCCTCCTGCGGTGGACAGGGACGCCCCACCGGCGTTCATTGCCAGCCTTGCAAAAAAGCAAAGCTACGTGACGCGTGGATTTACTTACTCGATCTCCACCACTCTCCTTGGAGTGACAGATGCTCTGGCGCTGCTATTGCCGACTTTCGCGGGCAGGCCAGAGACGTTTCTGTGTCAAACGAAATTCGAGAGCAACAGCGCTGATCTCGTCTTGTTTTGCTTCTTTGCTGATCCTGAAAAACCAAGAGATAGCCTCAACTTCGGTTTCGAATTCGAGAGTATCGGACTATCCTTCCCGCTCGGCGTTACCACCACGGTGCTGCCAGTGGTCCAACTACGAGGTGCTGTCACCATCGTGGACAGGCTGGAGATCGAAGCTGATTTTAATCTCCCCACAAAATATCTCACCCTTAGTTTGAAGGGCTTTCCGAGCTTCGGGGATTTCAGCAGACACTTTGCTGTGGGCCATGATTTGAATGTTTTCCTGCCGGATAACAGCAAGCTTGACGGCCTCGGCAGCATTACGCTTGAAGAAGTCACAGCCGGTATCGATTTTTCCGCTACGCCCGAAGTCGATTTCGTGCGGTTTGTTATTGCCGCCGAAAAGAACCTGTCGCTTATCGGTGACCTGGTGGAAGTGCAACCGGCGTTGACCGTGCAAATCAACAAACCCTTTCTGTCCGACCGCGAGTTCGATGTTGACCTCTACGGTCGCTGGCTAATCGAAAAAGCTGAGATCGACACTACGTTGGCGGTCAGTACCGACGGTTATCAGGTGGCGGCCGGATTGGCGTTGGGCCAAACGCTCAACCTTTCGTCATTGCTCGACGGGCTTTTGGGTGGACAAGTCAAAGGAATTCCCAATCTTGGTGTCACTGGGTTCGACTTCATCGGTGTTAAGTCAGGCACGGATACCTATTATGAAGTCGAACTCGATCTCGATACAGGCTGGCATCTCGGCGATCTGCCGTTAACGCTGGATGAAGTGCATTTTGAAGCCGCGTTGACCAACGGCACACTGACTGAGGCCGGCGTGTCGGCGACACTCGAATTGGGCACAGTCCAGTTTACGCTCGCGGCTAATTACGATCCTGACAATCGCGGCTGGACGTTCAGCGGCGGCACGACACCCGGAGAGGTAGT
>Ga0207708_10003054_pt1 | contig 12331 bp, 13 predicted proteins | sample KBSK5101metaG_FD_184340 | JGI IMG/M metagenome (GOLD analysis project Ga0207708, IMG submission 184340) | Corn, switchgrass and miscanthus rhizosphere microbial communities from Kellogg Biological Station, Michigan, USA - KBS K5-10-1 metaG... | ecosystem: Host-associated > Plants > Roots >...
CCATGGCGCGCCGGCACGTGCGCGGCGGGATTGAACACAAACAAGCGGTAGATATCGTCGACCTTGATCGCGACCGCGTCGCGGGAAAGCAGCCAGCCGTCGGCACCCGAGCGCGCGATCCAGCCGGCGCCCGACAAGATGGCGAGAATTTTTTCCAGGTGATCAATCCGCACCTTGACGGCGGGATGCAGGCTCGACATCGCGACCACTGCGCCGGTGCGGTGCGCGCGCCACAACACTTTCAATACCTGCAAGGCATCGAAAAAATCGCTGCCGGGGACCGGCTCCGCCTGGCCGGCGCGCTCGCGCCATTCGGGCAGCAGCGCGGCCAGCACGGCACCACCGATGACGATCAGCCACGACAGGTAGATCCACAGCAGAAATACGGGTATTGCGGCAAACGCGCCGTACACGAGCTCATAGCTCGCGAAATGCGCGACGTAAAAACTGAAGCCCTGCTTCATCGCTTCCAGGCAGATGCCGGCCGACAGCCCGCCGACCAGCGCGTCGCGCTTCAGCACGCGACGGTTGGGCACGGTCCAGTAAAGCAGCGCGAGCGCAACCGCCGTCAGGGCGAGTGAAGTGAAGCGGAACATCAGAAGACCCACGCCGGGCGGATTGTCGATCAGGCCGAGCGACAGCCGGATCATGTACGAAGTGAGCGACAGGCTCGCGCCGACGAACAACGGGCCCACGGTCAGCACCATCCAGTAAACCAGGATGCGCTGGAGCAGGTTGCGCGGGCGCGAGGCGCGCCAGATGTGGTTGAACGCCGTATCGATGGTGACCATCAGCATCACTGCCGTGAGGGCGACGAAGGTGATGCCCACTGCGGTCAATTGCGACGCGTTTTCGGAAAATTGCGTGGCATACGTCGTGATCGAGGCGAGCGATTGCGGCACGATGTTGTTGACCAGGAACCGCTGCAGGTGATGGATCCATGATTCGAACACCGGGAATGCGGACACGACCGTCAGCGCCACGGTGATGATAGGCACCAGCGCCAGCAGCGTGGTGAAAGTCAGGCTGCTCGCAATCTGGATGCACCGGTCCTCGACAAAGCGGCGGCAGAAGATGCGCACGAGGTCGGTGAGAGGAGCGCTTTTTATTTCCATGTCGGCAGTCGCTTGAAGGTGCTCCTATATAATACGCGTCAACGCCAGCGGCCGGTCCGATGAAAGAAATCCTCGTCCTCTACTACAGCCGTTACGGCAGCGTGCGGCAAATGGCGCAATTCGTCGCGCGTGGCATCGAGGAGGTTCCCGGCGTGCGTGCGCGTGTGCGCACCGTGCCTGCCGTGTCGACCGTGTGCGAAGCCGTCGCGCCGGCGGTGCCCGATGCGGGCGCACCTTATGTTGAATTGAAGGACCTCGAAGAATGCGCCGGCATTGCATTGGGATCGCCGACGCGGTTCGGCAACATGGCGGCGCCGCTCAAATATTTTCTGGATACGACTTCGGCGTTGTGGCTGAGCGGGGTGCTCAGCGGCAAGCCCGCGGCGGTTTTCACCTCGACTAGCAGCCTGCACGGCGGCCAGGAAACTACGCTGCTGTCGATGACGCTGCCGCTCTGGCATCACGGCATGATCATGGTAGGTCTGCCCTATACCGAGCCGGAACTGCTTTCAACGATAACCGGCGGCACGCCGTACGGCGCCAGCCACGTCGCCGGCGCGGCGAGCGACCGCGCGGTTAGCGACGAGGAAAAAAGACTGTGCATCGCACTCGGCCGGCGGCTCGCGACGGTCGCGCTCAAGCTCGCGACATGAGCGCGGGTGACGACGCGCGGCGCTATCTGCGCCGGTTTCGGCACGGCGTGCTGTCGACGCTGTCCAAGAAATTCGCGGGCTATCCTTTCGGCTCCGTGGTTCCCTGCGTTACCGACCACGCCGCGCGGCCGGTCATTTTGATAAGCGGGCTCGCCGAGCACACCAAAAATATCGCCGCCGATGCGCGCGTAAGCCTGCTCGTGCGCGATGCGGACATCGATCCGCAGGAAGGCGCCCGGCTGACGTTGATCGGCGACGCGCGGCCGGCCGGCGCAGACGGCAGCGCCCTCCAAACGCGTTACTTGAGATTTTTTCCGGCGGCTGAACGGCTGCTGGCGCTGGGCGATTTTGCGTTCTTCCACGTCGAGCCGGTGACGCTGCGTTACATCGGCGGCTTTGGCGCGATCCACTGGATCACCGCTGCGAGCTACGCGCCGCCGGCCAACACGCTCGGCGCAATCGAAGACGACATCATTGCGCACATGAACGCCGACCACGCGCTAGCGCTGCGCGACTATTGTCGCCACGCCGGGCGCCAAGAACCCGCGTCGATCAGCATGGTCGGCATCGATTGCGATGGCTTCGATGTGCGCGCGGACGCAGAATTGCTGCGCTTCGATTTTGCGCAACCCGTCGTCGACGCACTGACGGCGCGCGCCGCATTGGCTGCGCTGGCGGTTCAGGCGCGCGGCTGATGCGCAGCACGACGGCGCCGTATTATGTCAGCGTCATCAGTCTCATCGCGCTCATATTTCTCGGGCTGGCATGGGAATTGGCGCTGGCGCCCGTCCGTCCCGGCGGTTCGCTGCTCGCGTTGAAAATCCTGCCGCTGCTTGCGCCGCTGTTCGGCATACTGCGCGGCAAGATATACACGTATCAATGGACTTCGATGCTGGTCCTTGCCTACTTTTGCGAAGGCGCGGTGCGTGCGTGGTCCGACCGCGGGCTTTCGGCCCAACTGGCCCTTGCGGAAGCCGGGTTGGCGGTCGTATGTTTCATTGCGTGCATCGCTTTCGTGCGCGCAGCACGCCGCCGCGTTTGACGCGGCACGGCCCCGCCTGGGGCCTACGGTGCTATCCTTGACGTTTCGCACCCCTAACTTTCAGGGAATCCGCCATGCCGCTCATCGCCATGACCCGTGAAATGGGTTCGCTCGGCAAGGACGTCGCCAGCGAGCTCGCGGCCCGCCTCGGCAAGCCGGTCGTGCACCATGAAATCATCGACCATCTCGCCAACAAAATGCGCCTGCGCAAAAGCCATGTCGTAAGGTTTCTCGACGGCAAGGCCAATATCTGGGAGCGCCTCACGACCGACAAAACCAGTTTGTCGATCTACACGGCCGACGAGACCATCGCGCTCGCCGAGTCCGCATCGGTCTCAGTAATCCGCGGCTGGGGTTCGGCCCATCTGCTGCGGCCAATTCGGCACGTGATCTGCGTGCGGGTGTGCGCACCGATGAAAGTACGCGTGCAGCGCATGATGGCGCGGTTGAATTCGGACGACGAGGCCTTCATCGCCAACGAAATCAAGCTCTCCGAGGAAGCGCACGCCGCGATCACGCGCCGTCACTTCGGCGTCAACTGGCAGGATCCGGAAGAATACGATCTGGTGCTCAATACCGAGCGCGTGTCGATCGACGAGTGCGCCGACGAGGTAATGGCACTGGTCAAGAATCCCGCCTTCCAGGAGTCTCCGGATTCCCTCCAAAAGCTCGCGAACCTCGCGCTGGAAACCCATGTGCGCGCCGCGTTGCGCGCCGACGCTCGCACCGAAAAAATGCAGATAGCGATCACCGCGGACCAAGGTGTCGTTACGCTCGCCGGCATCGTCGACCGCAGCAGCGAACCCGTACATGCGTCAGAAGTGGTGGCCGCACTGCCGCGCGTCAAGGAAATCAAAAACGAGCTCAGGATCGCGACGGCCTCGCGGGTCAAGCTCGACAGCTAAAAAAGCGCAGGCTTAAAAAAAGGGCGCCCGGGGCGCCCTTTTTATTTGATCGACTGCGGTGCGACGACTACAGCTGCGGATTCAGGCGCTCCAGCTTCGAATGCAGCTTGTTCAACGCGTTGATATAGGCCTTGGCTGAAGCGACCACGATGTCGGTGTCCGCGCCCTGCCCGTTGACTATGCGGCCGGCTTTCGACAGCCGCACCGTCACCTCGCCCTGCGAATCGGTGCCGCTCGTGATGTTGTTGACCGAATACAGCAGCAACTCCGCACCGCTGTTGACGAGACTCTCGATTGCCTTGAACGACGCATCGACCGGCCCGCTGCCGCTCGCCTGGGCCGGGCGCTCTTTGCCGTCCTCCGACAAAACGACTTTGGCATATGGCGATTCGCCGGTTTCGGAATGCGCGGTCAACGCCACCAGGTGATAGTACTCGTTCTCGACTTGCTCGAGATTTTCTTCCGTGATCAGCGCCTGCAAATCCTCGTCGAATATCTCGCGCTTCTTGTCGGCGAGCGTCTTGAACCGCGTGAATGCCGCGTTGAACGCTTCCTCCGACGGCAGTTCGATGCCGATTTCCTGCAGGCGCGACTTGAACGCGTTGCGTCCGGACAGCTTGCCGAGCGTCAACCGGTTCGTGGTCCAGCCGACGGTTTCGGCGCTCATGATCTCGTAGGTTTCGCGGTGCTTCAGCACGCCGTCCTGATGGATGCCGGATTCGTGCGCGAACGCGTTGGCGCCGACGATCGCCTTGTTGGGCTGCACCGGATAGCCGGTGATGCCCGAAACGAGTTTCGATGCCGGCACGATTTGCGTTGCGTCGATGCCCGTGTCGCACGCAAAAACATCCTGGCGTGTGCGCACCGCCATCACGATTTCTTCGAGCGACGCGTTGCCCGCGCGCTCTCCCAGGCCGTTGATAGTGCACTCGACCTGGCGCGCGCCGTTCAATACCGCGGACAGCGAATTGGCAACCGCCAACCCGAGATCGTTGTGACAGTGCACCGACCACACGGCCTTGTCCGAATTCGGAATGCGCTCGCGCAATTGGCGGATCAATCCGCCGAAGTGCTCGGGCAGCGTGTAGCCGACCGTATCGGGCACATTGATCGTCGTCGCGCCGGCAGCGATCACCTGTTCCAGTATGCGGCACAAAAAGTCGATGTCGGAGCGGCCTGCGTCTTCAGGGGAAAATTCGACGTCACGCGTGTACTCGCGCGCCCACTTGACTGCGCGCACGGCCTGCTCGATCACCTGCGACGGCTCCATGCGCAGCTTCTTTTCCATGTGGATGGGGCTTGTCGCGATAAACGTGTGCACGCGCGGCGATTTGGCGCCTCTGACCGCTTCGCCGCAGCGCCGGACATCCTTTTCGTTGGCGCGCGCAAGTCCGCATACGGTGCTGTCGCGCACCGCAGCCGCCACTGCCTTGACCGATTCGAAATCGCCGTCACTCGCCGCCGGAAATCCGGCTTCGATGATGTCGACGCGCATACGCTCGAGCTGACGCGCGATGCGAAGCTTCTCTTCTTTCGTCATCGCGGCGCCCGGGCTTTGCTCGCCGTCGCGCATGGTGGTGTCGAATATGATCAGTTTTTCTTTGCTCATGGGCTTCTCCAGTCGGCCCGCGCCAGGCACCGGGCGCGCGCGCAAATATCGTTATCAACCCGGGCTAAGTTCCCCGGCCGCACTGCGTAATCGAATTTAGGTTGGAGTATTTAGCGCGCGACGCGCAGCAGCAGGCCGGCCAGCAGGGGGCTGGCGAGAAGGAGCAACATCATGGCCTGGTGCGTGGAACTCATGGTCGCAAAATATAAAGGGTTTTGCCGGAGCTGGCAAGTAGCCGGCCGCAGAGTATCTGCCGTCAGGATAACGGCGCGGCAGGCGGTTTGGCGGCGCTTTTACGGCGCGCGAAGTCGAGCACGGCCAGCACATAGCCCGAGAGCGCATAGCATACGAACAGGATGAACATCATTTCGGGCAGCGTGCTCGAAACCGCGACCAGCGCGACCACGGCCAGCGCGATCGCCACCACCACGGGGAACGACACGCTTTTGCGCGGATTGATGTCCTTGCCGCTGTAATACTTGAAATTGCTGACCATCGTCAGCCCGGCGAACATCGTGAGCACCCACGCCAGCCATTTCACGTCGGCGCCGCCGATCTGGTGCTCGTTTAGCGCCCACACCAGTCCGGCAACGACGCACGCTGCGGCGGGGCTCGGCAGGCCCTGGAAGTAGCGCTTGTCGGCAACTTCGAGCTGGGTGTTGAAGCGCGCGAGCCGCAAGGCCGCGCACGCACAATAGATGAATGCGGCAATCCAGCCGAGTTTTGTCGTAACCCACGCGCCCAGCATCGGAATGTTTTGCGCGCTGGAGAAATCCTTGAGCGCCCACACGTAAATGACCAATGCCGGCGCGACGCCGAATGAAACCATGTCGGAAAGACTGTCGTATTCGGCACCGAACGCGCTTTGCGTGTGGGTGAAGCGCGCCACGCGGCCGTCGAGGCCGTCAAACACCAGGGCGACGAATATCGCGAGCGCCGATTGCTCGAACCGCCCGTTCATTGCCTGCACGATCGAAAAAAAGCCGGCAAACAGCGCGACCGTCGTGAACAGGTTGGGCAGCCAGTAAATGCCGCGGCGGCGGATCCTGCCGCCTTTACCAAGCCATTTATTGCGGGGTTCGTAGGGCATTGCTCACGCCAGCTCGGCAAGGATCGTGGCGCTCGCATAAACCTTGTCGCCGACCGCCACCTTAGGCGTCGCCGTCGTCGGCAAATAGACGTCGACGCGCGACCCGAAGCGGATGAAGCCGTAGCGTTGCCCACGCGCGACGTTGTCGCCGGCCTTCACATAACACAAAATACGGCGCGCGATCAATCCCGCTACCTGCACGCACGTAATGTCGGTGCCGTCCGCCATCCTGACCCACAGCGCGTTGCGCTCGTTCTCGAGCGATGCCTTGGATAGCGACGCGTTGACGAACAAGCCCGCGTGGTACCAGATTTCGCGCACGATGCCGTCGACCGGACTGCGGTTCGAATGCACGTTAAACACGTTCATGAACACGCTGACCTTGATCGCCTCGCGCCGCAGATAAGGATCGTTGGTGCGCTCTACCGTGACGACCTGGCCGTCGGCGGGCACCAGCACGGCGCGCGCAGCGGTCGGAATCGGCCGCGGGGGATCGCGAAAAAACTGCAGAATGAAAAATGCGACCAGCCAGAAAAAAATCGACCACAGCCAGCCGGCCGCAATTGTCACAGCGAGCGCGAGCGCAAAACTCCCGGCGACGAAAGGCCAGCCTTCGCGGGCGATGATCGGATGAGGATAAGTGCTCACGGAAATTGAAGATGAAACGATTTAAGTGCGGGACAGCGGCCGCTTCGAAAATTCGCGCGGCCGCCTGATTGCTAGTTCTTAGATTGGTCGACGAGCTTGTTCTTCTTAATCCAGGGCATCATGTCACGCAGCTTGCCGCCGACGATTTCGATCTGGTGCTGGCGGCCGATCCGGCGCATTGCGTTCAGCTTGGTCGCGCCGGTCTGGTTCTCGAGCAGGAATTCCTGGGCATAGGCGCCGGTCTGGATTTCCTTCAGGATCTTGCGCATTTCGTTTTTCGTTTCTTCGGTGATGATGCGCGGTCCACGCGTAAAGTCGCCGTACTCGGCGTTGTTCGAAATCGAATAACGCATGTTGGCGATGCCGCCCTCGTACATGAGGTCGACGATCAGCTTCAGTTCATGCAAGCACTCGAAGTACGCCATCTCCGGCGCGTAGCCGGCCTCGGTCAATACTTCGAAACCTGCCTGCACCAGCGCGGTCGCGCCGCCGCACAGGACGGTCTGCTCGCCGAAGAGATCGGTCTCGGTCTCTTCCTTGAACGTGGTTTCGATCACGCCGGCTTTGCCGCCGCCGATCGCCGCCGCATAGGACAGCGCCATGTCACGCGCTTTTTTGGAAGGATTCTGGTGGATCGCGATCAGCATCGGCACGCCGCCACCCTGTGCGTAAGTCCCGCGCACGGTATGGCCGGGCGCTTTCGGCGCCACCATCACGACGTCCAGGTCCGCGCGCGGCACCACCTGCCCGTAATGGATGTTGAACCCGTGCGCGAACGCGAGGGTCGCGCCTTTCTTGATATTCCCCGCGACATCTTCCCGGTAGACTTTCGCGATATGCTCGTCGGGCATCAGCATCATGACGAAATCGGCGCCCTTGATCGCTTCGGCGACCTCCTTGACGTTGAGACCGGCTTTTTTGGCCTTGTCCCACGACGCGCCATCGCGGCGCAACCCGACCGTCACCTTGATGCCGGAATCGTGCAGGTTGAGCGAATGCGCGTGGCCCTGCGAGCCGTAGCCGACGATGGTGACTTTTTTGCCTTTGATCAGCGAAAGATCGGCGTCTTTATCGTAATAGACTTTCATGGTTTCCTCTTTGACAAACGAGAGACGCCAGGCGCGGGATGAAAGGCGTAAGTCCGGAGGTCCTGCCCCTCCCCGCCCGCTTCTGACTGCTCACTGGATCCGTAATATGCGGTCGCCGCGCCCGATCCCCGATGCGCCGGTGCGCACGGTTTCCAGAATGGCGCTGCGATCGATCGCGCTCAAGAACGCGTCGAGCTTCGAGCCGGTGCCGGTCAACTCGATCGTGTAATCCTTTTCGGTGGCATCGATGATGCGCCCGCGGTAAATGTCCGCCATGCGCTTCATCTCCTCGCGGTCTTTGCCCACGGCGCGCACCTTGACCAGCATCAGCTCGCGCTCGATGTGGTCGCCATCCGACAGATCGATGACTTTCACCACTTCGATCAGCTTGTTCAGCTGCTTGTTGATCTGCTCGATCACTTCATCCGAGCCCGCGGTCACGATGGTCATGCGCGAGAGCGTCAGGTCTTCGGTCGGCGCGACCGTCAGCGTTTCGATGTTGTAGCCGCGCGCCGAGAAAAGACCCACCACGCGCGACAGCGCGCCGGGTTCGTTTTCGAGCAGCACGGAAATGATATGTCGCATCGCCGCGCTCCCTTAGAGGTCTTCCGAACCGAGCAGCATCTCGGAGAGGCCCTTGCCCGCCTTCACCATCGGCCACACGTTCTCGGTCTGGTCGGTGATGAAGTCCATGAACACCAGGCGGTCTTTGAGCTTCAACGCTTCTTTCAACGCCGGCTCGACGTCGGTGGGCTTGTCGATCAGCATGCCCACGTGGCCGTACGCTTCGGCTAGCTTCACGAAGTCCGGCAGCGCGTCCATGTACGACTCGGAATAGCGGCTCGAGTAGTCGACCTGCTGCCACTGGCGCACCATGCCGAGATAGCGGTTGTTCAAATTGATAATCTTGATCGGCAGGTGATACTGCTTGCAGGTCGACAATTCCTGGATGCACATCTGGATGCTGCCCTCGCCGGTGATGCACGCCACGGTCGACTTCGGGTTCGCAAGCCGCACGCCCATCGCAGCCGGCAGGCCGAAACCCATGGTGCCCAGGCCGCCTGAATTGATCCAGCGCCGCGGCTTGTCGAACTTGTAGAACTGCGCGGCCCACATCTGGTGCTGGCCGACGTCGGACGTCACGAAGGCGTCGCCTTTGGTGAGCTCGTGCAACTTCTCGATCACGTACTGCGGCTTGATAATCTTGGTTGTTTGCGCGTATTTTAGGCAATCGCGCGCGCGCCACAAATCGACCTGCTTCCACCACGCTTTGAGCGCGGCAGCGTCGGGCTTTTCCTTCGATGCCTGCAATTGCTTGGTGAGCTCCTGCAGCACCGGCTTCACGTCGCCGACGATCGGCACGTCGACCTTCACGCGCTTCGAGATCGACGACGGATCGACGTCGATATGGATGATGGTGCGCGGCTCCTCGAAAAAATGCTTGGGATTGCCGATCACGCGGTCGTCGAAGCGCGCGCCGATCGCGAGCAGCACGTCGCAGTGCTGCATGGCCATGTTGGCTTCGTACGTGCCGTGCATGCCGAGCATGCCGACAAATTGCTTGTCGCTCGCGGGATAGCCGCCTAACCCCATCAGCGTGTTGGTGCACGGAAAGCCGAGGTGCCGAACGAGCTGCGCGAGTTCCGGCGCCGCATTGCCGAGCACGACGCCGCCGCCCGTGTAGATCATCGGCCGCTTGGCGCGCAGCAACAACTGCAGCGCCTTCTTGATCTGACCGGCGTGACCTTTCACTACCGGGTTATACGAGCGCATGCTGACCGACTTCGGATAGTCGAACTCCGCTTTCGCCGACGGATGCGTAATGTCCTTGGGAATGTCGACCACGACGGGACCCGGGCGTCCGGTGCCCGCGATGTAAAAAGCCTTCTTCATGGTGGCCGCGATATCTTTGACGTCCTTGATCAGAAAGTTGTGCTTTACACACGGTCGCGTGATCCCGACGGTATCGCATTCCTGAAAAGCATCCTGACCGATCGCATGGGTCGGCACCTGGCCGGTAATGATGACCATGGGGATTGAATCCATGTACGCGGTCGCAATGCCGGTGATCGCATTGGTTACGCCGGGACCCGAGGTGACCAGCGCGACGCCGATTTTTTCCGTCGAGCGCGAATAGCCGTCAGCCGCGTGGACAGCACCCTGTTCGTGGCGCACCAGAATGTGCTTGACCTTGCTCTGCTTGAACAACTCGTCGTAGAGATGCAGGACTGCGCCGCCCGGATAACCGAACACGTAATCGACGCCTTCTTCCTGCAAACACCGCACCACGATCTCGGCGCCGTTCAATTCCATAGCTCGACCTTGTTGAATCCAAGAAAAACACAGAACCGCGAACAATACCGCCCGCCCCGGCTTTGGTCAAGCTAAATATCTGATTAAACAGCATGATACCGGCGTCCGTGCGATGGCCGGAACAGGCCAACTTGCAGCGACTAGGCGTTTTGTTAAGATGCTGCGGATAATTCAGCGCGCATGGCCGAACTGCGTAACCGCCGCCAAGAGCGGTGCGCTAATCGGGGGCAATCATTTGCGTGCCCAATGCGAAACGTGAAACATAACAAGTGATGCGCCGGCGTTGAGCGGTGCCGTCACAGAGGCGGACTCCACTGGCCACCCGCAAGGAACTTGCCGATTTTCTAGCCGCAGTCGAACGCCGCGCATACAAGCAGGCGTTTTTCGCGGCGCGCGACGAGCAGGTCGCGCTCGACGCCGTGCAGGACGCGATGATGAAGTTGTCGGAAAAGTATGCGGCGCGACCGATCACGGAGCTGCCGATGTTGTTCCAGCGCATACTGCAGAACACGATACGCGATTATTTCCGGCGCCAGAAAGTGCGCTCGCTGTGGACGACGCAGGTTTCGTCGCTCTCGAGCGGTGACGAAGGCGACGATCACGATCCGCTGGAAACTTTGGAGGTGCAATCCAACTCCAACCCGCAGGGCGCGCCGTCCGACCAGTTGCAGCAAACCCAAACGCTTGAAATCATTGAAAAAGCACTCCAGAAACTACCGCACCGTCAACGCCAGGCCTTCCTGCTGCGTTATTGGGAAGAATTGGACGTGGCAGAAGCTGCGGCGGTCATGGGCTGCTCGGAGGGAAGCGTGAAAACTCACTGCTCCCGGGCGACCCATGCTTTGGCAGAGCTGCTGAAAGATAAGGGAGTTTCGCTATGAACGAGCAAGAGCTGGCAGGCCGGATCGTTCGCCACCTCAATGCGGGGCTGGGCACGATCAAGCAGGGCACGTCTTATCAGCTGCAGTCGGCGCGCCAAGCTGCGCTCGACCGCTATCGCGAAGCGCCGCAGCCTGTATTCGGTCTCGCGTGGGCCGGCGATATTGCATTCAGGGTTTCCCACAGCCGCCATTTCAACGCGCACAACATGCTGGCGTTGGGCTTGCTCGTGTTGAGCCTGCTCGGTGTGACTTACTGGCAGCTCGTGATACAAGCCAACGAGATCGCCGAAATCGACGTGAGTCTGTTGACCGACGATCTGCCCATCAATGCCTATCTCGACAATAACTTCGAAGCATGGTTAAAGCGCTCGTCGCAATAGCTTTCGGCTTAAGCCTCGTCGCCCCGGTAGTCACCGCCGCCCCAGCCCAGCCCAACGCAGCCGCTCAGCCCAAGCCGGCCAAGCCCGACTGGTCGGAGCTGACCCCCGCGCAGCAGTCCGTGCTTGCGCCGCTCCAGGACGACTGGAAGGAACTCGATACCCTGCGCCGCTCGAAATGGGTGAAGGTTGCGAAGGCCTATCCGAAGATGAAACCCGAACAGCAGCAGCGTTTGCAGGCGCAAATGAAAGAATGGGCGATGCTCACGCCCGAGCAACGCCGCGTTGCGCGCGAGAATTTCAAGACCATCAAAAAACTGCCGCCCGAAAAACGCAAACAGGTCAAGGCGCAGTGGCAGGAATACCAGCAGTCGCTCGTCGCCAAGCCTGAGCCTGCCGGCGACGCGGTCGTCCCCACGACGACTCCGCAGTAAGCCCTCCCCTCCCCGCTTGAACGACCAACCGGCGCCCGCCGCCGCTGCAACTCTGGCGCGCCGACTGGGCAGCGCGTGCTATGAAATTGTGCTGCTGGCGGCCATCGTCTTCGCAGCCGGCTGGATATTCCTCACCATCGAGCAACTGCTGCCTCGCGCGGTCGCGCGGCCGCTTT
>Ga0207708_10003055_pt1 | contig 12330 bp, 7 predicted proteins | sample KBSK5101metaG_FD_184340 | JGI IMG/M metagenome (GOLD analysis project Ga0207708, IMG submission 184340) | Corn, switchgrass and miscanthus rhizosphere microbial communities from Kellogg Biological Station, Michigan, USA - KBS K5-10-1 metaG... | ecosystem: Host-associated > Plants > Roots >...
CGAACGAGGCGAGGAAGGCGTCGAGGCAGCTGGCAGCCAGCGGCGACGTCCCGGCGCACGATCCGGCGAGCGACGTCAGGCGCTGGCTGGTGCTGGTCGCGGCGTTCGCGACGGCGGTGGCGACGTTGAAGTAGCCCTGGACGTGGTCGCTGGAGATGCGCGAATCCAGCCCGCGGAACGCGACCGTGCTGTCGTCCGGGATCGCGGCGAGCATCGGCGCGACCTCGGTGGCGACGGCGGACAGGCCGCTGGCGTTCAGCAGATCGCGCACCGTGTTCCGGTACTGGATCGTCGACAGCTTCAGCAGGGGCGAGGGCCCGGGCTCGCCGCCGTTCGACGGGCACATGCCGAAGGCGGCCGGCGTGGTGGGAATCGGAGTGGACGCCCCGGTCCCGGCGGTCGCGCCGGTGGCGCCGCTGCCACCCGTGCCGGTGACCGTCCCGCTACCGCCCGCGCCCGTGTCGTGGTGCCCGCCGACGGTGCCGTTGCACGCGATCAGGCCCCAGGCGGCGGCGAACACGGCGAGCGCCGCGAGCGTACGATGGCGCGGGCGACGCGACGCGCGATATGGCGGGACGGCGCGCATCCTGCCGAGTACGACCCCCGAAGGGCGCCAAACGGTCCACCCGGATTCAGGTCAGAAGCCGGCGATCAGGAGGGCGTTCTCGGCCGCGTCGACGATGACCAGATCGCCCGTGTAGAGGGACGCGAGGCCGTACGGCTGGTTAAGCCCGGCGGGGAACGGCCCCTCCTTGACCCCCAGGCGGCCGGGCACGCCGATCAGCGTGGTCACGGCGCCGGTGCTGATCACCATCTTGCGTATGGTCGGGCCGGCCGAGTCGGCGACGTAAAGGTTGCCGGCCCCGTCGGCCGAGATTGCCCGCGGCGACGCGAACCGGGCAGCGCCGCCGGTGCCGTCGGTCGTGCCTCCGGATATGTTCGCGAGGCCGGCCAGCGTCGTGACCTGCGCGGTCGCGACGACGACCCGCCGGATGATGTTGGTCCCGGTGTCTGCGACGTAGAGGTTTCCGTCCCCGGCGGCGGTGAGATCTTCCGGGGCGTAGAACCGAGCGTCCGTGCCGGCGGCGTCCACGGTGCCCGCCGCCCGGTAGGCGCCGGCGAAGGTGGTCACGGCGCGCGTCGCCAGGTCGATCTTGCGCAGGGTGCTCGCGGTGGTGTCGGCGACGAAGAGGTTGCCGGCGCCGTCGAGGGCGAGGCCCTGCGGGTAGTCGAAGCGGGCCGCCGCGCCGGTCCCGTCGGCGCTACCGGCCATGAAAGCGGTGCCCGCGATGGTCGTGACCATGGCGGTGCCGAGGTCGACCTTCCGGATCGTGTAGTTGCCCGTGTCGGAGACGTAGAGGGTTCCGGCCTTGTCCGACACGAGCCCGCGGATGGTCCGGAAACGCGCAGCCGTCCCGCGCCCGTCGGTGGTGCCGTAGGTCCCGGAGACGCCGGCGAACGTCGTCACCTCCCCACCGGGAAGAGCCACCTTGCGGATGGCGAAGTCGCTCGCGACGAAGAGGTTGCCGGCGCCGTCTTCGGCCACGCGCAACGGGGTGGAGAAGCGCGCCGCCGCGCCGGTCCCGTCGGTGCTCCCGCGCTTGGCCGCGGAGCCGGCCACCGTCGTCACGCTCGCGGTGGCGACGACGATCTTGCGGACCGCGTAGCTGTCGACGTCGGCGACGTAGAGGTTGCCGGCGCCGTCGCTGGCCAGGCCGGCTGGCCACGTGAAGCGGGCGGCGGGGCCCACACCGTCGGTGCTGCCGCTCATGCCCCACGAGCCCGCGACAGTTGTGACCGCGCCGGTCGCGAGCGTGATCCTGCGGACCGCGGTGCTGCCCCGATCGGAGAAGAACAGGTTTCCGGCGCCGTCGAAGACCAGGCCGTCGGGCTCCTCCAGCCGGGCGCTCGTGCCCACGCCGTCGGTGCTGCCGTGCATTCCGGCCGTGCCCGCGATCGTGGTGACCACTCCGGACGCGAGCACCACCTTGCGAATGGTGGCGTTGAGCCTGTCGGCGACGTAGAGGTTGCCGGCGCCGTCGAGGGCCAGGTGGTCCGGTGAGCTGAAGCGGGCGTCGGAGCCGGTGCCGTCGACGGAGCCGACCGTGCCGGCCGCGCCGGCGATGGTCGTCACCTCGGCGGTCGCGAGCACGACGCGGCGGATGGTCCCACCGCCGCTGTCACTGACGAACAGGTTGCCGGCGCCGTCGAGGGCGAGGCCGCCCGGGAACCAGAAGCGGGCCTGCGCGCCCACGCCGTCGACGACCATGAATTGCCCCGGCGAGCCCGCCACGGTGCTCACGGCGCCGGTGGCGACCACGACCTTACGGATGACGTCGTTGTCGGCGGCGTAGAGGTTGCCGGCGCCGTCCCAGACGAGCGCGCCCGGGCCCGTGAAGCGCGCCGTCGTGCCCGTGCCGTTGGCGAAGCCGGACGTGCCCAGTACGCCGGCGATCGTCGTCACGGCGCCGGTGGCGAGCGCGATCTTGCGGATGGCGCGGTTGTCGCTGACGTAGAGGTTGCCGGCGCCATCCCAGGCCAGGGCGCTGAGGCCGTTGAACCTCGCGTCGGCGCCCACGTCGTCGACGCGCCCGGCGCCGCCCAGGGCTCCCGCCAACACGTGCAGCCCCGGCGCGGCGTGGCCGACGTCGGGCGGGCTGGACCGATCGGCGGGCGCGTCCGCCCCGGCGTCTCGCGCGCCGTCGGTAGAGGCTGCCGCGTCGCTGGTGGACGGCGCGTCGGTTGCGTCGCGCGCGTCGCTGGTGTCGGGTGGGTCGTCGGCGTCGCGCGCGTTGCCGTCGGACGGCGACGGCAAGTCCGGTCCGGCGTCCGGCAGCGTCTGGCCACCCGCGCCGCCCGCCTGAGCGCCGGCCATCCCGCCACCGCCACCGCGGCCAGCGCCGCCGTGACCGCCGCCGCCGTCGGCCGACTGGCTCGCGTTGCCGCCGCACCCCGCGCCGACCAGCGCCGTGGACGCGATCGCCAGAACCCAGATGCTTCTGGTCACTCGAACCATGCTCTTCGACGTCAGCGCTGGATCGTAACACAGCGCTTTCGACACGCGGGCCGCCCGCCAACGCGCGACTTCGTATACGCTCGTGCGTCCGTATCGGACATGGCGGCGCATCTGGACGCGAGGCTCGAGTGATGCTCTCCGATATCCTGTTTTGGGGCGTGGTCGGGGCGATGGGGCTCGGCGTGCTGGCGGCCGCCGTGAAGATGTTCCGCCGGGGCCCCCCGCGCCGGAAGAGAAGGCGCTGGTCTTCGAGCTACCGCTGCCCGAGCATCCGTCCACCACAGGCATGCAGACGACGGGGCGCCTATGGCATCGGCGGGGCGGCCGTTTCGCTCTGGCCACGGACCGCGACGACGATCCGATCACCGCCCTCTGGGGGGCCAGTCCGAACGAGATCTACGCGGTGGGCTGGGACAACATCGGGGTCAGGATCTGGGATGGCACGCAGTGGCGCAAGGAGACGACTCCCGCGCGCCGCCTCACCGGAGTCTGGGGCAACGGCAGTCAGGTCTTCGCCGCGGGCAGCGGGATCTACGAGCGCACCAGGGACGGGCGTTGGACGCAGGTGCCCGTGGAGGGAGAGGCTGCGGGCGGGATCCACGCGCTATGGGGGCCGCGGCCCGATGTAGTCTACGGCGTCGGCTGGCACGGCACCGTCCTGCGCCGAACGGTGACCGGCGTGTGGCGCCCGGAGCGAACCGGCTCGGACGAAGCGCTCCTCAGCGTCGGCGGGCTGGGACCCGACGCGATCTGGGCCGTGAGCCAGGACGGGGCGATCCTGCGGCGCCGTCGCGATACCTGGACCGAGGAGCACCGGGTGGACGCGATCCTCGGCGCCGTGTGGGGTGCCGGTAACGACGTCTACGTCGTCGGTTCCGGCGGCTTGATCCTGCACTCGACCGGTGACGGGCGGTGGCGCGAGCAGGAGAGCGGCACAAGCTCGCAACTCACCGGCGTCTGGGGCAAGGGTCCCACCGAGGTCTACGCCTACGGCCTCCAGTCGGCGCTTCTCACCAGCCGCGGCGATGGCCGCTGGCGTCCGATTCGCACGAACTTCGCCCAGCAGTTCCGCGCCGTGTGGAGCCCCGAAGGCTCCGACGATCTGGTGATCGCGGGCGAGCAGTTCTACGAGGAATAGAGGCGCCCTAGTTGATCTGAACGTGGCGCGGCGTCGCCGGGAACGTTATCCTGCTGCCGCGGCCGTGGTCCCTGAAGAGTCGTCAGAATTCGAGACGCTGCCGCCGGGCACCGAGCTCGGGCGCTATCGCATCGTGCGCCTGATGGGCACCGGCGGAATGGGCGCGGTCTACGAGGCGACGCATCGCGATCTCAAGAAGCGCGTCGCGATCAAGACGCTGCACCCGCATGTCGCCGCCATGCCTGCCATGCGCGCACGCTTCCTGCGCGAGGGCGAGGCGACCTCGCGCATCAACCATCCGAACGTCGTCGACGTGACCGACGTCGGCACCGAGAACGGCATCACCTTCCTGGTGATGGAGTTCCTGGAGGGGCAGGACCTGTCCGCGTTGCTGGAGCGATCGGGCGCGATGCCGATCGCGGCCGCGGTCGATATCGTGCTGCCGGCGGTCGGCGCGATCGCGGTCGCGCACGAGGAGGGCGTGATTCACCGTGACCTCAAGCCCGGGAACGTGTTCCTGGCGAAGACGCGCCACGGCTCGCAGCGGCCGGTGGTGCTCGACTTCGGCATCTCCAAGCTCTCCACGGGTTCTGGGGGCACGCTCGGGCTGACCGGCACGGGCGCGGCGATGGGGACGCCTTACTACATGGCGCCCGAGCAGGTGCGCAGCGCCGCCGGCGTGGACGGCCGCAGCGATCAGTACGCGCTGGGCGCGATCCTGTACGAGTGCCTGACGGGCCAGCGCGCCCACCAGGGCGAGACCATCTACGAGGTGATCCACAGCGTCGGCGAGGGGACGTTCCTGCCGCCGCGCGCGCGCCGCCCCGACATTCCCGTCGCGCTGGAGGCGGCGGTCCTGCGGGCGATGCAGCTCGAGCCAGCGCAGCGGTTTCCGTCGGTCCAGGAGTTCGGGCGCGCGATCCTGCCGTTCGCCTCCGCAGGGGCGCGCGAGCACTGGGCGCCCGTCATGACCGGCGCGGCCGGCGATCAGGCGGCGGCCGGATCGGCGACGCCGGTGTCACGGACCGGCGGAACCATGCCGCCCCCACCCGCGGTCACCACCTTCAGCCAGAGCGCGGGACAGATCGGGACGCCGGCCCCGCGGCGGTCCCGCTTCGTGATCGGAGGCGTTCTCGTCGCGGCGGCGGGAGCGGCGGCGTTCCTCTTCGTCACCTCGAACAGGAACAAGCCGGCCGCCGACAGCGTCGCGACCACGGGCGCGATCAAGGAGACGCCGCCCGCGCCCGCACCGGCATCTGCGCCCGCGCCGGCTCCGGCCCGGTACCGCGTGAAGGTGGCCGCCGTGCCGGCCACCGCGCACCTCGAGCTCGACGGGAAGACCGTGAAGGTCGGACGAATCGACGAAGAGCTCGCGGTCGACGGCGTCGAGCACGCGCTGACGGTCACGGCGCCCGGATTCACCGCCGCCACGTTCAAGTTCCGCGACCGCCCCCCGACCGATCAGGTGACGCTGCAGCCGGTGGCGGCGGTCGAAAAGCCCGCGCCCGCGGCTGCGCCGGAAGTCACCGAGGCGCGCCCGGCCCGTCCCAACGCACGCCCGCACGACCGCAAGAAGCACGCGGTCAGTCCCGGCGCGCCACCGGCGGCCTCGACCCGCGGCGCCAACAACGCCGCCATCATCGAGTAGACGAAGCGCCCCGATGAAGTCGGGTCGCGAGAGCCAGACCGCGGTGATGGTAGCCGCCGCCCGCGCGGCGGCGCACGGGCGGACCGCTGGCGTCGACTTTCAAGACCCGACGGCGATGGCGTTGCTGCCCGACGAGGCGCGGCGGCGCGTCGAGGACTTTCGCGCGGGCGTGGCGCCGAAGGACCTGCGCGGCCGCCTCTCCCGCGCGTTCTTCGAGAAGCGGGCGAAGATGATGGTCCCGCGCACCGTCGCGATCGACGAGGCCGTGCGCGCGGCGGGCGCGCCGCAGGTCGTGATTCTGGGCGCCGGTCCCGACGGGCGCGCCTGGCGGATGCCCGAGCTGCGCGACGTCACCGTGTTCGAGGTCGACCATCCCGACTCGCAGCGCGAGAAGCAGGCGCGCGCGGCGGCGCTGGAACGGATGGCGCGCGAGGTGCGCTTCGTGCCCGTCGACTTCACGCGCGATCGCCTCGACGACGCCCTGGCCGCGGCCGGTCACGATCCCGCGCGCCCGACGACCTGGATCTGGGAGGGCGTGGTGATGTACCTCGAGCTGTCGGACATCGAGGCCACGCTCGCCGTCGTCCAGCGTCGCTCGGCGCCGGGGAGCCGGCTGGTCGTGATGTACGCGGCTCCGTCGCCGCTGGCGCTGCTGATCGGCCTCCTCGTGCGCCGGCTGGGCGAGCCGCTGCGCTCACTGTTCACGGCCGAGCAGATGCGCGCGTTGCTGGCGCGCCACGGCTTCGCGGTCGCGCGCGACGACGACATGCCGGCGATCGCCGCCCGGCTGTCCGCCGATCTCGCGCGCGACATGCGCGCGATGAAGCACATGCGCGTCGCCATCGCGGACCGCGCGCCTGATCGGGCGCGCGAATCAAGGTGAGGCGAGATGCGCCTCTCCGTGCAGGCGGAGGTAGGTCGGCGCGCTGGCATCGCCCGTCCCGGGCCGCATCTCCCCCAGCAGGCAATCGGCGCACGAGAACGAGATCGCGGAGAGACTCGTCGTGGCGGCGATGTTGTAACCGTGGATGGTGAACGTCCCCGACGAGCCCGCGATGAACGAATAGTAGATGGTGGCGCCGCCGCCGTCGGCGCCCCGGACGAGGGCTGCCAGTGCAGACCCCGGCAGCGTGCGCACGACGGGGCAGGGGGGCGCGACGGTCGGATCGAAAGTGATTCGGATCTGCACGTCGTTTTTCTCCAGCAGCACGACGCGGTCTCGTGTGGTCGCGTTTTCGAACGAGACGGCCGCGTTCGAGAAATCGATCGTCACGCCGTTCACGGTGACCGCGAGGCTGCTCGACGGCGCGCCGACCGTGCCGCAGGTCGCCGCGCCACCACCGCCGCCCCCGCCCCCCCGGCCGCCGCCGCCCCCGCCGCCGCCGGTCCCACCGCCGCCGCTGCCGCCGCCGGCACCGCCGCCGATCCCGGCGCCGCCGCCGCCGCCCGGGCCGCTGCCGCCGATCCCACCGGCGCCGCCGCTGCCGGCGCCGCCCCCGGTGCCGCCGCCTGCGCCACTGACCCCGCCGGCGCCGCCTGCGCCTCCCGCGCCACCGCCGCCCGAGGCGCCGCCGACGCTGGTGCCGCCGCGGCCGCCGGCCCCGCCCCCGGCGACGCCTGCGCTCCCGCCGGAGCCCGAGCCGCCGCCGCCGCCCCGGCCGCCTGTAGCGCCGCCGGTGCCTCCCGACCCCGCGGGTGACGTCGGCGCGCCGTCGCCTCCGCAGGCGCCCAGCAAGGGGACGGTCGCGAGCAGGTAGAGGCCAGCGGCAGCATGGGCAAGTGAGGTGACGCGCATGCGCGAGAGATGCCGCGACGGCGTTATTTGGGGTCGCACCCCGCGGCCGTCACGGTCGCGTCAGGGCCGGGCGGTGCGAGCGGGCGCGGGAGCTGGCAGCTGTACGGTCCGCATCGGCGTCAGAACGAGCCCATCAAGGCGAGCCCGCGACCAGAGCTCCCCAACGGCAGTGGCACCACCCGGGCCGCGACGGCGAGCGCGACGACAAGGATAACGCTACGAGACCACAGTCTACCAGCCGCTCGTGAGGGCGCCCGTTCCGGGGCGCACCAGCTGTCCGCGGATCTCGCCAGCGGGGAACGCAAGCGAATGCACGTCCGCGTACAGGTTTCCGGCCAGCAGGTCGGCGGCCTCATCGTCGGTCAGCACCGCTGATCCGCTCGTGCCCTGTCCAGCGAGCACGAACGGGACGATGACCGAGCCGTTCGTTCCGGCGGGACCCTGGTGGATGTGGCCGTCGATCGCGCCCACGACCGTGTGCTGCACCTGGTACGAGATCTGACGGGAGCTCGGATCGTAGACGAACACGCCGGAGCCCGTCGCGGTGCTGGCGGTGGCGGGCACCTCCTCGGCGGCGCTCAGCGAGGCCACGAAGCAGCTCATTCCCCCTGCGTCGCTGCACACCGTGAACAGCGTCGACTCTGCCGCCAGGTCGAACGTGTCGTTGGTGAAGGAGCGTGCGACGTAAAGGCCTGGCGTATTCACAACGAAGGTGGCCGTGCCGCTGCCGTGACCGCCCGTGTACACGTATGCGACGAAGCTGGTGTTGGAGGAACCGGCCGCTGAGATTCCGATCCAGTCCCTCGCGTTTCCGGGCAGCCCCGAAAACGTCACGGTGACGGTGGCGCCCGCGGGATAGCTCGATTGATCGGTGGAGATCGTGATGGGAACCGTGACCGTGAACGGCGCGCTTTCTGCGAGCCGGTTGAAAGTGTCGTTCGGGAACGATCGCGCGACGAAGGAGCCGCCGTCGAAAGGCGCGTTGAACGTGGCCGTGCCGCTGGACTGACCGCCCGTGTACACGAACGCGAGGAAGGCCGTGTCGGGGGAACCGGCCGGTGCGATCCCAATCCAGTCCTTCGCGTTCCCGGGCAACCCGGCGTACGTCACGGTGATGGTGGCGCCAGGGCCGTAGCTCGATTGATCCGTGGCGATCGTGATGGGAACTGTGACCGTGAACGACACGCTCTCCGCGAGCAGCGTGAAGGTGTCGTTCGGGAATGCCCGCGCGACGAACGAGCCAGAGTTGAGAGGCGCGCTGAAGATGGCCGTGCCGCTGGACTGACCGCCGGTGTACACGAACGCGAGGAAGGTCGTGTCGGGGGAGCCGGCCGGTGCGATCCCGATCCAGTCCTTCGCGTTCCCGGGCAACCCGGCATACGTCACGGTGACGGTGGAGCCGGGGGCGTAGCTCGACTGATCGGTGGAGATTGAGATCGGATTGGTGACCGTGAACGACGCGCTCTCCGCGAGCAGTGTGAAGGTGTCGTTCGGGAATGCCCTCGCGACGTAGGAGCCGCCGTTAATTGGCGCGGCGAACGTGGCCGTGCCGCTGGTCTGTCCCCCCGTGTACAGGTACTTGAGAAAAGTCGTCCCGGGGGAGCCCGCCGGTGCGATCGCGATCCAGTCCTTCGCGTTCCCGGGCAACCCCGCATACGTGACGGTGATCGTGGAGCCGAAGGCGTAACTCGGCTGATCCGTGGAGATCCCTGGAACGGTGCCGGCAGTGCCGGCAGTGCCGGCAGTGCCGCCTATCCCGCTCGCGCCGCTCGCGCCGCCGCCAACGCCGCTCGCGCCGCCCGCGCCGCCTATCCCGCCAGCGCCGCTCGCGCCCCCTATTCCGCCAGCGCCGCTTGTGCCACTCGTGCCGCCTGTCCCACCTGCGGCACCTGTGCCGCCTGCGCCGCCGGTACCGCCGACTCCGCCGGTGCCGCCCCCGCCGCCGTCGGCGCCGCCGTCGGTGCCGCCGCCGCTCGTGCAAGACGCGAACTTGAAGGACGCGATGCGCGTGCGCCAGTTGAAGGTGCCGTTGGCGGGGATGTACTCGTTCGTGTACCAGAACGTGCAGTCGTCCTTCGGATCGACGACGAGGCTGCTGTAGTCACCCCAGCGGTTGAGTGTCTGCGTCTGCGAGCCGCCGCCTGTGATGATTGTCGCTTCGGTCTGAAGAGTCGACGGCGGATCCGTCGCCAGACGCCCGGTGAAGCGGATGCCAGGCCTGAGGTTGCTGCTCGAGACGCTGTAAGCAAGGGCGATGTTGCCGTTGTGGTCCATCGCGGCGCTGCCCATCCAGCGAAAGCTCGCGTCCGGCGCGAATGTGCTTTGCTGGAACACGACCGGCGTGCCTCCGAGATTGCGCAGCTCGTACCATCGCACCGCGACGCTGTTTCCCGAGGTCACGCTGTGGTCGACGACGAGCGACTCGTGATCGCCGAAGTTGCGATAGGAGAGGCGGTTCATCAACCGGGTGCCGAGCGAATCGAGCCTCTGCTGGGTGCCGCTCTGCCGTATGCACGCCCCACCGTTGCAGGCGTAGCCGAAGGCCCCCACGGGGATGCTGATCGGACCCGAAAGCGTCGACGACATCGGCGTGGTCCAGTCGACGTGGAAGCGCCAGAGACTGAGCGTGTCGGTGGTCGTCAGCTTGAGGTTGAGGAGGTAGTTCGGTGCGCCCACGGGCGGAGGTGTTTGCCCGTCGACGCTCGCGGGCAGCATCCCGAAGACGGGCGGCACGCCCATCACGAAGGTCTCGGGGGTGCTGAAGCAGACCTGCGTCGCCGGTTGTCCAGCGAGCATTTTGCTTCTTTCATAGGCGCACGCGCGAACCTCGACGAACGTGGAGCCTGTCGAATCGTACATGTTGAACGTCTCGTAGTACGCGTCGGACCACACGCCCATCTTCGGGTAGTCGGGGAAGTTCGCCTGCGGGAACGAATAGCGGAAGTACGTGCCCGAGGGATCGCCGCTCGACGATACGGCCACGCACTGGAGGAATGGTGTTGTCGTTACCGAGAACTGCGAGATGACGAAGCGGTCCGTGAGCGCGTCGTAGACGACGATGCCGTCGCCGTCGTTGTTGGTCTCGCACCCGCCGCCGAACCCCTGCCACAAGTTCTTCGTGGGCGACGGACCGATCAGGACCGTGCCCGACTTGTTGAAGATCGCGATCGCCGAGTTCACGATCTGGACGATGTGGTTGGGGCCAACTGCCAAGTCCGGATCGGGAGGCGCGGAGTTCACGGTGAAAGTCCCCTGCGGTCCCGTGAACCCCTGGCCGATCCCGTCGAAGCCGGCGCCCGCCGTCGGCGCCGCGGTTCCCGTCATCGAATTCTGAACGACGGGATCCGAAACGGCCCCGTTCGGGGCCAACGGTCGCGGCTCGGCGATATTCCTCTCGTGTGTCTCTTTCTGATCGCTGTCGTTCTCGGGAGGTCCCATCATCGTTCGCAGCGGAGGCGACACGTCGTGGTGGATCGACCGATCGACGATGGGCTTCGCGCGGCTCGTCTGCCCGTTCTCGGGTTGGGCATTGCTGCCGCAGCCTGCGAGAACGACCGACCACCCGAAAGCCAGAACAGGTAGCGCGCGGACCAGAGACCTGCGGACCATCGACGACCCCCGAAGCGCCCAATTGTAACGACTCCGCAGTTCCAGGAATACCAGCAACGCCGGCGTTGAGCCCGCCGCGTGTGTATTCTGGACTCCTGCGTCATCTCGTCAAAAAGACGTCGCGCCAGAGCGAGGAGGAGCCGTGCCGCGTGACGAGTTCGTGAAGGGAACCTCCAGCAAGTTCTGGGGAGATCACGCTCGCGGGCAGGTCGTTCACGACGACCTACGGACGCATCGGCGTGGCGGGCCAGTCGACGACCAAGACGTTCCGCTCGCCGGAGCTGGCGGCCCGCGAGCACGACAAGCTGGTCGGCGAGAAGATCAGGAAGGGATCAAGCTGGCGAAGGCGCCTGCGAAACCCGCCGCCGGCGCTCGCGCTCACGGGCAAGAAGATCGCAAGAAGTTCTCGCTCGCCCACGCGAAGTTACTTCGTCCGCGCGTGGAAGGGATACCTGGCGGGCGGGCCGTCGTATCCGGTGCTGTAAAACGCGATGCCGTTCAGCCGTATGCAACCGCCGAGCGCGGGCTGGCCGGGGTCGCGCGGGCGCTCGCCCGGCGCGACCTTCGTTCCCTTGTAGTTCCAGGCGATCCGGCAGCCGTTCATCTCCGCGCACACGGCCGCCCAGAACGGCTCCAGCTTCCCGCCGGGTGCCTTTCTGGTCGCGCGCGCGATGGCATCGGGGCGTGCCGGCTCGAACAGATCGGCCTCGACGACCTCGATCTCCGGGTTCGCTTTCAACTCGGCGATGATTTTCTCGAAACGTTCTCGGATCCCCGTCATGGCGCCCCCATCGTAACGGATATGACGGCCCGCGGCCGTCACGGTCGCGTCAGGTGCTCGAGAACATCTGAACTGGGCCGATCCAGGCCCGATCATTCCAGCGCACGTCCCGATAGTTCCCGCGGGTGTAGCGATCGATGGTCCGTCGCCAGAACGCGGTGGCGGCGGCGTTATCGTCGTGTTGCCGGATCTCCCACGAGCCCTTGAAGCGATCGAACGCCGCCGACGCCGCGGCCAGACCGACACCCTTGCGCCGGAACCTTCGCATGACGAAGAACTCCGCCATGTCGAACACGCCCGGCGCGCCCGTGAGACGGCTGCCCTCCGAAACCAGGGCGAAACC
>Ga0207708_10003056_pt1 | contig 12329 bp, 8 predicted proteins | sample KBSK5101metaG_FD_184340 | JGI IMG/M metagenome (GOLD analysis project Ga0207708, IMG submission 184340) | Corn, switchgrass and miscanthus rhizosphere microbial communities from Kellogg Biological Station, Michigan, USA - KBS K5-10-1 metaG... | ecosystem: Host-associated > Plants > Roots >...
CCTTAGGAGACACTTGAATGGAGCGCCCGGTCTGGGATCGCATTCAGGAAATTTACTATTCGACCTTGCCGATGCCTAAGTCTGAGCGCAGCGCGTTCATCGCGAGAGCGTGTGACGAGGATCCGTTTCTGGTTCGGGAGGTTACGTCGCTTCTAAAAGCCGACGATTCATCGGCTGGTTTTCTCGAGTCCTCAGTCTTCGAGTTAGGACTCAAAATCATCTCCAGCGAGAGCGCGAAGAAAAATAAGACTGTAAGCGCCTCGGATAGTCTTATTGGGACGACGATCGATCATAAGTATCTGGTCGAACGCGTGTTGGGCCACGGCGGCATGGGTAAGGTTTACCTGGCGCGCGATCTGACACTTCACAACCGGGCGGTCGTCATCAAGGTGCTCCTCGAGGCCTCGGTGAAAGATGACTATGTAGTCAGGAAATTCAGACAGGAAGTCGAAGCGCTTTCACGCATAGATCATCCGGGAGTTGTGAATGTGTTGGGCGCCGGCGAGCTGCCGGATGGAAAGCCGTACATTGTCATGCAATACGTCAACGGCGTGACTTTGCGCTCGCAAATTCCAGTCGAAGGCATGGATCTCGAGCGGGCCGCAGTGATTTTGAAGCAGATCGGCGCTGCGCTCGAACAGGTACACGAGCAAAAGATCTTTCATCGTGATCTGAAACCCGACAACATCATGCTGCAGTCGCTCAAAGGGGAAGAGCATGTGAAGGTCGTGGATTTTGGGATTGCGAAAGTCAAAGACTCGGTGGTCGCGCCGAGTACGGTAGACAAAGTTCCCATCGGTACGGTGCTTTACATGTCGCCTGAGCAGCTTCGTGGTGGTGAACGAATTACGTCGGCGAGCGACATTTACTCGATGGGCGTGATCGCCTACGAGATGTTGACGGGCCGGCGACCGTTCAATCCGGCTTCAGCGCCGCAATTGCTCGAGATGCATCGCGAAGGCATACGCGTGAAGCCGATCGATCTTCGCACGAATCTCTCGAGCGAGGCTCAGGCGATCATTCTGCGTGCGCTGTCGTTCGAGCGCACGGCTCGTTATCAAAGCGCTGCTGAGTTTGGCGACAGCCTCGCGCGCGCGCTTTTGAACGAAGGAGAAACTGCGCCGAGACATCACGTGCCGCGCGAGTTAGATGGGGTGAAGACCCTTACGTCGGGGATTGAAGCTGAAAGCAGCGCGCGCGATCGGCAATTCAGGTTGGGCAAGCTTCAGCTAGCGGTTATGGGCGGATTCTTAGTTGTTCTGATCGCTGTTCTTGCGGTTCTGTGGGTTCTCAAAAAGACCACTGACGGTCCAACCAATAGGGCGGCTAACTCCACCTCTGCCGAAACGCCTTCACTTCCCACGCGCTCCTTTATTTATTCAGTGACCGTACAAAGAATGCGCAACGAGAAGGCGTTCCAAGCTGCTTTCCAGTCTACGGGCCAGGACGTTTTTGACAATGGGGATAAATTCCAGCTCAACATCTTCAGTCCTATTCCCGGTTACGTCTACGTATTCAACGAAGGAACACCCGAACGAAACGCCAGCAGCTTCACCATAATCTATCCGATACCCGGAACTAACGAAGGCTCTGCCTCAGTCGGCGGAAATCAATGGACGCGCACTAACTGGAACACATTTCGTGGCGAGCCGGGCACGGAAAACTTGTGGATCGTCTGGTCCACGGCGCCTGTCCCGCAACTCGAGTCCGGCAAAACCGACGGCTTCAACAATCTTGGAAGGTTGACCGGGCAGAGTCTCGACACGGTAAAGGCGTTCCTTACGGCGAAGGAAAAAGAGTCCAATTCAAAAATTAACAGAGATAAGACAACTCAACAGACGACGGTCCGCGGTGTTGGTGACGTGGTTGTTAGACTGCTTGAGTTACAACACAGATAACAGAAAGAACATCGTGATTAGACTCTTCCTACTGATCCTTGCCGTCTCGCTTCCCCCTGTGGCCCTGCCTCAGCAGCCAAAAGACCGGTCGATCACTTCAGACGATTTCAATAGAAGTCGTCCGAGCCTCAAGAGACGTCCCGTCCGTCCAAGAAAAACATATCGACTCGCTTCACCGCCACTCGCAAAAGCCCTGGATGTTGACAGTCCGAGCACATTGAAAGTCGGTGTAACACTTTGGAAGGTGCATAGAGAAGGTTATGGACGGGAGGCACGAGAAATCGCTAACCGCGTCGAAGTCGACACAAAGTTTCACGAGGGCGAATTTATTCGCTTGACGATCGAGTCGCCGCGCGCTGGTTATCTTTACGTGATCGATCGCGACTGGTTTACTGACGGCAGCTCGGGCGGCCAGACGAATCTGATCTTTCCGCAGCGTGGTGAAGACAATCGACTGGAAGCCGGAAAACTGATCGACATACCAAATCAGGACTATGCCCCATTCAAGGCCAGCCCCAAAGCTAATCAAGCCGGGGAGATGCTCACGATCATCGTTACTTCTTCGCCACTCTCATTGCCTCTCTCGGGGGATCCGCTGCCGGTATCGAGCACGCAGTTAGCAGAGTGGGAGAAAAAATGGAGCGGAATGACTGAGCGGTTTGAGATGAATGGAGGAGCGGGCCAGACCCGAACCATCGAAGAGCAACAAGCCACTGGAAACAGACAGTTAACCCGCGACGACCCACCCCCACAGACGATCTACTTCCTCGCTCCACGCAGCAGCGACGGTCTCCTCTTCAACCTGCTGCTCAACTATGTCAGGTAAAAACTGATATGGGCTAAATCCCACCCTCCGTCGATTCTTCCCTGAAAAAGTTTTCTCCGGGGTGACGCATATCGTTCCGTTTCTCCGCCTTGTGTTTGTGGGAACGATTGGAGAGAAAACTACGGAGGGCTCAGATGACTGAAAAAATCCGCATATTGTTTCTGTCCGCAAATCCATGGACCACAAGCCGGATCCTCGTGGATGAAGAAGCCAGAGAGATCTTTGAACGTATCCAGGAAGGCCCGTATCGCGATCGATTCGAGCTGCACAAACATACGGCTACGCGCGCGATCGATCTGCAGCGGCTCTTGTTGTTACACAAGCCACATATCGTTCATTTCAGCGGTCACGCGAGTAAGAAACACAAGCTCATTCTTGGTGGAGCGCCAGGCCGCGGAAAAACTGTCGATCAACAAGGCCTCGTCGATGTGCTGGCTCTTTACAACCATCATCTGCGACTGGTGTTGCTGAACGCCTGCTTCACCAAAACCCAGGCGCGCTCGATCGCTGATGTGATCGATTACTCAGTCGGCACAGGCAAGGGAATCGGCGACAAGGGAAGCGTCGCGTTTGCAGGAGCGTTCTATCGTGCGCTGGGTTTTGGCAAATCCATTCGCGACGCTTTCAACTCGGCCAAGGCGGAGCTCGTTCTGACGAAGATGCCGCGAACGCAGGGAATCGAGCTGTTTGTGCGAGATGGCATCAAGGAGAAAGATCCGTTTCCACGAAATTCAATCAGCACTTCCAAACTCTCCCCGACAGATCTCTTAACCAACGAACGATTTGAGATCACGGTGTTCAAGACTCTCGTGATCAGCCGAACAACTGTAGGGGCGGCACTCCGTGGCCGCCCGTCGTTCGGTAACACACGTTATTGATTACAAAGTTTCCCTTCAAACGATAACGTCGGCGCAGGCGTGACGGCTCAGGCGAGGACTCACGCCCGGCAGGGTAGACGTGTGGAGTGACTGCGCACTCTCGCACCCAGATAAGGAGAAGGAAAATGCCAGTTAATAAGAAATCCAATAACGGTTCGTCAGTATCAGCTTGCCGAAAGCCCCGCGCCAAAGCGCCCGGCACCAGAATCGGTACGATCCAGGACTGGAGAGGAGATTCCGGCAAGCCTGACAAACCGAACGGGCGCAACGCGTTTCGCGATGGACGCTGAGATTGGTTCAAATGCGCCTTTCTGGAGTGCGGCGCCCGGCCGCCGCACTCCACGGAGCACAAATCAGACTCTCTGCGCTGTCTCTGCGTTCTCTGCGCCTCTGATTTCTCTGTGTAACCTCGGTGTCCTCTGTGTCTCTGTGGTGAACTAATACTCGGCCAAACTAACCACAGAGACACAGAGAACACCGAGGTTGCACAGAGAAGAAGGAAAATTATGACACTACCGAGACTACGCAGAGATTGAATCTGCAGGTCATACATGATAAATAAAGCCGTCTGTCTTTCTTTCCTCCGAGAGTAAAGCAGTACGTGCTCTCCTAAGGTCTCACGACGTTAGTCTCCACAGGGAAATTGAAGTTCTTAATGCTACCCGGAAAAGTCAGATCCAAACTGCACAGCCTTTCTAGCATCGTGTTGGTGTGTTTGTGCGTGACTGTGTTGCTCGTGCTGTCGCCGATGCACCAGTCAACTTCGGTCGTGACTAAGACTGTCGCGAGTGATGGGGTAGTGCAGATCGATCCAGGCAACTCCAGGCGAAGTGATATTACTGCTGGAGCTAAAGCGGTGTTTGGCGTCTCAGCGAGCGCGGGTACGCTGCTTCGCTTCTCGATCGACAAAGGCGATCTGGCGTTAACGACCGCTGTTTATGGTCCTACAGGCACGAACTTACTCGAGCATGTTAGTGAAGACTTCGAGACCGTTGAGCTCTCGCTGCCTATCGACGTTTCAGGTACTTACCGGATTGAGATTCAGTCGCGCGAAAAAGTCGATGCGCCGCGCACTTTTGAATTGAAAGTTGACGCCTTAACGCCGCTTACGACCGCGGCTCGAAAGGACAGCGAGGCGCGGCGAATGATGGCCGGCGCCAGCGTCTCGCGCGCAAAGTGGAAAGAAGCCTCGCTCAGGCAAGCGATCGAAGAGTATGACAAGGCCGCAATGAGTTGGACGTCTCTCGGCAACTTCAGCAGCGCCTCACAAGCAAACGTGCGTTCCGGTGACATTAACTTTCTCTTGAGCGAGTACGCAGAAGCACTCAAACGATTTCAGAATGCGGTTACTCTGGCGGCAAAGTCCCATGATCGCTTAACTGAGGCTAAGGCGCTGAACCGGATAGGCCGGCTCTACTCGTACACGGGCAAGAACCATCTGGCCCAGGTTCACCTGACTAAAGCTTTGAGTCTGCTTGGTCCGGTTAACGCCAATACTGACCCGAAGGTCAAAAATGCTTACGGGGAAGTGCTCAGCAATATCGGTGAAGTGATTTACTCAAAAGGCAACATGGCGGCCGCGTCAGACCAGTTCAAACGGGCTCTTGAATACCTGCGAGGCGATCGAAAAGGCGAAGCGAGAGTACAAATGTTCGCTGCGTATATTGCCGGCAGCGTAGGTGTCCCTGAAAAAGCCATCACCGCGACTTCCGAGGCGCTTCGGCTCTACGAGGTAACAAACGACAGTAGCGGAAAAGGTCTTGCGCTAACGCTTCTCGGTTTGTGGCATACAGTTAAAGGAGATGATGAGCGTGCAATTGAGTTGCACAAAAAAGCGATCGGAATTTTTCAGGACATCGGAGACAGGAACAGTGAAGCAATTGCGTTCAATGCGGTGGGCCAGGCTTACGAGTATCTAAAGGATTTCAAAACCGCGCTCTGGAATTACGAGAAAGCTTTGAAAATCTTTCACGATCGGGGCGCGCTGGATTTCGAGGGGGGCACGATCGCCAAAGTCGCAATGATGCACCGGTTGATGGGAAACCACGAGCAGGCCCTTTTGCTTTACGAACGTTGTCTGAAGTTAAGCCGCGCTGCGGGAAAGCAGCGGACTGAAGCGAATGCGCTTAGTGAGATCGCGATTGTCTACGCTGCGCAGCAACGCACTAGAGACACACTGCAACAGTACAACAGACTATTGAAGTTTTTTGAACGCATTAAAGATCCGCGCGGGCGGGCGGTCGCGCTGAATGAGCTAGGTAGTTTTCTCCTTCAAATCGGACAGAAAGAAGCAGCGGCAGAAAGTTTCCGCCGGGCGTTGAGCGAGAAGGCCACAGATCCCACTGTTACGATCAGTACCTTTTATAACCTTGCTCGTGCCGAGCGAGCTCTGGGACATCTCGACGACGCCTATTCGTCGATAAATCGCTCACTGAAGATGATTGAAGATCTTCGGTCGAATGTTGGCAGCCCCGATCTTCGTACGTCGTACTTCTCGGGAGTCCAATGGAATTATGAGTTGTGTATACAGATTCTGATTGATCTCGATCACGCACGACCAGGTGATGGCTTTGCTGCGCAGGCGTTGTTGATGAGTGACAAGAGCCGCGCTCGCTTGCTTGTGGATTTGATTCGCGAGTCGGGCGCCGATTTGCGCAAGGACGCGCCGCAAGACTATGTCAGCCGTGAGCGGGAGCTAAGCGGCCTGATTCAAAACCAGGTTCAATACCAATCGAAACTCAACGACGCGAACGACGCGTCAGAAATCGCAGAAGTTGAAAGCCAGCTTGCCCAGTTTCGATCTGAGTATCAGCAGATAGAGGCACGGATACGAGACCAATCTCCGCGCGCATTGTCTCTTTCTCTCTACGAGCCACTGACGCTCGATCAGATTCAAAAGGAGTTGCGCGCCGACGACGTACTGCTTGAATTCTCATTGGGCGACGAGCGGAGTCACTTGTGGATGGTAACTCCCGACTCGTTTCAATATTTTCAACTACCCGATCGCAAGACGATCGAAGAGCTGTCAACTCAGGTCTACAAATTCGTTACCACCCGGCAACAACTCGATGGCCAAGCCGACATTCAGTCTCAGATCGACGAATCAGACCAGCTCTTTCTCCAAAAAGCGCCCCAGCTAAGCCAGATACTGTTTGGCCAGATCGTAACCCAACTCGGAAATAAGAGACTGCTTTTAGTAACTGAGGGAAAAATGCAATTCGTTCCCTTCAGTGCGCTGCCCGTCCCCGGCACTTCGAATGCGCCTCTGATCTCGGATCATGAGATCGTTCAGTTGCCATCCATTGCCACTTTGCGCGCCATTCGTGCGACCGAAAAGAATCATCGTGATGCCGCAGACAAAGTCGCGGCTGTCCTGGCCGATCCGGTTTTTACGAGAAACGATACGCGTGTTCAGAACTCGACGCTCGTCGCGAGTGCCGCCACGAACGAGAACCGGCCCGAGTCGACACAGAGAGCGATTGAAACTTTACGCAGTGGAGGTCCCGGACGTCTGACTCATTCTTCCGAAGAAGCAGACGCCATTGCGAAAGCTGCGCCTCGCGGCACGACGATGATCGTCAAGGGCTTCGACGCCACGCGAGAGACGGCCATGAACGCGCATCTCGGTGAGTATCAGATTGTTCACTTCGCCACTCACGGCATTCTCGATAGCGAGCATCCGGAATTGTCCGGCATTGTTCTCTCAATGGTCGACAAGAACGGCGTCGAGAAAAACGGCGTGATGCCGCTGCACGACATTTACAACATGGATCTTTCGGCGGAGCTCACGGTCCTGAGTGCGTGCCAAACTGCGCTCGGGAAAGACATCAGAGGAGAAGGTTTCGTTGGTCTGACTCACAGCTTCATCTCGGCCGGATCGAAGAGCGTTGTCGCCAGTCTTTGGAAGGTAGACGATCGCGCGACGGCGGCATTGATGGAAGATTTGTACCAGTCGATGCTGCAAAAAGGTATGTCGCCGGCCGCGGCGCTACGAGCAGCCAAGTTGAAAGTGATGCAGGACAAGCGCTGGAGTAATCCTTACTACTGGGCCGGCTTTGTGGTGCAGGGTGAGTACACAAATCATATTAATATTGAAACCAATTCGCGTCGCAATCTCGGTGTGATAGTTATACTGTCGTTGCTGTTGATTTCGTCTGGTCTAATCGTAGCCGCAAAAAGGCACAAAAACACAAAAAGTGTTTCTGATGATTAGGTCTTCGAACTTTTCTTTCTTCTTTGTGGTTTTGTGCCTTTTCGTGGCTAAAAAATGACGAGTTTCGATGAGATTCTCGCCTGGCTCAATCCCGATCGTGACGTAGCAGGAACGATCTACGTCCAGCTTCGTCAGGACCTCACCAAAATATTCACCTGGAACCGTTGTCCCGATCCTGACGGCCTGACTGATGAAGTCTTCGATCGAGTTGCGAAGAAGGTTCATGAAGTTAGAAAAACTTATGTAGGCGATCCGAAACTCTACTTCTACGGCGTCGCCCGAAATCTCATCAAGGAAATCCCGAAAAAAATCAAAACGCAAATCCCGTTGCAGGGCGCCGAGCCGGCCTCGGATCCTCGTCGCGAAGCGGAGCAGGAAAACGCGCATATGCGTGAAGATTGCCTGCGCTTGTGTTTGCAAAAGCTTAGTAAAGAAAAACGAGAGCTGATAGTGGCTTATTACGCCAGAGACAAGCAGGCTAAGATCGATCATCGAATAGAAATGGCGCAGCGGCTGGGAATCTCCGTGGAGACTCTGCGGGTGAAGGCTTTCCGGATTCGCGCCACCCTGGAGCAGTGTCTGGAACGTTGCATCGATCGCATGGCCTAAAACAAATGAAACGTATCGCGCGAAAAATCATTGTAATGGGATGGGGACGTCGGGAGGATGACCCATGAACGAAGAGCCCGTGAGCGACGCCCTATTGCGGCAATTTTTATTAGGGCAGGTCGACGACCAGGAGCGGCAACGTCTTGAAAGCATGTTTGTTACGGGCGCTCTTTCGAGAGAAAGAGTGATGGCGGCCGAGCAGCATCTGATGGACGATTTCCTGGACGACTCACTCACACCGGAAAATAGAAAACGATTTCTTGCGCAGTACGGTGAAACACCTGCCGAACAACGCAAGCTGAGGATCGCGCGGTCTATTCACGACTGGGCAGCTACTGAAGCGACTGCGGTTGCTGCGGCTGCCGGGTCGAGGTGGAGTCGTCTGTTTGGGCGCGTCTGGCTGAAACCTGTAGTTGCGGTTCCGATTGCAGCAGTTGTTCTGATCGCGATCGTAGTTGCTGTTGTCGCGCTGAGAAGCAGGTGGGAACAGCGAAACATCCATCTCGCGATGCAGCAGGAGTTGGTGCGACTTAATTCACCGTCGATGTTACGTGAGCCTTCCGTACGTGCGGTTACATTGACACCAGGAACAGTTCGAAGCGCCGAAGGGGAGAACGAAGTAACCCCGCCGGCTAACGTTGAGTTTGTTGAGCTGCGTCTTCTTTGGACGCAAAAAGACCATTTCCCATCCTACCACGCGACCATTCGAAGGTTTGAAGAGGATGAATCATTCACGATTCCTAACTTGCAGCTCGATAGCGACAACGTCATTCGATTGCGGCTACCGTCACGTCTCCTCAGGCGGGGTCTTTATCAGATCGAAGTGAGCGGCGTTGATGCCAACGACACGACTGGTCCAACAGAAGAATACAAGTTCGTAGTAAGTGACTAGTGTGTTCAGAGTTCAAGAGCCCAAGTCGCTTCTCTGTGCACCTCTGTGTTCTCTGTGTCTCCGTGGTTAGGAAAAACAACCACAGAGGCACAGAGAACACAGAGGGGGCACGGAGAAGAAGTCCAATAACAGGCTTCTCGGGCAAAGCCGCTTGAACTCTGAACTCAGTACTACGACTGAGTGGATCAATCCTGCCAGAGTCATTCTCCCTCAGTTCTTTGCTGAGGGAATCTACTACCGGTTTCCGCGTTACGTTAAGCAGGAATAATTGCCCAGAGGGTCCTGGACCAGGCTTTGTTGGTTGCTCTCACTCAACAGTACACCTGCTGCTGTTACAAGGAACAAAGCCTATCCAGGAACTGTTTATCGGTTCAGCGTCTGGTTTCAGACTCAACGACTCTCCCTAATCCAGAGCTGAACAACTAACTCACAATCAAAAGAAACCGGGGACTACGCAAATGGAATACAATCCAAACGATTTTAGCCAAGCCGCGATTAACAGCGGACAACGAAAGATCAATTACGCACTCACAGTTGTAGACGAGAAACTCGCTAAAGCCCTCCAGGCGCTCTGCGATGCGCTCGCGGCATTACCCTCAACCCACAACATCGACCTCAAGAATGTGAATGAGGCGCTCAAGGAATTCCGCTATCTAAGTGCGATGGTCGCGGGTATTAAACCTCCGGGCTGCGACCCAGAGTGGCCGGCGTAGCTCGCCCATTCAGCAGCGGCGGATCTACCTTTCGCTGATTATCGTTACGTCACTGATTTTAGTTCCGCGTTGACACGCTACCTGCATGTAGTCGGGTGACCAGGCGTATGCGTAGATTTGATCGCTGTTGAAATGCGTGAGTTGTTTCTCTGCTCCGGTGTCGAGGTCGTAACTCCAGATGTTCGAATAGCCATTGTTATTTCTTACAAACGTCACGTGGCGACTGTCTCGGTACCACCGCACGGACTGCCATTCCTGCTTTGGAACCTTGAAGTGTTGCAGGGGCTCGCCGCCCTGGGCCGGGAAGATGGCTATGTCGTAGGTATCTGAATCTTCGTCAAAGCGACACGCGATGAGTTGACCGTCGGGCGAGAATACCGGCATTCGATATCCCTCGCATAGCTTTATCGCCTCGCCACCTTGCAGCGGAACTTTCCAGGCGCTCATTTTCGAGCCGGTCTGGTTGTCGTATGCCACCCACTGATTGTCAGGCGAGCATGAAGGATAGAAGTTGCCCTCGGTGGACGTCAGTTGCACTGGGTCACTACCGTCGTCCGCATTCATACGCCAGAGGTTGAAAGCTCCCTTACGATTGGACGCAAACACGATGTAGCGCCCATCGGCGGATGCGGCGGGCGTGTAGTTGTCGCCGGCGCCCATCGTGAGAGGGAAGAGGTCAGAGCCGTCGGGATTAATGTGTGAGATGTTCAGGCCGTCCGAAGTCATCGACGAGTAGACGATTCTTCCACTGCTGGTCCAGGTGAGGCCAAACAAGCCGAATCCTGATGTGATCTCTTTCGCTTGCTGAAGAGCTGGAGGCTTCGAAACCCACAAGCGCCACTGGAGAGTTGTTTTTATGGTTACTATGTTTCCGCCGAAGATGCTGACACCCTGGTACTCAGCCACATCCGAAGTTATTTGGTCCACAGCTCCCTCGGGCATGTGGATGCGCCACAAGCGGAAGGGTGAGCTGCTATTCTCATTGGCGCTGATAACGAAGCTCTTTGTGTCCTCCTGCCAGCCCACTTGCAAGATCTGAAACCACGACCTCCCGCCAATCACTTCTTTGCGTTTGTCATTGACGTTGAACGCGACCAGACTCGTTTCAAACTTGGGCGTCCAATGGCTTTCGGGACAAACAACCTTTTCGCCGTCAGGCGACCACGTCAGACCGTAAACTGACAATTTGTCACCGTTCTGCCGAGTAGCAAGGATTTCTTCGTTAGATCCGTCTATGTTTGACACGATCAGCGCGTATTCGGCGCCGCGGGTGAAGCGAACGAAAGCGAAGCGATCGCCTTGCGGCGAGAGGCTAATCGGACTATCGACCCCGCTTTTGATCTGCACCGGCGTGTTGCCGGACAGTGCGAGACGATAGAGATTGCCAGAACCATTGTTCTCGGAGCGAGTGAAATAGAGATACTGGCCATCGCGTGAAAATGTCATACCGAGATACTTCACGTTGTCAGCGGAAGACACTGCTGGATACGCGCTGGCCGTTTTCGTGCTCGTTACAATCAGCTGCTGGCTCCCATTCTTTTCTTCAGCATGGGCCACCAGGTTGCCGTCGGGAGAAATTGCCGCCGAGACTGACTTTCCCGTAGTCGTAAGCAGCTTCATGTCCCACGACGACATCCTTTTTTCTACCTGCGGCGTTGGTGTTAGCGATGGTTTGGCGGGTTCGAAAAAATCATTGACTACCCGTGCCGCGACCGGAAGGAACAATAGGACAGCCAGGACGCCGCTGGCGCCCGCAAAAATCGCGGTTGCGGTTTTATGTGTTTTGATCTCGTTGAAGATGGAGTCAGCAGTCGAGAGCGCCTGCGACTTGAGCCTCGTGAATATCCGTGAGCCTCCGAATGGCTCCGGTGACGGTTGAATTGGAGGAATGATGACGGAGTGACCGTCAGCATCGTGCTCCAGCTCTTTTTTTAACCCGGCGAGATCGGCAGTGAACTTGAGAACGGTTTGATATCTCTTGTCGCAGTCTTTTTCTAATGCTTTCTTAACGAGCTTGCGAAGCTTCGGCGGGACGTCGTCTGGAAAAACAAGTTCTGCCCGTTCCGAAGCGAGAATCAAAGCGATCGAATCATTGCGTGAGCGTGCTTCGAAGGGTGTTGAGCCCGTCAACATTTCATAAAGCACGATGCCAAGGCTCCAGATGTCCGTGCGTTCGTCGACTGCGCCTTCACGCAGTTGTTCCGGCGACATGTACTTCACCGTTCCCATCAACAAGTGTGGATCGGTGCGCACCTGAGCGTTTGCATTCCCTTGCTCGGGCAAGACTTCAGTGAGTTTTG
>Ga0207708_10003057_pt1 | contig 12327 bp, 14 predicted proteins | sample KBSK5101metaG_FD_184340 | JGI IMG/M metagenome (GOLD analysis project Ga0207708, IMG submission 184340) | Corn, switchgrass and miscanthus rhizosphere microbial communities from Kellogg Biological Station, Michigan, USA - KBS K5-10-1 metaG... | ecosystem: Host-associated > Plants > Roots >...
CGGCGTACCAGTGCGAGACGGGCCGGGCCACCGAGGCGATGTCGCTCGCCAGCGGCGCGTTGAGCGGCGCGTGAGCTACCGCGTGGTCGCCGACGACGTTGACCATCGGCGTGCGCGCCTTGTAGGCGTTGTGGAGGTTCGCGAACGCGTTGCCGAGGCCCGGGCCGAGGTGCAGCAGCGTCGCCGCCGGGATCCCGGCCATCCGGCCGTAGCCGTCGGCCGCGCCCGACGCGACCCCCTCGAACAGCGCGAGCACCGGCCGTACCTCGGGCACGCGGTCCAGCGCGGCGACGAGGTGCATCTCCGAGGTGCCCGGGTTGGCGAAGCAGGCCTGCACCCCGCCGGCCGAGAGCGTCCTCAGCACGCTCTCGGCACCCGTCATCGCTTGCGCGGCCATCCGGCCGCGGATCCTACGCGCGGCGCAGCCCGGCGTACTGCAGGGCGGCGAGGCCCGCCACGCCGACGGCCTGCAGCGCGACGACGACCTGGCCGGCGGTGGTTGGCGTGAACCAGTCCGCGGCGAGCAGCAGCGCGCTGTCGAGGGCCCACAGCACGTTGGCGGCGATCACCGCGATCACGGCGCCGCGGGCGGGGGAGGGCTGGGCGCCCAGGCGCCCGACGAACGCGGCGAAGGCGAGCAGGAACGCGCCGACGCCGGCGAGGAAGGCGCCGGGGACGCCGAGCGCGCCGTCGAGCAGCCAGAACGCGGCGAGATAGGCGAGCCCGTTGGCGGCGGTGATGGCCGCGTCGAGCCGCAGCGCGAAGCGCAGCAGTCCGGCGTCGGCGGTGTGGATGGTGGCGGTGTGAGCGGTCATGGGCACACCGTGCCACCCAGAGGGAAGCGTGTCGATTACCTCGTGGGTAATGCCTCGTGGAGGAACTTGGCGGTGACGGCGTCGGCCGGGAAGAACGCCTCGATCGACAGCTCCGCCACGGTGACGTCGACGGCGGTGCCGAACGTCGCCACGGTGCTGAAGAACGACAGCTCCTGCCCGTCGTGGCGCAGCACGAGCGGGACCGCGATCGCGCCCTGCGGCGGCCGCGGCGGCGCGGACGCCGCCGGCTGCGGGTAGCCCTCGACCTCCGCCAGCAGCGCGGCGAGGCGCTCGTCGCCGGTCGCGGCGACCTCGCGGCGCAGGCGGTCGAGCAGGTGCCCGCGCCACTCGGCGAGATTGGCGATCCGCGGCGCCATGCCCTCGGGGTGAAGGCTCACCCGCAGCACGTTGGCCGGCGGCTCCAGCAGGTGCGAGGCGACGCCCTGCAGGAACAGGGCCACGTTGCGGTTGGCCGCGACGAGGTTCCACCAGCGGTCCACGACGGCGGCCGGGAACGGCTCGTGGCCGGTCAGCACCTGCGCGACGGCGCGCCGCACGGGCTCCATCTCGGGCGCCTCGAGCGGCCGCTCGTCGTAGGCCGGCGCGAACCCCGCGGCCAGCAGCAGCCGGTTGCGCTCGCGCAGCGGGACCTCGAGCTCCTCGGAGAGCCGCAGCACCATCTCGCGGCTCGGCTTCGAGCGGCCGGTCTCGAGGAAGCTCAGGTGGCGCGCGGAGACGCCGGCCTCCAGCGCCAGGTCGAGCTGGCTCAGGCGGCGGCGACGGCGCCAGTCGCGCAGCAGGTCCCCGAGTGGGGCGCGGTCGGCGGTCGCGGCGGTCATGGTACGGACGGTACCGGCCGGAGGTCGGGGATGCGCCTACCTCTGAGGTAAGTGGTTCACCGACCGCGTATCAGGACGGAATGAATCCGGCTCCTGAGGGTCAAGGCAACCATGATCAGCGCACCCCGACAGCTCACCAAGACCCGTCTCGATGCAGACGACCCGACCGTCGCGGAGCGCTTCAGAGCGCTCGACGAGGCCCGCCGCCGCCGGCTGGCCTGCTCGATGGTCCGCGACGCCATCGCCGAGCACCCCGTCACCCTGCCGCCGACGATCCTCGGCCTGCTGGGCACCGCCGGGATCGCCACCCCGGCTCAACTCGCCGACCTCGACCGCCGCGCCGCCAGCGCCGGCGGCCCGCCCGTGGAGCAGGACTTCCGCCGCTCCCGCATCGTCGCCGCGGCCCGCTACGCGCTCTCGCCGCAGCCCCGCGCCTGCGAGGAGGCGGTCCACGAGGCCCTGCGCTCCCGCGCCTCCTTCGAGGGCGCGCTGGTCGAGCTCCGCCGCCGCCTGGACTGACGGCGTTAGCCTCCCGGCCGTACGGGCCGGTAGCTCAGCGGTCAGAGCAGCGGACTCATAATCCGTCGCGCGGTGGTTCGAATCCACCCCGGCCCATCGATGACGGAACCGATCGCGATCCGCCGCGCCGAGCCCGCCGACGCTCCCGCGCTCGCCAGGGGCGCGGTCGACGCGCTCGACGACTACCCGGGCTTCGCGCCCGCGGGCTGGGAGCGGCCGACCTACGAGCAGGAGCTCGACGGCCTGGCCGAGCTGCTCGCCGACCCCGACTACCACTGCTTCGCCGCGTTTGCGGGCGACACGCTCGTCGGGCAGGTGGTCGTGCTCCCGGCCGCGCACACGAAGGTCCCGGTCGAGGACGCCGGGCTCGGGCACCTGCGCAACCTGTTCGTCGACCGCTCGCAGTGGGGGAGCGGGCTCGCGACGACGCTGCTGCGCACCGTGGAGCACGACGCGCGCGCACATGGGTTCGGCGCGCTGCGGCTGTTCGTGGCCGAGCACCAGGCGCGCGCCCGGCGCTTCTACGAGCGCGAGGGTTGGCACGCCGTCACCGAGCCGTACTTCGACCCGATCCCGGGCCTGCCGATGGTCGAGTATCGGCTCCCGCTCGGTTGACCTGGCCGATCGCCGGGGGGAGAATCGTCCCCGATGAGCCGGCTCGACGCCGATGACGGCGAGCTCGCGGCCCGCTTCCGCTCACTCGACGAGGCGGCCCGGCGCAGGCTCGCGTGCTCGATGGTCCGGCTCGCCCTCAACGATTGCGAGCCGCCCGTCTCGCTGCCGCCGACGGCCGAGCAGCTGCTCGGCAAGGGCGGCGTCGCCACGCCGGCGCAGCTCGCCGAGCTCGACCGCCGCGCCGCGAGCTCGGGCGCTGCCCACAAGGACGACGCCGTGATGCGCCGCGCACGGGCGGTCGCCGCCGTCCGCTACGCGCTCTCGCCGCAGCCGCGCGCGGCCGAGGAGGCGCTCTATGAGGCGATGCACGCCACCCGCTCGTTCCCCGTCGCGCTCGAGGAGGCGCGCCGCCGGATCCACTGAGCAGTAGCGTCGCGGGCGTGAACGTCCGCCGCAACACGCTGCTGCTGTCGGCCTCGCTGGCCGCCAACTCCGGGATGCTGCAGCTCTCGGCGGCGGTGGCGTCGCTGACGCTCGTGCTCGTGCTGGGCGTCGACGGCCTGCTCGGCCTCGGCCCGGCGATCGTGCTGGCCTCCGGCGCGCTGGCGGCGCTCCCCGCGGGGCGCGCGATGGACCGCTTCGGGCGCGTGCCGGTGCTCGCGACCGGGTTCGCCACGGGTGGGCTCGGCGGCGCGCTGGCGGGCCTGGGCTCCGCGCTGGAGTCCACGCCGCTCGTCCTCGTCGGCCTCGTCTGCGTCGGCATGGCGAGCGGCACCGCGCTGCTCGCCCGCACCGCAGCGGGCGACATGTATCCGCCGGAGCGCCGCGCGCGCGGCATCGCGCTCGTGCTCTTCGGCGCCGTCTTCGGCGCGATCCTCGGCCCGCTCGTGTTCAGCCCGCTGCTCGCGCACCGCGAGCTCGACGGGGACTCGCTCGCGCTGCTGTGGTGGGCGTCCGTCGGCTTCATGGCCGTCGCCTTCGTGCTCGTGCTGTTCGTCCGCCCCGACCCGAAGCGCATCGGCGAGCTGCTGCACACGCACGACGACGACACGGGCGACCGCACCGCCGCCCCGCTGAAGGAGATCGTCCGCCGGCCCGGCGTCCTGCCGGCGCTGATCGCCGGCCAGGCGAGCTTCGCCGTGATGGTGGGGATCATGACGCTGACGGGCTCCGTCGTCGTCGACCACCATCACCACTCGGGGTCGGCCGTCTTCCCGATCATCGGGGCGCACGTGGTGGGCATGTACGCCCTCGTGCTCGTGATCGGCACGCTGATCGACCACATCGGCCGCCGGCCCGCGCTCGCGGGCGGTCTCGTCGTGATGGCGTGCTCGGCCATCAGCCTGCTGTGGGTCCAGAGCGTCCCGGCGACCGCGGCCGCCCTGTTCGGGCTCGGGATCGGCTGGAACCTCTCGTTCGTGGCCGCCACCGCCACGCTCGCGGACTGCGCCGCCCCGTGGGAGCGCGGCAAGCTGCTCGGCTTCAACGACCTGCTGGCCGGGCTCACGGGCGCCACGCTGGCGCTCGTGGGCGGCCTCGCGCTGTCGGCGATCGGCGTCGCGGCGCTGGCGATCGGCGGCGCCGTGCTCGTGCTCGCCCCCGCCGCGTGGATCCTCCGGACCCCGCTCCCTCGCCTAGCGACGGACGAAGCCGCCCTCTGAGCCGATCACCTGCCCGGTGACCCAGGCCGCGTCGGCCGAGCACAGCCACGCGATCAGCCGCGCGGCGTCCTCGCCGGTGCCGATCCGGCCGGCGGGCATCCGCGGGAGCACGTCGGCGCGGATCGCGTCGGTCACCCAGCCCGTGTCGGTCACGCCCGGGTTGACCGCGTTGACGGTGACGCCGAGCGCCATCGCCTCCGGCGCCACCTGCTTGACGAACATCTCCAGCGCCGCCTTGGTCGTCGCGTAGGGGAGCTCGCCGAGCATCGGCCCCTGCGACTGGCCGCTCGTCAGGCACACGATCCGGCCCGGCTCGCCGTGCGCGTGGCGGCGCAGCAGCTCGCACGAGAGCAGCACCGGCGCGCGCACGTTGACGGCGTAGTGGGCGTCGAGCGTCGCGCCGTCCATCTCGGCGTAGCCGCCGTTGACGGAGTGGGCGGCGTTGTTGACGAGCACCGCGGGGAGCGCGCCCAGGCGCTCGCCGGCGGCGTCGAGCAGCGCTCCCGCGGCCGCCGGGCCGGCGAGGTCGGCCTCGATCGCCTCGGCGCCGAGCTCCGCGGCGAGCGCGCTGCCGTCGCCGCCCGGCGGGATCGTGAACGCGACGGCGTGCCCGGCCGCCGCCAGGGCGCGGCAGACGGCGGTGCCGATCTCGCGCTCGCGGCCCGCCCCGGTGACGAGCGCGGGCCCGGGGATGGTGAGAGGATTGGTCACAGCGCCGGTCATTGTCCCGAAGGAGGGGGCAGATGCAGCTCTCGAGCCGCTCCGACCAGGATCTGCTGGGCGCCACGGACGCTCTCTCGTTCGAGGAGTTCTACCTGCGCCACGTCAACACGGTGCTGGGCTACTTCGCCCGCCGCACCGGCGACGCGGAGCTGGCGGCGGACCTCGCATCGGAGACGTTCGCGGCCGCCCTCGCCGGCCGGCGGGGCTACAAGCCGCGCAAGGGCGCGCCCGGGGCGTGGCTGTTCGGGATCGCCTCGCGCAAGCTCGCGGACGCCCAGCGCAAGGGCTACGCCGAGCGGCGGATGTGCCGCAGGCTCGGCATGGAGCGCATCGACCTCACGGATGCGGACATCGCCCACATCGAGGAGCTCGGTGAGAGCGGGCTGCTCGAGGGTCTGCCGGAGGCGCAGGCCGCCGCGGTGCGCGCGCACGTGATCGAGGAACGCGACTACGGCGAGATCGCCGGCGAACTGGACACGAGCGAGGCGGTGGTGCGCAAGCGGGTCAGCCGCGGGCTGGCCACGGCGCGGCGCAGGATCGGGAGGCACCCATGAGCCAGGACTTCACGACGCGGCTGCAGCTGCAGCTCCGCGAGGCCGCGCTGCGCGAGGAGCAGCGCGGCGCCCTCGGCCGGCAGCTGGCCGGCCTGCGCTACGGCATGCCCGCACCGGCGGCGACGGTCGCGGTCGGGCTGGCGGTGCTGCTCCTGGCCGTCCTGATCGCCGTCGGCGGCCTGCGCTGGGGCCATCAGGAGGACATCGTCTCCAACCCGAAGGTGATCGGCAACGTCCCGCTGGCCGAGAACCTCGGCTGGATCTCGGCGGGCTTCGGCTCGGTGTGGGCTGCGGACGCCGACCGCCAGGTGCTGCTGCGCGTGAACCCGACGACGCGCGCCGTCGAGGCGGAGATCCGCACGGGCGGCGACTCCAACGCCCTGGGCGGCGACCCGATCGTCAACACGGGCGCCGGCGCCGTCTGGGCGATCGCCCGCGCCCCGGGCGCCGACGGCGGCAGCCGCGTCCTGCGCATCGACCCGGCGACGAACCGCATCACCGACCGCGTGACGCTGCCCGCCGACGAGGCGCCGCTGGTCCTCGACCTGCAGATCGTCCAGGGCAGGCCGTGGGTGGTCACCTCCGTCGGCGCGATCGAGCTCGACCCGCGCACCGCACGGCCCGGCCGCTTCGTCTCGGCCGCGCAGCCCGCCGGCGAGCCGTTCCCGCTGTGGTCGATCCTCTCGCCCGACGGCGAGCTGTGGGTGCTCGACCGCAGCTCGCAGCTGCAGCGCTACAGCCTCGCGTCCGGCGAGCGCGTGGCCACGGAGCCCGTGCCGCTGCCGGGGGCGGTCGGCGTGATCCCGACCCAGGTGGGCGCCGTCTACGCGGGCCGCGACGGCGTGCTCGCGCGCGCCGACGATGACGGCAAGATCGTCTGGCAGCGCCGGGTGGGAACCGCGACCACCATCCCGCTGGTGCTCGGCGGGACGATCTGGAGCCACGCCTCCGACGTCGCCCGCGGCCGTGACCGGCTGGTCGAGATCGACCTGCGCTCCGGTGAGGTGCGCTCCTCGACCGGACTGCCGGAGTTCGGCATCACGGGCATGACGGACGTCGACGGCGATCTCTGGATCGGCACGCCCCAGGGCAAGGCGACGATCGTGCGCCCCGCGGACCGCTAGGCGCCGACGTCGTTCAGGTCGATCTCGTGGCGCAGGATCGCCAGCGTCACGAGATGCGACCGGTTGCGGGCGCCGAGCCGGCGCATCGCGTTGCGGATGTGGGTCTCGACGGTGGCCGAGGTGACCGAGAGCCTCTCGCCGACCTCGCGCCCGGTCGCGCCGCCGGCCACGAGCGCGACGACCTCGCGCTCGCGGTGGCTGAGCGGCTGCCAGTTGCCGCCGTCGCGGTCGGGGATGAAGATCGCCATGTGGCGCCCGGGGGCGATGTCGGCGACGGCGATGTAGGGCACGTTGCGCGGCCCGACGGGACTCGGCACCGGGAACGTGCCGACCAGGACGCCCGCGCGGCGGAAGTCCGCCCACGCCGTCCCGATCGCGTCGGCCGGGGTGCCCGTGATCTCCTCGACCCGCATGCCGATCAGCTCGTCGTGGCTGATCCCCAGCAGGTCGCAGGCCGCAGCGTTGGCGTCCACATACCGGCGGTCGTCGTCCGCGACGACGATCGCGACGCTCGCTGCGTCGATCAAGCTTGGTTCGATCACTGAGCGGGTCTGACCATATCGAGGTGCGACGTGGCGCGCCAGTCCGATCTCCGATAATCTCGACTGACATGGTCGAGAAGATGCTCTCCCGCAGGGAACTGCTCGCCCTGGCCGCCGCCGGGGCGCCGGCGCTGGCGCTCGGGCGCCGCTGGGCGACCGCGCCGGCCGCCTGGGGCCAGGCGCCCGGGCCGATCGTCAAGCCGCTCCCGCCCGAGTGGTTCATCCCGCAGGGCACCAACGCCGAGATGCGCTGGGAGGCGATGCGCGACCAGCGCCTGCTCGTGCGCAACGAGCGCTTCTTCGTGCGCAACCACACCGCCACGCCGCGGATCGACGCCGCAACCTGGCGCCTGCGCGTCTTCGGCAGCGGCCTGCGCGACCCCGGCGGGGTGGAGCTCTCCTACGACCAGCTGAGCCGTCTCGAGACGCGCGAGATAACCGCCGCGATCGAGTGCGCGGGCAACGGCCGGCGCTTCTTCGGCGATCAGCAGGGAACACCCGCCCCGGGCACGCAGTGGCGGCTCGGCGCGATCGGCCTCGCCCGCTGGCGCGGCGTGCCGCTGTCCGCGGTGCTCGAGCGCGCGGGCGTGCGCCCCGGCGCCGTCGACGTGATGCCCGAGGGCCTCGACAACCGCGTGAGCGCCGACGGGGCCGACCAGGGCCACGTGCGCCGCCCGCTGCCGATCGCCAAGGCGCTCGACGACGCGCTGCTCGCGTTCGAGATGAACGGCGAGGAGCTCCCGCCCGACCACGGCTTCCCGGCGCGGATCGTCGTCCCGGGCTGGATCGGCGTCGCCAGCATCAAGTGGGTCGGCTCGATCGAGGTCTCCTCGGCGCCGCTGAGCTCGCCCTGGAACACCAAGTGGTATCGCGGGCTGAGCACCCAACCGGTCAAGAGCGCGTTCGAGCTGCCGTGGGACGCCCGGTTGACGCCCGAGCGGCGCACGATCGAGCTGCACGGCCGCTCCTGGTCGGGCGGCGCCCCGATCCGGCGGGTCGAGGTCAGCACGGACGGCGGCGCGAGCTGGGAGCGCGCGCACGTGCGCGGGCCGAACCGGCAATACGGCTGGGCGCGCTGGACGTTCCCGTGGCGCTCGCCGGCGCCCGGCGCCCACCAGTTGCTGGCCCGCGCGACCGACCGCGACGGGCTCACGCAGCCCGCCACGGTGCCGTTCAACGAGAACGGCTACCAGTTCTGGGCGGTCGTCCGGCATCCCGTGCGCGTGGTCTGACCACGGGCCGGGTACGGCCCGGGCATGATCGGATCAGGCCTGCTCGGCGGCTCGTACGCGATGGCGAAGGCGATGGCGGGTGACGTCGCCCGCTCCATCGACCCGCTCGGCGTCGTCGACGGCGCGCTGCCCGACGACTGGCTCGACGCGCGCGATCCCGACTACATCGAGCGCGCGCTGCCGGCGATCCGGGCCTGGAGCGAGCACTACTTCCGCGCCGAGGTCGAGGGACTGGAGCACATCCCCGCCGACGAGCCGGCCCTGCTCGTCGGCAACCACTCCGGCGGGACGCTGATCGCCGACACGTTCGTCTTCGCCCAGCACTTCTATGACCACTTCGGGTCCCAGCGGCGCTTCCACCAGCTCGCCCACGACCTCGTCTTCCAGGTCCCCGGCGTGCGCGCGAGCCTCGGCCGCTTCGGCACCGTGCCCGCCAGCCCGGCCAACATGCGCGCCGCGCTGGGCAAGGGCGCCGCGCTGCTCGTCTACCCGGGCGGCGACCACGAGACCTACCGCCCCTCGTGGGAGCAGGACCAGATCGACTTCGCCGGCCGCACGGGCTTCGTGAAGCTCTCGCTCGAGCTCGGCACCCCGATCGTGCCCGTGGTGGCGATCGGCGGCCAGGAGACCGCGCTGTTCCTGGGCCAAGGCCAGCGGATCTCGCGCCTGCTGGGTCTGGACCGCGCGCTGCGCCTGAAGGTCTTCCCGGTCCAGGTCGCGCCGCCGTTCGGCGTGACGCTGCTCGACCTGCCGCTGCGGATGCCGCTGCCGTCGAAGATCAAGATCCGCGTGCTGCCGCCGATCGACCTGCGCGCCGAGCTCGGCCCGGACGCCGATCCCGAGCAGGCCTACGAGATCGTCACGGAGATCATGCAGGCGGAGCTGGCGATGCTCTCCGCCGAGCGCACGCTGCCCGTCGTCGGCTAGGCCGGCTGGACGGGCTCGGCGAGCTCGCGCGCGACGGAGCCCAGCCCGGGGCGGCCGAGGAAGAAGCCCTGGCCGAGCCCGACCGCGAGCTCGCGCAGGCACGCGAGCTCGGCCTCGGACTCGATGCCCTCCGAGACCACGACGGCGCCGACGTCGGCGGCGAAGGCGACGATCGCGGCCGCCAGCGACTGGCGCACCGGGTCGTCGTCGATGCCGCAGACCAGCGAGCGGTCGAGCTTGAGGATCTCGGGGTTCACGCGCGTCACGTGGCGGAAGGAGGAGAAGCCCGAGCCGACGTCGTCGATCGCGACCCGGATCCCGTGCGTGCGCAGCTCGTCGAGCGAGCGGCCGAGCGCGAAGTAGTCCTCGACCGCCTGGTGCTCGGTGAGCTCGACGACGAGCGGGCGCCGGTCGTGCGCCGCGAGCAGATCGAGCAGCTCGTCGCCGGCCAGCAGGCCGGGGGAGGCGTTGAGCGCCAGGTAGAGCCCCTCCGGGAGGCGGTCGTGCGCGTCGAGCGCGAGCCGCACGGCCGCCAGCTCGAGCTCCGTGCCGAGGTCGAGCGCGTGGGCGTCCAGGAAGCACGACTCGGTCGGGATCGGGAGCCCGTCGGCGTCGGTGAAGCGCGCGAGCGCCTCGGCGCCGACGATCTCGCCGCTGGCGAGGTCGACGATCGGCTGCAGGGCCACGTCCATGCCCTCGCCGCCGATCAGCCGCTGGATCCGGCCCGCGAGCTGCTCCCGCCGCGCCCGGTCGGCGCCCGCCAGCTCCTCCTCGCGCGCGGCGCGCTCACCCTCGGCCGCGAAGTTGGCCTCGATCTCGCGCTGGAACTCGCGCAGCTTGTCCGCGAAGCCGACGAAGCCCATCACCAGGCCGACGGACGGGATCGCGAACTGGCCGGCGCGCAGGGTCAGCGACGCCCACCAGGTGCCGGTGTAGGCCTCGGTGGCGAAGATGAACGCGAGGCCCTCGACGGCCGACAGCGCGAGGGCGGCGATCATGCACATCGCGCCCCAGGCGGGGGCGCCGTCCTCGGAGCGCCACCACAGCACGGCGGCGGCGGCCGTGGCGGCCACGAGCACGGCGACGATGACCTTCAGGGCACCGCTGTACTGGTTCTCGAGCGTCACGAGGTCGCCCAGCGGCGTCTCGGCGATCGAGGTCCAGGCGAGCAGCAGGGCCGAGGCGCCGGCGAGCAGAGCGATCCGGTCGCGCGTCGGGCGCACGCCGGCGACGGCCAGCAGCGCCGCGGCGGCCAGGCCCGCGTGCCAGACCACGTAGCGGGCGACGCCCGCGTCGGCCGACTGCTCGACCGGCCCGCCGGTCGGGAAGATCGTCGGGCTGCCGAGCAGCGACAGCACCAGGCCCGCGCAGGCGATCCCGGCCCCGGCGGCCATCCAGCACAGCTTCGGATCGCCCACCGCGCGCGCCGAGGCGGCCAGCAGGTAGGCGACGAGCGCGGAGCAGACGGCGCCGACCGCCAGGAAGGCGGGGGAGGCGCCCGAAGGCCGCCCGTAGTCGCCGGCGCTGATCGCGATCACCACGGCGATGGCCGCCATGACCAGGCACGCGGCCAGCAGACGGTGCATGACCCGCTCGGACGGACGCGTGTTCAGGAGGGGCGACATGTGGCTTTCGGGAGTGATAACGCACACTCGTGCGGTTTCCTGCGCCCACGCGTGCAGGAGTTCGTGCAAAGACCTGTGCTCATCGGGCGGCGGTACGGTCGCCCGATGTGCTTCGAGCTCGATTCCCGTCCGCCGGTCGCGCCGATCGCGGGCGCCGCCGTCACCCACGAGCACCTCGTCCTGGAGTCCGCTGACGGCACGCGCTTCGCCGCGTTCGCCGCCGTGCCGGACGGCGATCCGGCCGCCGGGATCCTCGTCCTCCCCGACGTCCGCGGGCTCTACGGCTTCTACGAGGAGCTCGCGCTGCGCTTCGCCGAGCTCGGCCATCCCGCGCTCGCGATCGACTACTTCGGCCGCACGGCGGGCGCCGACCGGCGCGGCGACGACTTCGAGTTCGCCGAGCACGTCGCGGCCACGACGCCCGAGGGGATCCGCGATGACGTCGCCGCCGCCGTGGCGGCCCTGCGCGATCGCGGGGCGCCGAGCGTGCTCGCCGTCGGCTTCTGCTTCGGCGGCCGGCAGGCCTGGCTGGCCGCCGCCGACGGGCACGGCCTCGCGGGCGCCGTCGGCTTCTACGGCAACCCCGGCGAGCGCAACGGGCAGCCCGGCCCGGCGCAGCGGGCCGGCGAGATCTCCGCGCCGCTCCTGGCGCTGATGGCCGGCGAGGACCACGCGATCGGCCCGGAGGCGGTCGAGGCGTTCGGGGCGGCGCTGACGGCCGCGGGCGCCGAGCACGAGATCGTCACCTACCCGGGCGCGCCGCACTCGTTCTTCGACCGCAAGCAGGAGCAGTTCGCCGCGGAATCCCAGGACGCGTGGGAGCGCACGCTGGCCTTCGTAGCGGCTCACGGCTGATTCACGAAGCGGCCGCCGCGCGCCGATGAAACGGGGTGATGGATCCCCGGATGTTGCGCGCGGCCGTCGCGCTCCTGCTCGCCGCGCTCGCCGGCCTCGCGCTCGTGATCGCCACCGACGACCGCGCGATCGGCGACGGCCTGTCCTACGACACGCCGCGCATCACGCCGGCCGAGCGCGACGCGACCGCGCACTACTCGCCCGCCGTGCCCGTCGGCGACCGCGCCTGGATCGAGGCGGCGATCGCCTCCGCGCGGCCCGAGGCGCAGCGGCTGATCGCCAAGGTCGACGGGCTC
>Ga0207708_10003059_pt1 | contig 12327 bp, 11 predicted proteins | sample KBSK5101metaG_FD_184340 | JGI IMG/M metagenome (GOLD analysis project Ga0207708, IMG submission 184340) | Corn, switchgrass and miscanthus rhizosphere microbial communities from Kellogg Biological Station, Michigan, USA - KBS K5-10-1 metaG... | ecosystem: Host-associated > Plants > Roots >...
AGCGACGGATCGTCCTTGAACTTCTGGATGCCGACGTTGCGCTCGATGTGCCAGGGCGGCATCAGCCGCTGCGTCACCTTGTTCTTGATGGCGCGCGCCCACGGCCGCACGTCCTCATAGGTCAGCAGCGACATCGGCGCATTGGTGCCGGGACGATGGCACGTCTGGCAGGAGCGCTGCATGATCGGCGCGACGTCCTTGGCGTAGGTGAGAGAGGTCGGGTGCGTTGCCGGCTGCCCGCCCTGCGCGGTGATGTTCACCGGCGTCGCGATCACGGTCAGTAGGAAGATCCCGGCCGAGCCGACGAGGAGTGATCGTGCGTTCATCGCATCCTACTTTCTATTTTTCTTTTCCTCTGCGCTTGACCGTTTGCAGTTCGAAGGAACGAACATCGTAGTTGTTCGAGAGCGTGACTTCGGTGCCGGTGATCTCGACCTGCTGGCCGATGAACGGCAGCACCTTCGCGTACTTGTTGGCGGCCATCGGCCCCCAGATCTTGAACAGGCCGTCGCCGTCCGAAAGGATGCCGACCTGCGCGCCCTTGTCGAGGACGCACATCTTCGCACAATCGACATGCGCGGCGCCGGTGCCGCCGGCGACGCCTTTCGCCTTGTAGCAGGAGATCTCGACGATTTCGCCGGTGAGCGTCATCGGCGCGGAGCGCTTGATCACGGGCTCCTGCGCGGCGACGGTGGCGGCAGCGATCAATAGCCCGGCGGCAAGCACAACTCGCATAGCGCGGTTATACGCCGGTGCTCACAGGCTTGTAAAGATGGCGAGTGCCGGGCCGCGCCCCCGCTAACCGAGAAATTCGGCCAGAAGCAGGCCCCCGACGATAAGTACAAACAACAGCGACGCGCAGTTGAGGGCGATTGTGACCTTGGTGAGCACCGCCGTCGCGTCGAGCCGGAACGCCCGAAGCGCGAACCTCAAGCTGATGATGCTGCTCACCGTGCCGACGACCAGGACAAAGACAAGGGAGACCATGGCTCCGAGCAGCGCCATTTCGCCTCCGCCAGTCGAGGAAAATACGGCAAATAGATACGCGCTGACCCAGCCTCCGAACCACGTCCCCGCCGCGATCCTGGTGAGGCGGGCAGCTTCCTGAAGCTCGGAAGGATCGACAGGGTTTTGCTCGAACAGCGTCACGGTAATCGCGGCGGCCGTTAGTCGGCCGGAATCACCGCGGCCAGTGTTTGCTCGGCCCGCTCGAGATCGGAAGATCGAACCGTGACCCGAATCCCGCCGATCGTCCCGCCCAGGCCCGGCTGAACGCCGGCCATGTATTGGTCAGGGATTTCGGCATCGATGCCGTCGGACTCGAGGACCGACTTGATGAATTCCGCTTCGTGCAGGTAGTTGCAGTTCCGGACGGTCACGAGCTGTTCGTCCATGAGCGCATCATACTGCCGCGCGGTGCCGGATGAGCACGAGCGTCACGACTGAAAACAAGGCCAGAACGATTCCAAGCCCAATCGGGATGACCCCGAGGCCGCCCAGCAATCCGCCGCCGCGCGCGGCACTTTCTTCGGCGGCTTTCAGCATCCAGATGCCGTACCAAATCAGCAGGGCGTCGATCGCCAGAAAGACGACGTGCGTACGCCGCACCGCGCGAATCACGGTGGGGTCGCGCCGCCACAATCGCCTCGCCAGCAGGATCGCCCAGACCGGACCGATCAGCATGATCGGCGCAAGCGTGAGCGGAAACAGCATCAGCGGCATGAGCAGAATCGCGATCGCCACGTGCGCGACTGCGAGTGCGCGCAGCATCACGCGCGTGCCGACTCGATCGCGGCGAGATATTTCTTGTCGCGCTTGCGCGACGCTTTCTGGCGCGCGGTCACGCCTTCGCGATCGGGAATGTCGGGCGAGACGCCGTGCTGCACCAGCCACTTCAGGAGCGACGGATCGAACTCCTTCTCGATGCCGATATGCAGCGCCGTGCGTCCGCGCTTGTCCTGCACGTTGATGTTCGCGCCTTCCAGCGCCAGCGCCTTCGCCGCCTTGAACCGCTTCCATCCCCAGCACGCAAGAAACGGCGTCACGCCGACCACGATTTCCTTGTCCGCCCCCGCATCGATCAATAGCTTGAGGATGTGCACGTCGTCCCACCAGCCGGCCGCATAGAGCCCGGTGGGCTGGGCACCTCGCTTCAGCAACAGTCTGACGACGGTGGCGTTGCGCCCGAAGGCGGTGGCAAACCAGATCGGTTTGCAGAGATCGGATCCGGAGCCGCCCTCCTCCTCGATGTCGAGGCCTTGATCGAGCAGAAAGGTCACGAGCTTCGCGCCGGCGCTTTCAGGCTTGCGAAGCTTCTTCGGATTCGCGCCGCACGCAAGGTGCAGCAGGTTTCGACCCTGATCGTTCCAGACTTTCAAGAGCTCGGGTTTCGCCTCGAGGATGCGTTTCGTCTCCTTGAGGTCGAGCGTCTTAACGGCTTCGAACAGGCGCGTCTTCGACATTGGGACGTGGGCTGGCCGATGAAATCCTACTCGCGGTCGAACACGATCTCCTGCTCGAAGGCGGCTCCCTGCGCATCAATGCCATATACCTTCGCGATCAGCGTTCGACCGTCTACCGACACCTCGTAGGTGCCACGACCGAGAGTGTCTGCGCCGCGCTTGCCGATGGTTTCGAGTCCGTGGGTGCCCATCCATCGGGTCAGCACCGTGACACCCGGGGCGAGGGGCGAAGCCGGGCGCTCCTCGCCGTCAGCCTGCAACGTCAACGTGCTCGATTCATTCTTGCCGGACATGTTGACGCCGCCCTGAGTGAGGGAAATCGCATTTCCCGACACCTCGAATCGCAACGTCGCGCTTTGAAACTGATGATTCGCGTGACGCCGCGACTTGGCCAGGTTCGCGATCCATGTGCCGGTGAATGGGTCCATTGCCAACCTCCTACCGTTCGGTCAGTAAATATACGGCGAACGATCCAAGCCAATGCTCGCCTTCATAGTGACCGGTGGCGACGTTTCGCAGACCATCAGTGGCATGCGTGTGGCCGGATTCCTCCAGCACCGCGCGCGCCGGATCGTCCGCCGGCAACGCGGCGGCGACATGACGCATGCACCACGCGCGGCTGAGATTCAGGCCGTCGAGATGACCAAGCTGCGGATCGGATCGATCGGTGACGATCGCGATCTCCAGCAGGTTCTTCGGTTCGCCTTTGGCGATGCCGGGAAGAAACGCGTTGAACCATTTGGCGAATTGAGCCGCGGGCAGCACGCGGCGCATCAGATCCGCCTCCGCCAGCGCCGGTGACAGGAAATCGGATCCACCGGGCTCGAGCTTGGCCGGATAGTCGGTGTCCTTGCCGAAGTAATCGTTGCTGCGCGCGATCAGCAGATCCTTGAGCTTCATGTCGTTCACCGCGTTCGCATAATCAAGCGCAAACGCCAGGCCGAAGGCCGTGTTCGGGTGCAGGCCGGTGCGAATCGGATAGACCTGCTTCGGCAGGAAGTCCAGATACCTGGCGGCAAGCGCGTCGGCGAGCGGCTTCAGGTTCGCCGACCAGGCCTTCGCCTCTGGCGCTGATGACAGCTGCAATTCCTCGGCGAGCTTCAACGTCCACGCCCATCCATACGTGCGCTCGAAGGCCTTGGTGTCGGGCCTGTTGTAGTACGCCGCTTCGATCGCGATGTTCTTCGCCGTCAGGTTCTGGTTGAGCGCTTTCTTGATCTGCGGCGCTTCGGGCAGCGACGGAAACATCCGCAGCAGGCGCGCCAGCATCCAGTGACCGTGCACCGATGAATGCCAGTCGTAGCAGCCGTAGAACGCCGGATGCGCCTTCTCGGGCGGCAGCACATCGGCGGGCTTGTCGAGGATCAAGCCAGGTTGATTCGGATACGTCTTCTGGACGCACTTCAGCGTCAGCTGCGCGAAGTTCGATGCGCTCGCTTCCGTCAGCGCCGGCAGCTCGGGGACCGGCTGGCGCGGCGAAGGCGCAGGAGCCGCAGGTTGAGAAACGGTCGGCGCCGGCGAACAGGCGCCGACGGCGACGGTCACCAGCGCTACGCCAACTGCTCGCCTCATCGAGTTACTTCACCGCGCTTTCCAGCGCGCGAGCCGCCTCGTTGACTTGCGCGGCCAGGGCGTTGACCGCCGCCGACACCGTGCGAACGCCGCCTTGCGCCTCGGTGAAGCGGCCCTCCTCAAGACCTTCGCGGATCTGCGGCATGGTCTTCACGCCGTAGCCGGTATAGAAGCCCGGCGCGTAGATCTGGTGCTTGAACCAGTCGCGTCGCGGCAGGCCGTCGCTGTTACCGAGCTTTTGTTCCGAGGTGAGCAGCAGTTTGTTCAATTGCTGCAGCTCTTTCTTCGCCGCCAGCGCCTGCGAGTTGGCCTTGCCGACCGCCGCGTAGGCCTTCTCGAAATTCTGGCCGGCCGCCTTCAACGCTTCGACGGCGGCGCGAACCGGCTTCATGTCGACCTTCGAATCCTTCTTGTCGGCCGCGAGCTTCTCGAGCTCGGCGACGTAGCGCAGCAGCGTGTCGGCCGTGTCGGAAAACTGGAACGGCAGCACGGACGCGTCGGCAAGACGCAGCACCAGCGTGCCGGTGAGCTGCGAGAGCGTGCGGCCGTAGCTGTAGTCGGTATCGGAATAGGTCTGGTACCACTTGATGGTGTCGTAGGCGGAGTGATACACGCCGCCGTTGTCCTCGCCGCCAAAACCGACACTCAGCGCCGAGAGCGTCAGGTGCTGAAGGAACGGCGTGAAGTCGGACCCGGATCCGAGCGGAGCAATGCGCAGCGCCGGATCGGCTTCAGCGGCTTTGCGATTGTCGCCCTCGCTCTCACCGAGCACCGCGCGGCGGCGCGCCTCCTCGAAGATCGATTTGCCGGTGCGCGGATCCAACACCTCTTTGGCCGCTTCGCCCATGAATTGCTGCAGGCCGTGCGATCCGCCGGCGCTGAGCCAGCCTTTGCCGGTGCCGTCGGTGTTGATGTAGACCGCGGCCTTCTGCTTCAGCTCGGCGTCGTGCTTCTCCGCCCACTCGGTCGATCCGAGCAGCCCCCACTCTTCGCCGTCCCACAACGCGAGGATGATCGTGCGCGATGGGCGCCAGCCGCTCTTCAGCAGTTCACCAAGGCCGCGCGCGGTTTCCATCAACGACACCGCGCCGCTGATCGGATCGGCAGCGCCGCTCACCCACGCATCGTGGTGATTGCCGAAGATGATCCATTCGTCGGGACGGGTGGTCCCCGGAATTCGCGCGACCACGTTGTAGAGCGGACGGTTCTTCCACTCGAAACGGAGGTTCATGTGCACTTGCGCGGGACCCGGACCGACGTGATACGTGAACGGCAGCGCGCCCTTCCATTCGTTCGGCACCACTTTGCCTTTGAGCTGCCGCAGGATGGGCGCAGCGTCGCCGTAGGAAATCGGCAGCACGGGAATCTTCAGGATCGTCACCGAGTCCTCGATGCGATTCTTCTTGCCCCCGGGCTCGCTGCCCCACCCGGGCGTGAGCGGATCGCCGGCGTGGATCGGCATGTCCATCACGCTGCCGCGCTGGGCGCCGAATTCCGGACGATACGGCCCGCCCGGATAGACGTCGCCGGCGTAGTAACCATCGTCTCGAGGATCGGAATAGATCAGGCAGCCGATTGCGCCGTGCTCGTACGCCACCTTCGGCTTGATGCCGCGCCAGCCGGCGCCGTAGCGCGCGATCACGATCTTGCCCTTCACGTCGACGCCGAGCTCTTTCAGCTTTTCGTAATCGGCGGGCATGCCGTAGTTGACGTAGACCACTTCGCCGGTCACGTTGCCGTCACCGGAGTAGGCGTTGTAGAGCGGCGTCTGATCGCCGGAGTCCGGATCTTCGGCGAGCACCGGCTCCTTCACACGCAACGTGTACTTCTCGGGGCCGACAACATCGACGGTGGTCTCGATGGGCCACGGCATCATCGCCTCGAACTCTTCGAGCCTGGCCTCGAGACCGAACGACTTGAATTTCGCGAGCGCGTAGTCGGCAACCTTCTTCGACGAAGGCTGGCCGGCGACATGCGGCTCGCCCGCCATCGCCTCCATGTATTCCTTCAAGCGCGCGGCATCGGGAACCTTGCGGAACTGTTCCTCGCGCTGACGCTGGGCCGCCACCGCGTCATCGGGAAATCCGCGAATCGGTTTCGATTGGGCCTGCGGGCGGGCGGCCGGCACCAGGGAAAAAATGGCTACGGAGACAAACAGAAGAGCTCGTCGCATTGCGCAACTTTACTCCGTCCGAATGGGAGTATGCTCGGACACATGAAGCGCACGATTTCTGCCCTGGTTTTGTCTCTGTTTGTCAGCGGCGCGGCGCTCGCGCAAACGCCGGCGCCACCACCCGCGGCGGCTCCCGCGCCGAAAACCATCGTCAATCTCGTGCGCGATGCGATTGCGGAGAACGACTTCAGAAAAGCGGAGCGGCTCGCCCGCGCCGACATGAAGGCGCTCGGCAAGAGGCCGCTCGCGATCGAAGCCTTCTCGTGGCTCGGGCGCGGCGCGTTGGCGGCGAAGAAGTACGACGCGGCGATGACCTACGCGGCGCGCGCCTACGAGATGGTCGAAGAACAGTTGAAGACGCGCCAGCTCGATGCCGAGAGCCACCTGCCGATCGCCCTGGGCGCGGCGATCGAAGTGCAGGCGCTCGCCCTCGCCGGGCAGGGCAAGCGCTCCGAAGCCATCATGACGCTGCAGCGCGAGATCGAGCACTACAAGGGCACGTCGATCATCATGCGCCTCAACAAGAATATGAACCTGCTGAGCCTCGCGGGCCAGCCGGCGCTGGCGTGGGCGTCTCCCGAATGGCTCGGGCCGAAGCCGCCGGACGCGACCGAGCTCAGGGGCAAGCCGGTCGTGCTGTTCCTGTGGGCGCATTGGTGCGGCGACTGCAAGAAGCAGGGGCCAATCCTGGATGCGCTCGTGAACAAGTACCGGGACAGCGGCATCATCGTGATCGCACCGACGCAGCGTTTCGGTTACGCCGAGAAGCGTCGTACGGTTGGACCGGCCGAAGAGCTCAAATACATCGAGCAGGTCCGCGACGAATTCTATCCGTGGATGAAGACGGTATCCGCGCCGGTCAGCGATGACGTGTATCTGAAGTACGGTGTGTCGACGACGCCGACCTACGTGATGATCGATCGTGACGGCAAGGTGTCGTCGTATCTACCGGGACAGCCGACCTCGGACGAGCTCGAGATGTTGATCCAGAAAATTGTCGCGCCCGCAAGTACAGCGATCCAGCGCTAGGGCTGGCGGCGCTTGATGTAGTCGGCGCGCTTCGAGAACACTTCTTTCGCCAGGCCTTCCGACAGCGGCAGCTTCATCGCACGCTCCAGCATCTCGATCGCCAGATCGAATGCGCCGCGCTCGGCCAGCGCTTCTGACAGTCCCAACAGGCTTTGTGGATTGTTCGGATCGAGGCGCACCGCTTCCTGGAAGTGCTTCAGTGCCTCGGGAACATCACCCTTCACCAGCAAAACCCGGCCAAGATTGCCGTGCGCGAGCGCATAATCGGGCCGCCGCGACAGCGCATCCTGAAATGACTTGATCGAGTCGTCGAAGCGGCCTGCCTGTGCCAGTGCAGTACCCAGGTTGAAATGCGCCGCGGCCGATTCCGGCTTGAGCGCTGCCGATGCCTGGAAGTGACGAACGGCGTTCGCCGCAAAGCCCATCCCGAGATACAGCAGCGCCACATCGTCATGCAGCTCCGCATCGTTCGGTGTGACCTTCAGCATGGTCTCGTAACCGACGATGTCTTCGCCGGTCATTTTCGAGGTGATCTCTGCGTTCAGGCGGGCGCGATCGGATTCGTTCGACGCGAGCAGCTGGAACCAGAGGTCGCCCATCTCGTCGCGCGAGCGCTGGCCCCAGAACACCCGCGCCGGCGGCAGCTCCGGGTTGCGGACGTTCGACGCCGAATTGTCGTAGGTGTAAGCCATCGACAGCCGCGTGCCTTTCGGCAGCGGTATCGGCGTCTCCTCGCGATACACGTGCTGCCAGCGGAAATCCCAGTCCCGGATGTGCATCACCAGACGGGTCGTGCCGTCGGGCAGCGTGGCGACACCGCGGATTTCCTTCGCGCGGTAGTGCGCATGCGGCTGGATGGCGAGCAGTTGCACGTCGACAGGCAGCACGTATGAGTCGCGAATCACGTAGTTGGGATCGCCCGGCGGAATGTCGATGCCCTGCGATCCGAGCCGCAGAATCGTCGGCGTGCGCTGCGGTTCTGTGCCGGTGAAATAGAAACCAATCTCGGGCAACACCTCTTCGGCTGCGCCGGAGGGCTGCATGTGCAGCTGCACGACGAGGTCGCTGCCGGGGTCGAGCGTCCACGCGAGCTCGGGCTGCACGAGCGGCGCGATCTGCCCAGGGGTCCAGCCGAGGAAGTGCCCTTCAGGATATTCCGCCGAGCGCGGCATCAGGCCGTCGTAACCGGGCAGCGGATCGGCTTCATCGAGCTTGCGCGTCGCCGCGCTGCGATCGATGCGGATGTTCGCGTGATGGACGACGCGCGCGTTGCCGGGATGGAATTCGATGCCGGTGACAAAGGTCCGCTTGGCGACCGGCACGCGGATCGCGAAAATGCGAAACGCGTCGGTCTGCTGGGCCGGCAGCATGAACGCGGCGTCGGGCTTGACGATCAGATCGGGCCTGCCGAGCAGCCAGCCCTCGGCGTGCGTTGGCAGCGGCGGCAGGTCGCGTGGATCGCCTTCCGGCGCATTGCTCATCGCCCACCGATCGATCAGCGCGATCTCTCGATCGGTCAGCAGCCGCTGACCGACGAAGTGGCTGAGGCCGGGCTCCACCTTCCAGGGCGGCATGAACCGGCTCGCCGTCACCTTTGCAACCTGCGTGGCGCGGCGGCGGACTTCGTCGTAGGTGGTCAACGGGAACGGGCCCGGGCCGCCGGCGCGATGGCAGGACACACACGCGTCAAAAACGATCGGAGCGATGTCTTTCGTGAACGTTTGCGCGCTCGCTTCGCTCGTGCACAGGGTGCACAGGGTGCCCAGGGTGCACAATGTGCGCAGGGTGCGAGTGCTCATTTGACAAGATCCGAGAGTATGCAGCCGACCGCGCGTGTTTCACGCGGCGCGACGCGCTTGCCGGCGATCAACGCATCCAGAGTGGATTCCAAATCGCGCTGGTTGGGCTGCGGCCGCTCCCTGCCAAGTTCGACATAACGATCGTCGATCCGACCCCGGTACACCATGTGATCGCCGACCATCACGGCGACTTCAGGTGTCACCGTCACGCCGGTCTTCTTCACGAGCTTCTGATCGGCGTCGCGAATCGATTCGAGCGAATACGCAAACTTCTTCTTGTGTTCGCGGATCATCTCGGGCGAATCAGACGGCACCGGGTAGACAAGCACGAACGTCGCCTGTCCATCGAACTTCGTGGCGAGACGCTGGATCTCCGGCGCATAGCGGTTGGAGATCGGGCAATCCGTCGTCGTGAAGATCAGCACGCGGATCGGCTCCGCCGCGCGCAGTGGCGCGCTCGCAAGAATCAACGCAAGGCAGAGCCGGCCGATCATCGGTGTGATTCAGTATAGCCAGCAAAAAGAAAAAGGGCGGGAGCCGAAGCCCCCGCCCTTCACCCTAGGCACCCTGCACCCTAGGCACCCCAGGCACCCTGTTCTTTACCAGCGCATATCGGCGCCGATACGGATGATGCGGCCCTGGAGAACCGTCGAGGGACGCATGTAGGTGGCGGCGCCGTACTGCGCGGTGGCCACGGCGGTGTAGTCATCCGAGTTCAGCGCGTTGAACACGTCCAGCTTCGGCGTGACGCGGAACGCGCCGAACTCGATCGCCTTGCTGACCGAGAAGTCGAACTGGTTGATGCGCGGCGTGAACTCCGTTTCGGGAGCGACCAGCGGCACGCTGATCGACGCCAGGCCGCTTGCCGCCATCGCCGGCAGCACCAGCGCGCCCGGCGTGCAAGCGCCCTTGCAGTCCGCCGCGTAGCGGGTGGTCGGCGCCACGAGGAAGAAGGTGCCGAGGCCTCTCGGATTGTCGAAGCCGGTGCCGGCGGTGAAGCCGCCGTAGGCCTGCGCCGCCGTGCCGGACAGGTAGCCGTTCAGGCCCTGATACGCGACGCTCGTGGAGATGCCATACCACGGCAACGGATAGACCAGCGTGCCCTTGATCTGCTTCTGCCACGGGATGCCGCTGTCGGCCTGGTTGCAGTAGAGGCTGCGGTTCGGATCGCTGGCCGCCGACACGCACACGTCGTTGATGGTGCGCTCGACGCTGAATCCGCCGAAGGCGCGGATCCCGCCGCGCATGCGCGCGTTGAACGACATGTCGAAGCCGTTGTAGGCGCGCTTCATGTCGTCGCTGGTGCTGTCGATGTTGGCGACCTGCGACGCCACGCCAGGCTTCGGCAGCCACACCTTGACGGCGCTGCCATCGAGCGGGCTGGCGATGCTGAACTCGTCGTAGCTGGCCGCGGTGCGCAGCGAATTCTGGCGGACCGTGATGTTGCGGAAGTCGCTGCGGAAGTATTCGAACGACGCCGTCAGGCCGGTCAGCACTTCGTGCGTGATGCCGGCGTTGAACGCCAGCTGGTACGGACGCTTGAGATCAGGATCGAACTGCGCCAGCGAGCGCACGCCGAAGTTCGACGGCAGGCCCGCGAAGTTAATCTCGCAGCCAACCGTCGGGTAACCCGTGCAGCCGCGCTCGCCGTCGGCAATGTCGTTGCCGTTGACGTCGGTCCACGCCAGCTGCTGCGTGGTCAGCGCCGTCGGGTTATAGAGCTGCGCGAAGCCGGTGGTCTGCGCGGTCACGAACTTGTTGTAACCGACGCGGATCGCCGTCCGGCCGTCGCCCGACAGGTTGTAGACCGCCGACACGCGCGGCGAGAATTCCTTCCACACCGGCAGCACGATGTCGCTGTACGGCGCGACGTTGGCGAAGCGGCCCTGCATGGCCGGCTGGCCGACGATGCGCTGCTTCAGGTAGTCGAAACGGGCGCCGTAGTTCAACGTCAGCTTGCCCATGTTCCACTGATCCTGGGCGTAGATGCCGAAGTTGGTATCGAGATTCTCCTGCACCTCGAGCGGCGTGTTCAGCACCGTCACGCGCAGCGGCGCGCCGTTCTGGTAGGTCTGGTAGAGGTCGGCGTTCGCGTTGTTGTAGCGGCGATAGAAGCCGAACTGATCCATCGCGCCGACCTTGACGTTGTGCGCGCCGGTCACGTACGAGAGCGACCCCTGGAAGTTGTAGCGATCGGGATAGTTGCCGAGCTGGGCGCTGGACGCGTTCCACAGGAACTGCGTGCTGGTGTCGTCCTTGCGAACGTTGCGATACCACGCCGCGGTGCCGCGCTCGGCGAGGATGCCGGGCTGATACAGGTTGTCGTAGCGCTCGCGGTTGAACGAGGTGCCGACTTCGAGCAGCAGCTTCGACGACAGCGTCGACGTCCACTTCAGCGACCCGGTTGCGAACGTCGGCGTATTCCAGATCACCGACGCGGTGTTGGGATCGGTGAGCGATCCCATCGCGTGACCGCGCAGGCGCAGCGCGCGATCCATGTAGACCGCCAGCTTGTTGCGTTCGGACACCTGCCACGTCAGGCGCGCCACCGGGTTGGCCATCTTCTCGTCGGAGATGCCCTGCTCGCACGATCCGGGATTGTCCGCGCACTGCTTGTAGGCAATCGGATACGGCAGGCTGCCATCCGTCTGGAACGTGTTGGCGATCGGCTTGTCGTAATAGGCCTGGCGGAACGCGCCGAAGAACCAGAGCTTGTTCTTCATGATCGGGCCGCCCTGCTCGATGTTGAACTCCTCGAAGTGATCGATGCGGTCGACGCCGGTCACGCCCATTGCCTTGAGGTCATCGGTCAGGTTGTTGCCCTGCCACGACGAAGGTGAGCGCGCGTACTTGGCGCCGCCGCGGAACTGGTTGCCGCCGTCCTTCGGGACGAGGTTCATGGTGATGCCGCCGGTCAGCGTTTCCGCCGCGCCGCCCGCGGTCTGGTAGACCATTTCCTGCGACATCGCTTCGTTGTGATACGCCATCACGGCGCCGTCGCCCATCAGGCCGTTGGTCATCAGGCCGTCGACGAGCACCACCGACTGCGCGCCGCCGGTGCCGCGGATCGCGAAGTAGGTCTGCTGCATGGCGCGCGAGCCGCCGACGTCCGGCGAGTTCAGCGTCACGCCGAGCACCAGCTGGCCGAGGCCCTGGATGGTCTTGGCGGTCGGCACCGCGTCGAGCACCTCGCGCGACAGCACCTGCTGCTTGACGTTGCTCTGCACGTCGACGACGGGCGAGGCGCCCGAGACCGTGACCGATTCTTGCAGCGTGCCGACGCCCAGCTGCA
>Ga0207708_10003060_pt1 | contig 12323 bp, 6 predicted proteins | sample KBSK5101metaG_FD_184340 | JGI IMG/M metagenome (GOLD analysis project Ga0207708, IMG submission 184340) | Corn, switchgrass and miscanthus rhizosphere microbial communities from Kellogg Biological Station, Michigan, USA - KBS K5-10-1 metaG... | ecosystem: Host-associated > Plants > Roots >...
AGTGACTCGATCAGCAATTAGCGGTAGCTCTTCCAAACGATGCGAGATGTAGATGATGCCGACACCCTCCGCCCGAAGCTGTCGAATCACGTTGAACAGGTTCTGAGAATCTTCCTCAGAAAGCGACGCTGTCGGTTCATCCATGATTAAGACCTTGGCGTCAGCCCCGAGTGCACGCGCGATTTCGACTAACTGCTGTTGCGGCATAGTGAGATCGCCAGCTTCCGCATCTGGATCAATTTTGGCTCCAACCCGTGCGAGCAGTTCCGAAGCTTTTTGTTTGCGCATGCGCCAGTCTACGCGACTGAAGACAGACGATTCTTCAGAACCGATGGCGATGTTCTCGGCGATGGAGAGTTCCGGAAACAAAGCGGGCTGTTGGTAGATCGCCGCGATTCCGAGCTGTTTAGCCACGCCCGGTGAGTTCTGGGTAATCGTTTTGCCGTTCAGTCGTATTTCACCCGCATCGGAAGTCACGGCGCCGGTAATGATTTTGATCAGCGTAGATTTGCCGGCGCCGTTCTCACCGATAAGTGCATGCACTTCTCCCCGGTACAACTCAAACGACGCATGCTTCAGGGCGTGCACGCCGGCATATGACTTGTCGATGTTGATAGCACGTAGTAGGGAGGATTTAACCATGATCGATTCTAATAAAAATCGGCAAACTAATCAGATCCTCTCTGTGCAACCTCCGCGTTCTCTGTGTCTCTGTGGTGGATGATTGTGCTGAGAGAACGCCACCACAGAGACACAGAGAACGCAGAGGGTTGCACAGAGAAGAGTTGTTCGATCAACGTCGCATCCATCAAAGGTGCCAACCTTCAATCGCCGCATAGCGATGCTTCGCCTCCTCGCAAGCTGCGGAATGTTGCGGCGAGTAATTCTGTAGTACCACATTCTGCGCGATGTACTCACGCGCATGTTCTAGTGTCGCGAAACGGCCGGAAGCAATTGACTGTACAAGCACGTTGCCGATCACAGTCGCCTCAACTGGACCAGCTATAACAGTTAGTCCAGTTGCGTTAGCAGTCGCCTGATTTAAGTAACTATTCTGGCTCCCGCCGCCGATGATCTGAATGCCTTCGATCTTTTGTTTTGTTAGCGACTCGATTCTTCGAACCACTGATGCATAACGAAATGCGAGTGAATCCAAAATGACTTTCGCCATCGCGGCAGGCTCGTCTGGCATGGCTTGCCCGGTTTCATTAAGTTGGCTACGAATTGCCTCGAGCATACTCCCGGGATTAAAGAAGCGCTGATCGTCCGGGAAAAGAAATGCTTGATATCCTCGGGTGGCGGCGACATCGCGCAACAGAACTTCGTAATCAATATCCACGCCGCGCTCTTTCCATTCCTTGCGACACGACTCGAGGATCCAAAGACCCATTACGTTCTTCAAAAATCGGATCGTGCCGAACGCGCCACCTTCATTTGTTAGGTTGAAGCGCGCAACTTCTTCGTTTATGAGAACGTTGTCTCGTTCAACACCGACGAGCGACCAGGTGCCGGAAGAGATGTAGGCCCACCCTCTTTGGAGTGGCGCACCGGCGATAGCGCTTCCCGTGTCGTGCGTTGCCGGTGCGACAACGGCAACCGGATCGATCCCTAGTTCGGTAGCGATGTCAGCACTTATTTGTCCTACTTGGCTGCCGGCGGCAATGATGTGAGGCAGCAACTTTGAGGGAAGTTTCAAACGATTCAATAATTCGCCATCCCATTGACCCGTGCGCGCATTGATCATCTGCGTAGTCGTGGCATTCGTGTACTCGGTAACGCGATTGCCTGTGAGAAAGAAATTGATCACGTCCGGGATTAGCAACAAACTTCGAGCATCTTTGTGAATGCCCTTCTGTGCGTGAACAAAGAGCTGGAACAGTGTGTTGAATGGCATGAACTGAATGCCGGTGCGTTCAAAGATCTCTTCGCGGGAAATGCGCGCGAACACTTGCTCCATCGCTGCGCGTGTTCGTTGATCGCGATAACAAACGGGCGATTCAACCAGGCTGCCCTGGTCGTCAATCAATCCATAGTCGACGCCCCAACTATCAACGCCAACGCTTTGAATCTTTCGCCCGAGTTCACGAGCGCGCGAACCCGCGGCACGCAGTCCTTCCTTAATTTGCTCAAAAATCCTTCGCAGGTCCCAACGCAGATGTCCTTCCGACTCTACCGGCGGATACTGAAACCGGTGTACCTGCTCGAGCAACATGGCATCGATATCAAGGCCGGCGAGAAAAACTCTGCCGCTGCCGGCGCCTAGATCGACAGCGATGTAGAGAGGATTGGTCACAACCACTGTAGGGGCGGCCCTCCGTGGCCGCCCGTTCCGTTTTTATGAGTGCGAACGACGGGCGGCCACGGAGGGCCGCCCCTACAGTTTGCACGCTAGACGATTCCTGAAACCGCCGCACCTTTTATCTCGGGGCGCTCCTCCGCCTTGTGCTGTCGGTAGCCGCTGTGCCGATAAGCGCTGAACGGATCAATCGCGCCGCCAGCGCGCTCGCGCGCGACCGCGAGAATAGGAGCAACGTCCGTAGTGAATGCTTGTTTCAGAGTGGAGAGAGCCAGCAACGGATCGCAGTTATTCTGAGCTAATGTGAGCGCATCACGATCCACTAAGTGCGCCTGCACGTAAGCCCGCACCAACTCAACCGCGCTCATCATTAGCGACTCAATGGGATCTGTGACGTTGTGCGACTGGTCGAGCATGTAAGCGGGATTGAAGTTTGCAATTTTATTTAGCTCCGCATCGACAAGCTCGTTGAAAATCAGAAAGAGCTGGAATGGCTTAATCGAACCCGAGTCTAAATCATCGTCCCCATACTTGCTGTCGTTGAAGTGAAAGCCGGCTAGTTTTCCGAATTGAATCAGCCGCGCGACGATCATCTCGATATTCACGTTCGGCGCATGATGACCAAGATCAACGAGACAGAACGCCTTTGGTCCAAGCTCTCGAGCGCAGTAGTAGCTCGTTCCCCAATCGTTAATTACCGTCGAATAGAATGCAGGTTCATAAAACTTATGCTCGATGAACATGCGCCAATCATCGGGTAGCGCGTCGTAGATGTCGCGCATGCTTTCCAGATAGCGTTCGAGAGCATGCCGAAAATGTTGCTGACCAGGAAAGTTGCCGCCATCGCCGATCCAAACCGTGTGCGCCTTTGAACCCAGCATCTTTCCGATCTCGATGCATTCAATGTTGTGGGCAACTGCTTGATCGCGGACAGGTTTATCCGGATGTGTAAGACTTCCGAATTTGTAAGAGTGCTTTTGTCCCGGCTGATCTTGAAACGTGTTTGAGTTCATTGCATCGAAACGCAAGCCGCGCGCGGACGCGAAATCTCGCAGCGTCTTCGGATCATCGGGTTTGTCCCAGGGAATATGTAGAGACACTGCAGGAGTAGAGCGAACCAACTTAAAAATCGTTGCGCAGTCTTCCAGCTTTTCGAAGATGTTCCGCGGCTCACCAATATTGGGGAAGCGAGCGAAACGCGTGCCGCCAGTTCCCACGCCCCACGATGGAACTGCAACGCGAAATTGCTGCGCTTTCGCGCACAGATCTTCAATATCAACATTCTGCCGCCGCAGTTTTTTCGCGAGGTGTTCGTAATCTTCTTCGACCCACTTACGCGCCTTTTGGTTTTCTGCGGCAATGAAGGAGTCGTCGATTTCAAAGTGTGCGGCCATAACCATTCACCTCAAGAAGCCGTCCTGCAATCCGCCATCGACAGGAATTACGTGTCCCGTTGTCTTCGATAGCCGAGACGACAACAACAGGAAGACTGCCTCAGCCTGATCGTCCGGCTCGATAGGCGTCTGCGTCAGCGATCGCCTGGCGTAGAACGTCGCCAACTTCTCGCGCAATTCATCTGTTGACTCGTTTTCGGAAAAAGGAATCTCGTATTTCGTTAGTGACGCGATAACACGATCGCGTGGAAACATCGTGCTGCCTTTGACGACGGTAGCAGGGGCAATCGCGTTAACTCGAACAAGTGGCGCCATCTCCACGGCCAGCTCCCTCACCAAATGATTGGCTGCAGCCTTACTCGTGTCGTACGCGAGACTTCCCTTCTTTGCGACGACCGCGTTAGCACTAGTGGTAAGTACGATATTCCCGCGCAGACCCTGCTGTTTGAATATCTTGTTTGCCTCATCGGCGACGATGTAAGCGCCCGTGACGTTGATATCAAAGGTACGAGACCACAAACGGTCTTCGATGCGACCACTCTTGTCGGGCGGCACAAAAATGCCTGCCGTTACCACAACAGCGTCGACGCCGCCGTATGCCAACATCACATCCTTGAACAGACACGACACGCTTTCCCGGTTGGTGATATCACATCCAAGGGCGATAGCTGGACCACAGTTACTAATACCTGATCCGGCAACTCCGATTCCTGGACCATACTTGTCGATGATCTCTTGTGCTGTTTCTTTGGAGGCTGCTTCGTCCAGATCGACACAGACGATATGTGCGCCTTCTCTCACTAACCTGTGGGCAGTCGCCTTCCCGATCCCTGCTCCAGCACCGATCACGACCACGATCTGTCGATCCAGTTCCTTCTCCGGCGGCATCCGTCGCAGCTTGGCTTCTTCCAACGGCCAGTACTCGATGTCGAATGCCTCCTGCTGGTCCATCGCTTCATAACGATCGATGGCTTCGGCGCCGCGCATGACTTCGATCGCACAGTTATAAAACTCGGCCGTCACGCGTGATTCGCTCTTGTTTTTTCCCCACGCGATCATTCCCAATCCGGGGATTAACACAACCGTGGGATTGGGATCGCGCATCGCAGGCGAGTCGGGCCGCTTACACTTCTTGTAATACGATTCGTAATCCTTGCGATACTGGAGAAGACCTTCGCCAATAGCGGTTTTCAGTTTTTCGATATCACCACTCGCAGGATCCCATTCGACAAAGAGCGGTTTGATTTTTGTCCGCAGGAAATGATCCGGGCAGGATGTACCTAATTCGGCGAGCCGAGGTCCGTCATTACTATTCACAAACCGCAGCATCTTGTCGTCGTCCTGGACTGTACCGACAAAGCGCTTGTAAACCGAAACCTGTCCGCGAATGAAGGGAATGATCTCCGCCTGCATACGCTGCCGATCGACTTCCGGAAGAGCCTGGAACTTTTGTCCACCGAAGGTTTGTTCACCTTTGTCATGTGCTTCGATATAACTCGCCGCGCGGTCGATGATCTCCAGCGCTGTTTCGTAACAGCTCTTGTCGTCGTTATCCCATGAACTCATCCCATGATGACCGAGCAAAATGCCCCTTGCGTTCGGGTTATCTTTAATCAATTGCTCGATTTTCAGGCCAATGTCGAACCCCGGTCGCTGCCAGGGGAGGTAAATCACTTCGTCGCCGTAGATCTCCTTCGTCAGTTTTTCCTGATTCACCGAAGCAGCGATTGCGATTACCGCATTCGGGTGTAAATGGTCCACATACTTGTAAGGGACAAAGGTATGGAGTGGAGTGTCGATCGAACAGGCGCGCGGATTCAGATTGAAAACGCAATGACTATACATCGGATACATTGCATCTTCGGTTGGTGTCTTTGGACCTGGGTCGGGACTGTTCAGATAGCGAGCTTTCATCGCGCGCACTTTGTCGAGATACAGCGATGCAAAGCCATCGCGCTTCGCTGTGCGCAAGTCGCCGCCCGAACCTTTCAACCACAAGACCTCGACGGAATCGCCGGTCAGTGGATCAGTTTCCATCAACTTCGAGGAAGTATTGCCGCCGCCGGTGTTGGTGAGCGTTAGGTCTTCGCCGAGTTTATTCGATCGATAAACAAGGCGATCGACGCCTTCGAGTTGGCTGACAGTTTCGTCCTGCCAGAGGTACTTCACAAACCTGAAACTTTCTTTCTCTGCGTGGGAACTCATCAATTTCCTATCTTTTGGAGTTTGGCGACCTGCCGACGCTTTGGTATTCGATCGCGCGAAGCCGGTAATAAAGCGGCGCCGGGTCGCCGCACTCCAAAGAGATCTTTGTTGCCGCAAAGCAATGCGATTTGATAAAAGCCACAGGCACTATTCAGTACCATTCGCGGTAGCGGATGGCCGTGACGTGCTGCATTAGTTTGTTCACATTATTGCTGCTTGAGTCATGGCCATCCGCTATCCCGACACATCGGGATACTGAATACGTTGCCACTGCGTTCAGGTATTGTTCGTAACTTTACTGGATAGACGCGAATTGCGTCTACCTCATTTCTGGAGCGGGTAGTGTCCTACTGGCGGTTCCGAACGGCTTTGCCTCAAAAGTCACATCAAGCCCCAGTCGGAAGTATTTGGTTCGTGTGACTTCGTGGATCGTCCTTGTTTTTCCGGACAGACGGAACGAATCCACGAAGTAACACGAACCAACACGAAACTCGCCCAGCGTCACAGCGGTTGTTTGGACGGTTCAAAAACGCAACAAGTTGTGACCGTGAGCGTGACGGTGTTTGAACTAAAACGAAAACCGTAGAGCATCCCAGCTTGTCAGGAGACAATTGTGTTGGATTCAAACATGATTCGTTACGCCACCTGGCTCTGTCTCTTATTAATCCTTCTCGCGCCCACTGCGTCGCAGGCGTATCCGTTTCAGCTCGACGGCGTGTGGCGCTTTGAAATTGATCCGACCAATACCGGTGTGCAGGAGCAATGGTTCACCAGGCCGCTTCGACGCATCATTCGTCTACCAGGCATTCTCCAGTCACAAAACTACGGAAATGAGATCGGTACAGATACGCCGTGGGTGCTCTCGCTCTACGATCGCAATTGGTTTCTCCGCGAAGACTACAAGGCCTATACCGAGCGCGGCAAAGTCAAAATTCCCTTTCTGTCGCAGCCACAGCGGCACTACGTCGGCGCCGCGTGGTACCAGCGCGACATCGACATTTTTCGATACCGCGATCCGCGCCGTTTTGTGCTTACCCTCGAACGGCCGCACTGGATGACTACAGTTTGGGTCGATGATCGAATGATCGGATCCGAAAGGAGTCTTGTAGCACCACACGTCTATGATCTTGGTCCACTCTCGCCAGGTCGTCATCGCCTCACGATTCGTGTCGACAATAGTCTGCTAATGCCTTACCGACCCGATGCTCATAGCGTTTCTGATTCACTCGGCGGAAGTTGGAACGGCATTGTCGGAAAGATTCAACTCGAAGATACAGGACGCGTCTGGATCGACGATGTCCAGGTATTCCCAAACCTCTCGAAAAACACCATGCTGATCAGGGTGAAGATCGGCAATGTCACTGGTCTCAGCGGACAAGCAACGTTGACCGCCGTCTGGCCCGACATCGGTATCGTTCCAGTGAATTGGGATGAGAAGGGCGGCAGCGCTGAAATCGAAGTTCCGATCCGGCTTGATGCACCTAGGTGGGACGAGTTCCAGCCTAAAAAGCTGCCTCTAAGATTGTGGCTAAAAGGCACGACAGTCGACGAGTCTAAAGAGTTGACCGTGGGCCTGCGCGATTTTCATGCTGAAGGAAATCAGTTCATCCTTAACGGCAGACCAGTTAATTTTCGTGGCACACACAGCGGTGGCGATTTTCCGCTGACCGGTTATCCACCCACTGATGTCAAATCCTGGTTGGCGCTATTTGAGATCTGCAAAAAGTGGGGTCTCAACCACATGCGCTTCCATTCGTGGTGCCCCCCTGAAGCGGCATTCGAAGCCGCCGACCAAATTGGATTCTACTTGCAGCCCGAACCCGGGATGTGGAACGAGATCAGTCCCGGCACTCCGATGGAGAAGATGCTTTATGAAGAAACCGATCGAATGATTCGGGCTTACGGCAATCATCCGTCTTTCATGCTCATGTCAGCGAGTAATGAACCGAAGGGCAAATGGCAAGAGTCGTTGTCGAAATGGGTCGAGCATTATCGCAAACAAGATCCGCGTCGCCTCTATGCAAACGGCACGGGCCACACGGAACGCGAGCTTCAGAACATCACTGAAGGTACAGACTACCTGGCCGTCCAACGAATCAATCAACTTATGTTGCGACGCGAATCAGCCTGGTTCGGCGGTGACTTTGGAGAGTCGTTGCTGGAAATCCACATTCCCGTGATCTCGCATGAGGTGGGCCAGTGGGCGGCGTATCCTGACTACGATGTGATCAAGAAATTCAAAGGCTATTTACTTCCGGGCAATTACGAGATCTTTCGAGACTCAATGGAGGCGCATGGGCTGAAGGAGAAAGCCAGAGGATTCGCTCGCGCGTCAGGCGAGTTTCAGCTGAACTGCTACAAGGAAGAGATCGAAGCAAATCTGCGGACCCCTGGGCTTGGCGGGTTTCAGTTGCTCGATCTTCATGATTACCTGGGACAAGGAACGGCGCTCGTCGGCCTGCTCGACGCTTTTTGGGAACCAAAGAGTTACGCAACCCCGGAGGCATTCAAAGACTTCTGCAATACGACTGTGCCATTAGCGCGTTTTCCGAAACGCACTTACACAAACGCCGAACAGCTGAACGCAGATGTCGAGCTGGCACACTTTGGCGCCGAGCCGATGAAAGATGCCATCGCCCTGTGGAGCATTGACGACACTAAGCCTCAGCCACTCGGTGGATGGGAACCCCGCACCTTCACGGTTGGAAAAAACATTCCACTCGGACACGTTTCCTTCGATCTTTCGCGTGCCATCCTGGGTGAACACAAGTTGGCGATAACTGTTGGGCCAGCGAACTTGTTCGATCCTCTCACTGGAAAGGTTCGAAAGAGTCCCGACGCGGTAAGAGGTACGACGTATTTCGAGAACTCGTGGAGTTTTTGGGTCTATCCAGCAAGGACACCGGATCAGTTTGTAGGAAGTAACGACTGTCCTATCAGACGTCCACCAGATATCTTCGTTACCCGATCGTGGGACGAAGCGGAGAAGCAACTGGCTCGGGGCAGGAAAGTTTTGTTCGTACCTTTCAACACCGATCTTGATTGGACGAGTCCGCCGCTCGACACCGTGCCAGTCTTCTGGAATCGGCTGATGGGACCAGGCTGGGGCCGGATGCTGGGGCTTTACATCGACCGGGAAAAAATCCAATCGAAGAATTACTCACTGGCCTTCTTTCCTTCCGACTCGCATTTCGACTGGCAGTGGGCCTCAATCATTCCGAATGTGCGCGCTGTGAATCTTGATCGACTCCCGCAAGAGTTGGAGCCGATGGTGTGGGCCATCGATGATTGGAATCGAAATTACAGGTTGGGCGTGATCTTTGAATGTGCAGTTGGAGATGGGAAACTGCTGGTTTCAGCGATCGATGTATCCAATCCGGATGATTTCAACCCAGTCACACGTCAACTGCGATACTCGTTGATGAATTATATGGCGACGGAATGTTTTCAGCCGAACGTTTCAGTTTCTCCGGAGGAGATTCGGAGCTTGCTATTCGATACGCAGATCATGAAAAAGCTCGGAGCGGTTGCACAGATCGATGATGCTCCGGCGAACGCCGCGATCGATGGGAACCCGAACACGTATGTGATTGCCGGTCAGCCTGGACCAGAACTGCGCGAGCAAGTAGAACTCATTATCAACTTGAATTCTCAGGTGGCGATATCAGGTGTGGTATTGATGCCGCGGCAGAATCATCGGGAACACGAAGGCGAGATCAAGGAGTATGTTATCAGCGTTAGCGACGATGGTAAGCTGTGGAACAACATCCACCAGGGCGAATTGGTATCCTCATTTGCGCCGAAGAGGATTGAATTCGCGAGACCTATTTCGGCGAAATGGCTGAAGCTTATCTCGCTTTCCGGTTTTGGCACAGACAAGCTTACATCCCTGGCTGAGTTAGCCATCATTCCAGCAAATCCAAGATCGAATCCTGGCGCCAGCGATATCGAGTATCAGCGTAGCCGTAGTGCTACACCGGAGATGGACGAAGGGACCGGTCCGGCAAAGCGGCCTAGACCGTCCCCATCACCGTCACCACGCAAGCCTTGAGGTGATCGATGATGGTATTCAGTACCGTGCGCGGTAGCGGACGGCCAACTCTCAAGATGCCTGGTAAACACACCCTAAGTTGGTCGAGCGTTAGCCATTCGCTACCGCGAACGGTACCGAATACCGCGATCTATCTGGTGGTTGTGTTTTCGATAATCACAGGCGGCGCACTTCTATTCTCAGTTACAAACAACAATCAACTCCCAACTGCACAAGCGCAGCAAACAAACGCTCCCTCGTGGAAATTCGATTTCGGCCCCGGTGAAGTCGCGCGCGGGTACAAACAATTGATGCCCCAAAATATTTACACCCGTGCAACTGGTTACGGGTTCGAGCCAGGTTCACAGGTGGCGTGCATTAATCGCAACGAAAAAGATGCGTTGCGCGGTGACCTCTGCACGAGTGAGAAGCCATTCTATTTTTCAGTGGCTTTGCCAGAGGGAAACTACAACGTAACTGTGACTCTCGGTGATGCGGCCGCTGATTCTGTCACCACGGTGAAAGCTGAGTTGCGCCGGTTAATGATCGAGAGAGTCGAAACAAAACGTGGCTATTTCGAAAAGCGAACGTTCACGGTCAATGTGCGAACGCCGCAAATCGCGGGCACTGGCGAAGTAAAACTCAAGGACCGCGAGAAGACAACTGAACTTTGGGCCTGGGACGAAAAACTCACTCTGGAATTCAACAACACACGACCTGCTGTCTGCGCGATTGAAATCACGCGCGCGGATGATCTGCCAACAATTTTTCTGCTCGGTGACTCTACGGTAGCTGATCAGCCGCGCGAACCGTACAACAGCTGGGGACAGATGCTGACTCGCTTTTTGAAAGCAGGTGTTGCTGTTGCCAATCACGGCGAGTCAGGCGAATCGCTGCGTAGCTCGCTGATGGCAGGCCGACTCGACAAAGTCTTGACCGGCATGAAACCGGGCGATTACCTGTTCATTCAGTATGGTCACAATGATCAGAAGGAAAAGGGTGAAGGTGTCAGCGCATTCTCCACTTACGCATCTGACTTGAAAAAGTTTGTGACAGCTGCGAGGAAACGTCGCGGTATTCCAGTGCTTATCACGCCTGTCCAACGTCGAACTTTTGATAAAGACGGAAAGATCACAAACTCTCATGGCGATTATCCTGAAGCGGTGCGACGAGTTGCCAAGGATCTGAATGTGCCGCTCATCGATTTGAACCAGATGAGCAAAGTTTTGTACGAAACACTGGGCCCTCAGAAATCCGAAATCCTTTTCAAAGAAGGAGACGGGACGCATCACAACAACTATGGAAGTTACGAACTGGCGAAGTGTATTGTCGAGGGTATCAGAGAAAACAAGCTGGGCATCGCGAAATATGTGGTGACGGGAGTTCCGCGGTTTGATCCGAGCCGACCAGATCCATTTGAGAGTTTCACTGTACCCGCAAGCCCACTGATGACTGACGTCAAGCCTTTGGGTAACTGAGATGAGCTCAGCGGGTTGGTTGAAGAAGCAAGGACTCACTTCGTGTCATTTGCTCGCTACGGTGTCGGTTCAAAAGAACAATGACAATTCTTAGACCAGCATTGCTTGTAGCCGTCATTCTGTCCCTGGTTGTGCCGACGGTCGAGAAAGGGCGCGCGCAAAGTCTCCCGCGTACAAACGCACGCTCACTCGTTTACGACGTGCGGGCATTCGGCGCCAGGGGTGATGGCAAGACTCTTGATACGAGTGCAATCAACAGGGCTATTGAAGCTGCAGCGGCTGCGGGCGGCGGAACGGTGAATTTTTCCGCCGGCACCTATCGCTCAGTGTCGATTCGTCTACGCAGCAACATCACCTTACAACTCAATCCGGGCGCGTCCATTGTTGCCGCCGATCCAGTTCCCGGCAAAGTTACCTACGATCAGCCCGAGCCCAATCAGTGGGACATGTACCAGGACTTCGGTCACAGTCATTGGCAGAACAGTTTGATCTGGGGCATAGGCGTGGAGAACGTGAATATAGTCGGACCAGGTTTGATTAATGGCAAAGGTCTAACGCGTCGCAGTCCGCGCGCACGACGAGTTAATCAACCCGGTGATCGGCCCGTGACGCTCGGAGGCCAGGCTGGTGCGCGTCCGCAATCACCTTTGGGTGAGGACGATGATCCAAAAGTGATGGAGGGCCTGGGCAATAAAGCGATCTCGCTCAAGCTGTCTCGCAACGTGTTGCTTCGTGATTTCTCGATCTTGAATGGTGGTCATTTCGCGCTGCTGGCCACCGGCGTCGATAATCTGACAATCGACAACGTCAAAGTTGACACTAATCGAGACGGCTTTGATATCGATTCCTGTCGCAACGTGCGCATCTCGAACTGTAGCGTCAACTCACCGAACGACGACGCGATCGTTCTAAAAAGTTCT
>Ga0207708_10003062_pt1 | contig 12314 bp, 13 predicted proteins | sample KBSK5101metaG_FD_184340 | JGI IMG/M metagenome (GOLD analysis project Ga0207708, IMG submission 184340) | Corn, switchgrass and miscanthus rhizosphere microbial communities from Kellogg Biological Station, Michigan, USA - KBS K5-10-1 metaG... | ecosystem: Host-associated > Plants > Roots >...
CGCCGTGCTGAGGGATGTCGTTCACGCTCAGATCGTGGGCCCCGTGGGGATCGAACCCACAACCCGCGGATTAAAAGTCCGCTGCTCTGCCAATTGAGCTAGAGGCCCGGGGATCGGAGTTTAGTTGGGAGAACGCTCGGGAGGATCCCGACGTAACTTTCCTGCACCCGGTCACCGGTCGGTAACCCTAACGGAGGCGACGGCGTGGGAGTCCTCGCAGGTCATCCGTAGCAAGGTCCCGGACCAACTGCCGGCGCGATCATGGTCAAGCAGCTGCTCGTGCCGCTGTGCCAGTTCGAGGCGATGGTACGTCGACCGAGTGATCGCTGGCGCTCCGCAGAGTTGGCGTGCCGCCAACAAACTGTTAGCCTTTCGCTAACATCAAGCCATCGCTCGAGTTCTACAGGCCGAGGTCTCCGACCTTTCCGTCAACGGGGACGCGTCGGCCCGATGGGTAGCAAGGGCTGACCCGCAGTGGCCCGTCCCGCCCGAGGCGACACCATCCAGCCGGGAACAAAGAAGAAGGAACACATGCGCACCAAGGTCGTCGCAGCACTCGTGCTCGCCCCACTGACCGCACTCGCCATCACCGCGTGCGGCTCGGCCGAGTCGGGGGGCGACAGCGCTCCCGCCGAGCGGATCACTGTCACCGCCACGCCGACCCCGGAACCCGAGCCGGTGGACCCGGACGAGGCCTTCCTCGAGGCAACGCGCGCTAGGCCCGCCTTCGCGGGTCACATGCAGACCGCCGCCGCGCACCTCACCGAGTTCGGGTCTGCCGCAGATCTCGCGGGTGGGGCCTCTGCTGCTCGGAAGGCCGTCGCTGACTATTCATGGCTTGAGGAGCACATGGACGGCGAGCCGACTTCGGCGGACTCGCCGTTGGCTCAGACCACGATGGCTGCCTTCCGGGTGTGCCGCGACGCCTTCACGTCTGCGGCGGACGCGATCGAAGAGGTAGATCCTGCCGCGATGGACGACGCGGGCACAGACATCCAGACCTGCATCCGGGAACTGGAAAGCGTGACTTCCCGCTTCTGACCCGGCCCGCCGCCCCGGCGCCGCGGCACCAACGACGCAACGACAGAGGACCAAACGCATGCGCAACAAGATCGTCGCGGCGTTCGTGCTCGCACCCTTGGCCGCTCTCGCCCTGAGCTCCTGCGCGGAGGAAGCCACAGCGCCCGTGACTCAAAAGGTGAGCGACACCAAGGTCGTCAACGAGGCAGCTGAGAGCGCCGCCGAGGACAACCCCGAGGTCGAGGTCACCGAGGCCGCTCCCGACACGATGGCGCACGAGACCGCTGGTGACGCCGGTGGCACGGCATCCCTCAGGGACACCGTGGAGGTCGGCGACTGGTCCGTTAAGGTCACGGAGGTCGCCCGCAACGCGAACGCAACGATCGCCAACGCCAACTTGTTCAACGATCGACCCAAGGGTCAGTACGTGCTGGTGACCTACGAGGCCACCTACAACGGCACCGAGCGCACCGCCGATGCGTCCTGGGACCTCACGTGGACGCTGACCGGCAACGACAACAAGATCATCGAGACCGATGATGAGGTCACCCCCGCGGACGCTGAGGAGTGGCCGACCTCGGTGCGCTCGGGTGGCACAGTCACGACGCAGGTCGTCTTCGACATCGACCCGAACAAGCTCCCCGGCGGCATCCTGTCGGTCGAGGCGTACGACGCGAACTACGACACCGTGTTCGCGGACTTCAAGGTCCAGTGACCCGCATCGCAGCAGCTGGCCCGCGGTGTCGCGGTGCTCTGCGCGCGGGACTTCCCCAGGTCAACCCGTCTGTCCGCAGCCATCTTGGCAGAGTTGGCGGGTGGCTCCTGCGGAACCGGTGGGCTACCTGCCGATCGTGCTGAACTGCGACGGCGGCGGCCGCCTCTCGGCCATCCGGGAGCTCACGCCCGAACTGTCGTCCATCGCGCCGTGGATGACCAGGTAGACGATCGTGGCCAGGAACGGCACGAACACCAAGACGATCACCCAGAGCGCCTTCATGACCCCTGAGGAGTCGCTCCGCCACAGGTCGCGAAGGACCATGAAGAGGAGGAACAGAAACCCCAGGCCGACGTAGATGATGATGGTGCCCCAGATGAAGTCCCAGAACGTCATGGTCGACTCGCTTTCCTGATGGGTGGTGCTAGGGGATGACCTGGCCGGTCAACGGGGGCTCCCTTGTGCCGATAGCCATCGTGTCGACGGCGACCGTGACTCCCAGTGCAGCATGCCGCACTGCCGAACGGGGTCACCCGGCGCGGATGAAAGGCGACCCGGCTCGAGCAGGGCACCCGTGTGGCCGCGGCTGCGTCGGGCGCCCCGCACATTGTGCCTGTCGCGCAGCGCGACCGCCGGGGGAACCCCCGGTCGAGCCATGTTCGGACCGCCGCGCCTGTGCGACGTTGTGACCATGACCGCGGGCGGCACCGACTCGGCGGAGGGACTGGCCGTGTTCATGCGCGCCCAGGCCGCGGTCATCGACGCCGGGTTCCTGGGCCTCGGTGATGACCCGAGCCCAGAGGTCGTGCACGACGTCCGGGTCGCCACCCGCCGCCTGCGCACGGCGCTGCGGAGCTTCAGCTCCCTGGTCGACCTCGACGCAGAGTCGCGCACGGAGGTCGAGGAGGACCTGCGCTGGCTCGCCCGGCAGCTCTCCGGCATCCGCGATGCGGACATCCTGACGCAGAACCTCGGCCAACGGCTTGCAGCCCTCCCAGACGAGCTGGTCATGGGACCCGTGCGTGAGGAGATCACGACGACCCTGAGCGACGCGCGCCGTGCCGCCCTCGCCGAGCTTGCGGCGGAGCAGGACAGCCCCCGCTACCGCCAGATCCGCGAGACCGTCTCCGGCTGGCGTCGCACACCGCCGTTGACCGACGATGCGGGGCAGCAGATCGAGGTCCAGGGCCGGGAGATCCTGGCAAGACGGCGCAGTCAAGCCCGGCAACGACTCGCGACGGCCTCCGTTGACCCCTTGCAGACGCACGAGGCGCGCAAGGCGGTGAAGCGACTCAGGTACACCGCGGACGTGCTCGCGCCGGTGCTTCCCGAGGCCCGCAAGCTCGCCAAGCGCGCGAAGCGGCTGCAGCGGCGGCTCGGTAGCCACCAGGATGCCGTTGTCGAGGTCGAGTTCCTCCGGGCCCAGGCCCGCACGTTCGGTCCCCGAGAAGGATCAAACGGGTTCGTGTACGGCGTCCTGCTCGCCGACGCGGAGCGCCGTGCGAGCGAGGTCGAGGAAGGGGTCCTGCGCCTCTGAGTGCTGGAGCCGGTCGCGGAGCGCCGGGTTGTATCACGGCGAGGTGAGAATCGCCCGCGTGCGCCGTGAGCGTCTAGAGCGGCTTGTCCTCACCGCGGCCGTCCTCGCACACTTCGGAGGTGACCAGCGAGGACGAGCGTCGTGCGATGAACGAGATCGTGGACCGGCTCAGGCGGCGGTATCCCACGGTGACCGACCTGACCGTCAAGACGGTGGTCGACGCGTCGTACCACGACCTCGACGGCGCACCCATCCGGAGCTTCGTCGGGATCCTGGTCGAGAAGCAGGCTGCCGAGCGGCTCGCGAGCTACTCGCGCTGATCCGACCGCGCCGGCATCAGGCCTGGTTGCGTCGTACGACGAGCACGGCGACGTCGTCGTCGCGCTGAGGGTCGCTGACCTCGGCCACGAGGGCGTCGAGCGTGGTGCGGTTGGTCGTGGGGCCCAGATGCTCGACCGCGGCCAGCAGGCGTCGCTGACCGGCGTCGATGTCCTCGTTGCGGCGCTCGATCAGTCCGTCGGTGAAGGCCAGCAGCGCGTCCCCGGCGTGGAACGGGAGCGTGACCGTGGTGCGCTCGACCGGACCGACGCCGAGGAGGACGTCCTCGGCGACGGCGAGCTGCTCGGCACCGCCGTCGGCGCGGAGCCGCAGCGGCGGCGGGTGTCCGGCGTTGGCAAGCGTCACCTCGTCGCGCACCGGGTCGATGACGGCGTAGACCATGGTGACCAGCTGGTTCATCTCGTAGAGGTCGAAGACCTTGTCCAGCCGCGTGAGCACCGCCCCCGGCTCCGGGTCGACCGCCACCAGCGCGCGGATCGCGGCGCGCATCTGCGCCATCGCCGCGGCCGCGCTCACCCCACGACCCATCACGTCGCCGATGAACATCGCGATCCGGCCCCCCACGAGCGGGATCACGTCGTAGAAGTCGCCGCCGGCGTCGAGGTGCCCCGCAGGTGAGTAGTGCGCGGCCACCTCCCAGCCCGCGACCCTCGGCATCCCGGCCGGCAGCACGGCCCTCTGCAGCCGGATCGCCATCTCGCGCAGCTCCGTGTGCAGTCGGGCGTTGTCGATCGCCACCGCCGCTCGTCGCGCGAGGTCCTCTCCGAACGCCAGGTCCTGCTCGTCGAAGCGGCGGCCCTGGTCGCCGGCGACCCAGGTGATCACACCGAGCACCCGGCTGTTGGCGACCAGCGGCACCGCCATCGCGCTGCGCAGGTTCAGCTGGCGGACCATGTCCAGCTGCTCCGGATCCAGGTCGGCGGCCTCGAGCATCTCGTCGGTGATCTCCGGGGTGAGCTCGCTCCGGCCCGTCCGGAACACCTGGTACGACCCCCGCGGCGCCTCCGGGTCGGGCGGGTAGCGGTCCTGGAACTCCTGCGCCAGCGCCACCTTCTCCGGATCGATGTGGGCGACCGCGAGGGTGCGGAGCTCGCCGTCGACGCCGAGCGCGATCGCGCACCAGTCCGCGATCTGGGGTACGGCGAGGCGAGCGACGTTGGTGAGGGTCGACTCGTAGTCGAGGCTGCGCGCGAGCTCCTCGGTGGCGTCGGCCAGGAAGGCGAGCTTTGCGGACTGGGCGGCCACGTCGGCGAGGGCCTGCACCCGGTCGAGCGCCTGCGCGCAGGTGTCCGCCATGACGTTGAAGAAGTCGAGCTCGGCGGTGTCGAACTCGCGACGCCCGGGGAAGGACATCGTGGCCGCACCGATCGCCCGCTCGCCCACCAGCAACGGCAGGCACACCAGCGAGCGCTCGCCCTCGGCCGCGGTCTCGACGTGCGGGTAGCGAGACCGGATCGCGTCGCGGCCGACGAGGATCAGCGGCCGGCGGGAGGTGACGCAGTCCCCGGCGGGCGTATCTGCGACGTCGAAGGTCTCCCACCGGGCTGCGGTGCCGGCCCGGCCCCCGTGGATGCCGAGCAGCCGCAGCCGGTCCTCCGTCACCAGCACCGACAGCGACGCGACCGTGGCGCCGGCGGCGTCGGCCATGTGACCGGTCACGATGCTGGTCACGCTCGTGACGTCGTCCGCCCGGAGCAGCTCCGCGGTCACGCGCGCCAGGCGCGTCAGCCGGTCGGTCAGCCGCTGCGCCCGGCGGCGAGAGCTCCCGGCGTCCTCGACGACGAGCAGGGCGCCCGCCGTACGGTCCCCGTCGGGCAGCGGGCCCACGGAGAGACTCGCGGCATGCCGGGCATTGTCGCGATGGAGCACCAGCAGCTCGCCCTGCCAGGGCTCGCCGCCGAACACGCGGGTCATGACGTCCTCGGCAGCGCCTTGCTCGGGCTCGGCGAACAGCTGTGGCAGCAGCAGGGTCCCCGGCAGGTCGCCCTCGGGGACGCCGAGCAGCTCGGCCGCGGCCGCGTTGGCCAGCACGATCCGGCGCTCGGGGTCGACTATGAAGGCTGCCTGCGCCAGCGCGCCCAGCAGCCGGGCGTCGCCGGTAGCCGCCATCGGGCCTCGGGCCTGCATCGGCACATCCTCTCAGGCTCTTGCTGCGGTCGACGAGAAGCTGCCTAAGGGAAGGCCGGGGACGTCCAGCACGGGTCGCGGGTCGGACCGCTCGAGCACATCCTCCGCGGGGTGTCTCCGGGGGGTGTCGGCGTGGGCGCACCTCACGTCACACTGGCCCCAACCCTCACGATTCCAGACCGCACGAGGCCCTGACGAGGACTCGCAGCAAGGAAGTTCCTGCCCCTCCTGACCCAGGGCTCCCCGCCGAACATCGACGTACGCCCCCTCCCGATGACGCGGATCCGCCAATGCTTGGTAATGTTCGGGCTGCAACAGGTGCAGAAGGTTCCAGCGGTAACACAACGCTCGTTGGAGTTTTGGCCAACGGCGTTTCTCTTTGCTTTGCGAGGCGGGACGGCGTGACAGCACAGCATCTGCTGCAGGGACTGTCGAAGTGACTGTCTCTCGCCCCGAAACAAGGAGAAATACGAGCATGGCTCAGGGCACCGTTAAGTGGTTCAACGCCGAGAAGGGCTTCGGCTTCATCGCCCAGGAGAACGGCGGCGATGACGTCTTCGTTCACTACTCGGCCATCCAGTCGCAGGGCTACAAGTCCCTCGACGAGAACCAGAAGGTCGAGTTCGACGTCACGCAGGGTCCCAAGGGCCCGCAGGCGGAGAACGTTCGTCCCGTCTGAGGACGAGCACCAACGCATCAAACATCGCGAAGGTCCCGGCCGTTGGTCGGGGCCTTCGTGGTTTCTGGCGCGGTCGGGCAGACTGGTGTTGTACGGTGCGGCCGGTATGTACGTTTCCCCGCCACGGAGGCGGGTATCTCTACTGCAACGGGGGATCAGCCGCACCCGAGTGGGAGGACCGCCGCATGGATGACCAGTTCGACGTCTCCCTAGAGGACGACGAACTGCTCGACGAGGTCGAGTTGACGGCGAGTCTCATGGTCGCCGCCAACCGTGCCGACCGACATCTGACGCAGGATGAGATCGACCAAGTGCTGGGACTGGATGAGCAGTTCCCCAGTCAGCGCCCGGGGACTAGATGGCCCGACCCCGGCGCGCGAGCAACTGCATCAACCCGGGCCCTCGGCTGAGACAGCCGAGCCTCAAGCGCCCCGCATGCCAAGAACGTGTGGGGCGCTGGGGCGTCCCAGGGCCTTCCCGTGCGTGCCGCGAGACGCCCTGGGTATGGTCCCGCACTCTCGACGCCCTAGCATGAGGCGTTCTGATCCTCCTTCACCAGGAGTTCACCCGTGGCTCTGCGGTTCCGGCCGGTTGACGGCACTTTCTACGACCTCTTCACCCGATCGGCCACCGGCCTGATCGGCGGGGCCGACCTTCTCGCGAAGATGCTCGTCGACGGTGCCGACCGCCCCACCGTGGCGAAGCAGATGCGCGAGGCCGAGCACGCCGCGGACGAGACGACCCACGAGATCGTGCGGCGGGTCAACAGCACGTTCGTCACGCCGTTCGACCGTGAGGACATCTATGCCCTCGCGTCCGGCCTGGACGACGTCATGGACTACATGGACGAGGCCGTCGACCTGGTCAACCTCTACGAGGTCGAGCGGCTCCCCAAGGAGCTCGCCAACCAGGTCGAGGTGATCCAGCGCTGCGCCGAGCTCACGGCCGAGGCGATGCCGCGGCTGCAGGCGATGAAGAACCTCGAGGAGTACTGGATCGAGATCAACCGCCTCGAAAACGCCGGCGACAAGAGCTACCGGCGGATCCTGGCGAAGCTCTTCAGCGGCAAGTACGACGCGCTCGAGGTGCTCAAGCTGAAGGACATCGTCGACTCTCTCGAGAAGGCGATCGACGCCTTCGAGAAGGTGGCGAACATCGTGGAGCAGATCCACGTCAAGGAGTCCTGACGGTGGACCTCGCCATCGTCATCGCGGTGGTTCTGGTCGCCCTGGCGTTCGACTACACCAACGGGTTCCACGACGCGGCCAACGCGATCGCGACGTCGGTCTCCACGCGTGCGCTCACCCCGCGGATCGCGCTCACCCTCGCCGCGGTCATGAACTTCGTCGGCGCCCTCCTCGGGCAGCAGGTGGCGAACACGGTCGCGGAGGTGATCCAGCCACCCTCGGGCAACTCGGGACTGGTGGTGGTGCTGGCCGGGCTGATCGGCGCGATCACCTGGAACCTGATCACCTGGTACTTCGGGCTGCCCTCGTCGTCCTCACACGCCCTGATCGGCGGTCTGGTGGGCTCCGCGCTGGTCGCGGGTGCGATCGTCCACTGGGCCACGATCCTGGACAAGGTCGTGATCCCGATGGTGATCTCGCCGCTGGTCGGCTTCGCCGTCGCGTTCCTGCTGATGCTCTCGATCATGTGGATCTTCCGGCGCCGCAACCCGCACAAGGTGCAGGGCGGCTTCCGCCTGTCGCAGACGGTGTCCGCCTCCGCGCTCGCGCTGGGGCACGGTTTGCAGGACGCTCAGAAGACGATGGGCGTGATCTTCCTGGCGGTCGTCACCGCCGGCTACTACCCGGCCGACCAGACCGAGCTGCCGCTGTGGATCGTGATCGCGGCGGCGACCGCGATCTCGCTCGGCACCTACTCCGGAGGCTGGCGGATCATGCGCACCCTTGGGCGCAGAATCATCCATCTCGACCCGGCCCGCGGCTTCTCCGCCGAGATGGTCGGCGCGGGCGTGCTCTACACGACGGCCTTCGTCTTCCACGCCCCGATCTCGACCACCCACACCATCACCTCCGCGATCATGGGCGCGGGCGCGACCAAGCGCTTCTCCGCCGTCCGGTGGGGGATGGCCCGCTCGATCGTTGGCGGCTGGGTCCTCACCTTCCCTGCCGCCGGCTCCGCCGCCGCCCTGGTCTACCTGCTGCTGAAGTTCGTCTTCCGACTGCCGTAGCGCCAGCCGGAGTCCGGCTCAGCCGAACCGACCCGAGATGTAGGCCTCGGTGGCCTCCTCGTCGGGCACCGAGAAGATCTTCTTGGTGGGGTTCATCTCGATCAGCTGGCCGGGCCTGCCGGCGCCGGCGAGGTTGAAGAACGCGGTGTCCTCCGAGACCCGGGCGGCCTGCTGCATGTTGTGGGTGACGATCACGATCGTGTACTCCGTGCGGAGCTCGTGGATCAGGTCCTCGATCGCGGACGTGGAGATGGGGTCGAGGGCCGAGCAGGGCTCGTCCATCAGCAGCACCTGGGGCTCGACCGCGATCGCGCGGGCGATGCAGAGCCGCTGCTGCTGACCCCCGGAGAGCGACATGCCCGGCTTCTTGAGCCGGTCCTTGACCTCGTTCCAGAGGTTCGCACGGGTGAGGGAGCGCTCCACCACGTCCTCGGCGTCGGACTTCTTCAGCCGCCTGGTGTTCAGGCGCAGCCCGGCGAGGACGTTGTCGGCGATCGACATCGTGGGGAACGGGTTCGGGCGCTGGAACACCATGCCCACCTGCCGGCGTACCTCCACCGGGTCGACGGCGGGGTCGTACAGCGAGTGTCCGTCCACCACGATCTTGCCCTCGACGCGGGCGCCGGGGATCACCTCGTGCATCCGGTTCAGGGTGCGCAGGAAGGTGGACTTGCCGCAGCCCGAGGGACCGATCAGCGCCGTCACGGACCGCGCCGGGATGGTCATGTTGACGCCCTCGACGGCCAGGAAGTCGCTGTAGTAGATGTCCAGGTCGGAGATGTCGATGCTGGTGGCCATGGTTTCCTCTCAACGCCCGGTGCGCGGGGCGAAGAACCTGCCCACGATCCGGGCGATGGCGTTCAGCGCCATCACGATGATGATCAGGACGAGGGCAGCGCCCCACGCGTAGCCGCGGGAGATCTCGGGGTTGAGGCCCGGCTGCGTGTAGCTGTAGTAGATGAACACCGGCAGTGTTGCCATCTGGTCGTGGAACAGGTCGAAGTTCACCGAGTCCGTCGAGCCCGCGATGATCAGCAGCGGGGCGGTCTCGCCGATCACCCGGGCGATCGCCAGCGTGACGCCGGTGATGATCCCCGAGAGCGCGGTGGGCAGCACCACCCGGACGATGGTGCGCCACTTCGGCACGCCAAGGGCGTACGACGCCTCGCGCAGGTCCGTGGGCACCAGCTTGAGCATCTCCTCGGCCGAGCGCACCACGATCGGGATCATCAGCAGCGAGAGCGCGACCGAGCCGCCGAACCCGAAGTGGATGCCGGGGTCGCCGGTGAGCAGCGCGAACAGCGCGAACGCGAACAGCCCGGCCACGATCGACGGGATGCCGGTCATCACGTCGACCAGGAAGCGGATCGCGGAGGCGAGCCGGGAGAGGGCGCCGTACTCGACGAGGTAGATCGACGTCATCAGCCCGATCGGCACCGAGATCACGGTGGCACCGAGCGTGATCAGCAGGGTGCCGACCAGGGCGTGGTAGATGCCGCCGCCCTCGCCGATCACGTTGCGCATCGAGTTGTTGAGGAAGGTGCTGGTCAGCTCGGAGGCACCGTTGCGGACCACCGTGGACAGCAGCGAGACCAACGGGATGAACGCGATCACCAGGGCGATCCAGATCAGCGAGGTCACCAACCGGTCGACCGCGGCGCGACGGTTCTCGATCACGCGCGACCACAGCGGCAGGCCGACGAGGTGCAGCAGGGCCGCCACGATCACCCAGCCCACGACGCCCCAGCCGAGGCTGAGCGCGAGCAGACCGCCCGCGGAGGCCGCCATCGCGGCCACGAGCAGCGGCGCCCAGCGGGGCAACCGGGGGTGGCGCAGCGGCACGTGCTCGTGGTGCTGCGTCTCGCCCCTGGGCGGCGCGGTCGTGGTCATCGGGACACCGACCTGTCTGCGCGGGAGACGATCGCCCGCGCGGCGAAGTTGACCACGAACGTGATCACGAACAGGACCAGCCCGGTCGCGACGAGCGCGTTGACCTTGAGCCCGGTCGCGTCTGCGAACGAGAGCGCGATGTTCGCGGCGATCGTCGACGGGTTGGTGGCGGAGATCAGGTTGAAGGTGACCACGCCGCTGGCGCTGAGCACCATCGCGACCGCCATCGTCTCGCCCATCGCCCGGCCGAGGCCGAGCATCACCGCGGAGACGATGCCGGAACGGGCGTAGGGCAGGACCGAGAGCCGGATCATCTCCCAGCGGGTGGCACCCAGGGCCAGTGCGGCCTCCTCGTTGAGGCGTGGCGTCTGGCTGAAGATCTCGCGGGAGATCGCGGTGATGATCGGCAGGATCATGATCGCCAGCACGATGGCCGCGGTGAGGATGGTGCGACCGGTGGTCGAGGCCGGTCCGGCGAAGAACGGCAGCCAGCCGAGGTGCTGGTCCAGCCACTCGTAGGGCGGCACGAGGCGCGGCCCGAGGAAGCCGATTCCCCACAGGCCGTAGACGACGCTGGGCACCGCGGCGAGCAGGTCGACCAGGTAGCCGAGTGGCGAGGCCAGCCGTTTCGGCGCGTAGTGCGAGACCGCGAGCGCCACACCGATGGCCAGCGGCGTCGCGATCACGATCGCGATCAGGGCCGCCCACAGCGTGCCGAAGACCAGAGGTGCCGTGTAGGCGAGCAGGTTGGGCTTGCCGTTGAGGTCCGAGGGCTCCGCGCCGAGCGCCGGGATCCCCTGGATGATCAGGAAGATCGCCACCCCCGCCAGGGCGACGAGGATGGTCAGGGAGGCACCGAACGCGGCGCCGGAGAAGACCAGATCACCCAGTCGCCTGGGTGATCTGGTCCTCGTGACGGTGGACGACACGGGTGTCTCGTCAGCCCTTTGACGAGATGGTGTCGACGATCTTCGCGGCCTTCTCCTGGAGTGATGCCGGGAGCGGAGCGGAGCCGGCGTTGTCGGCGCCTGCCTGCTGGCCATCGGTCGAGACCACGTAGCTGAGGAATCCCTTCACGTTGTCGGCGGTCTTCGCGTCGTCGTAGGTCGGGCAGGCGACCAGGTACGACGCCAGCAGCAACGGGTAGGCACCCGACTCGGTCGACTTGCGGTCGACCTTGACCGCGAGGTCGCTGGCCGGGCGACCGTCCTCCAGCGGCGACGCCTCCATCGCCTTCGCGGCGCCCGCCGCGGACGGCGCGACGTACTCCGAGCCGGCCTTGATCTTCACCGAGGAGAGGTCGCCGGCCTGGCTGAGGTCGGCGTAGCCGATCGAGCCGTCACCCTGGCCGACCGCGGCGACCACGCCGGAGGTGCCGTTGGCGGCCTCACCGCTCTGGATCGGCCAGACTTTGTCAGCCGGGTGGCTCCAGGCGCCCTCGCTGGCCTGCTCGAGGTAGTCGGTGAAGTTATCCGTGGTCCCCGACTCGTCGGAGCGGTGAACAGGCGAGATCGTGGTCGAGGGCAGCTTGGCGCCCTTGTTCTCGGCGGCGATCGCTGCGTCGTTCCACTTGGTGATCTTGCCGTCGAAGATCTGGGCGATCGTCTTCGCGGAGAGCTGCAGGTCCTTGACACCCTGCACGTTGTAGAGGACCGCGATCGGGCTCACGTAGTTCGGGACCTCGATGGCGTCGGCGCCGCAGCGCTTCTTGGCCGCGTCGATCTCGCCCTTGTCGGCGTTGAGCGCAGAGTCGGAGGCGGCGAAGTCGATGCCGCCCGCGTTGAACTTCTCGATACCGGCACCCGAGCCGGAC
>Ga0207708_10003063_pt1 | contig 12313 bp, 15 predicted proteins | sample KBSK5101metaG_FD_184340 | JGI IMG/M metagenome (GOLD analysis project Ga0207708, IMG submission 184340) | Corn, switchgrass and miscanthus rhizosphere microbial communities from Kellogg Biological Station, Michigan, USA - KBS K5-10-1 metaG... | ecosystem: Host-associated > Plants > Roots >...
ATTTCGAGTTCACCATCGCGGTGACCGAGGCGGGCCCCAGGATCCTCACGCCCTGGCACGAGAGCCGGGCCCAGGCCGCGGCCTAGCGACCCGCATACCGCTGCTACCATGCGGCGTTGCGCTAGTGGGCCGTGAAGCGCCCGCTGGCACGTTTTTCATCCGCGACTGGTAGCGGCAGCCGCACCGGCAGCCAGAGCCACGTCGTCCGGCCCGAGCTTCGAAGGAACTGCGATGAAAGTCCGACCCTCGGTCAAGCCGATGTGCGAAAAGTGCAAGATCATCCGCCGCAACGGTGCGGTGCTCGTGATCTGCTCCAACCCGCGGCACAAGCAGCGTCAGGGGTAGCGCGATGGCCCGTATCGCCGGCATCAACATCCCCCTGAACAAGCGTGCCGAGGTCGGCCTGACCTACATCTACGGCATCGGCCGCTCGACCTCGAACCAGATCCTGCGCGACACCGGCGTGGATCCCGACCGCCGCATCGGCGACCTCACCGACGACGAGGTGGTCAAGCTGCGTGAGGCGGTCGAGACCCACGAGGTCGAGGGCGACCTGCGGCGCGAGCGCTCGCAGAACGTCAAGCGCCTGCAGGAGATCGGCTCCTACCGGGGCCTGCGCCACCGTCGTGGCCTCCCGGTCAACGGCCAGCGGACCAAGACCAACGCGCGCACCCGCAAGGGCCCGCGGCGCATGCAGGTGGCCGGCAAGAAGAAGGCGAGCAAGAAGTAGGTCATGCCGGCTCCGAAGCGCCCTCAGCGCGGCCGCCGTCGCGTCCGCAAGAACATCCCGGTGGGGCAGGCCCACATCAAGACGTCGTTCAACAACACGATCGTCTCCCTGAGCGACCGCGAGGGCAACGTCATCGCGTGGGAGTCCGCCGGCGGCGCCGGCTTCAAGGGCTCGCGCAAGTCGACCCCGTTCGCGGCGCAGGTCACGGCCGACGCCGCCGCTCGCAAGGGCATGGAGCAGGGCCTGCAGAAGGTCGAGGTCTTCGTGAAGGGCCCGGGCTCGGGCCGCGAGACCGCGATCCGCTCGCTCCAGGCCGCCGGCCTCGAGGTCACCGGAGTCAAGGACGTCACCCCGCAGGCCCACAACGGCTGTCGCCCCCGCAAGCGGAGGCGCGTCTGATGGCCCGCTACACCGGACCCGTGTGCAAGCAGTGCCGCCGTGAGGGCCAGAAGCTCTTCCTCAAGGGGGAGCGCTGCCTGACCGACAAGTGCGGCGTCGAGCGGCGCTCCTACCCGCCCGGCGAGCACGGCCGCGGCCGCCAGAAGCAGAGCGAGTACCGCGTCCAGCTGCGCGAGAAGCAGAAGGCCAAGCGCTACTACGGCGTGCAGGAGAAGCAGTTCGCGGGCTACTACGACCGCGCGAGCAGCCAGCCCGGCATCACCGGCGAGAACCTTCTCCGCATGCTCGAGTGCCGTCTCGACAACGTGCTCGTGCGGCTCGGCTTCGCGGCCTCGCGCCGCCAGGCCCGCCAGCTCATCCGTCACGGGCACTGGTCCGTGAACGGCCGCCGCGTGGACATCCCCTCGTACCAAGTGCGAGACGGCGACGTGATCTCGGTCAAGTCGGGCACGGACGCGGAGAAGGTCATCCGCGACGCGACCGAGTTGACCGCGCAGGTTCCGGCCTGGCTGCAGGCCGACCACGACGCCCTCACCGCCAAGGTGCTTCGCAAGCCCGAGCGCCGGGAGATCGCCGCCCCGGTGCAGGAACAGCTCATCGTCGAGCTGTACTCCAAGTAAGGCGCCCCGGAACGCCGCCGGGTCGGCGGCGCATGAACCCGAGAGAAGGACCCGATGCTCGATTTCCAAGTCCCCCGCATAACCACCGAGAGCGTGGAGGAGAACCGCGGCTCGTTCGTCATCGAGCCGCTTGACCGCGGCTTCGGCTACACGTTCGGCAACTCGCTGCGCAGGGTGCTGCTGTCCTCGCTCGCCGGCGCCGCGGTGACCAGCGTGCGGATCGAGGGCGTCGCCCACGAGTTCTCCACGATCAAGGGCGTCAAGGAGGACGTGACCGACATCGTGCTCAACCTCAAGGGCGTGGTGTGCCGCATGCACTCCGACGCGACCGAGATCGAGGCTCCCCTGGTCGTCACCGGCCCGGGTGAGGTCACGGCCAAGGACATCGACCTGCCCTCGGGCGTCGAGATCCTCAACCCGGACGCGCACATCGCCACCCTCGAGAAGAAGACCAAGCTCGAGCTCTACCTGACCATCGGCCGCGGGCGCGGCTACCGGCCGGCGGAGGAGAACAAGTCGCCGGACCAGCCCATCGGCGTGATCCCGATCGACTCGATCTTCTCGCCCGTCCGCCGCGTGGCCTACGCCGTCGAGCAGGCTCGCGTCGGCCAGCGCACCGACTTCGACAAGCTCACGCTCGACATCGAGACCGACGGATCGATCGATCCGCAGGCCGCGCTGCGCGAGGCGGCGGAGATCCTCATCTCCCACCTGTCGATCTTCACCGACGCCGACCGGATCGAGGAGCTGCGCCAGCCCCTCGGGGCGGCCGCGGGACTCGATGCGGCCCAGCCCGGCCTTGCCACCCCGGCGCAGCCCGGGCGCCCGACGAGCGCGATGGACGACATCCTCATCGAGGAGCTCGAGCTCGGCGTGCGGTCCTACAACTGCCTCAAGCGGGCGGGGATCCAGACGGTGGGCGACCTGGTCTCGAAGTCCGAGGGGGAGCTCAACGCGATCCCGAACTTCGGCAAGAAGTCGATCGACGAGGTCGTCGAGACGCTTGCCGCACGCGGGCTGAACCTGCGCGAGGACTGAGGTCGGTGCGCCACCAGCGCAAACGGCACAAGCTCTCGCGCAGCGCCTCGCACCGCAAGGCCCTCCTGCGCAACCTGTGCAAGGAGGTCATCGACCACGAGCGCATCCAGACCACCGAGGCCAAGGCCAAGGCGGTCAAGCCCGAGGTCGAGAAGCTGATCACGCTCGCCAAGCGGGGCGACCTGCACGCGCGCCGGCAGGCGCTGTCGGCGCTCGGGCAGGACAAGTTCGTCGTCTACAAGCTGTTCGAGGAGGTCGCGCCGCGCTACGTCGACCGCCCGGGCGGCTACACGCGGATCCTGAAGCTCGGGCCGCGCTCCAGCGACGCCACCGAGATGGTGTTGCTGGAGCTCGTGTAGGCGTTAGCTTCACAGCATCATCCGATCGCCGGTGGGCTGTGACGGCCAAGGCGCTTGAGCTTGCACTGAGATGGCGCGCCGCTCTCCGTGCAAGCGCCGACTAGTCCTGACCCAGCCTGCCGATCGCGCCCATGGCCTGCGCCAGGTCGGCGCCGGTCTGCTCGCGGTAGAGCATGACCGCCTGCTTGATCTTGCCCGCCTCGACGAGCGCGACCACCTCGGGGCTGGGCGCGTCCGTGTCGCGGCCGAGCTCCGCCATGTCGATCGCGCCGGTCTTGGTGAACAGGAGGTCGACGCGGCGCTCGAGCTCCGTTACGCGTGCCTTGAGCTCTTCCAGCTCGCTCATCGGCGCAGCGTATCCTTGTCGCATGGGCTGGTCCCGCGACCTTCTCGCATCGGACGACGACCGCGAGCGCTGCGCCTCCATGCTGGCGCGCCACTACGTGGCCGGGCGGCTCACGCTGACCGAGTTCGAGTCGCGGCTCGACGCGGTCCGCATGGGCCGCACGCGCGCCCAGCTCGCGGCCATGACCGCCGACCTGCCGCGGCCGTCGAAGAAGGCGGCGGTGGGGAGCTGGCTCGACAACGCCGACCGGCTGCTGCTGCGGGCGCACGCCTCCACCTTCGTCGCCATCAACGTCCTGCTCATCGTGATCTGGGCGCTGGTAGGGAGCACCGGCGACTTCTGGCCCGCCTGGGCGCTGGTGCCCACGGCGGTCCTCCTGGCCTGGCACGCGGCGGGCTCGTGGGCGGTGCGCCGGATGGTGGAAGGCCCGCCGCGCCGAGGCTGACGCTCGAATACGACGGCGGCCCCTTCTCGGGCTGGGCGCGCCAGCCGGGCAAGCGAACGATTCAGGAGGAGCTCGAGGGCGCGCTGGGCACGATCGCCCGCCTGCCGGTCTCGCTCAAGGTCGCCGGTCGCACCGACGCGGGCGTGCACGCGCTCGCGCAGGTGGCCTCCTACGACGGACCGGTGGTGGAGCCCCGACGGGTCAACGCGCTGCTGCCGCCGGAGATCGCGGTGCTGGCCTGCGACGACGCGCCGGCGGGGTTTGACGCGCGCCGCGACGCGACCTCGCGGGCCTACTGCTACCGGGTGCTGGCGCGGTCGCAGCGGTCGGCGTTCGAGCGCGGGCGCGCGCTGTGGTGGCCGCACGCATGCGACGTCGCGCTGCTGGAGGCGTGCGCGGCGCTGCTGCCGGGCACGCACGACTTCACCGCGTTCACGCCGACGGAGACCACGCATCGCCGCTTCGCTCGGGACGTCCTGGCCACGTGGTGGGAGGCCGACGGCGACGTGTGGACGTTCTGGATCGAGGCCGACGCGTTCATGCGGCACATGATCCGCGTGCTGGTCGGGGCGATGCTGGAGGTCGGCGGGGGCCGGCGCTCACTGGAGGGGTTCGAGGACCTGCTCGAGGGACGGCCGCGCTCCCAGGCGGGCGCGACCGCCCCTCCGCATGGGCTCTACTTCGCCGGCGCCGGCTACGGCGAGCCGGTGCTGGGCGGTGAAGCGTTCGCCGAGGTCTTCGCGCGGGTGCGCGGGGACCGCTAGTCGGGGTCGGGCTCCGCCCGACCACCTGGACTCAACGCGTCCCGCGCGTCCAGTTCGCGATGCCCTCGCGCCCGCTGGCGCGGCTGCGCGAGCCTGCGGCCGCGTCGTACGGGTTGCCGTACGGGTGCTCGTCGATGCCGCTGCCGCGGCGCGTGTAGAGGCCGTAGATGACGGCGAGGGTGAAGACCACGAGGAAGATTCCGAAGATGAGGGCGCCGCCGGCGAGTTCCATGCCACTGCCTTTCCTGGGGTGAAGCGAACCTACGCCTGCCGAAAGGGCGCGTTTGTGAGCGTGGGCACGGAGGGCCGGCCCAGCGGTGCTCGCCGGTCGGTTTCTTGCCCTGCTGCCCTTGACGAGTTATTGATTGATTGATAAATTCACTCCCATGCCGACCACGACGACCGCGACCAGGACGAAGACGGGCGTGCGGCTCAGCGCCGACGAGCGGCGCGAGCAGGTCCTCGACGCCGCCGTGGACGAGTTCGGCGAGCGCGGCTACCACGGCGCCTCGACCGCGAACATCGCCAAGCGGGCCGGCATCTCGCAGCCGTACATCTACGCGCTGTTCTCGGACAAGAGCGAGCTGTTCCGGGCCGTCCACCACCGCGTGATCGCCGAGATCCGGTCCGCCTTCGTGCAGGCCGTCGCCGGGGCAGCGACCCCGGAGGAGAAGCTCGAGGCCATGGGCACGGCCTACAAGCCGCTGATGGAGGACGGGCGGCTGCTCGCCGCGCAGTTGCAGTGCACGGCCGCGGCGGCCGGCGACCCGGAGCTGCGCGCCTACGTGGGCGAGGGCTTCCGCGGCCTGGTCGACGACGTCGCGCGCCTGAGCGGCGCCGACCCCGCGGCGGTCGCGACTTTCTTCGCGTGCGGGATGTACATCAACGTCGCGCTCGCGCTCGGCCAGCCCGACCTGGTCGAGCCCCTCGTGGACACGGGCGAGGAGGCCGCGGCCTGAGCGGCGCCTCCCCTTTTTTTCATCACTGAACTTATAGGTCAATCAATCACTGAAGGGAGTGAAACCAGGATGCCAAGCACGAAGAAAGCCACCGGTTGGACCCTCGCGCTCGTCTCCGCGGCGCTGTTCATGGTCACGCTCGACAACCTCGTCGTGACCACCGCGCTGCCGAGCATCCGCGTCGACCTCGGCGCGTCGATCGGCGACCTCGAGTGGACGGTCAACGCGTACACGCTCGCCTACGCCGTGTTCCTGCTCACCGGCGCGGCGCTCGGCGACCGGTTCGGGCGGCGGAGGATGTTCATGGCCGGACTGGCCGTGTTCACCGCGGCGTCGGCCGCGGCCGCGCTGGCCCCGAGCACCGAGGCGCTGATCGCCGCACGCGCGATCCAGGGCCTGGGCGCCGCGGTGGTCACGCCCCTGACCCTGACCCTGCTCTCCGAGGCCTTCCCCGAGGGGCGGCGGGGCGCCGCGCTCGGCATCTGGTCGGGCGTGAGCGGGCTCGGGGTCGCGCTCGGGCCGGTGATCGGCGGCGCCGTCGTCGACGGCATCGACTGGCACTGGATCTTCTGGATCAACGTGCCCGTCGGCCTGATCGTCATCCCGCTGGCCCTGCGCAAGCTGCAGGAGAGCCGCGGCGTCGCCCGCCGGCTTGACCCGCCCGGCGTGGCGCTGGTCTCCGGCGGCCTGCTCGGCGTGGTCTATGCGCTGGTCCAGGCCCCCGGCCACGGCTGGACGAGCCCGCTGGTGCTGGGCACGCTGATCGGCGGCTTGGCCCTGCTGGCCGGATTCGTGATCTGGGAGCAGCGCAGCCCGCAGCCGATGCTGCCGATGCGCTTCTTCCGCAGCCGCGCCTTCTCGGCCACGAACGCGGTGTCGCTGGCGATGTACTTCGGCATGTTCGGGGCGATCTTCCTGCTGGCCCAGTTCTTCCAGACGGCGCAGCACTACACGCCGCTGGAGGCCGGCCTGCGGACCCTCCCGTGGACGGCGATGCCGATCTTCGTCGCCCCGGTGGCCGGGCTGCTGTCGGACCGCATCGGGGCCCGCCCGCTGATGTTCGCCGGCCTGAGCCTGCAAGCGGCGGCGCTGGTCTGGTTCGCGACGATCCTCGACCCGGCCATGAGCTACGGCAAGGTCGTCGTGCCGTTCATCATGGCCGGCACCGGGATGGCGCTGGTCTTCGCGCCGGCGGCCAACGCGGTGCTGTCGTCGGTGCGCACGTCGGAGGCCGGCCAGGCCTCGGGTGCGACCAACGCGATCCGCGAGGTCGGCGGCGTGCTGGGGATCGCCGTGCTGGCCACGGTGTTCTCCGGCGCGGGCTCGTTCGCCACGCCACAGGCGTTCAGCAACGGGCTGCAGCCGGCCCTGCTGGTCGGCGCGGCGGTGCTGGCGCTAGGCGCAATCGCGGCGCTGCTGGTGCCCGGGAAGGAGCGCGCACAGGCCCCGCGCCCGGCTGCGGCGGCCGCCTGACGGGACCCCCGAGGGGGGTGCGGCTACGGCGGCACCCCCCTCTATCTTTGAGGAAGGATGCAGGTGCTGCTCACCAACGACGACGGGGTCAACGCGCCGGGGCTACAGGCCCTCCGGCGCGCGCTCGCAGAGGTGCCCGGCGTCGAGCTCGCCGTCATCGCGCCCGATTCCAACCGCTCCGCCACCGCCCGCTCGATCACCACCCGCCGACCGATCTGGGTCGAGGAGGTCGACTTCGGCGACGGCAGCGTCGGGTACGCCACCGACGGCACCCCCGTGGACTGCGTGCGCTTCGCGACCCTCGGCCTGGTCGACGGCTTCGACCCCGACCTCGTCGTCTCCGGGATCAACCACGGCTCCAACCTCGGCGACGACATCACCTACTCCGGCACCGTGGCCGCCGCGCTCGAGGCGATCGTCCTCGGCGTTCCCGGCATCGCCATCTCCCAGCAGTCACGCGCGCGGGAGCTCGACTTCCGCCTCGGCCGGGAGTTCGACTTCGCCACCGCCGCGACGTTCTGCGCCCGCCTCGTCGAGGAGCTCGAGGAGGTGCCCATGCCGCCGGCCACGCTCCTGAACATCAACGTCCCCGGCCGCGACCCCGAGGGCGTGGACATCACCCGGCTGGGCAAGCGCATCTACCGCGACTCGCTCGCGCTCGAGGAGGAGGGCGACGACGGCCGCCGCCTGTACCGCATCTACGGCGACGCGCCCGGCTACCACCACGAGGAGGGCACCGACCTCGCCTCCGTCGCCGACGGCCGCATCGCGGTGACACCCGTCCACTTCGACTTGACCGACCGCGCCGGCATGGACGCGCTGCGCGTGCACGACCTCGCGCGCCTGTTGCGCCCGGCCGCCCGCGAGGTGGAGTGAAGGGCGGCGCGACCAAGTCGGCGGAGGGCCGGGCCGCCGAGCTCCGCGAGGAGCTCGACCGGCACAACTATCGCTACTACGTCCTCGACGACCCCAGCGTCGACGACGACGTCTACGACGCGCTGCTCGACGAGCTGCGCAAGCTCGAGGCCGAGCACCCCGAGCTCGTCACCCCCGACTCGCCCACGCAGCGCGTCGGCGCGGCGCCGGTCGAGTACCTCGAGAAGGTCCGCCACCGCCAGCCCATGCTCTCGCTCGGCAACGCCCGCTCCGAGGAGGAGCTGCGGGCCTGGGTCGCGCGGATGCGCTCGCACTTGGCGCGCGAAGGCATCGAGGACCCGAAGTTCGAGTTCGTGTGCGAGCCGAAGATCGACGGCCTGGCCATCTCGCTCACCTATCGGGACGGCGTGCTCGAGCACGGCGCCACCCGCGGCAACGGCGAGGTCGGCGAGGACGTCACCCACAACCTGCGCACGATCCGCTCGATCCCGCTGCACATCGACGACGCCCCGCCCCTGATCGAGGTCCGCGGCGAGGTGTTCATGGCTCTCGAGGACTTCGCCGCCCTCAACGAGCGCCGCGCCGAGGCCGGGTTGTCGACGTTCATGAACCCGCGCAACTCGGCCGCCGGGACGATCCGCCAGCTCGACCCCAAGCTGTCGGCCGAGCGCCCGCTCTCGACCCTCTCCTACGGCATCGGCGCCACCGAGGGCATCACGTTCGCGAGCCAGTGGGAGGCCCTGACCTGGCTGCGCGAGCACCGCTTCCCGGTCAACGACGAGATCAAGCTGCTCGACAGCGAGGACGACGTCGTGGCCCAGTGCAAGGCCTGGGAGGAGCGCCGCGCCGGCCTGAGCTTCGAGATCGACGGCGTCGTCATCAAGGTCAACGACGTCGAGCTACAACGCCGCCTGGGCAGCGTGGGCCGCGAGCCGCGCTGGGCCATCGCCTGGAAGTTCCCGCCCACGACGAAGACCACCGTGCTCAAGGGCATCGAGTGGAACGTGGGCAAGTTCGGCGACCTGCACCCGTTCGCCGTGCTCGAGCCGGTGGGCGTGGGCGGCGTCACCGTCAAGCTCGCGACGCTCCACAACGAGGAGGACATCGCGCGCAAGGACCTGCGCCCCGGCGACGAGGTCATCGTGCTGCGCGCCGGCGACGTCATCCCGCAGGTGCTCTCGCCGGCCCCCCACGCCGTCGACCGCCCCGACCGCGGGCCCGCGCCCAAGCCACCCGAGCGCTGCCCGTCCTGCGACACGCCGACGGTCAAGCCGGAGGACGCCGTCTTCACCAAGTGCCCCAACCGTGCGGGGTGCCCGGGCCAGCAGTTCCAGCTCCTCAAGCACTTCGCCTCGCGCGGGGCCATGGACATCGAGGGTCTGGGCGAGGAGCGCGTCTATCAGCTCATGCAGGCCGGGCTGGTCAAGCACGCCGGCGACCTCTACCGGGTGACCGCCGAGCAGCTCATGGAGCTCGAGGGCTTCGGCGAGATCAGCGCGAACCGCCTCGTCGAGGCCATCGCCGCCTCCAAGGAGCGCAACTTCGGCCTCGTGCTGTTCGGCATAGGCCTGGAAGAGGTCGGCTACGTCACCGGCCGCAACCTGGCCCAGCACTTCCGCTCCATCGACGCCCTCATGGCGGCCACGCCGGAGCAGATCGCCGAGGTCCAGGGCGTCGGCCCGAAGATGGCCGAGAGCATCCACGCCCAGCTTGCCGACGAGCAGATGCGGGCGCTGATCGCCGACCTGCGCTCGCTGGGCCTGCAGTTCGAGCAGGAGGGCGCGCCGCCGGGCGAGGGCCCGCTGGCCGACAAGACGTTCGTGCTCACCGGCACGCTGCCGTCGCTGACGCGCGAGAACGCCACCGAGCAGATCGTCGCCGCGGGGGGCCGCGTGACCTCGTCGGTGTCGAAGAAGACCGACTACCTCGTCGCCGGCGATGCGGCGGGCTCGAAGCTCGAGAAGGCCGAGCGCCTGGGCGTCGAGGTCATCGACGAGGCCGGCCTGCTCGACCTGCTCTGAGGCCCGCTACCCGAGCCGCACGAGCGTCGCGGCGAACTGGTCCTGCTCGGCGTGGGCGGCGCCCAGGCCCAGGTTGTTCATGATCACCGCGAAGACGATGTCGTGCCCCGAGGCGGCGCGGCAGTACCCGGCCAGCGAGGAGACGTTGGAGAGCGTGCCGGTCTTGGCTTGGCAGCGCCCGGCCGCTGCGGTGCCGCGCATACGCGTGCGCAGGGTGCCGGTGCGGCCGGCCACCGGCAGCGAGGAGCGGAACGCCGCCCCGGCGGCGTCGTTGCGCACGCCGTTGAGCACGCGGACGACGTCGTGGGGCGAGGTCTGGTCGCTGCGTGAGAGGCCCGAGCCGTCGACCACGGTGGGGTGCGCGCCGTCTGCGGCGATGGTCTGCTCGACCACGTTGGCGCCCGCTGACGTCGAGCCGCCGCCGCCGAACCTCGCGCCCAGGCCCTTGACCAGGCTCTCGGCCAGGTAGTTGTCGGACGGCCGGTTGGTCAGGCCGACGACCGTGCCCATCGTCGGCGAGCTGACCGTGGCCAGCGCCTTGGCCCCCGCCGGTGCGGGCCCGGCGGTCGCCTTGCCCGCCACGGAGATGCCCTGGCCCTTGAGCGCGGCCACCAGCTTGCCCGCGGCGTAGGGGGCGGGCTTGAGGATGTAGGAGCCGCCGCCCGGGGTCAGGTCGCGGTCGAAGCTCAGGGCCGAGAGGGGGCCCACGTAGGGGTCGACCCGCCCGAGGCCCTTGTCGGGCACGCCGCGCAAGGCGTCCCAGCCCGACTCGTCGCCGACCACGTTGCCCTGCACGCGGCGCAGGCCGGCGGCGCGCAGCTTCTCGGCCAGGCTCTCGACCGATGCGTCGCCGCCGTAGTTGCGGCGCGCGAACGCCCGCGAGCCGAAGGTGGGGTCGCCGCCCCCCTTGAGCACGAGGTCGCCGCCCAGCGTGCCGTCGGCGCCGATGCCGGCGGCCGACACCACGCTGGTGTCCAGCGTCCCGGTCACGCCGTAGCGGCGCAGCGCCGTGGTCGTCGTATAGACCTTCTCGACCGAGGCCGGCGCCTTGGGAGCCTCGGCCTGGGCGGCGAACAGCTCGGTGCCGCTTGTGGCATCGAGCACGTACGCGCCGGCGTGCGCGCCCGCGGGCCGCAGGATTGCGCCCAGACGGTCGGGTAGGCCCTGCCCGCTGGCCGGGGCCGCCCCGAGCACGAGCAGTCCGAGGACCACGGCGACGACGCGACGCACCACGTTGGTACCCAACAACAGCGGCCGGTCAGAGTCGCGGCCCGTTGGTGTACCCGCACGTACAATGGGCGCGCATGGGAAAGGTGGTCAAGCTTGACGCCGCCGCGAAGGAGCGCGGCAAGAGCGGCCCCGCGGCGAAGCAGCGCAAGACGGGTCGCCGCCGTCGCTCCAAGACGGCGCTCGTGCTCGGCGGGGGCGGCTTCACGGGCGGCGTCTACGAGATCGGCGCGCTGCGCGCCCTCGACCTCCTTTCCGTCAACCGCACCGTCAACCAGTTCGACGTCTACGTCGGCACCAGCGCCGGTTCGATGATCGCCGCCATGACCGCCAACGGCATCACGCCCGAGGAGATGATGCGGGTGGTCAACCGGCAGGTCCCGACCCCGTTCCGCGACGTCGACGTCGGCACCCTGCTGCGCCCGAACCTGCTCGAGTTCGCGTGGAAGGGCGTGCGACTGCCGCTGCACGCCGCCGGCCTGCTGCGCCACATGGCCAGCCAGGTCGGCCAGCTGTCGGCCATGGACATCGTGCTCGCCCTGGCCGAGGCGCTGCCGTCGGGCATCTACTCGGGCAGGGGCATCGAGCGCTACGTGCGCCACGTGCTCTCCGACCCCGACCGCACCGACGACTTCCGCCTGCTCGAGTCCGAGCTCTACCTCGTCGCCACCGACCTCGACACCTGCGAGCGCATCATCTTCGGCGCGGAGGACTGGGACGACGTGCCCATCTCCTCCGCCGTGGCCGCGTCGACGGCGCTACCCATGGTCTACAAGCCGGTCGAGATCAAGGACCGCGAGCTGGTCGACGGCGGGATCGTCTCGACCACGAACATCGACATCGCCGTCGAGGCGGGGGCGAAGTTCCTCGTCGTGGTCAACCCGCTGGTGCCCTTCGTCAACGAGTTCGACAAGCGCATCCCGACGCTGTTCGGCTCGCGCGTGCGCCGGGTCAGCGACATGGGCTTCCCCCAGATCGGCTACCAGACCTTCAAGCTCCTGGCCTACCAGCGCCTGCACGAGGTCGCCCGCCAGCGGGAGGACAAGTACCCCGGCG
>Ga0207708_10003068_pt1 | contig 12298 bp, 8 predicted proteins | sample KBSK5101metaG_FD_184340 | JGI IMG/M metagenome (GOLD analysis project Ga0207708, IMG submission 184340) | Corn, switchgrass and miscanthus rhizosphere microbial communities from Kellogg Biological Station, Michigan, USA - KBS K5-10-1 metaG... | ecosystem: Host-associated > Plants > Roots >...
CGCGTCTACCGTTTTCCGGTCGCGAGGCAGAAGCGATCATGGCGTTAGTTCCGCCAGGCGAAGGAATGCTGGCGGTGGGTTTTCGTGCGAGCCGCGCCACCGCTGTAAGTCCTGAGCTTTCGCAGTATCGCTACGTTCACTTCGCCACGCATGGTCTGCTCAACAGTAAGCATCCGGAACTTTCAGGTGTCTTCTTGTCTCGCTTCAATGAGTTGGGTCAGAGCCAGGATGGTTTTTTACAACTGCACGACGTTTACAACCTGAAGTTGTCTGCCGATCTCGTCGTGCTGAGTGCGTGTCAAACAGCACTCGGCAAAGACGTGCGAGGCGAAGGATTGGTTGGTTTGACGCGTGGCTTCATGTACGCGGGAGCGCCGCGCGTGGTCGCCAGTCTGTGGCAGGTTGATGATGCGGCGACTGCCGATTTCATGCGCGAGTTCTACTCCGCCATGCTGACCGAGGGCAAACGGCCGGCTGAAGCGCTGCGCGTGGCCCAACTGCGCCTGTCGAAACAAACTCAATGGTCCTCACCTTACTACTGGGCCGCCTTCACATTGCAGGGTGAGTGGCGGTAAATGTTCATCAAACACTCAGCCCGCTTTCCTTTCCACTGAAAAACAGAGAGAATTGCGCCGAGCGCGCGTCCAGACTTGGCGCCTCGAGTCCTTCCGGCGGCACGGCCTGATCTCTTGCGGAGCATTCACAATACGTGGAATTCCCGACGACCCCAACTAAAAAAGAGTGGGTCTTGACGAAAGAAGCCTTCGATAGCTTTCTCGCCAGACTCGACAGAGACCGCGATCGGGCAGGCGAAAAGTACGAGTCTGTACGGCTCAAACTGTTGAAATACTTCCAGTGGCGTGGGTCTGATGCTTCCGACGCCGAAGCTGATGAGACGCTCAACCGGGTGGCACGGCGTATCGAGGAAGGCGAAAACGTCTACAACCTGAACGGTTACATTTACGGTGTGGCGAAGATGGTTTATGCCGAGGGTATGAAGATCAGGAGCCGGAAGCAGGAGCTTGATGAAGCTTCAGATCTCGAGGCGACACCCGTGGAGGAAGAGGACCCGGAAGTCGCAGAGCGGCGCAAGTGCCTGGACCGTTGTTTGGGACACCTCAATGCCGATGACCGCGAGACCATCACCGAGTATTACCAGTTCGAAAAGGGCAATAAAATCGAACATCGCAAGAAACTTGCCGCCCGGATTGGTCTCTCACCTAATGCATTGCGAATAAAGGCACATCGGAAGCGTGTCAACTTGGAAGCATGCGTGCGGGAGTGTTTGGGGGTGTCGTGTTCGTGAAACCGATTTCGTGTTTTATACACACATAGTGTAAGTGGGGGGCGGAGGTAGATCTTTGGCGGGCGAAATACAAGACGCGGCGCAACAAACCCGATTTCTGCTCGGTGGGGGAACTGAGGCTGAGCGCGAGCGGCTCGAAGCGGAGTTTTTCGCGGACGACGATGCTTTTCAGCAAATGATCGCGGCGGAAGACGACCTCATCGACGCTTACGCTCGTGGCGAGCTCACTGACAGTGAGCGCCGGCAATTCGAACAGCGGTTCATGAATTCTTCAGCCGGCAGGGAACGCGTTTGCTTCGCACGCGCCTTTGTTGCAGTCACCCCACAAACAGCGCCGGCAGTAGCTCCAGTCACAACGCCTGCTCCGGGTTTCTTCGCGTCAATCTTTGGCAACACGACAGGCTTGCGAGTGGCGTTTGCGGCGCTGGCGATTGCTGTGTTGATTGGTTTCCCGTGGCTGCTTGTGGAACGCTCGCGGCTTAATCGTGAGTTGGTTGAGTTGCGAGAGCAGCACGCGAGACTTAGTCAACAAGCGGAGGCGCTACAACGATCTGTTGCTGCTGAGAAGTTAAAGAACACCGAGACGCTGGCAGTTGCAGGAAATCAGGATACAAAACCCAATGCAAACACCGACAGCGGGACCACGTATGTGGCTGAAGTTAGAAATGTGGTTTTCGATGTAAATCCCGGCGCGACGAGAGGTGGGGCCGGCAACACGCTCAGGGTTTCGAAGAACGCGAAGTCGATCAGGTTGAGACTCGGGCTTGAAGCTGAATCATCGCGCGAAGAATATCGGGCTGTGATCGAGACTGCTGAGGGTCGTGCAGTGAAGTCGTTCGAGTTTAAGGTTGCGAGTGGTTCACACGATCGCGTTAGCTTGCCTGTGTTGTCTGCAAGAGAATTACAGGCTGGAGATTACGTCGTCACCTTGTCTGGAAAACAGCCGGACAATACGTTTGAGAGAGTTGCGAGTTATTCCTTCCGCGTCGTAAGTAAATAACCTCAGACCCAAGCCACAGATTATGCGGATGATTACGGATTCGCTTCTTGATCTGTATAATCCGTCGACTATGGCCAGTTTTCCTGCAAAATTAGCGCTCCTGTTTCTGGTGAGTGTACTGCTCGGTGGTGTTTGTGTAGCCCAGCGGTCCGCTAATCTGCTTCAGAATCCGGATGGGAGTGGGGGAATGACCTCGTGGCGTCCCGACGGCGAAGCCAACGTCGAGCGTTTGGCTAACGGTAATGTCTGTTTTGTAGTTCGTAATGGTGGTCATTTCGATCAGGATGTGGAGCTGCCGCAGCAGTCTGATGGTAAGTACGTGTTGTTGATAGGCCAGGGTGCGAGTGAGCGCATCAATTCTGATTCGTCGATTACAGGGTTGCCATACCTGTACGGCTACATGATGGAAAAGGGGCGTGCGGATCGAAGAGAGATACGTTCCTTTTTGCAGGGGCAACAGTTGCTAGGTCGAAGCGCGTTCCGTGATGAGTGGGTAAAGATGTGGGGGATCTTCAAAGTGCCTGAGGGAACGACCACGATCCGGTTCTTTTTAAATCAGGCACAAAGAAGCGGTGATCCGCATAACGGTTCCCTGGCGCGGTTCGACAACCTCGGCTTATACCTCTTTGCGACGAAGGCCGAGGCCGAGGCCTTTGCGTTCCAGTATCAATAGACTTCAGTTGTGCCCCTGTAGCTCAACGGTTAGAGCAGCAGACTCATAATCTGTTGGTTCGGGGTTCGAATCCCTGCGGGGGCACCAATGGAATCAAAGAGTTGTTAGAGGCGATGGTGAGCCCCTTTCTCACATGTGTACTTAAATTTAAGGAATTGATCGCCTAAAAAGCTTTCCTCGCTCTGAGTTTTTGAGTATTCTCCGCGCGACTTTTCGACAACACGCAATTCTCGCTTGCGCCATGACCGATAAAAAGATCGCAGTCAAATGGATTGAAGCCCTCCTCCTGATCCTGATCCTCCTGGCTGGGCTGGGCCTCGGCACTTTCGCCACTTTCTTCATCAATGCAGAAAGAGAAATCCGCCGACCGAGAGAAGAGGAGTTCATTCGCACTGCTCAATTGCCGAACTGTCAAACCGACGCGGCGACGGCGCAAGCCGAACTAACCTCACTGCGAGCGAAGATCCTCGATCAGCAAGTGGATCTGGCAAAGTTATCAGCCGAGCTGGAATCATTAAGGAGTACGTACCCGGCACTAAACGCTCCCGCAGGCACTGCTCCCGCGCCAAACCTGAAACCCGAGATCCAAACCGCTTTTACACAAACGCAGTTCGACATCCAATCAACCACAAAAGTTCTGAGCGAGTTGACCAAACGTCTCCCGCACATGACCGCCAATGCTACCGAAAAAGCCCTCTCATTGAACAAGGCCCAGGAAGCGGTTCACAAGAGCTTTGATCGAGCGCAAAAGGATTTCCAGTTGACAACCAATCTCCTGATTCTCACGGCCAGTTTTGCCGTGTCAGTCGTTGTGCTCCTTGTCGGGCTACTGCTGGCCGGTTTTTTGAACTGGAAAGAAGACTTTGGTATTCGCAAAATATTTGTTTTCGTCTGTGGCCTGGCAATGCTGTTCGCCCTATCCTCGTATCAAGCCTTTCAAGTCGCGGGCGTGACGCTCGCCGTCCTTATCCTGGCTTTTATCGGTTCAATGATTGCTCTTTTAAGCAGGAGAGAACGCGCTCCGGTCAAGGTAGTTAACTCGACGCCGGCTCCCCAACCGAAAGAGGCAATTAGATGATCAAGTTTCAGGTCTTCGACTCGCCGATCGAGAACCCCGATAACGATCTCTTTGGAATGGCGACTTATGCCCGTAAGCTGTCCAACTTCATCGATAACGTGAAACCGCCATTCACGATCGGAGTGTACGGTCAGTGGGGGGATGGCAAGACAAGTTTTGTCCGTTTGCTGAAATTCTACCTGGGCGCGTCTAAACAGCACCTGCCGATCAAGTTCATCACCTTTTCCGCGTGGCCTCACACCACTTCGGACGCGATTTGGCGTGCGTTAATCCTTTGCGTTGCCAAGGATTTGTATGACATCAAAGATCCCGCTCCCTCGAAAGAGGACGACAACTCAAAACGAGTCACCGGCGTCGGATTGCGCCAGCGAATGGTGGAGTTGCTAAAACAAGACGCATGGACGCCGTGGAAACCTGCGGAAGTCGATCCTCACGCGGACTACCACGACCTGATCAGTCGTATCGACAATACAGCTTACGGAGCAATCAGCAAGAATAAAGCTGAACAGTTGCAGATCAGCGATCAAGCCGCGCTAATGGCAATCGTCAAAGCCGGCGTATCGGCAATGGGTTCACTGTCGCCAATTGTGGCCGGGTTCCGCAGTTTGTTCGGCTTGGACGCAAAGCTGGACGTAGTGAGCGAGTTGAATCAGGGAAAGAACATCTCGACGCGAAAGCTTATCGAATCGGTTGACGGGTTTAAAGATGCCCTGAACGATCTGTTTGAGAAAACTGCACAAGACAAGCGGGTGTTTGTTTTTATCGACGACCTTGATCGTTGCCTGCCGGATGTGGCGCTCGATCTACTTGAGGCAACCAAGATCTTCTTCGAAGACGTGCGATGCATATTTATCGTTGCCGCCGATGAAAACCTCATTGGGCAAGGGCTTCGTTTGCGATTCAAGGAGCTGCTGGGAACCAACGAAGAAGTAAAGATGGAGACCTTCATCGCGCAGAAGGGAAAGGAATACTTCGAGAAGATTATTCAATTTCCGATTCGCGTCCCGCCAAGAACTACCGCTCAGGGACACGGTTTTATCTCGGCTCAATTTCCCCAATGGACTCCGGCCACTGACATCATTCAAACCGCTCTCGGAATTAATCCGCGACGTCTAATCCAGTATTGCAACTTACTCTCTTACAAATACGAGGTCTACAGAATGCAGTCTCGCCTGGGTAAGCCAGGCGACACCGTCAAACAGGATGAGACGTCTGAATACCTCGATAAATTGATAGCGTTATATTCGTGGTCTTCCGAGAGTTTCATCCATCTAAACCGGCTGCTTGCCGGTCCTGACAAATTCAAAGAGAACGTCGAGAAGCTCGAACACTGGGTGAACAAATCGACTAAAGGCAATCCTCTTCCAGAGGCAGAGGAAGAATTAAAGGCATGCGGCTGCGACGAGCTTTATCGACGCTCAGTTGCGTCGACGCCAATCTTTAATTTGATGAAATCTGACCCTCTCTTCTCCCAGGGTGCGCCCGAGCTCCTCTGCACTTTTCTGCGCATGGCGGACATCGAACCCTCGCCCGGCAAGTCAATGCTGCAAGTTCGCGACAGTGTGTTCAGTCGGATTCTCGCGGTGGTAGAAGAGCAAGGACAGACCAGTGCCCGGAAATTGTTGATTGACGATCTCACTAAGATCATCACGTTCGATCGAAGCTATTCGCCACTGGCCAGGGAATTGTTTGCATTCGCTAATCATAACGACTGGACGGACCAGTTAAAGCTCATTGAAGAGAACCTGGCAGGCGTAGAAGAGGCCACACCAGCAATCAAGCTTAACGAGAGTGCAACGCGATTTCTTGAAAATCTGAAAACCTCTGCCGCCAGCGATCCCAATCTTGGGCCGTTGTTTCTTTCGTCGCCGCGATTCTCGAGTATTACGCCGCAGGAAATCTTGTTGTACGAGCAAGTCCGAAATCAGTTGAAAAGTGCAAAGACAGCGCTGAACGAGAATTTTAAATCGGCTACAGGCACGGAGCGATATAGCCGGAACGCGGTGCTGGCCCTGGAGGAATTTCCGCAAGCAGAGCGTGAGAAATTGGAGGCGATGTTCCAACTGCAAGCAGATTCGGCGTTGAGTTTTCTTGAGCTTCGCAAGTTCGCAAAACTCGATGCCCTGGCATTCAAGTGGCCCGACCTGGCTGACAAACTACGCGCCGACGTAAACAGTTTCATACGCACATATGAAACACCTGCTAATGAACCGATCACGGCGAACCTCGATTCGGCTATCCGTGTCTTGTTTCAGCAAGAGGATCGACTGCGTGACTTCTTACGGCTTAGACCGCTGTTCAGCGCAATCCTCGATCGTGAGTTGACTCAATACTTCGCCGTCGCTCAGGTTGTGGTCCAGGCTTCCGATCTTCAACCACCAACGCCGGTTCCGCCGTCAGCGCCAGTCCCCGCGCCAGTGCCGGCTCCCGCAGTTATTCCGGCGCAAGCTGTTCCGGCTATTTCTTATGAGAACCTTACTCTGAGAGTAATCAGTACGGCGGACGATAAATATCAGCTGATTGTCGGCGAGGGCGCCGGCGCCGTCAGCGAAGAGATTACCTTAACCTCCGGGGAGGTAGCCGAGCTCAATGCGGCCATTCAAAACCTTTATCTCTATCGCTCGGGAACCAGGCAAATTCAGCAGGAATCATTTCTCCTACAGGATCCAAGTAAGCGGCTCACCGAAATCGGCGCACTGCTGTACCACAAACTATTTAAATCGCGGGTTGAACTCGCTTTCCTTAAGACAATAGATACTGCGCGATCGCAATATCGGAAGGTGAGATTTGTTCTCGAGCTAACCGAGGGGCTCCCTTCGCTCATTCCCTGGGAAGCACTTTACATTCCCAGTATGGATCTTTTTCCAGCATTAACGGCACAAGGATTCTCAATGGTCCGCTGGTTTGATCATTCACAACCGCTGATGCTGCGAACAATGCATTCGCCGTTACGCATTCTGCTCGCCATAGCAACTCCAAACGATGCGCCGTACCTGGACGTCCGGCGTGAAAGGGCCATGGTCGAAGAGTCACTCCAAACTGCAAGCAAAAACGGTCAGGTTAAGCTGTTAGTACTTGAGCACGCGACGAAGGATGGGTTGCTTGAGGCGTTTAGATACCGTCCGCATATATTCCATTTCATTGGCCACGGTGTTTTGCAACGAGAGTCAGAAGAGTTCGCGCACGGTGCGCTGGTGCTTGAACACCCTGACGGAGCAACAGATCTACTGAGTGGAAACTCCCTGAAGATGATCATGGGAGCAGATTCAAGTTTGAGTCTGGCGGTACTTAATTCCTGCGAGAGTGGCGCGGTCAGCGCTGGAGATGCGATTTCGGGTGTGGCGCAAACCCTGGTCAAGACCGGCACGCCGGCAGTGATCGCGACTACGAGGGTCATACTCGATCAAACTGCGCTAATGTTTACTAAAGAGTTCTACCGATCCTTTGTCGATGGTTTCCCACTTGAATTTTCGCTGGTCGAGGCGCGCAAGAACCTATCCATTAATCAAGCCGACTGGACCACTTATGCGCTCTTCTCTGGAAAGAAGACGCTTGAAGACATAAAACTAGCACCGAACTAACAGGTGCGGTTTAGGGCGTGCACTATCCGTTCCATTTTCTTGCCAACCGGCGATGAATAAAGCTATCACGAAGATCGCACTCCTGCTGATCGTCATTAGCACTTCGTACTTTTGGTTCGAGGCAAAGGCGTGTACGTGCGCGGCTCCCGATACACCTTATAGAGAGTACCAGAAAGCTACGGCCGTATTCATTGGAAAGGTAATCAGCTCGAAGGATACAGTTATACCTGAAAACACGTCTTATACGGTTTACGAGCGGGTTTTTCAGTTCTCAGTTACTGAATCACTCAAGGGCCTAAAAACCTCAACGGTCGAGATAGACGTTGGCCGGCTCGACAGTACTTGCTATCAAGGATTCACTGTCGGAGAGACCTACCTGGTTTATGCCTACAGCAGTGCCGGCAGCAAACTTCACTCTGGGGCTTGCACCCGCACCGATCATCTATCCTATGCAGCAGGCGATCTGCATTACATTCGCGATTCACTTAAAGGTGTTCCCGAACCGAGAATCTACGGCTCCGTAATGCGAGTCGACTCCGACTTAAGTTCAACTAAATCACGCCCACGAGTCATACCTCTAAAAGACGTCAAGGTTCTTATTGAAGGCGAAGGAAAAACTTTTGAAGCTGTAACAGACGAGCAGGGCCTGTACAGCTTGCCACGACTTCCTGACGGCGAGTATACGGCCCATCCTTTACTGCCAAAGAAATACATGGCGTATTTCCCCGCCGAGGAAAAGTTTATTCTTGGTTCAAAGGAGTCGTGGGATTTTCAGATTCAACGAGGCCCAAGTGCTTATGCGGCATTTCGGATCGGTTGGAACAATCGTTTGAACGGCAGAATTGTCGACTCGGAAGGAAACGCCATCGAGCGGGCTAAAGTAAGCGTTTTGATCGCTCGCACTCCTTCACCTTCGGTTATCGAACGCGATGCATTTGATTATCATCCGGGGGGTAGATTTCAGTTTTACGGACTGAATCCTGGTAGCTATCTGCTATCAGCGGACATCAGAGCGCCTTTCACTGACAACAACAGATCCACGAGGTTCTATTATCCAACCGCTACTGCGCCGGATCAGGCGCGTGAGATTTCGATCGGCGAAAACGAAACGCTTGACGAACGAGAAATAAGGCTGCCGCCAGGATATCTTGTACGACAGGTTGAAGGTGTCCTGGTCCGGCCGAATGGCGAACCTGTGGCTGATGGCTGGGTCTACCTCGCAGCTTTGGAAGGTTCCCCCGATGATGACGGGAAGTACAATTCGGACAGAACCGACCAATTGGGAAGATTCTCGCTACAAGCATTCGTTGGGGCAGAATACTGGGTACACGCCGAGGGCAGGCGTTCAGGTAAAGGAACGCCGATCAAGATCAAGGTCCAACAAACCAACGAGCCACTGAAAATTGTCGTTCCCTTTCCAAAACGGATTGAGCCTTGAAGTTGTCTCTGCGCTCTCTGCGTTAAACGGCTATGCCTTCACTACAACCGATACACACCCGAAAGTTAACTATCGTCGCCCAGGATCCGAGTGTTCGAATCCGTCGCAAGATCTTACGCGCCACTATTGATGTCCCAGCGGAAGAGATTGGTCCCGGACCGAGAGGCTACCGCATAGATGTCGTTGACTACGACTCCTCCACGATGACGCTCTACAAACCCATTGAATACCCGCGCCTCGATGGGAAAGGTAACGGTGATCCGTTCGCCGGAGCTTCGGACAAGGAGCTTCTGACAAACCCAAACTTCCACGCCCAGAATGTTTATGCGATCGTGATGAAAACACTCTCGCGATTTGAATTTGCACTCGGACGGAGAGTGAGTTGGGGATTCTACGGACACCAACTCAAGGTGGCTCCTCACGCTTTTGCTGACGCCAACGCGTTTTACTCCGAGAAGGACCAGGCGTTGATGTTTGGATATTTTCCAGGCGCCAGCGGCCGGATGGTCTATTCCTGCCTCTCACACGATGTAATCGCGCACGAAACAACACACGCGATTCTCGATGGACTGCGCGAACGCTACAGCGATCCATCGTCTCCCGAACAGGCCGCGTTTCATGAAGGCTTCGCAGACATCGTTGCGCTTCTTTCCGTCTTTGCTGTGCCGGGAGTTGTCGCAGCAGTGATCGATCTTTCAAATGAGGAACGAAAAGAAAACATCATCGCCCAGAAAGACCTGACAGTTGAGAAGCTCAGACAGTCGGCCCTGATGGGACTTGCTGACGAGATGGGGCAGGAGCTCGCAAACGTTCGCGGGCAAGCGTTACGCCGTTCGGCCGAGATGCCTCCTTCCAAGTCGTACATGAATGATCCTGAGTTCAAGGAGCCACACCGCCGCGGCGAAATACTTGTCGCCGCGACAATGAATGCGTTTCTTACCGTGTGGTCCAACCGCCTCAAATCGCTCGGTCAGATTCGACCCGGTTACCTGGATCGCGGGCGAGTGGTGGAAGAAGGCGCCAGCATTGCGGACTATCTGTTGACGATGATGATTCGGGCGATAGATTACGCTCCGCCCGTCGATCTGGAATTCTGTGATTACCTCAGCGCGGTGCTTACGTCGGATCACGAGATCAACCCTGACGATTCGAAATATCGTTTTCGTGAGATTCTCCGAGAGACGTTTATTGCTTACGACATCAAGCCGGCCTCGAAAGGAACGGCAGAAGAGCCCGGAGCATGGGATCCGCCCGAAAGCGATCTGAATTTCCAGCGGATGCACTTTGAATCGATGCAGCGCGATCCGGACGAGGTATTTCGATTCGTCTGGGAAAATCGGAGAGCGCTCAAATTGAACGAGAATGCTTATAGCCGCGTCCTATCGGTGCGTCCGTGCTTGCGCATCGGGCCAGATGGTTTTGCATTGCGTGAAACTGTTGCGGAGTACCTGCAACAGATCAAGCTGAGTGCTTCCGAGCTAAAGACCTTGAAGGTCAAAGTACCTGAAGGCATGCCGCGAGATCTCGAGGTCACGCTGTACGGTGGCGGCGCCTTGATCTTCGACGAGTATGGCAGACTAAAATTTCATGTTCGCAACAGGGTGAACGACGACGAGCGTCAAACGCAACGACTCAAATATCTCTGGGAGTTTGGTTTCCTTAAGAGCGGGCCCGCGGCTTTCCGCTTTTCCTCACTTCACAGGCAGCGCATGATTTCACTTCCGAATAGAGCCGCGGAGGAATGGTAAAATGGCTATCACCAAACCGAACAAAATCACCTTGCGTAGTTATCAGGTCGGTTTCGGCGACTGCTTCCTGATGACTTTTCATTACAAGAAATTCGATCGGCATATTCTGATCGACTTTGGCAGCACTGGTATTCCGAAGACCAGTGAGTCGAAAAAGATCGGCGCTGACAAGTTGATGACGCGGGTAGCAAAAGATATCCACAAGCAGTGTGGCGGAAAGTTGCATGCGATCGTAGCAACACACCGGCACGCGGATCACATCAGTGGCTTCGCAACCGACGGAAAGGGTGCGCCGGGGACAATCATAGCTGACTGCGATCCTGACGTAGTGGTCCAACCATGGACCGAGCATCCCCGGGCTAATCCGGTCACAGGCAAGGTGTCGAGCCCAAACGGTAATAAGTCACTTGCCTTCGGCATAACGCTCCGCGACATGCACGCTATATCCGGCGCGGTGTTGCATGAAGTTAAGCTTCGCGGCAAAGCCCTGCTTGGCCCAAAACTTCATGGCGAGCTGAGCTTCCTCGGTCAAGACAACATCAAGAACCGTTCGGCCGTGCAGAATCTGATGGAGATGGGCCGTGGCAAGAACAAACAAGGCAAAAAGAAGAAAGCTGTTTACGCGCATTTTGGATCTTCGTCAGGCTTAGCCACTGTGTTGCCAGGCGTCAAAGTTACAGTGCTTGGACCACCAACACTCGAGCAGACGAAAACGATCAAGAAAATGGCGAAGACGGACGAGGACGAGTTTTGGCACTTCCAGGCTGTTGCCGGACAGTTTGTGACTAAGCCGCAGGCGCAACTCTTCAAAAACGCGCAGACATTCGAGCCGTCGCGCAAGCCGCCCTCAACTCGATGGTTCATCAACCGCATGCAATCGATTCGAGGCGAGCAATTGCTCAGCATCATGAGAGCGCTGGACAGCGTAATGAACAATACCAGTCTGATTTTGTTGTTTGAGGTGAACGGGAAAAAACTTCTGTTTCCCGGCGACGCTCAGATCGAAAACTGGTCCTATGCGCTCCAACAGGAGAAGGTCCAAAAGCTTCTGGAAGATGTTGACTTGTATAAGGTGGGACATCACGGCAGCCTTAACGCTACTCCCAAGTCGCTCTGGAAGTTGTTCAAGAAACGCTCGACCAAAAAGTCTGCAGATCGGCTTCAGAGCATTGTGTCGACCATGGCCGGGAAGCACGGCTCCGCTCCGAAAACCGAAGTGCCGAGAAAACCGTTGGTTGAGACGTTACTGAAAGAGTCAAACTACTTCACTACTCAGGAGCTGCGAGGGGTGAATAATATTCGTAAAGACTTCGAGATTGAGTTGTAAGCAAACCACAGAGTAGCTTGGACACAGCAGTACCACCTGCGGTAGCGGGTGGGTGCGCAGCCCTCAATAGTCGCCGCACAGCTACGCACCCACCCGCTACCGCAGGTGGTACTGACTGTGTCCAACAGTGGATCCTGGCTTGAGGCA
>Ga0207708_10003069_pt1 | contig 12298 bp, 11 predicted proteins | sample KBSK5101metaG_FD_184340 | JGI IMG/M metagenome (GOLD analysis project Ga0207708, IMG submission 184340) | Corn, switchgrass and miscanthus rhizosphere microbial communities from Kellogg Biological Station, Michigan, USA - KBS K5-10-1 metaG... | ecosystem: Host-associated > Plants > Roots >...
CATCGGCTGTCGCCGGTCGTCGAGGAGATCGTGTATCCGGCGCTCGAGGACTTCCAGATCGACATCATGATCGGCGAGGGTCCGGCCGCACGCAGCGTGAAGATCGACCTGCCGCCGTTCACGCTCGTTGGGGCGACGACGCGCGCCGGCATGCTGACCAATCCGTTGCGGGATCGATTCGGCATCGTTGCGCGCCTCGAATTCTATTCGCCGCAGGAGCTGACCAGGATCGTGACGCGTTCGGCGCAGCTATTGGCCATACCGCTGGCCGACGAAGGCGCACTCGAGATCGCCCGCCGTTCGCGCGGCACGCCACGCATCGCCAACCGGCTGTTGCGCCGTGTGCGCGACTATGCGGAAGTGCGCGCCGACGGCAACGTGACGCTGAAGGTCGCCGATGCCGCGCTGTCGATGCTCGACGTCGACCGTTCCGGGCTCGACGTCATGGATCGCAAGCTCCTTGCAACGGTGCTCGACAAGTTCGGCGGCGGACCCGTCGGCGTCGACAACCTCGCGGCGGCAATCGGCGAGGAACGCGATACGATCGAAGACGTGCTCGAGCCGTACCTGATCCAGCAGGGCTTCCTGCAACGAACATCGCGTGGTCGCGTTGCCACGGCGCTCGCGTACAGGCACTTCGGACTGGCGACGCCCGCGTCGGGCGCCGACCTCTTCCCCGGCACGTGACACTGCGCGCATCGTCCGGCAATCGACGCCGTGCGAGCGCGCGATTGAACGATCGTCCGGACGCCCCGGTCGAAGCGCTCGACCGCGATGCGCCGGAACTGATCACCCTTCAATGACTTCGAGCCCGACCGCGTGAACGTCCATGCCGACCTGTCGTTCCTGACGCTGATTCTCAATGCGTCGGTCATCGTGCAGGCGATCATTGCGCTGCTCGCCCTGCTGTCGATGTGGTCGTGGTGGCAGATCTTCCTGAAGATGTTCCAGTTGCGCAGGATCCTCCGCGAGACCGACGCGTTCGAGGACGAGTTCTGGCAGGGCGGCAATCTCGAGACGCTCTATCGAAGCGCCGGACAGGCGCAGGTCGGAGGCGGGCTCGAGCACATCTTCACCGCCGGGTTTCGCGAATACTCGAAGCACCGCAAGCAGGGAAGTCCGTCGGTCGTGACGCTCGACGCGGCGCGACGCGCGATGCGCGCCGCCTACCAGCGCGAGATCGACGCGATCGAGGCGCACTTGGCCGGTCTCGCGACCGTGGGATCCGTGTCGCCGTACATCGGCCTCTTCGGAACGGTGTGGGGAATCATGAACGCATTTCGCGGCCTGGCCAACGTCAGCCAGGCCACGCTCGCGAACGTCGCGCCCGGCATCGCCGAAGCGTTGATCGCGACGGCGATCGGCCTCTTCGCCGCCATTCCTGCCGTGGTCGCGTATAACCGCTTCACGCACGACGTCGACCGTCTCGCAGTGCGGTTCGAGTCGTTCATCGAGGAGTTCTCCAACATCCTGCAGCGGCAGGGCGGCGTCGCGGAATGAACACGATGCCGAGCGCCTTCCAGCCGCCTGACTGACCCGCTATGCGCCGCACTCGCAAGCCGATCAACCAGATCAACGTCGTCCCGTACATCGACGTGATGCTCGTGCTGCTCGTCATCTTCATGGTGACGGCTCCGCTCGTCGCACCCGGCGAGATCCAGCTGCCGTCGGTCGGGAGCAAGCTGACGCCGGCGATCAATGCGCTGCGCATCAGGGTCAATCCCGACAAGTCGATCGTGCTGATCGACGAATCGGCCAGCACGAAGCAACAGGTGAGAGTCTCGCTCGACTCGCTCGTTTCCCAGGTGCTGGCCATCCAGGCGGGGCGCGACCAGCCGGTCGTCATCGACGCCGACAAGGGTTCGCGCTACGAGGACGTGATCGGGGTGCTCGACCGGCTGCAGCTCGGCGGCGTCAAGCGCGTCGGGCTGCTGGCGCGGCCTACGCCGTCGTAATGGAAGGGGCGGCGGGCATGCTTCACTTCACGTCCGATCGTCCGGCCGGCGCGGCGCGCGCGCGCGGCAAGTGGACGGCGCTGATGCTGGCGCTGCTCGTCAATCTGTTGTTCATCGCCGTGCTCGTATTCTCCGTATCGTGGCAGAACCGCAAGCCCGAAGCCGTGTCGGCGGAGCTGTACGCACCACCACCGGTGAACACGCCGCGCCCCCAACCGAAGGTCGAGCCGGTTCAACCGCCGAAAATCGAGCCGCCGCCCGAACCCAAGCCGGTGCCCAAGCCTCCCACGCCGATCGTCGAAAAACCGGATACGCGCGAAGCGGACATTGCGCTCAAGGCAAAGCGCGACGCCGAGCGCAAGGCGCAGGAGCAGGCGGAACGCGAGCGCGTCGAGCAGGAGCGCGAGCGGCGGGAGGCCGAGGCGAAGAAGGCGGAGGAAAAGCGTCAGGCGGATGCGCGCCAGCGCCAGCAGCAGCAACTCGAGACGATGCGTGCGCAGGCGCAGCGCGAGACTCAGTTGCGCGCGCAGGCCGAGCGCGAATCGCAGATGCGTGCACAGGCCGAGCGCGAATCGCAGTTGCGCGCGCAGGCGGACGCGGAAGCGCGCGGCCGCGCCGCGCAGGCGGCGGCGGGTGCAGCCCGCAACAAGTCGCAGCTCGACTGGATCGACAAGATCCGCAGCCGGATCCGCGGCAACATCAACCTACCGCCGGACATCGTCGGCAACCCCGAAGCGATCTTCGACGTCGTGCAGCTGCCCACCGGCGAGATCATCGACGTCAAGCTGCGCAAATCGAGTGGTGTGCGCGCCTACGATGACGCCGTGCAGCGCGGGATCCTGAAATCGTCGCCGCTGCCCAAGCCGGTACCCGCCGACCTGTTTCAGCGCAACCTCGAGCTGCGCTTCCGCCCGCTCGATCAATAGCGGGCCACTCGAACGCTGCTTCCGAAACGACGCGGGCAACCGCGCGGGCGCGTTTCAGCAGCGCGTCAGCTTCTCGACGATCGATATCGCGATCCAGCTCCAGTCGGCGCGCTGCTCGACGAGCTGGCGCATTGCGACCGTGTAGAGCGAGCGTCCGGTTGTCAGGATGATCTTCCGGCCCTCGGCATATTCGTGCGTCGGAATGATCAGCGTCTTGACGACGAGTGGCTTGTCGGGACGGGACGGCGGCGGCAGGTACAGCCCTTCGATCTTGGGTCCGAGCAGCGATGCGTCGAAGCCGTTCACGACAATGCCCATGTCCTGCTTCACTTCGCGTTTCGCGTTGAGGGTCACCGGAACGACGCGCTCGGCGATCAACGACACGCCGGCCTCCACTTCGTCCGTCGAAAGCTTGTTCAGGCGCCGGACGACGCCGAGCACCCACCCGGACACATCCGATTGCCGGACGCCGACGAGGGCGCCGAGCGTCAGCGATTGGCCAACGCCGCTGCCCGCATAAATTCGAAGGCCGGCGACACTGCGGTCCTTGACCTGCCAGACCGGATCCGAAAACGTTGCGAGACTTGCGGATAGTGTGTCCGCTTCATCGGTTACAGGACGCGTCGCGCGAACAGGGCCCGCGACGGCGTACACCTCGATCTGCTCGTTGTTGCCAACGACCGAATCAGCTCTGTCGGCATCGCCCGGAGGCTTGGACAGCTCGTGCAGGATCCGCGGCAGGCCGATGCGCACACGCGCTGCGACGACACAGGGCGTGCGCGGATCGCGCCGCATGTCCGTGTTGAGATTGGGCGCGATCGCCGCGCGCGCCTTGTCGAGGATCAGTGCGCGCTGCTGGTTGATCGGGCCCACGGGGCCCTGGTCGGTCTCTTCCGAGTGGCGCAGCGCCGCGAGCGTCATGTCGAGCTGCTCGGCGAGCGCCGTCGTATCGAGGTAGCGCAGCATCGCGCCCGAATCCTGGCCCGTGCGGCGCAGCAGCCCGGTGCGGCCGGCGAGGTCGACGAAGAAGCCCTCCATCGTCTTCGGCAGCGCAGCGAGCTCGAGGCGCCGGCTCCACGTGCGAATCTGCGAAACGGCCCAGTCGAGGTTGGCCGGCGACAGGTTACCGCTGTTGAGCTGATGCACGAGCAGCGCGTAGACGTACTCCTGCTCGACGGACCACTGCGTGCCGCTGCCATGGTTGCCACCGAGCGCCGTCGCGACGCGCTCGACGCCGAGCTCGCTCGCGCGCATGTACGTGCGGTGCAGCTCGACCCATTTGGCCGGAATCCAGTGCTCGTGCTTGCATACGCGAAGCTTGGCATCCGTGCCGTAATAGTGGACGAGGCGCGCGAACAGGATCGGAACCTGAGGCTTCCAGCGCCCGAACGACGATGGCGCCAACGCGGTCTCAAGCACGTGCTGGTACGCAGCGATGAAGCCTTGCGCGAGATCGAGGCTCGCCTGCCACAGCCGCTCGGACACCTTCGGCTTGGATTCCAGGCTCTCGACGTATTGCTTGAACAGTTGGCGGCGATCGGCACCGAGCGCCGCATCGAGGTATTGCAGTGCGTGTGCGCGGGAGAAGTCGACGGGCCGGCGCGATTGGCGCATCCCTTCCAGGGCACGCGCGACCAACTGCTGGCGCGCGACGATGTCGAGCGAGGGCATCTCCCGCAGCCATGCCGCGGCAGCCTTCGGGGAGACAACGGGGTCGCTCGCGTCGCGAACGCTTGGGTTCAGGAAGCCGAACATGGTGCCTCGGATAAAATATGCGACGCGCCGCCCTGCAGCACTCGCCGCAGTCGCCTCTCGTCGTCGTTCCCAAAGGTCTTGTCGATGCTCATGCGAATCCGGTTGTTGTCGTCGCCTTTGTTGAAAAACGTATGCGCGTCGCTGGCCGTGGCCGCGTCCGCAGCGCTGCTCTACGCATTCGCGGTCCCTTCCGCCGCTCAAACCCCCATCACGCAAGGAAATAGCAAATTGGATGCCACACCAAACGATCTACAGAAAATTGAAGTTAAACAAGGCACTGGCACGGAAGCTACCTCGGGCAAGGCAGTTGTAGTCCACTACACAGGCTGGCTCTACGACACAACGAAGCCGAATTCGCACGGTGCAAAGTTCGACAGCTCGCGCGATCGCAACGAGCCGTTTGGGTTCGTGCTCGGTGCCGGACGCGTGATCAAGGGCTGGGATGATGGTGTGGCAGGCATGAAAGTGGGCGGCCAGCGGACACTGGTGATTCCGCCGCAGATGGGCTACGGTGCGCGCGGCGCCGGCGGCGTGATTCCTCCGAACGCGACGCTGATCTTCGACGTCGAGCTCCTCGAAGTGAAGTAGACGCACGGCCGATGTCCGCATCGATGGTGCCGCGTGACGCGCGCGGCGGGGCCAAACGCCGCGCCGACTACCGGCCGCCGGCGTTCGTCGTCGACGAACTGGCGCTCGAGTTCGACCTCGATCCCGACGCCACCACGGTCACGGCGACGTTCGGGTTTCGCCGCAATGCGGCGGCGGCGGACGTCGATCGGCGCGCGCCGCTGGTCCTCGACGGCGAGTACCAGCAGCGCCTGCGGATTGCGCTCGACGGCAAGGCCGTTGCCGACGACCGGCTGGTGATCACGCCATCGACGGTCACGCTCCGGGACACGCCGGACGCAGGGACGCTGACGGTGCGCTCGGTCATCGCTCCGTCGCGCAACGTCGCGCTCGAAGGCCTCTACGTTTCGTCAGGCGTGTTCTGCACGCAGTGCGAGCCCGAAGGCTTTCGCAGGATCACGTGCTTTCCCGATCGCCCCGACGTGCTCGCGCGCTACGACGTGACGCTGCGTGCCGACCGTGCCCGCTATCCCCAGCTGCTGTCGAACGGCAACCTCGTCGCCGCCGGGCCGCTCGACGGCGGTCGACACTTCGCGCGATGGCGGGACCCGTTCCCTAAGCCGACCTACCTGTTCGCACTGGTCGCAGGCGACCTCGCAGTGCTCGACGATGCGTTCGTCACGGCAGGGGGCCGTCGCGTCGCGCTGCAGATCTACGCGACGCGGGCCAACGTCAGCCGGTGCCGGCACGCGATGGAGTCGCTGAAGCGCGCGATGCGCTGGGACGAGGAGCGCTACGGCCGAGAGTATGACCTCGACACGTTCATGATCTTCTGCGCGGATGATTTCAATCTCGGCGCGATGGAGAACAAGGGCCTCAACATCTTCAACAGCCGGCTGCTGCTTGCCGATCCCGCGACGGCAACGGACGACGATTTCAGTGCCGTCGAGGCGGTGATCGCGCACGAATACTTCCACAACTGGACCGGCAACCGCGTCACGTGCCGCGACTGGTTCCAGCTGTCGCTGAAAGAGGGCCTCACCGTCTTTCGGGACCAGGAGTTCTCGAGCGACCAGGGCTCGCGCGCCGTCGAGCGCATCTCCGCTGTCGAGTACCTGCGACGCGAGCAGTTCGGCGAGGACGCCGGCCCGATGGCGCACCCGGTGCGCCCGGACGAGTACGAGGAGATCAACAACTTCTATACGGCTACCGTCTACGAAAAGGGCGCCGAGCTGATCCGGATGCAGCATGCGCTCCTTGGCGAGTCTGGCTTTCGCGGCGGGATGGATCTCTACTTCGCGCGCCACGACGGACAGGCGGTCACCTGCGACGAGTTCGTCCAGTCGATGCAGGATGCGTCCGGCGTCGATCTCGCGCAGTTCCGCAACTGGTATTCGCAGGCCGGAACACCGGTTGTCACCGTACGCGGCAGCTACGATGCGCCGGCGCGGGCGTATGTGCTGGACGTCGAGCAGAGCGTGCCCTCCTCGACCGGCAGCCGCCGCCGTCCCCCGCTTCACGTACCGCTCGCGATCGGACTCATCGGATCCGATGGCCGCGACATGCCGCTGCGCCTCGCCGGCGAGCCACCGTCCGAAGCGACGACACGGATCCTCGAGCTCACGGCAAAGGCGCAGCGCTTCGAGTTCGTCGACGTGGCCGCCGCTCCAGTGCCGTCGCTGCTGCGCGGGTTTTCAGCGCCTGTGCGAGTGGCCTACGACTACGACGACGAATCGCTCGCATTGCTCGCGTCGCACGACAGCGACGCTGTCAACCGCTGGGATGCGATGCAGCGCCTGTTCACCAACGCGATCCTGCGCCTCGCGGATGCGCATCGCGGCGGCGCACCGCTCCTGTTGCCGCCGGTGCTCGCGCGCGTGGTCCGGCAAATCCTCGGCGACCACGCGAGCGACCCGTCGCTGCTCGCACTCGCGCTCGCGATGCCCGACGCCGCGTATGTCGCGTCGCTCGAACCGGTGATCGATCCGGACGGGATCGTCGCCGCGATTCACTACATCGAGCGCGCGCTCGCAGCGTCGCTGCGCGACGATTTCGTCGACGCCTATCGGCACTTCCGGCCCCGCGTAGCCTACGCGTGGGAGCCCGGACAGGCGGGCCAGCGCAGCCTGGCCAACCGATGCCTGCGTTATCTGGGCGTGCTCGACGACGATGCCGCGCATGCGCTCGTGACGGAGCAGTTCGACACCGGCGACAACATGACCGATTCGATCGGTGCGCTCGCCGCGCTGCGCGATTCGCAATCACCGGTGCGCGATACACTCTTCGCGCGGTTCCAGACCCGGTGGCACAACGAGCCGCTGGTGCTCGACAAATGGTTCGAGCTGCAGGCGCAGAGTGCGCGCGACGACACGCTTGGCGTCGTGCGCGCGCTCCTCGCGCACCCGCGCTTCAACGCGCGCAATCCGAACCGCGTGCGCTCGCTGGTCGGCGCATTCACGCTGCGGAACTTTGCGCGCTTCAACGCTTCCGACGCCGCCGGCTACGCGTTTGCCGCCGAACAGGTGCGCGCGCTCGACGCGATCAATCCGCAGCTCGCGTCGGCGATCGCCGGTGCGTTCAACCTGTGGCGCCGGTTCGGCGAGCCCCGGCGCACGCAGATGCAGCACGGTCTGCAACGGATCGCGCGCATGCGCGGCCTGTCACCCGACGTTGCCGAAGTGGTCACTCGAACGCTGGCTCGCTGAGCCCATCCTCGGCCTCCTCATCACGTCATGCTGATACGGCACGACGGAGTGTCGGCCTCGAGCGCCGACTCGCCATGGCCGTCGATCCCCGCTGCGCGGGGCCCCTCGCCGGCTGCTCGCGGCGCTACCAATACGTTTCGAGCGTGATGTGGCCCGGCTCCTTGCGCCGATGACGCCGCATGCCGCGCGACGCGAGCACCTTCTGCACGTCGTCCACCATCGCCGGATTCCCGCACAGCATCGCGTGCGCGTTTTCCGGCGTCAGCGACAAGCCCACGCGCGTCTCCAGCCGGCCGTCGTCGATCGCGTTGGGGATGCGCCCGGCGAGCGCATGAGCGTGCGTGCCGCGGCTGACCATGGGCACGTAGTCGAACGCTCCGGGATGGTCGCGCTCGATGCCGGCGATCTCGGCACGATAAGTGAGTTCCTCGGCGTAGCGGACGGAGTGCACAAGGACGACACGCCCGAACTTCGTCCACGGGTCGCCGGTGCGCAGCATCGACAGGAACGGCCCGACGCCGGTTCCCGTGGACAGGCACCACAGCGATTCGGCTTCCGCCGTTTCGGCAATGCTGAAGAATCCGTTCGCGCGCGGCGCCAACCAGACGCTCTCGCCGGTGGTCAGCGTCGCGAGCCGCGGCGACAGCGGACCGTCGGGCAGCACGATGAAGTAGAACTCGTGGGGTTGCGCCGTCGGCGGATTCACGAACGAATAGGGCCGGCCGATCATCGGCTCCTTCGACTCGGGCGGTGCGGGCAACGCGATGCGGGCGAACTGGCCGGCGACGAACGTCAGCTGCGGCGCCTCGACCTGCAGCGAGAACAGGCTGTCGCTCCATTGCCGGCGACCCGCAACGCGGCCTTCGACCCACGAACTCATGAATTTGCCGGTTGCTAAAATAGCCATTATGCCAATGCGCAAGAATTCGTCGCCGCTGAAGGGCAAACGGGTCCACCTGCGACCGCCCCGGCGCAGGGACGAGAAGGCGTTCATCGCGCAGGCACGCGTAAGTCGTCCGCTGCATTCTGGCTGGGTGCAGCCGCCGGCGACACCCGGCGCGTTCGCCGCATACGTCGCGCGCTACAGCACGGCAACGGCCGATCCGCGGCATGCGGGCTTCCTCGTCGTGCGCAACGACGACGAGGCGCTTGCCGGCGTCATCAATTTCTCGGAGATCGTCCGCGGCGTTTTCCACAGCGCGTACGTCGGCTATTACGCGTTCGCGCCGCTCGCCGGTGACGGATACATGGCGGAAGGCTTCGCGCTTGCGCTCGAGTTCGCATTCGGCCAGATGAAGCTGCATCGTGTCGAAGCGAACGTGCAGCCCGCCAATCGCCGCTCACTCGCCCTCGTCGAACGCCTGGGCTTCGAGCGCGAAGGCTATTCGCGCCGCTACGTGAAGATCGGCGGTCGCTGGCGCGATCACGTCCGATTTGCGATGCTCGCCGAGGATTGGGCCAGGCAGCGCGCCGAAATCAGACGCGGGCTCGCCGCGGCGCAGAAGAGCTGACGCGTGCGGCTGCCCAGCGCCGCCGTGTTGCTGGCGCTAGGCGTGGCAAACTGCACGACACCACCGATTGCACCCGGCGAGCCGCGCGTCGTCGATCGCGTCGTCGTCTCGCCCTATCAATCGCACGACGAATGTGTGCGGCTCGCGCGCGGCGACCGGCTCGACTGGCGCTACGAGAGCAGCGAACCGCTCGCTTTCAACATCCACTACCGCGAAGGCAACGCCGAACTGTCCCCGGTGGTCCGGGAGCGCTCGACGACCGACGCCGGGACGTTCGAGGCACGCCTCGACGAAGACTATTGCCTGACGTGGGAGTCCGGACCGCCCGGCGCGATCATCGGCTATCGCATCCTCTTACGACCCGCAGCCCGGTGAGATTAGCCCACAGCAGCCGCGCCACACCCGCTTACAGCTCGGCGTAGCGGTACGTGCGGCCGTGCTCGACGGGTGCGATGACGAGCCGGGCGACGATCTTGCGCGCGACGACATCGGGTGCCACGAGGTCGCCGCTCGCGTGAAAGCCCTTGAACAGGTCGAGGCTCGGCAATGTCGTCTTCGACTGCGTCCGGGCGAATGCCTGCATGGCGGTGTCGATGATGCCGGGGCGCACAGTGATCGCCCGAAACCGCCCGGACGAATGCTCGGCGGCGAGCGACCGCGTCAACATCTCCAGTCCCGCCTTGGCGATGCAGTACAGCGACTCGCCGGCAAGGGTCGATTCCGCGGCGCCCGATGATACGTTGATGATGCGTCGCTCGATCGCGTCGTCGTCGAAGACGTTGCAGAACAGGTTCGACAGCACGGTCGGCGCGACGAGGTTCACGGCGATTGCCGTCGTAATGTCGGCAGGCGCAAGCGCGCCGAGTACACCGACACCGTCGATCGTCGCGGCGTTGTTGACGAGGCACACGGCCTCGGGCCGCGACGCGGCGATCCCCTCGAATGCCGTAAGCATCGTATCGGCGAGCGTTGCAGTGTCCGCAAGGTCGCAGCGGATGAATCGATAGCTGCCGTGCGCGACGCGCGATGGCGTCGTGCGAGCGAGACCGACAACCTGCCAGTCGTGCGCGAGCAACTCGGTGACGAGCGCATCGCCGAGACCGCGCGACACGCCGGTGACGATCGCCGTGCGCATCAGGTCTTGCCGGCCAGCGACATCACGATCACCACGACGATGAAGATGGCGACGACGAGCAACGCGATCTTCCACGGGCTCTTCGGGTACTCGCCGCGAACCGCACCCGTAACGCCGTTCATCACGCACTGGAAGCGCCGGGTGCCGTAGTTGTAAGTGAGCAGCCAGACGGGCGCAAGCGTGTGCTTGAACGTCTGCTTCGAGTAGTCGGCATGAACGACGAGATTGCGAAATGTATCGCCGGGAATCTCGCGCGCGCAGAGCGCCTGCAGCTTGGCGTCCATCGCGGCGCGCGCGCGTTGCGCGGCACCGACGAGATCGATCTGGTAGCGCTCGACGACCCACCCTGCGACGTAGCCCGCGTCGTACGGCTTCAACTCCTGCGTGGGGAACGGCTCGATGCCCCGCAGGAGCCCGGGTTCAACGCCGACCGAGGCGCAGACGAGATCGTCGTCGAAGAAATGAGAAACGTGCCCGGCGGCGGGCACCCACCGTACCCGCTGGACCTGGCGGGTCCGCGTCTCGCCGTTGGCGACGTAGGTCTCCGTCTCGTAATAGTAGTGGCCGGCGTCAGCGGTCCAATCCGCCTCGACCTGCGCGTCGAACGTCCAGTACGGCAGGTAGACGCCGCGCACGGTGTCGGTCAGTGCGCGTCGCTTCAGCGCCGACGGTGCGAGCCACAGCTTGCCGTACCAGGCGCGGATGCCGTCGCGCGCCTGCGTCTCCGAACGGCGAAACGGCAGCACGCTCTCGGGACGAAACGCCGGCTTTGTTTCCGTGTACGCGACGAGTTGCGCCGAGCCGCAGAACGCGCACGTCTGCGCCTGACGCGACGGATCCAGGACGGAAATCGCGTTGCAGCTCTGGCAGCGCACCTGGCGCGCGTCGCTGGCGAAGCCGCGCGCATCGTCGGGGATCGCGCGGATCGCCGCGACGAGGTCGTGCTCGGCGATCACGCCGTCGACGGCGAGCGGCGCAGGCGACTCGGTGCCGCAGAACGGGCAGACGAGCTTGGCTTTCGCCGGATTCCACACCGCCTCGCCGCCGCACGCCGGGCACGCGAACTTTGGCTGAGCGGCCTGCGCTTCCGCGTCCTGTGTTCGACCGGCCGGCGTTGCGGGGGCCTCGCGCGCCCCCGGGTTCACGAGTGGATGAACGCTTCGACCGCGGACTTCGGCACACGCCACTGCGTGCCGATCTTCTTGCCCTTGAGATCGCCGGCCTCGAGACTCGCGACGATGTCGGATTCGGCGACGCCGAGCATCTGCGCAACCTGCGCCGGATTCATGAGCTCGAGCGTGCCGCCCCCAGCACCCGCCGTTGCGGAAGGCGGTACCTCGATGCCCTTCGTCGTCTGCGCCATCAAGCCACCCGACTGATTCATCATCTGCTGGGCCATCGCCATGCCGACCGCCATTTCAGCCGCGACACCGCCGGCGCCGCCGCTGCCGCCCTTCTCCATGCCTTGGCCCATCTGGTATTTCACGTAGTCGTTCAGGTTGCCGACGGCGGCCATGCTCGACCGCTTGTCGATCGCCTGCTCGACTTCCGGCGGCACCGATACATTCTCGAGGATGAACGACGTCATCGCGAGGCCGTATTTGTCGCCGAGGATCGGATTGATCACCGGCAGCAGCGCTTCGCCGAGCTCCGAATAGCGCGCCGCGACGTCGAGCGCCGGCACCTTCGCCTGGGCGAGCGCGTCGCTGAATACGCTGACGATCCGCGAGCGCATCGTGTCGTT
>Ga0207708_10003072_pt1 | contig 12290 bp, 5 predicted proteins | sample KBSK5101metaG_FD_184340 | JGI IMG/M metagenome (GOLD analysis project Ga0207708, IMG submission 184340) | Corn, switchgrass and miscanthus rhizosphere microbial communities from Kellogg Biological Station, Michigan, USA - KBS K5-10-1 metaG... | ecosystem: Host-associated > Plants > Roots >...
TCGGTTTCTTGATCGCGCCGTCGGTCTCCAGCGCGCGCGCTTTCTCCTCCATGCGGGCGTCGGCGCTGAGCAGCACCACCGGAACGCCGCACAGCTGCGGATCGACTTTCTGGACCATGCGGAACTCCGAGCCCGTCATGCGCGGCATCATCAGGTCCAGCAGGATCAGCCCGGGCCGCTGACCGGTGCGCAGGTACTCGAGCGCCTGTTCGCCGTCGACGGCGCATTCGACCGTGTAACCCTCGTCGCGAAGCGCTTCGGCCAGAGCTTCCCGGACGTCGAAGTCGTCCTCGACGAGCAGGATGGTGAAACAACCCACGTAAGGATTTTACCCGACGGGAATAGTCCCTGCGCCGTCGGAGACGCGAGCTTTCAAGGAACCAGCTCGACGTGGCTGAGCACGCCGAAGTGGTCCGAAGGCCAGAGGCCGTCCGGCGTACGGCCCGTATCCGGGTCGGTCCCCGGTACGGTCACGTCGTTGACGCGGAACCTTCCACGGTAGAGCACCAGATCGATGCGTTCGTTGGCGTTCGACGCGGGGTTCTTGAGGTCATCGGCCTGGCAGCAGGTGAAGCCGTCGCCGCTCCCCGCGTCGTTGAACGCATCGCGGTAGGAACCGCTGAGCAGCTGATACGAGGTCTTGCCCGGCGGGCTGTTGAAGTCGCCGAGAAGCAGCACGGGATCGGGCGTACCGGCCAGGTCCGCTACCAGCTCGGTGGCCTGCGTAGTCCCGATGAGCGGAATCGACTGGATCTCGAGGTGGCTGTTGGCGAAGGTGAAGTGCGCGTCGCCGACCGCCACGTCGGCGCGGCAGAACCCGCGCGTGAGCGTGATCGGCACGCCGGCCGAGCCGCCCGAATTGAACGACGCCTTGTTGTTGAAGTTCGCGGCGACGAAGTTCGACGTCTCGACCGTGTCGCGCGCGAGGATCACGTCGCGATCGGTGAGGCGCAGATCGAAGAGGCCGCCGGCGCCGTCGTTCACCGGCACCTCGGCATCCACGTTGGGCGATTCGCCCACGACGCGGTACCCGCCGCCCTGCCCTTCGATCTCCGCCGTGAGCGTCGCCAGGAAATCGAGCACCACCTCGGTCGCGTTGGCCGTGCCGTCGCCGGGCTGGTGGTCGCTCGGGACCTGGCGGCGGTACAGCGTCACCTCCTGGAGAGCGACGAGATCCGGCGCCGCCGCGACGATCTGGGCCGCCAGCACCTTCGCGCGCTCCGGAAAGTTCGAGGCCTGGACGTTCGCCCACAGGGTGGCGGTCGCGTCAGGAATAGCTTCCGGCGTGGTGAGCAGCGCGAGCGGCGTGATGTCGCTGCCCAGATAGAGGTTGTGCGTGAACACGCTGATGGGGGTGCCCGGACCGACGAGACCGCCGTCGTCGTCTTTCTTGCAGGCGGCCGTCGCGGTCGCGAGCAGCACGATTCCGAGCACCAGGCTCTTTCGCGAAGTCATGGCGAAGAGTGTACAGCGGGCGGCGCCGGATTGAGGCAAGCTGGCACCGGGACTCAGGGCCGTGATCGATCTTTGCTATTCCAACCGCACCGAGCCGCTGCTGGACGCGCTGGCGGACAACGTGGCGGCCACGCAGGCGACGCTTTACGACCCGGTCAACTTGCTGGTCCCGAACACGTTCGTCGCCAGCTATGTCGCGCAAGGCCTGGCGCGGCGGCGCGGGATCGCCGCCCACGTCAAGACGAACTTCCTGCGCGCGTTCCTGCGGGACATCGCGGCGGCCAGCGAGCCCGGCCTGCGGATCATCGATCGCGACGTGATCGAGGGCGAGCTGCTGGCCTTGTTCCACGACGACGCGCGCCTGGTACCGGCGGACCTCGGGCCGGTGCGCGGCTACCTGGAACCCGGCGACGGCGATCGCACGGCGCTGGATCGACGGCGCGCGCAGCTGGCGGCGCAGCTGGCCGAGCTGTTCGACGAATACGCGTACTCACGCCCCGACATGCTGGCGGTGTGGCGGAAGGGCGGCCTCGTCGCGGGGTGGAACGAGCCGTTGCAGCGATGGCAGCGCGCCGTGTGGCTGTCGCTGTTCGGGCGGACCGGGCGTTTCTCCGAGAAAGACGCCGCCACCCTGCCCGACTTCTTTGCGCGCACGCCGCACACGGCCCTGCGCGTGGCCGGCCCCGCGCACGTCTTCGGCATCTCGTTCGTCGCCCGGCTGTATCGATCGATCTTCGCCGCGCTGGCGCGGGCGACGTCGCTGTTCGTCTACACGCTGAATCCCTGCCGCGAGCTTTGGGAGGACCTTCAGCCGGTGCGGCGCTCGGGGCCGAAGCGGCGCGTGTCGGCGCGCCAGCTGGCGCTGGTGCTGGGCGACGAACCGGCCGCGGCGACGACGACGCCGCCGGCCGACGAGAACCCGCTGCTCGCGCTGTGGGGGCGACCCGGACGGGACAGCATCCGGCTGTACAACGACCTGTCCGACTGCAATTTCCGCGAGCGCTTCGACGATCCGTGCGCGGGCATAGCCGCGCCGACGTTGCTCGCCACCTTGCAACGCGAGGTTCTGGATCGCGCGCCGCGCGGGAGCAGCCCGGCGTCGCGCGACGACAGCCTGGTGCTGTTCGGGGCGCCCGACCCACGACGCGAGCTGGAGACCGTCGCCGCCGAGATCTGGTCGCTGCTGCGGCGTGACGCGACGCTGGACTTCGACGACTTCGCCGTCGTCGTGCCGGCCTCGTCGGCGGAGACGTATCTGCCGCTGGCGCGAGAGATCTTCACGGCCGCGTCCGAGCTGCCCCACACCGTGCTCGATTTGCCCTCGCCGGCCGAGGGCCACATCGTCGAGGCGATCGAGCTGCTGCTGGCGCTGCCGACCGGGCCGCTGGGCCGCCGCGATCTGCTGCCGCTGCTGATGCATCCGACGGTGGCGCGCCGCTTTCCGGACGTCGATCCGGAGGTGTTCCTCACGCTGTGCGAGGAGCTGGGCATCGTGCGCGGCGCCGACGGCGCCGATCTCGCCGACAGCTACGCCGACGACGATCGCGTCAGCTGGGATCAGGGTCTGCGGCGGCTGGCGCTGGGCGCGTTCCTCTCGGGCCCGCGCAGCGGCGAACAACGTCCGTTCTCTTACGCGGGCGGACGCGCGATCGCCGCCGAGCTGCCGGCCGGGGTCGAGCCGGCCGCCCGCGCGCTGGGCATCATCGCGCGCGAGCTGATCGATTTCGCGCGCACGGCGCGGACGACGATCGCGCCGGTCGCCGCGCACATGGACCTGTTGCGGCGCGCGCTGGCGTCGGCGATCCGTCCCGAGGGCGACGAGGAGCAGGCCGTGCTGCGCGATTGCTTCGTGGTGCTGGAACGGATCGCCGAGATCGCGCCTGCCGATCTCCAGGTCGGGTTCGCCGTCGCGGCGGAGCTGGTGCGCGCACGGCTGGGCGCCGCGCGGCGCCACGCGCGGTCTCCCCACGGCGTCATGATCGGCAGCCTCGCCCCGCTGCGCGCGCTGACGTTCCGGACCGTGTTCGTGGTCGGCCTCGACGAGCGGGTGTTCCCATCGGCGGAGGGATTCCGCGCGCTCGACCTGCGCGCGGCGGCGCGCCAGCCGGGTGACGTCACGCCGCGCGAGCAGGACGAATATTTGTTCCTGGAGACGCTGCTGTCCGCGCGGGAGCGGCTGCGGCTTTCGTACGTCGCCCGCGACGCCGTGACCGGCGAGCACAAGGACCCGTCGTCGACGGTGCTCGCGCTGTGCGACGTGCTCGCGTCCGGCCCCGACGGCGACGAGCTGGTCCGCGCGATCACGCGCCCGAACCCGCCGCTGGCGCGGCACGAGGACGATGCGGTGTGCGCGGTGATCCCGGCGGCAGCGCGCGAGCGACAGGCGGTCGCGCTCGGGCGATCGTTGCGTGATACGGCGCGCGTCATCCAGCTGCCGGGCACGGACGCGCTGGGCGCGTCGCTGGCGCCGGAGGCGTGGACCGCGCTGGCGGCTCCGCTCGGCCGACTCCCGCTGTCAAAGACGACCGAGGCGTCCCGGCGCGCGGTCACGACGCTGACGCTCGCCCAGCTGCGCCGCTTCCTGGAATGCCCGCTGCAGGCATCCGTGCGCGTGCTGCTACCGATGCGGGACGATGACGACGCGGACGACGACGCCGAGGCCGCCATGCGCGAGCGCGAGAACCTCGGCGACGTGCGCGTCCAGACGTTGCCCCTGCTGCGAGAGTTGCTCGGGCGCGCGCTCGACGTCGGGGCGACCGACGATGTCGCGCTCGCGGCGCGCTACGACGACTCGGTCGCGCGCCTTCGCCTCGATGGGACGCTGCCCTCCGGTCTCTTCGGCACGGTGGTCCGGGACCAGCATCTGATGTTCCTGCGATCCTGGCGCGAGGGGCTGCGCGAGGCGCTGGGCGGCCGCTTGCCGACGGGCCTCGCGCCGATCTGGTACGGCGACGCGCCGGAGCACCGGCGCGACATCAAACCCGCGCCGTCCATCCCGCTGGCTGTTCCGCTGGCGGACGGTGTTCGCAACATCTCGCTGTTCGGACAGACCGAACCGCTGACGCGGATCGACGGCGACGCGATGGCGCTGACTCTGGTCACGGAGCGAACACGCGACGACGACAGCGAGCGCGACCGCCTGCGCTCGTGGCTGACGCACCTGGCGCTCGCGGCGTCGGGCGTGGGCGCCGACCGCAAGCTGGTATCGCTCGCGCTCGGGGCCAACCGCGAAGGCGCGGCCCAGGTGAAGCGAACGACCTTCGCGCCTATGACGCAGGTGCAGGCTCTGGCAGTGCTGACCACGCTGGCAGGTGATCTGCTGGCTGGTGTCCACGCCTACCTGCTGCCCTGCGAGGGTGTCTTCACCTGGAAGCGGCGGCAACAGCGCGAGCAGGCGATGACGGTGCCCGAAGCGATCATGCTGGTGCGCGACGATGGGTTCACGCGCCTCAGCTCCGATCGGGGCCCCGTCGCCGACGCCCGCCGCTACGCCGTTCCCGACGAGCGCACGGCCGACGCGCATGTCGCGCGCCGCTTCGGACCGTATTTCGATTCGTTCCAGGAGCCGGCGTGACCAGCTCCTACGTCTATCCCTTTCCGGCCGAGCTCGCGGAGCTACCGCGTGACCGGCCCGCCGTCATCGAGGCATCGGCCGGCACCGGCAAGACCTACCTGATCGAGCATCTGGTCGTCGATAGGCTGGTGCGCGGCGAGGCCCGCATCGATGAGATGCTGGTCGTGACGTTCAGCGAACGCGCCGCGGGGGAGCTGGTCCGCCGGATCCGCGGACTGATCCGGCGGGTGCTCCGCGGCGCTCCGGCGACCGACGAACCCACCAGCGCGCACGTGTGGACGATCGACGCGGGCGCGCGTGACCGGCTGGAGGCGGCGACCCGCGGTCTGGACGTCGCCCCGATCTCGACCATCCACGCCTTCTGCCAGCGCATCCTGACGGAGCACGCGTTCGCGAGCGGCCGGCTGCTCGCCCAGAACGCTGTCGAGAGCCGCACCGCCTTCACCGCCGCGTTCGACGATGTCATCCGCGGCCGGCTCGCCGACGAAATGAACGCGCTGCTCGCGGCGTGGCTGGCGAACAGTGACATCCGCGCGATGGAGGACCTCCTCTATCGTGCCCGCGGCATCCGCTGCGACTGGGCGACGCCCTACGATCCCGCGCACATCGCGGTCGCGGCGCGCGCATTCGCCGCCAGTAACCTGGACGAAGCGCGAACGGTCACGATGCGTTCCATCAAGAACGCCGGCCGCGCAAAGGCGGTCGTGGCGCGGATCGATGCCTTGCACGCCGCGTGCACGCGGTTCGCTGACGACGGCGAGCCCGCCTGGTTGCTCGCCGCGGTGGACCGTCAGGTCCGCGAAAAGAACGTCTTCGAGTTCATATTCGACGCCGAGCGGCTGGGTGGCGCGCGCGACAAGCCCGGCGTCGCGCCGCTGCTCGACCACATCCAGGCGCTCGCCGACACGGCGGTGCCGCTGGCGACCGCGCTGGCCCAGCGCCTGGGCCCGCTGGTCGAGGAACGCCTGCGCGCGCGCAAGCGCGCCGCCGGCCTGTTCGACTTCGACGACATGTTGCTCCTCGTCGACGAGGCGCTGCGCGGGCCGCGTGGGGCCGAGCTGGTGGCAACGCTGCGCGCGCGCTTCCGCCTGGCCGTCATCGACGAGTTCCAGGACACAGACCCCGTGCAGTGGCAGATCTTCCGCGCGATCTTTCTGGACGGCAACGATCCGCGGCCGCTGTATCTGGTCGGCGATCCGAAGCAGTCGATCTACGGCTTCCGGGGCGCCGACGTGAGCACGTACGCCGGCGCGCGCGAGGCCGTCGACGCGCTGGGCGGCGTCCACCAGCTGGAGCGGAACTTCCGTTCCACGCCTGCGGTCATCGACACTTACAACGCGATCTTCGACCAGAACGCGAAGCGCCCCTTCTTCTCACCCGGTATGCGCTACGACCATCCCGTCAGGTACGGCGGCCACGAGAGCGAGCCCGTCGACCGCATGCGGCCGCTGACGCTCCTGCGCGTGCAGGCGGACGACGAGAGGAAGCTGCCGATGCGCGTGGTGCGGTCGCGCCTGGCGCGCGCGATCGCAGACGAGATCGCCGGCCTGCTCGCGGCAGCCGACGTCAAGAGTGCGCGCGAGATCTTCGTCCTGACGCGCACGCGCAAGGAATCCCAGGCCGTCGCCGACAAGCTGGCCGGACGCGGGATCCCCGCGGTGCTGGCCGCGCAGGAGGGTCTCTACGAAACCGAGGAGGCGCGCCATGTGCGCGACTTGCTGCGCGCGATCGCGGATCCGCACGATCCGGCCAAGCGCCTGCGCGCCTGGCTGACCCCGTTCTTCGGGCTTTCGCTGGCGGATCTGCCGGTCGCGGCCGCCGGCGCCGACCAACCGCTGATCGATCGCGTGATCGCGTGGCACGCCGCAGCCCAGAGCGGCGATCTCGCGGATCTGTTCGGCTGCATCCTCGACGAGAGCGGCCTGGCCCGACGCGAGCTGTTCGCGGGCGATGCCCTGCGCCGGCTCACCAACTATCGCCAGCTGTTCGAACTGCTGGCGCTCGACGCCGCGCGCGCCCGGCGCCCGCTGGGCGACGTCGCCCGCCGTCTCGCCGCCCTGGTCGCGAGGCTGGCCGTTCCGCAGCCCGAAGAAGGCAACACGTTACGCGCGGAGGGTGATCGCGATGCGGTGCAGATCATGACGATGCACCGGGCGAAGGGCCTGGAGGCCGACGTCGTGTTCGTGTACGGCGGCTTCAACCTCGCGGCGCGCGATGTGGTGCGCAGCTTCGTCGACCAAGACGGGCAGCGGCGCCGGATGGCGGGAACGCCGCGCCTCCCCGGAGTTCTCGACCTCATCAAGCGCGAGCGCGACGGCGAGGATCAACGCCTCTACTACGTCGCGCTGACACGCGCGCGCAAGCGCCTCTACCTCCCCTATTCCGGCGACGTCCCCGAGGGTGATCCGTCGCCGTTCGACAAGCCGCCGCGCGAGGACCTTTGGAAATTGAACGGCGGCTACCGGCACGTCAACCGGCGGTTGCACGAGCTGATCAGCGAACCGGACACGCGCCGCTTGCTGGACCCGCATCAGATCGTGATCGATGCGCATGCAGGCGACGACCCGGCGCCGATCGGAGCGGCCGCGGCGCTGGCGGCCTGGCGGCCCGCGCCCGGCGCCATCGCGTCGATCGACGCCGACCCGGCGCTGGCGGCGCTGCGCCGCGCGCGCGCCGGCGCGACGACGACGTCGTACAGCCGCATCAAGCAGGCCCACGGTGGGTATCGCCCGCCCACAGAGGTCCTGGACGAGGTCGCGGCGCCCGCCGACGCCCATGACGGCGAGGGCGAACTGCGGGGCGGGGCCAGCACTGGCATCTTCCTGCACGCGTTGCTGGAGGTGCTGCCGCTGCCGACGCTGCTCGAGACGCCCGCGCTGGACGCCTGGGCCGCGCGCGACGACGTTCGCGCGATCGCCGAGCCGTTGCTGCGCCGGCACGGCCGCGCCCCCGACGAGATCCGGCCCGCGCTGCGTCTCGCCCACACCTCGCTGACCGCGGCGCTCCCCGTCGTCGGCGGCGAGCTGCCGGGGCTCGCGCACGCGGCGCGCACGGCGCGCGAGATGGAGTTCCTTTTCCCCTTCCCCGCCGAGGCCGGCGGCGCCGACCGCGGGTACGTGAAGGGGTTCGTCGATCTCATCTTCGAGCACGAGGGCCGATCGTATTTCGGCGACTGGAAGACCGACCGCCTTCCGGCCTGGGACGCCGCCACGGTCGGCGCCCACGTCGAAGCGAACTACGCGCTGCAAGAGCGCCTGTACGCGCTGGCGCTGCTGCGCATGCTCGACATCACCGACGCGGCCGCATACGAGGCCCGCTTCGGCGGCACGCTTTACGTCTTCGTGCGCGGCCTCGGCCGTTCGCCCGAGGCGATCCGCAGCCGGCGCCCCACCTTCGACGAGATCACCCGCTGGCAGAGCGAGCTCGCCGCCGCGCTCGAGACAGGAGACGCGTCATGAGCGCGGTAGACGACGCCTCCGCCTGGCCGCCCGAATGGGCGCGCGATCTGATTCCGGCCGGCGCCGACATCGACGAAGCGTCGCGCTACCTGGCCCTCGAAGCGGGCCGGTGGCCTGAGCTGCCCCGTGACAATCGGCGCGCCTTCACGCTGGTCGTGCTCGCGTCCCTCGATTCGCGCGGCGGCGGAGCGACGCGCCTGGATCTGTCCACGCTCGGCGCGCGACTGGCCCGGCTGGGCGTGAGCGACGACGATCGCGGCGCCGCCCTGCACCTGGCGGAGAGGCGGCTCGCGCTGCCCGCGCTGGCGGACTTCGTCGGGCGGCCGGGCGACTACCGGCCGTTCATCATCGACGGCGGCTTCCTCTACCACGAGCGCGATCTGCGGCTGGAGCAGCGCCTGGCCGACGGGCTGACCGCCCGCCTGTCCGCGCCCGAGGGCCCGCCCGCGACCGGCGCCATCGCGGGCAAGTGGACCAAGCAGCAGGCGGCCGCAATCGATGCCGCGAACCGCCGCTCGCTGACTGTCGTGACCGGCGGCCCGGGCACCGGCAAGACGGCGCTCATCGGCGGCATCGTCCGCGCCTGGATGGCGGCCGGCATCGCCAGCGAGCGAATCGCCATCGCCGCGCCCACGGGAAAAGCGGCCAACCGCATCGCCGAGCTCCTCTCCTCCGATTCCGATGCGCCTCAGCCGGGCACGCTGCACCGGCTGCTCGGCCTGTCCGGCGGCGCCGTTCGGCTTCGCGGCGGCGAGTTCCGCCATCACGAGAACCGCCCCCTCCCCCACCGCGCGGTCATCGTAGACGAGGCGTCGATGGTCGGCCTCGCGTTGATGGACCAGCTGTCGCGCGCGCTGGCGCCCGACGCCCGCCTGGTTCTGATCGGCGACGGCGATCAGCTGCCCGCGGTCGACGTGGGCAGCGTGTTCCGCGATCTGGTCGCTGCGGTCCCGGCATCGACGTTCCGCCTCACCGAGAGCCACCGCATGGACCCGGCCGACCCCGCCGGCGCGGCCGTGCTCGACGCCGCCCAGGCGATCGCCGCCGGCAATCTGGGCGCGCGCGGCACACCCGCCATTCGCCACCCGGATGACCTGGCCTTCAGCGGCTTCGCGTGCCTGGAATCCGAGGCGGCGACGCCGCAAGGTGCGCGGCGCGCGCTCTCGGCCTTCATCGACCGCTGGTACACGACGTGGATCCGTCCCGGCGCCGACGCCGCCCGCCAGAGCTTCGCGCTGTCGCCCGGCCGCGACGACGAGATCGACCCGGCAGCCGCGACCGCGGTGATGGCCGCGCTCGAGCGCCAGCAACGGTCGCGCTTGCTGACCATCACCCGCGCCGGCTTCGCAGGCGCCGATCGGATCAACGTCGACCTCGCGCAGCGCGCGGCGACCGACGCCGGCCTGCCCGCGCCTGCCGGCGGTGAGATCCTGCCCGGCACCCCGGTGATGATCACGCGCAACGACTACGATCGGGGTCTCTACAACGGCGACCAGGGGGTGGTCTTGTCGGTCGTCCATGGCCCAGGAGATCGGCCCGCGCCCGCCGCGGTCTTCCCGCGCGGTGGAACGCTGGTGCCGTTTCCGCTCGCCGCCCTGCACGGCGCGCTGGCGGTCGCGTATGCGTCGACCGTGCACAAAGCACAAGGGTCCGAGCTGGATCACGCGGCGCTGATCCTGCCCGACGCGGACATGCCGCTGCTGTCGCGCGAGCTGGTCTACACGGCGGTGACACGCGTCCGCCGGTCGATCACCGTCGTCGGCCGGCGCGCGCTGCTCGACCAAGCGGTGGCCCGCCCGCTGGAACGTTCGTCCGGCCTCGGCGAGCGTCTCGCGCCTCGCTGAAGCGCGTCGAAGGTAACTCGGATAAGGGCCGCAAATTACGCGGCGGTAACGGCCCCTTAGGGGCGCAGCCTTCAGGGGCTACTACGTCGGTCATCCGCCGCTACGCCGCAGCGGCACCGTGCTTGCAATCTGGTCCGACCGGGCTTCGAACTTCCACAGGTGGGGATGACATGAGCGGGGTCGTCGAGGCGGTGGAACACGAGGAACGTTTCGTTCTCACGCGGGCGCAGGTGACGCGATTCTTCGCGGCCGTCGGCGCGCGCGCGGCGGTCGAAACTTACGATCAGGCCAGGCCGATCGCGTATACGCGCACGACGTACTTCGATACGGACGATTCGCGTTACCTGCGATCGTGCCAGGGATCGATCGCGCGCCGGCTGCGCCTGCGCGAGTACGCGATGGCGGCCTCGCTGGAGGACGTTCCGGTGCTGTCCGCGACCGCATGTCTCGAGCTGAAGCAGAACACGGGCACCGCGCGATCGAAGGTGCGCATCCAGGCGTCCCCCACTTTGCTGCGGCAGTTGATCGAACGGCGCGGCATTCGGGATCCGGCGTTCACATCGCTGGACCAGCTCACGGCGCTGGCGACGCTCGAGGCAGAGCTTGCGACGCCAAGCATCGCGCCGCGCCTGACCACCTGGTACCGGCGCGCGTCGCTGACGGCCGAGTCGGGCCGCCTGCGCATCACGCTGGACGAGCGGCTGACCTTCTGCCGCCCACAGATCGTGGGCGTCGTCGGCGCCGAAGTGGCGCCCAGCGCGGCGGACGTGGTCGCGCCCGGCCCGGCGCGGATCCTGGAGATCAAGTACTGGGGCGACCGACCCGCGTGGCTGGCGCGCGCGCTCGAGGGGCTGGAACCGGCCCACGACTTCTCGAAGTTCAAGATGGGAATGGCGGCCATCACGCGAAAGCTGGAGTCGCTGGTCCGCCCGATCATAGATGACGCCGCGGTTGAAGCCGAGGCGGAAGCCGACGACGCCGACGGCGACGCGGCAGCAGGCGAAACGGGCTACTTCGCCCCCAACCCGAGCACGGCGTGAACGGACACGAGATGGGACAAGGAATGTTCATTGCGTTCGAAGGTATCGACGGCAGCGGCAAGACCACCGTTTCGAATCGGGTCGCGGCGGCCTTGCGCGAGCACGGTCTCACCGTCGAGCATGCCCGCGAGAACGGCTGGTTCGCGTCGCGCGTGACGCAGTCGATTCGCGACCTCTGTCGCGACGCGCGCAATCTCGCGCTGGTGCCGCGCGCCGAGCTGTTGCTCTACGTGGCGCGCGAGGTCCAGCTCGCCGAGGAAGTCGTCGTGCCCGCCCTGTCGCGCGCCGACGTCGTCATCGCCGATCGATACCTTTACACGGCGGAGGTCCTGGCCCGACAGGTCCGCCGGCTGCCCGAATCGGCCATCCGCGGCGTCATCGACGATGCGGCGGCCGGCGTGTGGCCCGAGATGGTCGTGCTGGTCGACGTCGACCCGTCCGTGGCGCGCGGGCGGCGCAAGGTCGCGAAGCTGCTGGCGCGCGAGCAGCGTCCGGCGTCGCGCAAGGGGCTGGCCGGCAGCGGGCTGGGGCAGCGGTTGCGGGACGGATACCTGGCGCTGGCCGCTGCCGATCCGTCACGCTGGATCGTCGTCGATAACACCGACGCCGATCTGGACGAGGTCGTCCGCGCCATCTGCGACACCATCCTGAAGGCGCGCAACCAGGGCGTGAAGACGGCGGTCGCGGGAGCGCACGCGGCGCGCGGCAACGGCGTTTCGCCGCTGGCGGGCGGCGCTCCCGTCATCAACAACCCAGACGCGGCCCTGGCGGCGTTTCTGCGCTGGGTGGACGACCGCACGCAACGCGAACCGACCCTGGCGGCCTACGTGCTGGCGGGGCTTTCGGGCGCCGGCATCGACGACCGCCGGCAATTGCTGGCCGCCCGTGTCCCGCGCGTGATCGCGCGCGGCCTGCGCGG
>Ga0207708_10003073_pt1 | contig 12285 bp, 9 predicted proteins | sample KBSK5101metaG_FD_184340 | JGI IMG/M metagenome (GOLD analysis project Ga0207708, IMG submission 184340) | Corn, switchgrass and miscanthus rhizosphere microbial communities from Kellogg Biological Station, Michigan, USA - KBS K5-10-1 metaG... | ecosystem: Host-associated > Plants > Roots >...
CCAGGTACGCGGTGCCGGCCAGGAACCGGTCGACCCTGTTGCCGTAGCTGTCGCCCCACGACGAGACGGTCCCGCGCGGCACTACGTAGTCCACAGTGGACAATGCGGCGCCGGTCTGCCCGCTGAACATCGTCAGGTATTCCGGGCCGCTGAGGATGTAGCCGGACGAGTTGCGGTAGTCGGCCGACGCCGAGCCGATCACCTGCCCGGTGCCGGACCGGGTGCCGTCGGCCGTCTTCATCGCCACCTCGGCCCGGCCGTCGCCGCTGTAGTCGAACACCTGGAACTGCGTGTAGTGCGCGCCGGCCCGGATGTTGCGCCCGAGGTCGATGCGCCACATCCGCGTCCCGTTGAGCTTGTAAGCATCGACGAAGACGTTGCCGGTGTAGCCGGACTGCGAGTTGTCCTTCGCGTTGGTCGGGTCCCACTTCAGCACGATCTCGTACTGGCCGTCGCCGTCGAGGTCGCCGACGCTCGCGTCGTTGGCGGTGTACGTGTACGCGACGCCGTCCGGCGTGGTGCCGCCCGCCGGCGGTTGGATGGGCACGTCCATGCTGCTGGCGGCAAGGGTGGTCGCTGTGACGGCCGCCAGCGTCTCCGCTCCGCTCCGTTGCGGGCGCACGATGTACGTCGCGCCGGCGGGTGCGCCCGCGTCGAGATAGCTGGTGACCTTCGTGGTGGTCACCTTGACGCCGTCGCGGTACACGGCGAAGCCAGCCCCGTCTCCGGGGAGCAGCCGCCAGGAGAGGAAGTTGCCGGTGGGCGCGCGCAGGCTCACCAGGCCGCGGTCCAACCGTTCGGTGGTGCCGCCGTCGGGGGTTGTCGCTTGTGCCGCGGCCGGTTGCGCGGCGACGGCGGCTGTGACGGCGAGGACGGTGGCGACGGCGATCGATAGAGGACGCTGGATGCGTGTCATGTGCTCGACGCTCCCATGGGAGCGCTCCCAGCGCCAGCCCCAGGGACGGTTCATCCCGGGATCTTGGACTCCTGTCGGTGCCCCGGCACCGACGGGAGTCCAAGATCGGGAGAGCCGGCTCAGCAGAAGGCCCGGATCGTCCAGGCCGCGGCGCGGCGGCCCAGCGTGGCGCCGTCCAGCATCGAGTGGCGGAAGTGCAGACCGCTGTCGATGCGCGCCTCGACCACCTGGTCGAGCGACGCGTGCAGGGAGTCGAAGGACTGCTGGGTCCCGGTGACGGTGCTGTCCATCGTGAACGCGAGCCGGTCCCGGTGGAAGTACGCCGCCAGCGCCGCGGTCACACCGCCGGTCAGGCATGCGTGGCCGCTCGGGTACTCGGGATGGTTGACGTTCAGCAGCGGCTGCCACGTCGGGTCGGCGGTGGTGCGCGGGTTCCCGTCGGTGTCGGCACGCTGAACCGCATGCACCGGCCGCCACGACATGAAGTGGTACTTCGCATCGAAGCAGGCGATGCCGGCGTCGCCGGCCGCCACGAAGACCATCGCCAGCATCCGCGCGGCCTGACCGAAGTTGAGCCGCTTCGCCGATGCGAGCCGCAGCACCGTCCGGTGCCACTGCGTCGCCGTGTTCTCGGCCCAGAACTGCGCCACAGCCGTCTGTTCCGCCGTGCGTACCGTGCTGTCGACCCGGCCGCGCGCCTGGACCTCGGCGACCTCCCTGGCGTACTGCGGGCTCCGCAGCGGCAGCGGCCCCGCGGGCCGGAACTGGCCGGCCGTGCGCAGACCGAGCGGCCGCACCTGCGTCAGGACCAGATCGACAGGCGGCGTCGGGGCGGTCGGCTCCCACACGCCCGGCCCCGGCGTCCGCTGGACGTACGGCACCGAGTTGTCCATACCGTCGCCCGCCCGCCACGCCAACACTCCGGCGGCGACCCGGCGGCCCAGGTCGATCCCGTCCCGCTTCGCCGCGCCGTCGGGAATGTCGGCGAGGTCCGTCTCGTACGCGGTGTCGAGGAAGGTGCGCTGGGCCGGCACCCGACCGACGAGCACGTCGTGTGCCGCGGTCGCGATCGCCGCCGGCGCGGATGTGTCACGCCCGGCGCGCGCCCGCACCGCGTACGCGCGGGCCGGCAGCCCGAGCGCGACGGCGACGTCGTACATCGCGACATGTTGGATCCCCAGCAGCACCATCGCATTGGCCGGCGGCCGCCCCGCCGTGATCGCCTGCGCGCCGTACCCGCTCCACGCCAGGATCGAGTCGGCCGGCCCCGTGACCCCCGACGCCGGCCGCGCGCCGGCGGGACCACCGGCACCGAGCAGCGCGGCCACCGTCGCCGGAATCAGCGCGGCAATGAATGGTCGTCTATTCATCGATGCAGCGTGCTCGGCCCCGCGCGGGTCGCACCATTCGACGTTCTGCGAATTCCCGACAGCCCCGGCACGCGCTACACCGCTACCGTGAGGTTCATGGCCGGCCGGCTGTCGATCAGCGATCGCGACGTGCGCACGATGCTGCGCATCACGAACAGCCCCGACGACGTCGCCGGTGGACCCGACGAGCCGATCCCGTGGTCGGTGCTGCACGGCCTGCGGCAGCTGATCCGCTGCGAATCCGTCTCCTTCTTCCAGCTGAACTCCGAGACGAACGGGATCGCCGCCGCACAGGCGCTGCCGGAGGACGACAGCGGTGAGCCCGAACTGTTCGAGGCGTTCTGGGCGCACTACTGGACCTGCGAGCCGTGCAGCTACCCCGACCGGTCCGGCGACATCACGAGCGTCACCACGTTCTCCGACTTCTACTCGCAACGGCAGTTGCGATCGACGGGCATGTACGCCGACTATTTCCGCCACTTCGAGGCCGAGCGCGAACTGATGCTGTGCTTGCCCAGCAACCGGTTCCACACGGTGCGACTGATGTTCATCCGCGGCGCCGGCGCCGACTTCAGCGATCGCGACCGGGCTTTGCTGACGTTGCTGCGGCCGCACCTGCACGCGCGGTATCTGGCCGCGCTCCGCCCGCCGGCGCCCGACCTCACCGCGCGCCAGATCGAACTGATGCGACTGGTTGCGGCCGGCCACACCAACCGGCAGATCGCGCGCCGGCTCGTGGTTGCCGAATCCACTGTGCGCAAGCACCTCGAGAACATCTTCGAGCGGCTGCAGGTGTCCAGCCGGACAGCGGCCGTCGCCCGCGTGTTCGGCCCGGACGTCGGCAAGTAGCCGGCATAGTGGTTGGGTGGCGCCGAGCGAGCAGGAATTGGAGCGGGTCAGTCAGGCGGCCGCGCGCGACGCGGGCGGCATCGACCCGGCACTCCTCGGCGGGTTCCTGCCGGCGGTGCTGGCCGCCACGGCCGGGCGGCGCCGGTTGCGGCGCACCGAGTTGCGGGCGTGCGCCGCGGTCGGGCGCCGCGCGGCCGCGCAGGGAATCGCGCTGCGCGCGCTCGTGGACCTGTACCTGTCGGCCGGCTGGCGGCTGTGGCGCGACGTGCCCGAGGTGGCCGCCGGCGCCGCGACCGAGGTCCGCGCCGCGGCGCTGAGCGTCCTGCGCGCCACCGACGACGGCGTCGCTGCGCTCGTCGAGGGCTACCAGTTGGCGCGCGCCGACCTGGGCCGGCTGCACGAGTCCACCAAGCGCGAGGTGCTGGACCGCCTTCTCGCGGGCGGCCAGCAGGCGATCGAGGCCGCCGGGCCGGCCGCGGACTTCGGGCTCGTGCTCTCCGGCCCGGTGTCTGTGCTCGTGGCGCGGGCGGCGGCCGGGTTCGCGCAACCGGCCGCCGCGGCGCTGCCGGGCCGCGTCGAGCGCGCGCTGCAAGGGCGCCACGGCGACGCGCATCCGCTCGTCCTCGTGCGACCCGACGAACTCGTGTGCGTGTTCGCGGCTCCCGACTCGGCGGCCGTCGACCTCGTCAGCGGGTTGGTTGCCGCCGAGATCGACGCGCATTTCGCATCGAATCCAACCGCCGCGGGTGGACGCGGCGACGCGGCCGGCGCGGCCTGGCGCGGCGCGGTCAGCAGCCGGCGGACCGGCGCCACGTCGGTGCGGGCCAGCCACGACGAGGCGCGCTACGCACTGGAGATCGCCGATCGGCTGGGCCTGCGGCGACCGGTGGTCGACGCCGCCGACCTCGCCGTGTACCGGGTGCTGCTGCGCGACCGGCCCGCGGTGCACGACCTGATCAGCGGCACCCTCGCACCCCTGACGCAGGCCCGCGGCGGCGCGGTTCCGCTGCTGGAGACGCTCGACGCGTACTACGCGACGGGGTGCGTGGCCACCGAGACGGCGGCGCGGTTGTACCTGTCGGTCCGCACGGTGACGTACCGGTTGGCGCGCGTCGCGGAGCTCATCGGCCGGGACCCAACCGAGCCGGCGCACCGGTTCACCGTGCAGGCGGCGGTGACCGCGGCGAAGCTGCTCGACTGGCCCGCGACGCCGCTCGACCCCTGATTTCCTTGCCGGCGACCGGCAAGATACCGGGCCTCGATTGTCCGGCCGGCGCGCGCCTACGGCCCTGACCTGCGGGAATGATTGATGACGTACCCATTCGACATTCCCCGGAGGTGCTAGTGCTCGACGTGCCGGTCTGGCTGTGGACTGTGTTCGCGGCCGGCGTCATCGCAATGCTCACCATCGACCTGCTGGCGCACCGGAAGGCACACGTCATCGGCTTCCGGGAAGCGGCCCGGTGGAGCGTGGTCTGGGTGGCGCTGTCGCTGGTCTTCGCCGGCGTGGTCTGGGCCAGCCTGGGCTCCACCGCGGCCGTCGAGTTCACCACGGCGTGGCTGCTCGAGAAGAGCCTGTCGGTCGACAACCTGTTCGTGTTCGCGCTGATCTTCGGCTACTTCGCCGTACCGAAGCAGTACCAGCACCGCGCGCTGTTCTACGGCGTGATCGGCGCGCTGGTGTTCCGGGCCATCTTCATCGGCGCGGGCGTCGCGATCGTCAGCAAGTTCACCGCCGTGCTGTTCGTGTTCGCCGCGATCCTGCTGTGGAGCGCGTACAAGCTCATGAAGGACGACGACAGCGAGTACGACCCGAGCACGAACATCGCCGTGCGCCTGGTCCGCAAGCTGATGCCGGTGCAGGACGAGTACGTCGGCGCGAAGTTCTTCGTCAAGCAGGCCGGCAAGTGGATCGCCACGCCGCTGTTCGTGGTCGTCGTCGCCATCGAGGCCGCCGACCTCGTGTTCGCCGTCGACAGCGTCCCGGCCGTGCTCGCGGTCAGCGACGACCCGTTCATCGTCTACTCGTCGAACGCGTTCGCGATCCTCGGCCTGCGGGCACTGTACTTCCTGCTCTCCGGCATGCTGGACCGCTTCCACTACCTGTCGAAGGCGCTGGCCGTCATCCTCGGCTTCATCGGCGTGAAGCTGATCCTGCAGGCCGCCCACCACACGATCAGCACGGCGGTGCCGGAGATCCCGTCCCTGGTCAGCCTCGTGGTCATCGTCACCCTGCTGACCGGTGCGGTGGTGCTGAGCCTGCTCCGCAAGCCCACCGGCGAGCCAGCCGACCCCGCCGAAGACCGGGTGCCTGACCGCCACCCAACCGCGTAGTGCTGCGATCTTGGAGGCTCGTGGCCCCCATAGGGGCAACGAGCCTCCAAGATCTGCCCGTTATCGGCGCCTGGTTCGCTTGCGGGGCGGCCCCTTGCGGGCCACCTGGCCCGCCGGCTTCGCCGCACGCGCCGAGGCGGCCGACGCCGTCAACTGGGCCGGCTTTTCCGGATCGGCCTGCTCCTCCTCCGTCGGCTCCGCTTCCACCGCCGCGGGCTTGCGGCGGCGCGGCGCCGGGCGCGGACCGGGACCGAGCGTGGTGACCAGCCCGCCCGGTCGCGACTCGAACCCGATCGCCAGCGGCGTGGCCAGGAACACCGACGAGTAGGTGCCCACGCCGATGCCGATGAGCAGCGCGATCGCGAAGTCGACGAGCGAGTCGCCGCCGAGGACGACGAGCGCGGCGAGCACGAACACCGCGCCGAGACCGGTGTTGACCGTGCGCGGGACGGTCTGCAGGCAGGCGGTATTGGCCACCGTGGCGAACGCTGGCCGCTTCTCCCGCCGCAGCACCTTGGCGCCGCGCACGAGTTCGCGGATGCGGTCGAACACCACGACGGAGTCGTTGACCGAGTAGCCGATCACCGTGAGCAGCGCCGCGAGGAACACGCCGTCGACCGGCTTGCCGAACCACGCGAACACCCCGATGAGGATGATCACGTCGTGGGCCATGCCCAGCACGGCCGCCGAACTCCACTGCCAGCGGAACCGCACGGCCAGGTAGGTCAGCTGCGCCGCGAGCGCGACGGCGAGCGCGATGAGCGCCTTGCGCCGCAGTTCGTCGCCGAGGCTCGGGCCGATCGTCTCGTCCCGCAGCAGGTCCACCGAACCGGCGCCGGCGGTGACGAGCGCGTCGCGGACGCGTTGCTCAGCATCGTCGTCGAAGCCGCCGGACCGGACGGTGATGTCGCCGTCGCCGGACTCGTTGACAACCGCGCGGGGAAGCCCCGCGTTCGCGACGGCCTCGCGGGCGGCGTCGACCGGGACCGCCTGCGTGGTCGAGTACTCCACCAGCCGGCCGCCGGTGAACTCGACACCGAAGTTCAGCCCCCGTATCGCGATCCCCGCGATGGAGAGCGCGACGAGGCCGGCCGAGATGGCCAGCCACAGCCGCCGGCGACCCATCAGGTCGGGGTTGCGGCGGTCCAGCGCGCGCCGCACCCAGCCCGCGTGGCCGAGCCCGCTCCACCGCGGCCGCTTCGCCAGCCAGCGCCGCTTCAGTACCACGTCGGACAGGACCCGGGTGAGCACGAGCGCGGTGAACATCGAGGCGAGCACGCCGATCGTCAGCGTGATCCCGAAGCCGCGCACCGGCCCGGACGCGAGGAAGAACAGCAGGCCCGCGGCGAGGACCGTGGTGACGTTCGAGTCGACGATCGCGGACCAGGCGTTGGCGAACCCGACCCGCATCGACGTTCGCAGGCTGCGTTTACCCGTCGCATACTCCTCCCGCGCCCGTTCGAAGACGAGCACGTTCGCGTCGACGGCCATCCCGATCGCGAGGACGAAGCCGGCCAGGCCGGGCAGCGTCAACGTCGCCCCGATCGCGAGCAGCGCGGCGTAGGAGATCAGCCCGTACGCGATCAGCGCGATCGCGGCCAGCCCGCCGACGATGCGGTAGACGGCGACGATGAACAGCATCGTCGCGATCACGCCGATGAGCGCCGCCTGCGCCGACGCCTCGATGGCCGCCTTGCCCAGCGTCGGGCCGACGGTCCGCTGCTCGATGATCTCGACGGGCACCGGGAGGGCACCGGCACGGACCAGTAGCGCGAGGTCCTTCGCCTCGGTCTGGCTGAACGACCCGGTGATGACGGTGCTGCCACCGGCGATCCCGACCTCGCACGCGACGGTCGGCTCCACCTGCGGCGAAGAGATGACCTTGTCGTCGAGGACGATCGCGACGCGACGGGTCGGATCACCGGCCGGGGCGCAGGCCGCCGCGCCGGTCAGCTGCTGCCAGGCCCGCTCGCCGGTGCCGGCGAAGTCGATCGACACCTGCCACTCGCCGAGCTGGCCGAGCTGCGCGTCGGCGCCGCTGACCTGCTGCCCGGACAGGGCCGCCGGACCCAACCGGAGTCGCTGGCCACTCTCGTCGACGAGTTCGACCTCGGATCCCGCGCCCGCCGGCGGCGCGGAGGCCGCCGGCGAAGGCGCGGCGCTTCCGGCCGGTGCCGGCGCGGCGCTTCCGGCCGGTGCCGACGCGGCGCTTCCGGCCGGTGCCGGCGCGGCGCTTCCGGCCGGTGCCGGCGCGGCGCTTCCGGCCGCGGCCGACGGCGCAGCGCTGCCACTCGGCGCCGGCGACGCCGACGGATCGTCCGGTGCGATGCCCAGCACCGGCCGGAAGGTCAGCTGGGCGGTGCGGCCGATGACCTCGACCGCCTCATCGGGATCGGTGACGCCGGGCAGTTCGACGATGATTCTGCGCTCGCCGGAGCGAGCCAGCGTCGGCTCGGCCACGCCCAGCTCGTCGACGCGGCGGCGCAGCACCTCCAACGCCTGGTCGGTGGTCTGCGAGTTGGCCCTGGCCAGCTCGCCGTCACGGGTTTCCAACACGATCTGGGTGCCGCCGCGCAGGTCCAGCCCCAGCCGCGCCGGCCGGGTGGCTACGAGCCACCCGGACACGCCGAGCACGACGAGGGCGAGGACGGCGCGCACGGTCATGGCGCGCGACACGATATGAAACTCCTCGCGGGAAGGATCGGACGCCCGACCGGCAACATGCCGGCAGCGCCCGGGGATCAGGGCCCGGAGCCACGCCGCGGATGGCGGCGCCCGGACCCTGGCGACATCAGGGACGGGATGCGGAAATCACGCCGCGTGCGGCGGCGCCCGACCCTGGTAGACCTCCTCGCGATCCCCGTGACGGGCGGCGTTCGCCGAACGGCCGACCGTCGACCAGCCCGCCGGTGGGGCCACCCGCAGGACCGGAACGGCCCCGCTGGCGAACAGCGGGCCCGGCGTCCAGAGCCCGCCGCCCCGCTTGACCAGCAGCCGGAGATCGGCACGCGGGACGGCCGCCGGCTGCGTCGCCGCCGGAGCGGCACCGAGCGCGGCCTCGACGCTCGCGGCCGCCGGCACCTCCGCGAGCCGCCCGGCCCCACCGCCGGCGACAAGCACGAGCAGGAGCACGATCAGCGCCGGCAGGCCGTTGACCCGCCGCCGCGACCACGCCACCTGCGACGCCGTCACTCAGCTCCACCTCCACCGGGGACCCCAACCGTACCTGGGGCCGGGGTCATCCCAGGCCAGAGTTGATCTTGCAGTTGTGGTGCCAGAATTAGTCCTAGTTTATCCCGCTGTGTGGGGCACCATAACTGCAAGATCGTTGCGAGAGAGCGCCGGCACGGATGGACGCCGCCCGGATCAGCCGACAGGCTGGAAACGTCCCGAGGCACGCGATGAGGAGGCCATGCGCGGTTCCCTGTTCTGGCGGATCTTCCTGCTCAACGCGGCCGTGCTCGTCGTCGCGACTGTCGTGCTGCTGCTCGGGCCCGCCACCGTCTCCGCGCCGGCCGTGATCCGCGAGGCGGTCGTGCTCGCCGCCGGCCTGGCCGCCATGCTCGCGGCCAACGCCGCCCGCCTCCTGCCCGACCTGCGCATCCTGATCCTGACCATGCACGACAACGAGCAGTTGACCGCGCTGATCCGCAACTACCTGGACCGGGCGGCGGCCGGCGACCTCATCCCCGCCCGGGCGATCACCGACCGCGAGGAGAAGATCCTCAAGCTCGTCGCGGAGGGTCACTCCTCCAAGGAGATCGCCGACATGCTGTTCATCAGCGTCAAGACCGTCGAGCGGCACCGGGCGAACCTGCTGGCGAAGCTCGGCCTGCGCGACCGGTTGGAGCTGACCCGTTACGCCATCCGCGCCGGTCTCATAGAGCCGTAGCCGGTCCCCGCCGCTGGACGAAATAACGGATCCAGACGTATGGCCAGGCGAGCACGGTGCTGAACAGCGTGACGACGATGCCGTACTTGGTGAACTGCCAGAAGGTGATGCGGTGGCCGGTGCGGGCGGCGATGCCGAGCGCGACGACGTTGGCCCTGGCCGCCACGGCGGTGCCGTTGCCGCCGAAGTCGGCACCGAGCGCGAACGCCCACCACAGCGCCCGTCCGGTCGCCGCGTCCGGTGCCTCGACGGCGACGTCCTCGACGATCGGCGCCATCGTCGCCACGTACGGGATTTTGTCGAAGAACGCGGCAGCGACACCCATCCGGGGCCGGGCGAACCATGCATCCGCAGGCGGGCGGGACGGATCTAGAATGGCCGGGATCCGCGCGATGCTCGCTGCGGCTAAGGAGATCGAGAAGGTTGACGCCGACGCAGTTGCGCGCCTTCGCCGCGGTGGTACGTCTCGGTTCGGTGAAACAGGCGGCCGCCGACCTCGAGGTGTCCGAGGCCGCCGTCTCGTTGCACGTCGGCCAGTTGCGCAAGGAACTCGGCGACAAGCTGTTCCTGCGCACGTCGTCGGGGCTGGCGTTCACGCCGGGCGGGCTGCGGCTCGCGAGCCGGGCCGCCGAGATGCTCAGCCTGCAGGACCGCACGATCCTCGAGGTGCGGCAGGCCGGCGGCGGCCGGCGGCTGCTGCGGATGGCCACGTCGGCGCTGTTCGCCGAGCACGCCGCCCCGGGGCTGATCGAGCTGTTCGCCGACCGGGCGAACGACCTCGACGTCGAGCTCAGCAGCCACGACGCGGGCCGGTTCGAGTCGCTGCTGCTCACCCGCTCGGTCGACGCGGCGATCGGCCCGCTCCCGGCCGGCCTGGGCGCCTCGGTCGCGACCACCCACTTCCTCAACTACCCGGTGGTCGCGGTGGCCGCCCCGGACCATCCGCTGGCCGGCCGCCAGCCCGGGATCACCACGCTTCGCGACCAGACCTGGCTGCTCGGCCCGTCGGCGGCATTCACCAACGGCGTGATCCCGCAGATCCTGCGCCAGGTCGGGGTGCCGGAGAACCGGCAGCGCATCTTCCAGAGCCACGCGGCCGCCGTCGAGGAGGCCAAGCGGGGCAAGGGGCTGGCGCTCGCCGTGTCGTTCGCCGTCTCGCAGGACCTCGTGGGCGGCGACCTGATCCGCATCCAGTCACCGGCGCTGCAGGTGAACGGGGCGTGGAGCATCATCACGCTGACCGGGCAGCACGCGTCCCCGGAGGCGGCCGAGTTGACCCGGTTCATCACGACACCGCGCGCCACCCAGGCGATGCTGCGCGGCTCGGGCGTGACGGTGGGCCGGTTCAAGCCGTCGATCCACGTGACCCTCTGGAGCTAGGCCCGCACAGTCAGGACTCTGGCTCGCGGGTCATCGCGTGCCACAACCTCGACGGGGTCAGCGGCATGTCGACGTGGCGCAGGCCGTACGGGCGCAGCGCGTCGAGCACGGCGTTGACAACAGCCGGCGGCGAGCCGACGGTCGCGGACTCCCCCACGCCCTTCGCGCCGATCGGGTGGTGCGGCGACGGCGTCACGGTGAACCCCGTCTCCCACGAGGGCACCTCGAGCGAACTGGGCAGCAGGTAGTCCATCAGTGACGCACCGAGGCAGTTGCCCAGGTCGTCGAAGGCGATCATCTCCATCAGGGCCATCCCGACGCCGTCGGTGAGCCCGCGGTGCACCTGGCCCTCGATGATCATCGGGTTGATCCGGGTGCCGCAGTCGTCGACGGCCACGAACCGGCGCACGGTGACCACGGCCGTGCCCGGATCCACGTCGACGACGCACACGTACGCCCCGTTCGGATACGTAAGGCTCGCCGGGTCGTAGTGGACCTCCGCCGCCAGCCCCCCGTCGACCCCGTCGGGCAGGTCGCCGGTGCCGTAGGCCCAGCGCGCGACGTCGCGGATGGTGACGAACGAGTTCGGGTCGCCCACCACCTGGATGCGGCCCTTCTCCCACACCAGGTCGGTGACCGCGATCTCCAGCATCGCCGACGCGAGAAGCATCGCCTTGTCGCGCACCTTCCGGGCGACCACCACGGCCGCCGCCCCGGAGACCGACGTCGAGCGGCTCCCATAGGTGCCGAGGCCGAACGGGGTCTGGTCGGTGTCGCCGTGCACCACCTTGATGTCCGCCGGTGGGATCCCGATCTGCTCGGCGACGATCTGCGCGAACGTCGTCTCGTGGCCCTGGCCCTGGGTCTGGCACGACACCCGGAGCACGGCCGTGCCCGTCGGGTGGACGCGCAGTTCCGCGCCGTCGGACATGCCCAGGCCCATGATGTCCATGTCCCGGCGCGGCCCGGCGCCGACGGCCTCGGTGAAGACCGAGACGCCGATGCCCATCAGTTCGCCCCGGGTCCGCCGCTCCGCCTGTTCCCGGCGCAGGTCGTCGTAACCGGCGATGCGCAGCGCCTCGTGCAGCGTCGCCTCGTAGTTGCCCGAGTCGTAGGTCCAGCCGGTCGAGGTCGTGTACGGGAACTGCTCGGCGCGCAGGAGGTTGCGAAGCCGTAAGGCGACCGGGTCCAGGTCCAGTTCGTCGGCGAGGCAGTCCACGAGCCGTTCGATCAGGTACACCGCCTCGGTGATCCGGAACGAGCACGAGTACGCGATGCCGCCCGGCGCCTTGTTGGTGTAGACGGCGGTCATCGTGCAGTGCGCGGCCTCGATGTCGTAGCTGCCGGTGAACACGCCGAAGAAGCCGGCCGGATACTTCGACGGCGCCGCGACCCCGTTGAACGCGCCGTGGTCGGCGAGCACATCGGTGCGGATGGCGCGGATCCGGCCGTCGCGGGTCGCCGCGATCTCGCCGCGCATGACGTAGTCGCGGGCGAACGCGGTGCTGGTGAGGTTCTCCGAGCGGTCCTCGGCCCACTTGGCG
>Ga0207708_10003075_pt1 | contig 12284 bp, 18 predicted proteins | sample KBSK5101metaG_FD_184340 | JGI IMG/M metagenome (GOLD analysis project Ga0207708, IMG submission 184340) | Corn, switchgrass and miscanthus rhizosphere microbial communities from Kellogg Biological Station, Michigan, USA - KBS K5-10-1 metaG... | ecosystem: Host-associated > Plants > Roots >...
TGCAATTACTGACGCGCGTCTCGCGGATCTCCACGCCGGCGCTCACCGCGCCTTCACCTCACGCCACATGCCCCAAAGTGGCGGCGAGTCGGGCAGGGGACGGAATTCGCTCGTCACCACGTAGCCGTGGCGTTTGTATAGCGGCACATTCTTCGCGTTCGACGACTCCAGGTCGTAGCCGAGCTTCACGCGGGCATCGTCGACCGTACCCGCATATATCTGATTGACCTGTGCCCAGCCGGTGATTCCCGGTCGTACGACCAGTCGCCGATCATAGCCGACGATCTCTTCACGCAGCACGTCGACGAACTCGGGCCGCTCGGGCCGCGGACCCACGAGTGACATCTGTCCGCGCAGGACGTTCCACGCCTGCGGGATCTCGTCGATTCGCAGCGCCCTGATCCACCAACCGATGCCCGTGACGCGCTCGTCGTCAAGCGCTGCCCATTGCGGGCCCCCGGTTTCGGCGTCGGTGCGCATCGAGCGCAACTTGTAGAGCGTGAACAGCGAACCGCGCCGGCCGACACGCACCTGGCGAAACATGATCGGGCCGCCGTCTTCCAGCTTGATGGCGAGGGCGGCCAGCCCCCAAAGGGGGGCAGAACCCACGAGCCCGAGCGTGGCGAGCGACACGTCGAGGACACGCTTCAGGACCAGGTCCCGGGTTCGCGCCTTCCGCGCTGCGCAGGTTGCTGGTAGAAGCGGGCCTGCACGTGAGCGCGTGTGAGGTGAGCACACGCGAGCGCAGGAGCCCGCGTTTTTCGGTAATTACTGCATTCGCCGAGAAGCCTGCTGCACGCGCAACCGGGGAGGAAGCAGGAGATGTCGGGATAACCCTGTCGTCAGATTCGCCAGGCGCTGACACGATGACGAGATGAGGACCCTCCTGATCGTCGATGACAGCGCCGCCTTCCGCCGGCAGATCCGCACGTTGTTGACCGGAGAGGGTTTTGACGTCGTCGGAGAAGCCGCGACCGGCGCGACTGCCCTCGTAGCGTGTCGGGAACTTCGGCCGCATGTCATCCTGCTCGATATCGGTCTTCCCGACGTCGACGGCTTCGATCTCGCAGACCAGCTGATGCACGAGACGACGGGCGATCCCGAGGAGCGCGTGGTGGTGCTCACATCATCTCGCGAAGCCACGACGTATCGTGCTCGACTCCAGAGGACTGCGGCGACGGGCTTCATCCCGAAGGATGAGTTGTCCGGACAGGCCATCGACGCACTGCTAGCGGCCAGGTCGGCGTGACCGAGTCCAAATCCATCAGCGTCGTTCTTGCAGATGATTCGGTCCTCCTGCGCGAAGGCATGGCACGGCTCCTGGTCGAGTCGGGCTTCGACGTGGTCGGTCAAGCGGGAGACGCACCAACCCTCGTCCGACTCGTTAGGGAGACGCGACCATCGGTCGCCATCGTCGACATCCGCATGCCCCCCGGGCACACGGATGAGGGACTGAGGGCGGCCAAGGCGATCCGCCAAGAGCACCGTGATCGAGTAGCCGTCCTTGTCTTGTCGCAATACCTGGAGACCGCGTTCGCACTCGGCCTTGTCACGGAGGGAGAGGGGGGCCTCGGGTACCTGCTGAAAGACCGGGTCGCAGACGTCGACGATTTCGCGGAAGCGGTCCGCCGGGTGGCGCGCGGTGGTCTCGTGATTGACCCGGATGTCGTTGCGCGCCTCGTCGGTCGTCGGCGCGAACCGGGTCCCGTGGACGAGCTGTCGGATCGCGAACTCGAGGTCCTGTCGTTGATGGCTGAGGGTCGCTCGAACCAAGCGATCGGCGATCACCTCTACGTGACGCAGAAGACCGTCGAAGCACATATCGCTCACATCTTCGCCAAGCTCGGTCTTCTCCCCGCGACGGACGATCATCGGCGGGTCTTGGCCGTACTCGCGTATCTCCGCGCCGGGACGATTCCAGTCCACGAGCGGCACATGGGGTCGTTAGAGAAGACGTTCGGTGACTTGTAGCTGGCGCTTCATCACTTCGAGCACCTCCCGCTCAGCGATAATCGGCGAGCGGCTCGGGGTGCCGAGCAACACCGTGAAGTCCCGTCTCTTCAGGAGCGTCCGATCGGCCAGCGACAGGCGGTCGAGCGCCCGCTCCATCAGGTCGAGGTCGGCGGTCCGGTCGTCGTGTGGGCTCGCCGGGGATGGCATCTGCTCCCCGTCGTCGGGCAGCGCCCCGACCGAGATCTCGCGGACGATCCGACGCCGGCGTCCGCGAATCGCGGTGCGGCACGTATTGACGACGATCCGGCCGAACCAGGCCGCGAAGTGGTCGGCATCACGAAGCTCCGGCAGGTTGCGCCAGACTCGAAGGAAGATCTCCTGCGTCGCATCGCGTGCATCGGCCTCGTTGCCGAGGATTGCCAGCGCGGTTCGGAACGTCGGGACTAGCCGCCCGTCGATGAGTGCGGCGAACGCCTCGTGATCACCTCTGCAGGCGCGCTCCACGAGCGGTGCTTCGCCCGCTCGGATCGCCGGTGCCACCAATACCCTCTCCACGATCGTGTGAGTCCCTCGCTCTGCCGTGTACAGAGGATGACTCCGACCCCATAGCGGTGGTTGGTGCAAGTCAGTTCGGCGGCCCGAGTTTCTCTTCAGACACAACCCCGTTGGTCGATTGTCGCCACGGTCGGCTACACGAAGGCGCCGGCTCCGCGATCCATGCGTCCGCGGTCTCGGGTGTCACGCCCTCGCCGATGAGGCCGGCGCGGGTGGCGGCTCGACGCGCCTGGTCGATGCGATCTGACGTCGATCGTCGGGGCACACGATGAGTCCGCGGTAACGGCCGCCAGCTAGGCTGTCACCGCCCCGGCTCCGGTCCCGGACCCGCATCCACCTGCAAGCGGGCCAGCCGGTCCGGGCCAACCAGGGAGGCTCGACCCGAGGCGTAGACCTCGTGATGTCGCCCCCGTCACGGCCCCTCCGTGTGCTTGGCGATACGGCTTTGCCGTCACGCTCTCGAGGACCCCCATGCCCGATCGTCCCCCCAGATCGGGCGGGTGTGACGGCCGAGCACCCGGCGCAGCGGAGCACCATCGCCGTAGCGATTACGCCGCGCGCTCGTTCGACTAAGCAGCGAAGGTTCGCCGAGCTGGTCTCCCCAGCGCAGATACGAACGGCGGGCCCTCGCTGCAGTCCCGATCCGAGGCCGTTTGAGGCGATGCCAGGGGACTAGTCGCGGCAGCCGTGCTCTTCCTTGCCGACGAATTGGCCTAGTCCCGAGGGAGCTGGCGGCCCGAAGTTGCTGACGTCGTAGCCTAGCGAGCCCTGGTTCACGAAATTCCCAAAGCAGTTCCCCGCGTCGGGAGTACTGCCGCTGTTGCTCCCGCTGCTGGCCGCCGACACGGTCGGAGTGATCAAACCGAGCGCGAGCACCGCGGCGACAGCCGCGATACCGAGTCTCTTCGTAAGCATCCCTCGTGCCCCTTTCTGGCGACCCCGACGGCCATCCGAGGCTACGTCGGCGTGCGCGAACGCGTCAACCGCGCGAAGAGTTGACGCGGCGACTCGACGCGAACGCGACGGTCGGCGCCTAGCCTGTCACCGCCCCGGCTCCGGTCCGCGACTCGCGATCCTCTATCCCCCCAGAGTCAGCTTGTCGCAGTGATCCACAGCGCTATCTGCATGCGTCGGTGGGGTCTGGCAATTTCAGTACGCTCTTGCCATGACTCGGCTCCCGTCGCTCGGTCCGCGGGGAGAGGGCTGGGTCCTGCTGCAGGTCGTGCTGATCGTGCTCGTCGCCGCCGCCGCGTGGTCGCTTGGGCCCGACTGGTCCGGCCCGCTGCGAGTCGCCGGCTTTGCGGCCGGGATCTTGTCGGTCGCCTCAGGTCTGTTCCTGATCTTCCGTGGAGCGACCGACCTTGGGACAGCGCTGACGCCTGTACCGCGTCCACGCGAAGGTGGTGAACTCGTGGAGACCGGCGTGTACGGCGTCGTCCGCCACCCGATCTACAGCGGCCTCATCCTTGCTGCCTTGGGCGGTGGCCTCATGCAGGCATCGCTGGCCGCTCTCGGGCTGACGCTGTGCCTCATGCTCGTCCTTTGGTTGAAGTCAACGGTCGAGGAGCGGTGGCTCGAGCTGCGTTATCCGGGCTATGACGCGTACCGCGCGCGCACGGGCCGGTTCATCCCGCGACTACGCAGGTCTCCCAGCTGAACGGCCCGGCAGGAGACTCCCGCCCACCGCGACGACGAAAGCTAATTCAGGACGAACCAGGCCACGGCGGTTCGAGATGTGACCGCGCCGTTCAGGTAGATGCGGAGCATGCCCCCCGACGGGATATCTGCCCTCACGCTCGTCACGAAAACCCCGGGTCGATACGAGTTCAGGATCGCGAAGCAGAGGGGAAGGCCGGGAAGACTGCCCTTAAAGCGAAGGTCGACATCCACATACGATCTGCCCGCAGCGACGTAGACGCGGCCGCTTCGGCTTTGCAGCCCGACCTTCCCGCGCACAGTGAGCCCGTATCCGGAGATGTCCCCGAAGGCGGCGATAGCAACGCCACGGGGATCGTCGGCGACGCCGCGAACGCCCGCGCTGGTCGCACCCCACTCCGCCGATGTGTGTCCCCAGCACACCGGTCCCGTAAAGGCTCGTCCCCTGGACTGCGACGTCGGATGGGTTTTCGCTGGACCCAGCGCTGCTGTGGACGACCAGTTGTCCGTCGAGGTCCGTCGCGTCGTTGGCGGTGTTCGCTTGACCGAGGATCAACGGGTCTCCGTTGGCTGCACTCGCATGTTCAGCAGGAAGCACAGCGGCCGCTGCTGTCGCCGCGGCCGCTCCCAGCACCGCAGCCAGGATCGCGCGTCGGCTGGTCAGTTCCTCAGCTGTTGTGTTGCGCGTTCGCTCCATCGTCGATGACCTCCCAAACCTCGGCACTCCCACGGCCGTTCGACAGACCGACGCCCGGCGGCGCTGAACATTGCGGGGATGGCAGCGATCGGTTCCGATGCTCGCCCGTGGCCGACGCCGCTGATAGAGCCGTTCTTCCCGAAGCGCGTTTGACGTGTCCGCTCGTCAATCCATCGATCAACCTCGTCGAGCAGATGACCGATTGTCGGCTCGAGGGGATCGTCCTCAAGGATCGGACGTCGACGTACCGTGACGGCACGCGCGCTGGGTGGTCGAAGGTCAAGGACCGAAGGTGGCACCAGCGCGAAGCGTGGCGCTTCGACCGACGATAGCAACGCTTCCTAGACAGTCGAGGCGTAATGTCCGACGGTATCGGATCGGGCCGCCCGGCCCAGTCACACGCGGGAGGTGTTGTGTGCGACGACTGTCCCTAGCCATGATCACGTCGATGGCGCTCCTGATCGTGGTCGCCGCGCCTGTCGCGGCTTCGGTCAAACAGCCGACCGGGCCCCGGGTGAACTTGTTCCTTGGCAACCAGTCCTTCCCGGCATCGACGGCATTCCACATCTACGATGGGTTCGCGTTGCTAGGTACAGAGCCGGCAATCGGCCGGTACTCGGTCACGCTGACCGTGGACGGCACGTCGCGACCGTTCGACTTTAAGACGACCCAGGAAAACCCTGATGGGTCACTGATCAAGACCTGGTACTTCAACTTTCCGGCCGGGATGACGGGCGCGCATACATTCACGAGTCATTTCCTCGTCCCATGCGGCTCGACGTTTACCCCGTGTAACGGACTGGCACCCAACACTGTCGTGGACGCATTCGACCTGACCGCGACAGTCACCTTCACCTGATCTGACCGTTCGCTGTCGGCCTACCCCGTCTCCACCTCGAACGCGTCAGGCTCGACGCCCAGCCATTCAGCGACCGCCGCCCTCGTGCCGTCCAGCGCGGGGCGGCGGTCCTTGGCGTCCTCGACGTGTCGTCGGAGGCGGGCTCTAGGTTCGACCAGAACGTCACGGCGTTCCGCGCGCATGAGTGATGACTGAGGCGTCGATAGCAACGGGATTCCGTACGGCATCCGAGGTCTTCGATCACTGTCGGATGCTGACCTCGAACAGGCGATCCTCAGATCGACGCACAGCCTTGGAGCGGGGGACATTCTCGAAGAGGCCGGGCGTCGCGAGCAGACCGACAGGCGACCCTGGTGACTCGCCTTACGTGGGCGATCATGTTCATGACGGCCACTGTGGTCGCGATGACCTTCGTTCTCATCGTTCGCGGGTCGTAGATCCGAACGAGCGACCATTCCCGGCCGACCGGGCCAAGGTCCTCGTACCCCGCCCGTACCCCCGACGGCGTGCTACAGAGGGGTAAGCCACGGACCGGAAACCACGCGCTGTACGTTCAGATTCGCTAGCCGTGTACTGCTGATACGAACTCTGGATCAGGAGACCGAAGGTTCGAATCCTTCCTCGCCAGCCAATTTCCTGAACACGAAACGGCCCCCGGAGGCGACTCCGAGGGCCGTTGTGAGGCGATCCTCGCCTACGGGCGACATCGCGGCCCACAAGTACACCCTGAGCTCGGAGAGTCGAGTCGCTGCGCTCGGCCAGGGTCTCGGCGAGCTCGAGGCCCGCGGCGAGCGGGTGACGGGCATCGTGATGCACCCAATGTCGCGACCGGCAAGTTCGTGAAGATCCTCGGTCTGTGGTCGTCCCAGTCCGAGGTCATGACGTAGGCCCCGGCCGGGTCGTCCGGCCGGGGCCTACGTCCAACTGGTCGCCAACGGTCGGTGGTCCTCGGGTGGTTTGTTGTGGCGTATCGTCTGCCAATGCTCCAGCCGATGTACGACAGCGGTTTCGATCTGCTCGGGGTGGGGATCATCGCGCTCGGATTAATCGGGCTTGTGCTCGGCTTCGCCATCATCCGCCGGATCACCCATGGCCCGGATGACAACTCGGATCATTGGCGCTACCGGCGGTAGACCTACCGCCCTAGCAGAGCTTGAAGGACCGAAACTCGACCTACCGTCACGGGACACGAGTAGGTGGTCGAAGGTCAAGGATCGGAGCTGGTACGAACGCGAGGCATGGCGGTTCGACCGGCGGTGATTAGGGGAAGTCCCGGATTTCCTATTGCTCGCCGGCCGTAGACGGTTGACCTTCACACCTGCCCTCGTCGGGCATGTTGAGGGGGATGTCGATGCGTCCGGCCCTAAACACGATCCTCGTTGGCGCAATCGTCCTTGTGTGGTTCGTCGGCGCACTGCTGTTTGTCACAGGGCCGAGTTACCCGTTGCATTCCGAAGGTGAAGGCATGTTCCTCCGCTGCCACCCACGCCACGGCTATACGCCACCGTCGGATTGCCCGCCTTGACTATCGAGACAGCGCGGCCCAGTCCGTACGGTTACGAGCAGCTGATATGCGGCACCTGTTTCTAGTCCTGGCCGCGATCGCGATCGTGTCGGTGGTCGGATTGTCGGTCGCGGACGTGGTCGCGCCGAAGCCCCGACACTGGACGCCGGGCCAAGCGATCACGCTGTGTGGCCCACAGGCGTCAAGGCCCATCCCGTCCGACTGCCCGACGGTCACAGTCGAGACGGTTCCCGAGGTTTCGCACCGTCCTTACGACCCCAGACCCTGAGCTAGCGGCCTCCACGTCGAAGGCGTCAGTCTCGACGTCCGGCCATTCCGCGACGGCCGCTCTCGTCGTGGCGACCGCGGAGCGGCGGTCTTTGGCTCCTATCGACAGCCACGGGTAGCCGAGGACATACCAGTGGCCGTCCACCGCCGGGAGGACCCGATACACGGGTCCATCGTCTCGCACGGCCCAATACATCACACGCCCCAGTAGGCAGGGTCAGCGTACGTGCGCAAGTACGTCTCTCTTGAGGGCCGTCCTGATTCGCGGCGTACCCCCCGTACGCGGTCTCGACCCCTCCTTGAGTCCGTGGCAACCACGACCCTTGCTCAGGTCGGCTGCGGTTCGCTCACGCGCCGAACGGCGTGGGCAGTCATCGCCGTGCTGAATCCTTTGAGCTCGAGCACGGCCTCCTGCTCGACCTCGACATGGTCTTCGACCGCCGCCATGACTCGCTGGCTGATGAGGATCTCGTCAGCTTTCGCGGCGGACGACAGCCGTGAGGCCAGGATGACCGACGTGCCAACGGCGCCGTAGTCGTAGCGGCCCTCGAACCCGATCCGCCCTATCGTCGCGTAGCCGGTCGCGATACCGATGCCGAGCCCGAGCTCGTAGCCGCGCTTGCGCCACGCCTGCGACAGGGCCGCGAATCGCTCGCGCATCTCACAAGCCGTGCGGACCGCCGCCAGCTGGTGGTCGGCGATCGGTTGCGGGTCGTTGAAGAACACCATCAGGCCATCGCCGGCGAAGTGTTCGACCGTGCCGCCGTGGATGACGGCAAGATCGCCGACCGTCGAGTGGTACTCGCGGAGGACCCCCAAGACCTCCTCGGGCTCGGCGCGTTCTGCAAACGCCGTGAACCCTCGGAGGTCGGCGAAGAGCGACGTGATCTCGCGTCGGTGGCCTGCGAGCAGCTGCTGGCCCTCGCCCGACGAGAGGAGCTCGGCTGCCTGGGGCGCATAGCGGGCGAGCTCGGCTCGCTGCTGCTCGACGGTCTCGAGCAGCCGGGCAAGCACGATGGCGATGGCGGCCTGGTCGGCGAAATGCTCGACGAGCGCGATCTCTCGATCGGAGAACGGCCGAACGTCGATCCGTGCCGCGCCGATGACACCGACCGTCTCATCGTCGTACCGGATCGGCACCCCGAGGTCCGTGCGAAAGCCACCCGCCCGCTGGACCTCCGAGTCGATGAAGTCGGGGTCGGCCAGGACGTCCACGATCTGGACGACCCTGGCGTCGCGGATGGCCCGCGCGATGACCGTCCCGTCGCCGGGCTCATAGACGGTCGACGACACCAGTGCCTGGAACTCCGGCGTGAAACCAGTGAAGGCCGACATCCGGTAGACGGATCCGTCGCGGACGGCGATGTCGGCCACGTCCGCCCGGCAGAGGCGGGCCGCCTCCTCGACGACTGACTGCAGGACATCCCGCAGCCGGAAGTCGGACCGGGCGATGGACGCGAGGGTCCGGCCGAGCGCCGCGATCGCGGGGTCGTCGGTGCCTTGACTGGGCATGACTCCGGGTTCGCTCCTAGACGGTGGTCAGGATCTCGGGACGATTCTCGGTCAGTGCGATCATGTGAAGGCGGAGGCTACCAAACAGGGGTTGCCCGAACTCTTGATCAGCGGGTCGAAGCTCCGAGTCCTTTCGGGCTCACCACCGACGGACTCAGGACAGCGGGCATATACCATCGCGGCGCGTGGCGGGCGAGGCCAGATCCCGCTTCGTTGCCCTCGCGATGGAACGACCCGGCCCAGCCCAGTGGGGACGTCCCGATGCGACTCACCAGACGACCTACGATCACGATCCTCATCGCCGCGTCGATGCTCGCCGCGTGCAACGCCGCCGCGCCACCGTCCGCCGGCAACTCGCAGTCCGCCGGCGACTCAACGTCCGCCGTCGGGTCGCCGTCCGCCGTCGGGTCACCGTCCGCCGCAGCGTCTCCCTCCGCCGAATCGTCGCTGACTGGGCAGCCCTGGGCTCTATCTGCCGTCACCGGGAAGACGCCCGCCTTCCAGGGCGACGTGCCTTCGTACCAGCAACACGACTACACGATCACGTTCAACACGGACGGCACGTACTCGGGCACGGCGGCCTGCAACCAGATCGCCGGTACGTACACGACGAGCGGTGACTCGCTGACGATCAGCGCCGGAGCGTCGTCGCTCGCGTTCTGCCCTCAAGTAGCCAGCGACACCGACTTCGGGACGATCTTCGCCCACTCGCTGACCAAGGCCGCGACGTACGCGGTCACGAACGACACACTGACGATCACGTTGACCGATGGCGGCACGATGACGTTCGGACCACTGCAGGCCCTTCCTTCGAGTCCCCACTTGAGCGGCGCGTCGTCGTTACCCCCGGGCCCGGGCACCCCCGCCGAGCTGCTTGGCAAGGTGTGGAAGCTGACCGCGATCACGGAGACGGCGCCGGCGTTCCAGGGCGTGGTCTCCGAGGCGGACCAGTCGAAATACACCGTCGAGTTCCGTCCGGACCGGACCTTCAACGCAACGGCGGATTGCAACCAGGTCAGCGGGACATACGAGATATGGCGTGGCGGTGATAACCCGGATAACCCGACCCTTGGTCTACCTGCTCCGGGAGGCGGGCATATGGCGATCCTGCCTGGACCGTCGACGCTGGCCGCCTGCCCGCCTGGCTCGCTGGCCGATCTGTTCGTGCTCGGGCTGGGCAACGCATCGGGCTACGGGACCACTGACGACCAGCTGACGCTCGAGATCGGAGGCGACGGCATCGGCAAGCTCGAGTTCACCGACTAGAAGGTGGGGGATCGATCTCCTCGGTCGCTGGGCGGTCGCCTTACGCCAGCCCAGCTCGCCTTTGAAGCGAGCGCATCTGTCGAGCTCATCGACGAGCTGGTCGATGCGGGACTGATCAAGCGCAACGAAGACGGGACGCATGCCCCCGATGACATCGCGAGGGTGCGACTCGCACACGCCCTCGCCTCGGGCGGGATCACGGTCGCGGACATCGCGCACGAGATCGATACCGGGAACATGCCCTTCAGCGAGATCCCGCGCATGGGCATCATCCCGCAGGCCACGGGCCGCACCTTCGCCGAGTTTGCCGCGACCTTCGGTTCGCAAGGGGCGCTGCTACCGGACCTGTATGTGGCGTTCGGGTTGGGCGAGCCGTCCCCGGAGACGGCGATGCGCGACCATGAAGAGGCGGCTTTGACGGCATTCCTCACGGTCTGGTCGATGGTCGACGAGCGACCGGAATTGCTCCTGCGTGCTGCCCGGATCGCCGGCGAGGGCATGCGGAACCTGACCGCCGGCACGACCGATCTCTTCGACGAGTTCGGCGGCTCACCACCGCAGCGGCTCCGAAAAGGGTTGTCGATCGAGGAAGCGATCGCGCCGTCGATCCTCCAGGCGGACATGATGAACAAGCTCCTTACCTGGCTCAGGGAGCGGCATCAGGAGCACGAGGTCTTCGAACGGATCGTCGACTTCACGCAGCACTCCCTGGAGCGAGCGGGACGGATGCCGCCGCGTCAGGTCGATCCGCCCGCGATCGCATTCGTGGACCTCAGCGGCTTCACGGAGCGCACGGCAAGAGCGGGTGACGAGCTCGCCGCGCAGGATGCGACGAGCCTGCAAGGTCTCGCGCAGACCGCGGCGGCGGCGCACGGTGGTCGTGTCGTGAAGTTGCTGGGCGATGGCGTGATGCTGCGCTTCAACAACGCTCGGGACGCGGCTGTCGCCGTCCGCGAGCTGATGGCGGCGATCAGCGCACATGGTTTGCCGCCCGCGCACTCCGGGATCGCGTCCGGGCGGTTCGTCGTCCGGGATGGCGACGTGTACGGGCACACGGTGAATCTCGCGGCGAGGATCGCGGCCCACAGCGGTGCCGGCGAGCTGCTCATGTCGGCTGCCGCCGCGGAGTCACTGGCCGGCACGGGCCTGATCTCGGAAGACGCGGGAAAGGTCCCTCTCAAGGGCATCCCCGAACCGGTCGGTCTCGTGCGGATCCGCGGCTAGGAGCGGCCGAGCGGAGCGACGATCAGGGCGGGAAGTCGTGAAGCGGTCCGCGGTCGACGACCGTCCAGCCGCCAAGCGCGACGACTTCCTGCTCCTCTTCGATGTGGGCGTAGCGAGTCTCTTCCGGACTGATCTCCTGGCCGCCCACGGTCTCGGTCGAGGTACGGGTCGCCCTGAGGACCTCATCGTCGGGGTCGAATCCCGACTGGCAGACAAGACAGATGTGCCCGACGCTGCTCATGGCCTGACGGTAGCACGAGCCTGTACGAGCAGAAGGTCGTGGTGACACACGTGTCAACCTCTGCACTCGCGGGTCCGGCCCTGGGCGCATGTCATCGCGCCGCACCGCCGTGCGCCCCGTGGACCAGGGCGCGGCCCTTGCCTCGGGAGATGAGCCAGCGATTCACCGGATAGGCAACAGCCCCGGCGATGACGAGTGCAACCGCCAAGCTGCCAGAACAGTGGATCGACGAGGCCCGCTGCCATCGCGCCAGGGATCGCGAGGACGATCAAGGTGTCGACGATCTCCATCGTCACGATCCGACCGTAGCGAATCCGTCAACCACGAACCACCCTCGCGCCAATGCGCCACGAAACGACCCCCGACGGGCTTGCCGTCGGGGGTCCATCCAAGGCACCCGGTCGTCGGGCGATTGCGTGACTCGGGATCAGAAGTTGTTCGGGCCTGCCGTGATGCGGACAATCGTCATCGGGCGAACGACACGCGAGTCGGACCACCACCTAAGGCCGGTAAGAGCAGCGTGGGACAT
>Ga0207708_10003077_pt1 | contig 12281 bp, 9 predicted proteins | sample KBSK5101metaG_FD_184340 | JGI IMG/M metagenome (GOLD analysis project Ga0207708, IMG submission 184340) | Corn, switchgrass and miscanthus rhizosphere microbial communities from Kellogg Biological Station, Michigan, USA - KBS K5-10-1 metaG... | ecosystem: Host-associated > Plants > Roots >...
GGACGTCGGTCGGCGCCAGCGCCCGCGCCTCCTGGCGGATGCCGTTGGCCGGGGCGATGGTCAGCGTCGACGCGGCGCCGAGCACGTCGGTGACGATGCTGCCGTCCATCTCGGTGCCCGACGCGACCAGCAGGCCGCCGCCGCCGCGCGCATACGACGCGAGCAGCTCGCGTCCCCGCCGCTCGAGGCCGCGCGTCGATACCAGGAAGATCGCCGCCTGACCCGCAAGTCGCTCGTCGCTCCACGTCGACAACTGCGCCCCGCCGACGCCCTGCACCTGGAAGGCGGGCGTCCCGGCCGCGGCGGCCGCGAGCGCATGCTGCACGTAAAAGGCATCGCGGTTCAGATCGCCGGAGGCGCTCACGACCAGCACCGACGGCCGGTTGGCGCCGCCAAGAATCGCGTAGCGCACGTTATCCGCCGCCAACCCCTCTCCATCGTCCACCGCGACGGTCGCCGAGGCGCCGCGAGGCGCGCCGGCAAATGTGGCATCGGCGGACTGATTCGGCCCGAGCGGGACGGTCACCGTCGTCGGCGGCCGATCGTCGATGGCGAGATGCACCCTGGCATCGCGGGCGCGTGCGCCGGAGTTGTGCACGGTGGCGACGACGCGATCGGAGAGCGCGCGAATGCCGGTGACGGCGAGATTCGGCGGCATCGCGCCAATGTCGGCGACCTCGATCGTCGTGCCCTCCGGCACCGATGCGCGATCGCCCGCGTCCCAGCCGTTCTCCTGCAGGTCGGTGACGACGACGATCGTCCCTTTGCGGCCGTTCAGCTGCTGCGCCGCCGCCGAGAGCGCCGCGCGGTACCGCGTCGCGCCGTAGCCGGCCTGCGCGTCGTCGACCGCGGACGACGCGAGCACCCGATCGGCCGACGGCCTGGCGACGATCTCGGCTTCGTCGTCGAAGGTGACGACGCCGACGAGGTCGCTCGCCGGCACGCGGCCGATCGCCGCCCTGGCGAGCTCCTTCGCCCGCTCGAAGCGGCCGGGCGCCGAGACGCTGATCGAGGTATCGAGCGCGACGATGGTGACGCCGGCCGTGCCGAGCGCCGCGCCGGTGGCGAAGAACGGGCGCGCAAAGGCGAGGGCGAGCAGGATCAGCGCGGTGACGCGCAGCGCGAGCAGGATCAGCTGGCGGAGGTGGCGCTTCTGCGTGTGTTCCACCGGCGCGCGCTTGAGCATCTTCACCGCCGCGAACTTCACCCGCGCTTCCGGCTGCCGCTTCAAGAGGTGCAGCACGATCGGCAGGGCCGCGGCCGCGGCGCCGGCGAGAAACAGCGGGGCCAGAAACGAGAGCATCAGAGCGCCCTCGATCGCGTCGAGAGATACGCCAGCAGCGCCAGCTCCAGCGGGCGGTTGGTGTCGAGCAGCTGGTAGTCGATGCCGGAGGCGCCGAGCTCGCGCCGGTAGCGCTCAATCAGGCCGCCCATCTGCGCCAGGTAGTGGTCGCGCACCGCGCCCGGCACCGCCATGACCTCCTCGTTCGTTTCCAGATCCTCGAAGCGCGTCGCGCGATCGAAAGGGAACTCGATCTCGTCGTGATCGAGAACATGGAAGACGATGACGTCCAGGCCGCGGAACTGGAAATGCCGCAGCCCGCGGATGATCTCGTCCGGATTGTCGAGCAGATCGGAAATCAGGACGACGATGCCGCGCTTGGTGATCGTGTCGGCGAGCATGTGCAGCGGCTTGGCGACGTCGGTCTTGTGCGCGGTCTGGAGCCGGTCGAGCGTCACCAGCAGCGCCAGCAGGTGGCCCGGCCGCGAACTCGCCGGCAGCATCGAGACGATGTTCTCGTCGAAGGCGGTCAGGCCGACGGCGTCGCGCTGGCGGTTCATCAGGTAGCCGAGCGACGCGGCGAGGCAGGCGCCGTACTGGAACTTCGACATCGCGTGGTGCGTGCCGTAGCCCATCGAGCCGCTGACGTCGAGCATCAGATGGCAGTCGAGGTTGGTCTCCTCCTCGAATTTCTTGATGTAGTAGCGGTCACTGCGGGCATAGACCTTCCAGTCGATGGTGTGGAGGTCGTCGCCGGGGATGTACTGCCGGTACTCGGCGAACTCGACGCTGAAGCCCTTGAACGGGCTGCGGTGGAGGCCCGACAGCAGCCCCTCGACGACGGTGCGCGCTTTCAGTTCGAGCGTGCCGAGGCGCGCGACTACCGCCGGGTCGAGGAACGGGCGGTCGTGCGCGGCCCACGGCATCGTTACATCCCGCTCCTGGGCACCGGCACCGTCTCGATCAGCCGCTCGATGATCGTGTCGGAGTTGATCCGCTCCGACTCGGCGTAGAAGTTGGTCATGATGCGGTGGCGCAGGATCGGCTTCGCCAGCGCCTGGATGTCCTTCACCGACACGTGGTAGCGCCCCTGCGTCAGCGCGCGCGCCTTGGCGCCGCGCACCAGGGCCTGGCTGCCGCGCAGCCCGGCGCCCCACTTGACGTACTTGTCGATGAAGTCGGGCACGCCGGCGCCGCCCGGGCGCGAGGAGCTCACCAGCCGCACGGTGTAGCGGGCGATCTCCTCGGCAATCACCACCTGCTTGGTCAGCTCCTGGAACTGGAGGATGTCGGCGCCGGTGAGGATGCGCGCCGGCATCGGCCGCTCCGCGCCGGTGGTCTGCGTCACCACCGTCACCTCGTCGTCCTGGCTCAGGTACTGGATGACGACGTTGAACATGAAGCGATCGAGCTGCGCCTCCGGCAGCGGATACGTGCCTTCGAGCTCGATCGGGTTCTGCGTCGCGAGGACGAAGAAGGGGCGCTCGAGGGGATAGGTGCGGCCGGCGGCGGTGACGTGGTACTCCTGCATCGCCTCGAGCAGCGCCGCCTGGGTCTTCGGCGGCGTGCGGTTGATCTCGTCGGCGAGGATGATCTGCGCGAACAGCGGGCCCTTGACGAAGCGCAGCCGGCGCACCCCCTGCTCCTCGTCGAGGATCTCGGTGCCGGTGATGTCCGACGGCATGATGTCGGGCGTGAACTGGATGCGCTTGAAGTCGAGGTCGAGGATGTCGGCGAGCGTCTTGATCAGCAGCGTCTTGGCCAGCCCCGGGACGCCGGTGATCAGGCAATGGCCACCGGTGAAGAGCGCGATCAGCACCTGATCGACCACCTCGTCCTGGCCGACGATCACCTTGCGCAGCTCGGTGAGAATACGCTCGCGGCCCGCCGCCATTCTCTCGGCGCTGACGGTGCCTACCGACAAGTCCATGTGTGACGTCCTTAATGCGTGAGGGCGTAGACGATTTCGTTGATCCCCATCCGATAGGCCATCGCGGTGTACTTGATGTAGCCGGGATATTCGAGCGCGTTCGACCACTCCCAGCCGTCGCCCATGTCGGTGTTCCAGTTGATGAACATCATCGGGCGGCCATGGTCGTCGAGGATCGTGCGCAGGTGCTGCATCACGCCGCCGCGCTCCCAGGTGCGGCCGGCGAGGAACGAGCCGAGGCCGGCCACCTGCGGATAGCCATCGAGCTTGTAGAAGCAGCTGAAGACGGGATGGTCCTTCGGAATCTCGACGATCGGCCGGTCGGGGAAGAGCTTCTTCATCTCCCGCTCGAACATCGCCCACTCGGCCGGGCCGTGGAAATCGTCCATGTAGGCGCTGCCGCCGCGCAGGAGGAACTCGCGCAGCAGCGCCGCCTCGTTGTCCTGCATGCGCATGCTGCTCGGCTCGACGAAATAGATCCACGGGTACTCGAACAGGCGCGGATCGTCGAGCGTCAGCAGGATCGGATCCTCGACCTGGATCGCCGTGGCGGTCTTGATGCGGCGCGACAGGTTCTGCTCCGCCGCCGGCGCGTCGATCCCCCACGGCTCGCCGTAGAAGTCCTGCGCGACGCGCGAGCCCTCGAACATGTGGTGGTACTTGATCCGCACGAAGCGCCACTGCAGGCCGGCGAAGCGATCATCCGGCGCCGCCGGTAATTGCGCATCCGCTCCTGGCTGGAGAACCGGAACGAGCGTGAAGAGCGCCAGGAGCGCGGCCGCGAGCCATTGCGGATTGCGGATTGCGGAATGCGGATTGATTGTGGATTTTCGATTGGCAATCGCCAATGAATCCGCAATCCGCAATCCGCAATCCGCAATGTCGCGTTTCACCGATCGCCTCCGCCGACGATCTTGAGCAGCAGATCCTGCGCCCGCTCGTAGCCGGGGGCGATCTCGAGCGCGTTGAGCGTCTGCTTCTTCGCCTCGGCCTTCTTGCCGGCCTGGAAGTAGCTCTCCGCGAGGTCGGTGTAGGCGGCAGCACGGTCGACCGGCCCGAGCGCAATCACCGCGCGGAATTCGCGGGCCGCGCCGTCGGCATCGCTTTTCTGCAGCGCGAAGCGGCCGAGCATGGTGTGCGCTTCGGCGTCGAACGGATCGATGGCGGCGATGCGCTGGTAGACCGGCTGCAGCTTCGCCGCCTCCTCCACCCCGCCCTGCCGCAGCAGGCCGGCGAGCTGGCGCGCCGCCTCGACGTTGTTGAAATCGACGGCAACCAGAGAGGTCAGCGCGGCAATCGCGCGCGGCTGATCTTTCTTTTCGATCGCGAGCTCCGCGATCTGCTCGTGCGGGCTGTCCTGGCCGCCGGCCTGCGGCACCAGCGCCGCGGCGCGCTCGAACGCCTTGATCGCCTCGTCCTTGTCGCCGTCCTTGCGCAGGGCGCGGCCCAGCGCCATCTGAAGCGGAAAGCTGCCGGGGTTGGCCTCGGCGAGCGTACGGATCGCCGCGGCCGGCATCCGCATCACTTCGTCGGCGCCTTCAGGCGTGTCGAGGGCGCGGCGGGTCGCGCCGAACCACTTCTCGACGCTCTTGTCGAAGCCGACCTGCAGCTCGTCGAAGTTGGTGTTGAGGACCGTCTTCAGCGCTTGATCGGTGTCGATGCCCTGCGCGTACGAGCGAATCAGCTTGCGCAGCCCGGCGTCGCCGTAGGTGTTGACGATGTGCTCGACGAGCAGCGAGGCCTGGAAGTAGGCGAGCGAGATGGTCTTGGGGCTCTGGAACGCGGAGTTCAGGTCGCTCAGCTTCAGTGTTTCGCCGCGGTTGAGCATGCCGGCGAAGGCGAGGTCCATCTCGCGCCCCCACTCGGCGCGCGCCTTCTTCTCTTCGTAGACCGAGATGCCTTCGGTCAGCCAGCGCGGCACGCGCTGGTTCGACATCTGCAGCGTGACGACGTGGGCCAGCTCGTGCCAGAGCGTCGCCTCCCACTGGAACTCGCCCGGCGGCCGCGCCCGCGGCGAATCCATGGTGACGACGCGGCCGAAGCAGACGCCGAGCGCGCCGATCATGCCGGGCAGGCCGACGGTGCGCACCGCGAAGTCGTCGTGCTTGGGGAAGATCTCGACCAGGATCGGTCCGCGCGGCGTGAACTCGTAGCGGGCGGCGAGCGTGCTCAACGCCTGCTTCGCCAGCGGCATCGCGTACTCCTGCAGCACCGCGGCCTCGTCCGCGTGCAGCCGCATCACGACGTCGCCGTCGCGCACGGTGACGAACTTCTCGAGCGTGTCCATCATCTGCAGCAGGTTGTAGGTGAGGGTGTTGTAGGGATCGGTCTTGAAGGACGCGTCGAGCGCCGAGCGCGCCGCCGGCTCGTCGCCGGTGCGCAGCAGCTGCACGCCGAGGTCGCCGAGCGTGCGCGGGTTCTGGCCGTCGAGCGTCAGCGCGCGGCGCGTCAGCTCCACCGCCTCGTCGAACCGGTAGTTGTGCGCGGCCAGCTCGCCGGCGATACGGTAGACGTCGCCGTAGGAGGGCGCGATCGCCAGCGTCTTCGCCGCCTCGGCCTCGAACTCCTGCGGCTTGTCCTTGATATAGGCAATCGCGCCGCGCAGCGCGCGCGCCTCGAGGCTCGACGGGTTGACGGCGAGCGCCTTGTCGATCGCCTCGACCGCTTCGTCGTGCTTGCCCGCGTCGGTCGCTTCGCCGGCGAGGAAGATATACGCGTCGACCGACGAGGGATTCAGCTCCAGCGCGCGCCTGGCCAGGGCGACCGCCTGCGGCGGGTTGTCGTCCGAGAGCGCACGCGCCGAGCCGACCAGCGCCGGCACCCACCGCGGATCGGCCTGCAGCGCCATCTGATAGGAGCGGAGCGCCTCGGGCCGGTTGTATTTCTCGAGGAAGAGATCGCCCCACGCGGCCTGGATCGCGGCATCGCCGGGCGCGTCGCCGGCGGCGTCGCGATAGGCGGCGTTGGCTTCCTTGAAGCGACCGAGCGCGCGCAGCGCGCGCCCGGCGCGGGCAATCTCCTGCGCGTCGCGGCTGGTGTCGGCCTGCGCGGCGACGCGCTCGAGGATCGCCGCAGCGTCGTTGCGGCCCAGCATCTGCTGCAGCAGCCCGAGTTCGAGCGCCGCCTCGCTCGCCGGCGCGCGCGAGACGATCGGGCGGAGCAGTGTTTCGGCGTCGGCGTAGCGGCCGCGCGCGATGAGCGATCGCGCCTTGATCGCGGCGACGGCCGGGTCGCGGACATCGAGTTTGTCCAGGGTCGCGTCGGCCTCGTCGAAGCGCCCTTCCACCACGGCGCGCGTGGCGGCCTGGAGCGGCGACGTCGGGCGGCGGGGAGCCTGCGCCGTGCCGGACGAAGTCAGCACGAGGCAGGCGAGCGCGGCGACCAGCAGGGAGAGAGAAACCCGAGAAGTCATCGCGATTCTCATTATATGGCTGCAAGACCAAGGCCGGGCCGGCTTTGCCGGCCCGGTAGGTCGCGTGGGTCGGGTGGAGACATCTACCCGACTTGGTTAGACGTCGACGGCGCAGATTGGGCCGACGGGCCGAGGGCGCGGAGCGCTTCGTTTTCTACGGCGATTCGCTTGCGCAGCAGCCGCGCAAACACGGCGAGGCTCAGTGCACCGGTCACCGGCGCCCCTGCCATGGCCGCGGCGCCGGCGAGTTCGGCGACCACCGCCACGTAGTTGGGATGGCGAAAGAAGCGGTAGGGACCGCTCGCGACGCGCGGTGCGCCGGCGACGACGATGACGCGGAAGGTCCAGGCGGCGCCGAGGGAGACGATCGCCCACCATTTCACAGCCTTTGCCGCTGCGAAGACGATCGCGCCGGCCGCGACGAGCGCCGGCGGCGGGCCGCCGCGGATGGCGCCCTCGACCAGCATCGCCGCGAACGCTCCCGGATACACGCCCTGCATCAATCGGTACACGTCGCCGGGCGGCTCGACGCCGCCCCGGCCGCGCTGCGCGCGCTCGTTGCGGGCCGCGCGCTGCGCTTCGATCGCCATCGGCACGTAAACGAGCGCGGCGACAATGAGAATCCACACGTCGTGTCCGCCTTCCGGCTCGGCGCGCAGCTACCGCGGACCCACCGCGCAGGCGGACCGGGCATGGCAATCCCCTGCCCGCGCAATCACCCGCGCGAGGACGCCGGGCGCGACGCGCGCCCCGGCCGCCGCCACGCCGATCGCGCGCGGCGAGGCGACCAGCGCGCGCAGCGCGCGGTTGAAGCGCCACTTGCCGCCGAACTCGGCGCGGCGCTCGGCGGAGAGCCGCGCGTGCACCCCGGGCCAGCCATGGGCCAGCGCACGAAGCGCCGCGGCCGCCGCGAGCTCGCCGCCGCGGACCGCGAAGCGCAGGCCGTCGCCGGTCATCGGATCGATGAAGCCGGCGGCATCGCCGGCAAGAAGCAACCCGTCGAACGCGACGCGCGCGTCGACGTCGACCGCGAGCGGGCCCAGCACAACGGGCGGCGCCGCCAGGCGGGCGGCAGCGGCGCGGTCGCGCAAGCTCGCGTCGCGCTGCAGCTCGCGCGCGAGGAGCGCAGACGGGTCGCGAAGCTCCGCGTCGCCGGGGCGCGACGGCCGCACGAGGCACACGTTGGTCAGGCCGCCCGGCACCGGCGCGATGCCAATGTAGCGCCCGCGGCGGATGTGCATTTCGCCGAGTCGCGGGGTCACACCGGCGTCCGGTCTGACGCCGACACCGACGCCGAAGTCCGCGTAGTACGCGCCGACCGCCCATCGCCTCGGACGCGCCGGGTGCCGTGCCAGGCCGAGGCCGAAGCCGATCGCCGAGCGCCGCCCGTCCGCGGCGATGGTGATCGGCGCCTCGATCCGCGTGTCGCCGCCGCGTGACGCGGCAATCACGCCCCGCACCTGGCGCCGCTTCCCGTCATCACACACGGCGCCGCGCACGTTGACGCCGGGCTCGAACTGGCAGCCGGCGTCCATCGCCGCGCGGAGCAGCAGCCAGTCGAGATCGCGCCGAACGATCGCACGGCCGTGCGCGCCGTCTGGATACCGTCCCTCGACCGAGACGCCGTTTTCCCCCGTCACCAGCATCCCGTCGACCCGCAACCCGCGCGCGGCGATCTCGTCGGCCACGCCAAGCGCCTGCAGCCGCGCCAGCGTCCCCGGGTTGACCGTGTCGCCGCACAGCTTGTCGCGCGGAAACGACGAGCGATCGACGATCCGGACCCGCACCCCCGCGCGCGCCAACACGATCCCCGCCACGGCGCCCGCGGGTCCAGCTCCAACGATCAGAACGTCGTGCATCTCAACGGCCGCGACTGAAGACCGAGACCGAAGACTGAAGACTTTCGACTCGAGACTTTCGACCTTCGACTTTCGACTTAAGACTTTCGACTTCCGACTTAAGCCCGGCCGATGACGAGCGCGCTGTTCTTCGATCCAAACCCAAGGCAATTACACAGCGCCGCCCCGACCTCCGCCCGCCGCCCCTTGTTCGGGATGACGTCGAGATCACACGCCGGATCGGGATCATGCTGGTTGATGGTCGGCGGCAGGAAGCCGCGCGACAGGGCGAGCGCCGAGGTGACGACGCCGGCGGCGCCGCTCGCGCCCTGCGGGTGGCCGATCATCGACTTGACCGACGATCCCGCCAGGCGCGCGGCGTGATCGCCGAACACCTGCCGCACGCACCGCGACTCCACCGCGTCGTTGAGCAGCGTCGAGGTGCCGTGGTAGCTGACGTAGCCGAGCTCGTCGCGGTGCCGGCCCGAGCGCGCGATCGCCAGCTCGATGGCGCGCACGATCTCGTCGCCGTCGGGCGCCATCTGCACGCGGTGGTAGGCGTCGCAGGTCGAGCCGTAGCCGTCGATCGAGGCGTAGATAGTCGCGCCGCGCGCGCGGGCGCGATCCTCGCGCTCCAGCACGATCATCCACGCCCCTTCGCCGAGCACGAAGCCGTCGCGTCCCTTGTCGAACGGCCGCGACGCTTCCGCCGGCCGGTCGTTGTAGGCGGTCGACACCGCGCGCATCCGCGAGAACCCGAACATCATCCCGGGCGTGACGCACGCGTCGGTGCCGCCGGAGACGATCGTCTCCGCCTCGCCGGCGCGCAGCAGCGCCGCGGCGTAGCCGATCGCGTCGGTCGAACTGGTGCAGCCGCAGGAAAGCACGTGGCTGACGCCGCGCAGCCGCAGCGAGATCGAGATCTCGCTGGAGACCATGCCGACAATCGACACCGGAATCGCGTACGGCGTCACCCGGCGGCCGCGGTCGACGAAGAAATCGTAGTACTGGCGCTCGCCGACGTCGATGCCGCCGCCGCCGCTGCCGATCACCACGCCGGCGCCGGGCTCGGCGATCCGCAGGCCGGCGTCCTTCCACGCCTCGCGCGCGGCAATCACGCCAATCAACGCCGCCCGCGAATACCGCTTCGGATCGGCGCGGTACGCCGGATCCCAGACATCGTCGCCCTCGAGCGGCGGCACATCGTCGATCGAGACGTCGGGCACCGCCGCGGCGACGCGGCTCGCCATGTCGCTGGTGTCGAACTCGGTGATCGCACGCGTCGCGCTGCAGCCGCGGCTGACGTGCTCCCAGAAACGCTCGCGGCCGATGCCGAACGGGGAGACGACGCCGATGCCGGTGATGACGACGCGGGGGGCGGCGCCGTGGACCATGCCGTTATAGTAGTCCGGTCATGGCGCAGCGTGCCTTCGTCTGGCTCGGCGGCGCGCTGTTCGTCGGATCGCTGGCCTACTGCGCGTGGTGGTTCCTGGTCGCGCTGGCGCGGCCCCCGTTCGACGTTGCTCAGGGCAGGCCCGTCGACCTTGCTCAGGGCGCGCGCGGCGCGATCGACTGGACCGCGCTCGCGGTCGACGCCGGGTTGATCACGATCTTCGCGCTGCATCACAGCGTCTTCGCCCGCGAGCGGATCAAGGCGCGCGTGGCCCGCGCCATCCCGCCGGCGCTGGTGCGCTCGTTCTACGTCTGGGTGGCAAGCGCGCTCTTGATCCTGGTGTGTCTGCTCTGGCTGCCGATTGGCGGCGAGCTGTATCGCGCCGCCGGCTGGCGCGCGATCGCGCACGCCGCGGTGCAGCTCGCCGGCGTCGCGCTGATCGCGCAGTCGGTGCGCGGCATCGACCCGCTCGAGCTGGCCGGCATCCGCGCCGCGTCGGCGCGCGGCCCGCTGCAGGTGCGCGGTCCCTACGCGCTGGTGCGCCATCCGCTCTATCTCGGCTGGGTGCTGGCGCTGTTCGCGGCGGCGCACATGACCGGCGATCGCCTGGCGTTCGCGGCGATCACCACCATCTATCTGCTGCTGGCGATCCCGTGGGAGGAGCGATCGCTCACCGACAGCTTCGGCGACGACTACCGGCGCTATTGCCGCGCGGTGCGCTGGCGGATCTTCCCCTTCATCTATTGAAGCGCGAGTCCTCGTCGTCGCCGCCGGCGTAGGTGCGGGCCGGCGCGCCGCCATCGATGAACACCATCGAGTGCTGCGACGGGATATCGAACTTCTTGCCGCAGGTCTTGCAGGTGACCGAGTCGTCGACCCGGATCATGTAGTCGCGCAGCTTGGCATAGAGCGCGCGATCGCGCTCGTCGGCGCCGGGCGGCAGCCGATCCTTCTTCGTGCGGACCACCCAGCGCATCGGATACTCGTTGGAGCGGCGGCAGCGCGGGCAGCTGAGCGTGTCCTGCCGCGTTTCGTTGCGGTTGTTGAAGAAGTCGCGTTCGTCGAGCGCCATTCGAAAATGATAGCGCGGTTTGACGCGGCTCACGCCGGGAAGGACACTACACGGATGGCGACCGAACCGGCACGCACCTACCCCAGCGAGCTTCCGGTCCTGGCGCTGCGGCAGAGCGTCGTCTTCCCGCTCACGCTGCAGCCGCTCGCGGTCAACCGGCCGATGTCGATCGAGGCGGTCAACCGCGCGCTTGCCGCCGACCGGCAGATCTTCCTGACGCTGCAGACCACCGACAAGGATGAGCCGGAGCCCGGCGACCTGCGGGCGATCGGCACCGTCGCCGCGATCCGGCAGATGGCCAAGGTGCAGAACGGCGGCATGCACATCATCGTCGAGGGCCTGGCGCGCGCGAAAAGCGAGGTGGTGTCGAAGGCGAACCTGTCGCTGCGCGCGACGGTGTCGCCGCTGCCCGAGGTGGTCGAGCGGTCGCTCGAAATCGACGCCTACGTGCGGCGGCTGCACGAGCTGATCGAGCGGACGCTGACGCTGGCCGCCGGCCTGTCGCAGGAGCTGCGCGGCATGGTGGCCGGCATCGACGATCCGCTGCGGCTCGCGTATCTCCTGTCGAGCCTGCTCGACATCAAGCCCGAGGACAAGCAGCAGATCCTCGAGGACAACACCGTCATCGGCAAGCTGCAGGCGGTGTCCAACGCGCTCGGCCGCGAGATCGCGCTGCTCGAGATGAAGAGCAAGATCGAGTCGGCGGCGCAGCAGGAGATGACCGACGCGCAGCGTCAGTACTACCTGCGGCAGCAGCTGAAGGCGATCCAGGACGAGCTCGGCGAAGGCGAGAAGACCGAGATCGCCGACCTGCGCAAGCGGCTCACCGACGCGAAGCTGCCCGAAGCGGTGGGCAGCGTCGCCGAGCGCGAGCTTGAACGGCTGGCGCGGATGACGCCGGCCTCGCCCGAGTACCAGATGATCCGCACCTATTTCGACTGGGTGCTCGACATCCCGTGGTCAACCCTCACCGAGGATCGCCTCGACCCGGTCGCCGCGCGCACGGTCCTCGACGAGGATCACTACGACCTCGACAAGGTGAAGGAGCGCATCGTCGAGTACCTGGCGGTGCAGAAGCTGAAGATGCGGCAGAGCGCGTCGGCGCAGATCAAGGGGCCGATTCTCTGTTTTGTCGGCCCGCCGGGCGTCGGCAAGACCTCGCTCGGCCAGTCGATCGCGCGGGCGATGAACCGCAAGTTCGTCCGCATCTCGCTCGGCGGCGTCCGCGACGAAGCGGAAATCCGCGGGCACCGGCGGACCTACATCGGCTCCATTCCCGGCCGGATCGTCCAGGCCCTGAAACAGGCGGGGTCGATGAACCCGGTGTTCATGCTGGACGAGATCGACAAGATCG
>Ga0207708_10003079_pt1 | contig 12276 bp, 7 predicted proteins | sample KBSK5101metaG_FD_184340 | JGI IMG/M metagenome (GOLD analysis project Ga0207708, IMG submission 184340) | Corn, switchgrass and miscanthus rhizosphere microbial communities from Kellogg Biological Station, Michigan, USA - KBS K5-10-1 metaG... | ecosystem: Host-associated > Plants > Roots >...
GCCGTCAGCCGCACGCTGTCCGCGTCGCTGTCGTTGCGCAGCAACCCCGGAGCGGCGATGACCAGCGGCGTGTCCTGATCGGTCGTGTAACGGCCGCCAGACGCATCCGGATCGCTGGCCGCGACGGGCGCATCGTTGACCGCGAGAATCGTCACGGTATTCGACGGACCGCTGATGGTCGCGGGCGGCCCGTCAGTGAACTCAGCGACGATGAAATAGATGAAGCGCGCGTTCGGCAGTTCCTCGAGATCGACGAGCGTGGCCTCCGTCGTCCCCGGCGACACCGGGACTGCGCCCACGGCCGTCCGAACTGCATTGGGATCGTCTGCGCTGATCCGGTAGGCGACGTATCGCGCAACCGTGCCGACGTTGGGTGCGCGCCAGGTGAGACGGATGCGATGGTTCTGCGCCGGATCGGTGGTATTGCCGGCGCAGCCGCCGATGCCGATCACGCAGGCGCTCAGCTGATTGGGCGGCGTATTTCCTGCGGCCGCCGCGATGTCCGCGTCGATTTCGTCCGCGGCCTGGCCGATGTCGCCGCGCCCGATGTCTCCCCGGCCGATGTCACCGCGACCAATATCTCCGCGGCCGATGTCGCCGCGCCCGATGTCGCCACGCCCGATGTCACCCCGGCCGATGTCGCCACGGCCGATATCCCCGCGTCCAATGTCCCCGCGGCCGACGTCCAGCGACAACGGGCCGAGGATCAGATTCCCGGCGGCATCGAGAAACAACCCGCCCACGTTCCGGCGCGACCCGACCTGGTTCAAACGCAGGCTGGCCCAGTCGTTCGAACCCGCGTTGAGCGGACTCGCGAGCGCGCCGTCGAAGTTCAGATCCTGCGCAAACGCCGCCGACGCCTGCAGATTCCAGTCGATGGGGCCGGCCACGCTGCTCGCGTCTACGCGAACCATCGGCGCAGGCGGCGGGTTGGGAAACGCGCCGCCGGTGCAGTATCCCCGTGCAGCTGTCCCGATCGTGCCGGGTCCCTGCGGCGCGTACCACCCGCTGCGATAGCGCGCGGCGGCGAAGGAGAAGCCCTCAGCCGGGAAGTTCTCGTCGATCGCGCTGAGCGCTTCGCCGGAGAAGTCCATGTGCGGCACCCCCGGCTCGGCGTCGTTGAACAGCCCGCGAAGCTGGAACAGGTAGTTCATGACGCTCATGTAGTTCGGCTTGCAGTTCGGCTCGGCGGGCGTCTGCGGTGCGCCGGCGTGCGTCAGCTCGAAGTTGTGCCCGAGCTCGTGCATCAGCGTGGCGCCCTGCATGTAAGCCGACCCGACCGGCCGTCCGGCCGCATCCGGGAACGCGCCGAGCGCGACCATCAGATCGCCGCCCGGAAAATCGGCGACGCCGGAGTTGGTCCTCGGCACGTGGAAGTCGGGATTGACGATCTGGCACTGCTCGTCCACCATCCCGTCGGCCGACAGGCAGGCGGCCTTCGGCAGCCCGATGGCGTGCGCGAACAGGACGTAATGGAAGATGTCGCGCCGGTTGCGGTCGAAACGGCGCTCGCACGCGCCGCCCGGTCCGTCATCGGCGGTCGGCGCCTCGCACGGATCGGTGCCGTCGGCATTCACCGGCGGCGGGGTGTTGACCAGCTGGTCGCGCAGGAACTTGAATCCGGTCTTCCACCCCACCGTCCCCGGATACGCCGAGAACTGGCAGACATAGGGCGGATCGGCGGCGCCGCGCGCGCACACCGTCGACATCTCGTCGATTCCCTCGCCGCCGCGCGCGCGATCGGCACGAATCACGTAGGGCGAATCCTGGAACCGATCGCCGACGTCGAAGTGGACGTCGATCGCGCGCTGCTTGAAGGCCTCGCCGACGGCATTCAGCGCGCTCTCGTCGGGCAGGTGCGCGTGCTCCGGCCTCGCCACGCCGCCGTAGGTCGTGCCGTCGGCCGCCTGCATGTAGCCCAGTTCGACGAACAGGTCCTTGCGATCCTTGCTCGCGCCCATCGCGGCCAGATCGGGCAGCGGACGCCCGTTCGGATCCGTCAGCGGCGGCGTCGCCGTCTCCCACGCGTCCAGCAATCCGTCGCCGTCGGAATCGAGCGCCGAGGTCCTGAGGACGATGGCCGTCCATGTCAGGCAATCGAAACTCGACGTCCCGGCGTGATCGACCGAGGTGATGGCGGGCTCGGTCAAGCTCGCGAGGCTGACGTCGTAGGTGACGTTGTCCCAGGCGCTGCCCGCCGACCCGGCAAAGGGGTTCGCGATCGGCGCGAGTCCCGGCAGCAGCAGGCGCTCGGTCTTGTTCGCCTGTCCGCTGCCGACGATGTGCGTCATCTTCGCGGCGGGTCCGGCGGCCTGGTAGAAACCGCGGAGGCGCTGCGTCATCGACTCGTGGCTCTGATCCATCGTGTAGCCGCCGTCGTAGATGACGATCGCGTTCAGCGGCAGCGTCGCATCGCGGTAGACGACCACCAGGCTCGCGCCGAGCGCGATCGGAACGCTGTTGCCCGACGGGCCCGAATCAGGAATCTCGACGGTGTGCGGCCCATTGACGACGAAGCGGCCATGCGCGTCGACCGGCAGGAAGCGGAGCACGTCGGCGCGATAGGAGTAGGTGCGGTGCTGCCCGTCGGCGGCTCCTGTGGCGCCGCCGCCGCTCCAGCAGGGGGCGATCCCGTCCGAGACGAGGTTCCTGGCCAGCGGTCCGTTGGCGGTGGCGAGGGGATAGCCGTTGAATTTCGCGCCGGCGGTCCCTGACTGCGGTCCCAGCGTGTCCTTCGAGACCACCTGCCAGTAGAGGAAGGCCGCGACGACTTCCCCTCCAGCCGGGACGCCGGCGATCTGGATGACTCCCCTGGCGATGCCGGGGGTGCCGCTCAGGCCGCCGAGACCGCGCAGGCCCACGCCGCCAACGACGTAGTCGCCTGTCAGGAAGTAGTTCTTGAAGAACGAGAGGGCGTCAGGCTGCGATTGCGCGGCCGGGCGGCCCACCGCCATGGCGATGGTCAAACCGCTGAAAATGAGCCACTTACGCCACTGCCTGAGGGACCCGGTGCTGTTACCGATTGCCGCCATCACTAACCACATCCTCGTCCGCTCTATGAGGTCACGGGAACTAGATTCCCGGATCAGCGAACAGATGAGAGTAGCGAGGCTAATGCAGAGCTACAAGCAAATTATGGCTGAGTTTGATTCAAATCAAACATCCAGCGCCTGGTCCAGGTCGTCGATCAGGTCTTGCGGATCCTCGAGGCCGACCGACAGCCGCGCCATGCTCCGCGTGACCCCGGCTTCCGCCAGTTGCGCGTCGGTGTGCCCCCACTGCGAGGTCAGCAACGGCAGGCTGCACAGGCTCTCGACGCCGCCGAGGCTCGCGGCGCGGCGGAACACCTTGAGGCGATCGAAGAACCGTTCCGCCTGCGCCTGGCCGCCGCCGACGTCCACGCACACCATGCCGCCGAAGCCGGTCATCTGCTTCTTCGCCAGCGCATGGTCGGGATGCGATTCGAGGCCCGGGTAGTAGACCGTCTTGACCCGCTTGTCCTTCTCGAGCCAGCGCGCGACGGCGAGGCCGCTCGCGTTGTGGCGCTCCATGCGTACCGACAGTGTCTTCAGGCCGCGGCCGATCGCGTAGGCGGCCTGCGGATCCAGGATCGTGCCCAGCATCTTGCGCGCCTTCTCGATCGGCGCCATCAGCGTGCCGGGGCCGGCGAGCGCGCCGGCGGTGACGTCGCTGTGCCCGTTCAAGTATTTCGTGACGCTGTGCATCACGAGGTCGACGCCGAGGTCGATCGGGCGCTGGTTGATCGGGCTGGCGAAGGTGTTGTCGATGATCGAGATGACGTTGCGGCGGCGGCAGGCCGCGGCAATCGCCGCCACGTCCACGCAGCGCAGCGTCGGGTTGATCGGCGATTCGAACCACAACACCTTCGTGCGGTCGCCCAGCAGCGTCTCCGGCTGCTTCATCTCGTCGATGGTCGCGAAGCGCGCCGTGATGCCGTAGTGGGGAAAGAAATCGGCGAGCAGGTGCAGCGTGCCGCCGTAGATCGCGGCGCTGCAGACGATCTCGTCGCCCGACGTCAGCAACCCGAGCAGGGCCGTGGACGTCGCCGCCATCCCGCTCGACAGCAGCATCGCGGTCTCAGCCCCTTCGAGCGTGGCGATGGTCTTCTCGACCGCGACGACGGTGGGGTTGCTGTAGCGTGAGTAGAGGAACCGCGCCGACCGCCCCTCGTTGTAGGCGCGCACGTCCTCGGCGCTGTCGAAGAGGAACGTCGTCGTCTCGTAGATCGGCGTGGTGAGGGGATCGGCGTCAGGACTGGCGCCGCTGCTGCCTTGAACAATCTCAGTCGCTGCTCGCATGTCGCGCTCCCGGCCGGGGGGGTTCTAAGGTTCTAGGGTTCTGGGTTCTAAGGTTCGAGGGTTCTTGGGTTCTTGGTTCTTGGTTCCCGAGAACCCAAAGGAACCTTAGAACCTAGAACCCCAGAACCTAGAACCCTTTTCACGAATGGACTGTTTCGATGCGCTCGCCGCTGGCGGCGACGACTGGATCGATGAACTGGTGGTAGGCGTCCTCGTAGCCGCGATCGACCAGCTCGGCGACGCTGTACTGGCGATCCGACCGCTCGTCGTAGATCCCGCCGAAATCGAGCGGACCGAGCGGGTTGTGCGCGGGACGGATGACGTAGACCGACACGACGCGTCCCTGGATGCGCATGACCGCGTCGCGCAGGTCGCCGGCCTCGAACGACGCGAGCTGTTCGGCGGCGCGCCCGCGCAGATCGCCGCGGCCGGCGCTGAGCTCGTGCGGGCGTGACGGCGGCGGCGCCGCCGACAGGACGATCACCTGCTCGGCGCCCGCGGCGGCGACCTCCTCGAGCACGCGCTCGAGCGAGGCCGGGCGATCGCAGAGGCGGTGCGTCTCTCCCCGCCAGGGGCCGTCCGCGGCGAAGCGCAGCAGGTGCGGATCGGTGGCGACGGGGATCGCGAGGCTGGCCGCCAGCGCGTCGATCGCCTGGTCGCGGGCGACGCCGGCGAGATCGAAGGCCTCGGCCGCGCGCGCGCCGTCACCGGTGCCGCGTGAGAAGAAGCGGTTGCACTGCGTCTCGCCGAGCAGCGCAAAGACGATGTCGCGGCGCGCGTCCATGTCGTGCGTCACGAGGAGCAGCTCGCGGAACCCGGGCTGCCCGAGATTCTCCGCCAGCAGTTCGACGTAGCGCTTGGCGAGATCCGCCCGCGGCGGCGGCGCGACCGCGGCGGCGCCGCGAATCAGGTTCCACAGCTCGACGGTGGCGCGCTCGAGCACCGACGCGCTCGAGAGCGGCGCGCCAACCAGCCGCCATACCGCCCCTTCGCGCAGGCGCCGGCGGATCGGCGCGCGCCACACCGACAGCGCCAGGCTGACGCCCAGCGCCGCGACCGCGACGATCAGGCTCGCGACGATCAGCCCCGGCACGATCGTCGGCAGCGCCGCCGGCGCGAACAGCACATCCAGCATCCGCGAGTAGCCGGAAGTGACCGCCACCGATGCGGCGTCAAAGGTGAGCAGCTTGAGCAGCAGCGCGAGCAGCGACGCGACGACGCCGAGGCCGAAGATGACCAGCGGAGTCGCCAGCAGCGCGGCGGCGACCGCCATTGCCCAGCCCGCGATGCGCAGCGGCAGGCGCCAGCGGTAGGCGTGCGCGAGGCTGCCGCCCTTCCAGAGGCCGGCGCGATCCCAGAGCCGCTGGCCGCCGTCCACCGCGGCGAACATCGCCCCGACGCTGCCGATGCCGCGCGCCGCGACGAGGTCCAGGCGCAGCCCCGCTTCGTGAAACGCGCGCAGCACGCCGGCGTGATACGCGCCGGCCGTGCCGGTGCCGGTCAGGACGATCGCCGTGCGCAGACGTGTGGAATAAGGGCGGACGCCGTCGGCAGGTGAATCGGAGGTGAGCACCCTACTCGTCGTGAATGGTCACGAGCCCGGTGATTTCGAAGTGGCGCTCGGCGCCGTTTGGCGTCTTGACGCTGACTTCGTCCCCTTCTTCCTTGTTCAGCAGCGCGCGGCCGATCGGCGACGCCGTCGAGATCAGCCCCTCGTCGACGTTGGCGTCCTCGGGCATGACCAGCTGATAGACGATGGTCTGCCCGGTTTCTTCCTTCAGCGTCACCGTGGAGCCGAAGCCCACCTTGTCCTTCGGGATCTTTTCCAGGTTCATCAGCTGGATCTCGCTGACGCGCTTCTGCAGCAGGCTGATGCGCGACTCGACGAGGCGCTGGCGCTCCTTGGCCGCCTGGTACTCGGCGTTCTCGCGCAGGTCCCCCAGCTCGCGCGCGCGCTTGATCTCCCTCGGCAGCTCGGTCTTCAGCTCCTTGTCGAGCTGCGCGATTTCCTCCTCGAACTTCTTGAGAATCCGCTCTTTCACGCCCGGAATGGTAGCAGATATCGCGGCCTCCGCCTTCGGGCGGAAGGCTCGCCACTGTAATAATAGGGGCGGCGATGGAGCGCATCAGCAGCCGGCAGAACGCGATCGTGAAGCGGTTCCGCGATCTCGCGCGAATGGCGCGCCCGCATCCGGTCGCGGGGCATCCCGAGCACGCGGCGCGCGCCGGCCATTCGGCCGAGGTGCTGCTCGACGGCGAGCACCTGCTGCAGGAAGCGCTGCTCTGCGACATTCCGATCGAGATCGCCGCCTTCTCCGACAAGCAGCTGGCGGGAACGGCCTCGCCCGGGGCGCGCATCGCGAAGGAGATCAAGAAGCGCGGCGGCCGCATCGTCACGGTGACCGACACCGTCCTCGCGGCGATCAGTCCCGTGCAGCATCCCACCGGCGTGGTCGCGATCGGCCGCGCGCGTCCGGCGGACGTGCGCGTGGTGATGTCAGCGGTCACCGAACATCCGCTCGTGCTGATCCTCGCCGGCATCCAGGACCCCGGCAACGTCGGCGCCATCGTCCGCGCCGCGGCCGCGTTCGGCGCCTCGGGCATGATCGCCATCGAAGGGTCGGCGAATCCGTTCAGCTGGAAGGCGCTGCGCGGCGGCATGGGCAGCACGTTCCGGCTGCCGATCGCCTCGCGCGCGGTCCTGTCGGACGTCATCGCCGCCGCCGGCGACGAAAACATCCGCCTCGTCGCCGCCGTGCCGCGCGGCGGGACGCCGCTGCCGATGCTCGATCTCCGCCGCCCCACCGCCGTCGTCCTCGGCAGCGAAGGGATGGGGCTGTCGGGCGCGACGATGGCGGCGGTGCAGGAGTTCGTCACCATTCCGATGCACGCGCCCGTGGAATCGCTGAACGTCGCCGTCGCCGCCGCGCTCATCCTCTACGAAGCGTCGCGCCAGCGGCAGAACCTGCGGGCCACGGGCCTGCCCTTCTGATGGACCTCTTCGCCGACGATCCGCCTGTCCCGCCGAAGCCGCAGCGCGGCGAAGGCGGACCTGTCCCGCCGAAGCCGCGAGGCGACAGCGACCTTGTCGATCCGTCGGCGCCGCTGGCCGAGCGCATGCGCCCGCGCACGCTCGACGACATCGTCGGGCAGGAGAAGCTGCTCGCACCCGGACGGCCGCTGCGCGAGGCGATCGAGCACGACCGCCTGCGCTCGATCATTCTCTGGGGGCCGCCGGGGACCGGCAAGACGACGCTCGCCCGCGTGATCGCCAGCGCGACGCAAGCGCACTTCATCGCCTTCAGCGCCGTGCTGTCGGGCATCAAGGAGATCCGCGAGGTGATGGCCGACGCGGAACAGGCCCGCCGCCGCTCGGGCAGCCGGACGATCCTCTTCATCGACGAGATCCATCGCTTCAACAAGGCGCAGCAGGACGCGTTCCTGCCGCGCGTCGAGTCGGGCGACATCGTGCTGATCGGCGCGACGACCGAGAACCCCTCGTTCGAGGTGAACTCGGCGCTGCTCTCGCGCTCGAAGGTGCACGTCCTGAAGCCGTTGACGGTCGAGGCGATGGTCACGATCCTGCGGCGCGCGCTCACCGACAGCGAGCGCGGCCTGGGCAGCCAGAACCTCACTGCCGCCGACGACGCGCTGGCGGGGATTGCGCGGTACGCCAACGGCGACGCGCGCATCGCGCTCAACATGCTCGAGATGGCGGCGGCCACGGCGCAGGGCAGGCCCATCGACGCCGCGCTCGTGGCGGATCTCGCGCAGAACCGCGCGCTGCTCTACGACAAGACCGGGGAAGAGCACTACAACCTGATCTCCGCGCTGCACAAGTCGATGCGCAACAGCGATCCGGATGCGTCGGTCTACTGGCTGGCGCGGATGGTGGAGTCGGGCGAGGATCCGCTCTACATCGCGCGGCGCCTGGTGCGCTTCGCGTCTGAGGACATCGGCAACGCCGATCCGCAGGCGCTGACGGTGGCGATCGCGGCGAAGGACGCCGTCCACTTCATGGGCATGCCCGAGGGGAACACCGCGCTGGCGCAGTGCGCGATCTACATGGCCGCCGCGCCGAAGAGCAACGCCGTCTACGTGGCCTACAACGAAGCGGCCGAAGCGGCGGCCAGCGAGATCGCCGAGCCGGTGCCGCTGCACCTGCGCAACGCGCCGACCGGCCTGATGAAGTCGCTGGACTACGGGAAGGGCTACCGCTACGCACACAATGAAGCGGAGGGAGTCGCCGCCGACATGGCATGCCTGCCCCCAGCGCACCACGGCCGGACGTTCTATCGGCCGACCGATCGCGGAGAGGAACGGGAGATCAAGGCACGCCTCGCGACGTTGCGGTCGGCAAAAACAAAAGCCCCGGAAGCGGAAAGCTCCCGGGGCTCGAAATCAAAAGCCTGACGCAGCTAGTTCAGGAACGAGACCTTGCGGAACATCTCCGAGCGCAGCGGCAGGATGAACGAGAAGCGGTAGTCCCCCTGCATCCGGCCGATCGGAATCCCGACCAGCTGCCCGTCGCCGTTCAGCACGCCGCCGCCCGACACGCCCGGGTGGCCGTCGGTGAGGCAGGTCACCAGGTTGTTCGACGTGCGCTGGCCGACGTAGCCGCTCGAGACGATGATGCCCTTCGAGTAGTCGTTGCCGAGGCGGAAGATCGGATCGGCGAAATCGAAGCCGTACTGCAGGTTGACGTCGAGCGGCGGCAGGTCCACGTGCTCCTTGACCTTCAGGATCGCCCAGTCGCCCGGATCCACTTCGACCTGCGCGTCTCCCGCGTCGACGATCTTGGCCGCCACGGCGCGGCCGTCGACCATGATCTTCACCGAGGTGATGCGGCGCGACTCCGGCTGATCGCCGAGCGCGATGACCCCGTGCTTGACGGTGACGAAGTAGCCCTGCCCGAGATAGCCGGCCGTGCCGTAGTTGCTCGCGCCGGTCGTGTCGTAGGAATACATCTCGACGAAGCTCTGCCGCCGTTCGCGGAGCAGGCTCACCGGCATCAGGCCCATTTCGCTTTTCAGCTGTTGCTTGATGTCGGCGACCAGCGCGGCGCGGCTGTGCTCGTCGATCGCCCCGGCGCGGCCGTCGATGGAGCGGCCGGATGTGCCGGCGGCCTCCGATCGCTGGCGCTTGAGCGCTCCGACCTCGGCCCGCAGGGCGGCGATCTGGTCGTTCTCGCTCGTGGTCGCGGCACGGGCCGCGAGCAAATTGCCGAGGCCAAAGAAAATGATGCCTGAGAAGGCAAAAATTAAGGCCGGGATCAGTCCTCGAGACATAAAGCGACTCCAGCGAACACTACCGGATACAGCCCGGCCGCGTTCGAACCAAACCTTCTTGCTGGGATTGCTTGAAGGGTAAACGGGACCGCTCTTGACGTCAAGAGGGTTTGTTGATACAGCCGAGCTCGGCCGTTACGAAATCGTGATCTCATGGGTCGCTGAGTAGTGACGCGAGGCCACGTCAGCGAATCAGGCCCTTAAATGCGCTGGAAATTCTTCTCGATCTCGCGGCGGGTCAGGCGAAGCACCACCGGCCGGCCGTGGGGGCAGACGCTGGAATAGGCCGTCCGGCGCAGCTCCTCGAGGATGTAGCGCATCTTGTCGAGGGTGAGCGGGTAGTTCGCCTTCACCGCGGCGTGGCAGGCCATCGTCGCCGCGATCCGCCGGAGCGCCTCGTCCGCGCGGGTGCCGCCGTCCAGCCCCTCCAGGTTCTCGGTCAGCTCGCGGATGGTCGCCTCGCACTCCGCCGGGTCGAGCACCGCCGGCACGGCGGACAGCCGCACGCTGTCGCCGCCGAACTCCTCCACTTCCATCCCGAAGCGCTCGAGCGTGGCCGCGTGCTGCCTGAGCGCCTCGCGCTGCGACGGCGACAGATCGAGCAGGATCGGCGTCAGCAGCCGCTGGCTCTCGAGCCGGCCGCTGGTCAGCCGCTCGGTGATCAGCTCGAACAGCACCCGCTCGTGCGCGACGTGCTGATCGATGATCGCGACGCCTTCGTCGTCCACCGCGATGATGAACGTGTCGCGGAATTGGCCTAATGGGATCATCGGACGGATGATCGGATCCTTCAATCCCGGATCCCCAATCCCCGATCCCTGATCCCCGATCCGGGATCCTTGATCCCCGATCCGGGATCCTTGATCCCCGATCCGGGATCCTTGATCCCCGATCGGGGATCCCTGATCCGGGATCGACGATTCGCGATTGGGGATTGGGGATCCGCGATTGAAGGATTCGCGATTGGAGGATCCGGGATTGAAGGATTCCGGGCTCCATCGATTGCCGACGACGGCGCCCGCCCAGACGCCGGGGATGTTCATGGGGAGTGGATCGGCGGCCGCAGCAAGTGGTTGCTCGAGACGGAACTGCACCTCCGTCGCGCGTCCCCGCCCGAGCGCCTCGCCCAGCGCGCGGCGCAGGACTTCGTGGACGAGCGACTGCTCGAGGAACCGCACCTCGGCTTTCGTCGGGTGCACGTTCACGTCGACGCGGTCCGGCGCGATGCGGATGAACAGGTGGACCTCGGGGCTGCGCTCCTTGATCGTGGCCACGCTGTAGGACTCGATGATCGCGTGCGCGATGGTCTTGTCCTTGACGATGCGGCGGTTGACGAAGACGTTCTGCGACCCGCGCACCGGCCCCTGGTCGCCGAGCGCGGCGATGAAGCCCTCGATGTGCAGGCCGGCGGCGTCCTTCTTCAGTTCGACCAGGTCGGGGCGTTCGCCATAGAGATGGAAGAAGCGATCGCGGAGGCTGCCGGCCGGCGGCGCCTGCAGCAGCTGCCGCCCTCCCGGCCCTGAGCCTGTCGAATGGGAGGTGGTCAGCGTGAAGCCGACCTCCGGGTAGCCGAGCGCGAGCTGCGTCACCAGGCGCGAGATCTGCGTCGTCTCGGCGACGTCCGACTTGAGGAACTTCCGCCGCGCCGGCAGGTTGTAGAAGAGATCCGCGACTTCGATGCAGGTGCCTTCGGGGGCGCCGATCTCGCGGACCGACTCGATCGCGCCCGCGTTCACCTTGATCTCGGTGCCGCTCTGGCTCCCTCTCGCTCGCGTGCGCAGCGTGAAGTGCGACACGGAGGCGATGCTGGGGAGCGCTTCCCCGCGGAACCCGAGCGTCCGGATCGCGCCGAGGTCGTCGGCGCGCGCGATCTTGCTCGTCGCGTGGCGCTCGATCGCCAGCCGCGCATCCTCCGGCTCCATCCCCTCGCCGTCGTCTTCGACGCGGATCAGCCGCTTCCCGCCGAGATCGATGGTGATGGCGACGCGCGTCGCGCCGGCGTCGATCGCGTTCTCAACCAGCTCCTTGACGACGGAGGCCGGCCGCTCGACGACCTCGCCGGCGGCGATCTGATTCGCCAGATCCGGCGCCAGCCGATGGATGCGGGGCATCGCCTATATCCACCTGCGCTTGCGAAAGTACACCAGCATGATCGCCACGACGGCGATCATCACGCCCATCAGCACCCAGAACATGGTGACGCCGCCGAAGCCGAAATGCGGCAGGTCCACGTTCATGCCGTAGAGGCCGGTGATGAAGGTCAGCGGCATGAAGACCGTGGCGATGATCGTCAGGATCTTCATGATGCTGTTCAACTGGTTCGAGACGATAGCCAGGTTCGCGTCGAGCAGGCTGGTGATACGGTCCTGAAAGAACATCGACTCGTCGGCGATGCGGACCAGGTGATCGTGCACGTCGCGGAAGCGGTAGGCCACCTGCTCGCCGATCACCTCGAACTCGCGCCGCGCCAGGCGCCCGACCACGTCGCGCTGCGGCTGGACGACGCGGCGCAGCGACGCGACGTCGCGCTTGAAGTCGAGGATGTCGCGGGCGAGGTTGGTGGCGTTGGCGTCGAACACCTGCTCCTCGAGCGCGTCGAGGCGCTCGCTCAGTTCCTCGATCTCGGGGCGGTAGTTGTCCACCATCGAGTCGATGATGCGGTGCATCAG
>Ga0207708_10003082_pt1 | contig 12270 bp, 9 predicted proteins | sample KBSK5101metaG_FD_184340 | JGI IMG/M metagenome (GOLD analysis project Ga0207708, IMG submission 184340) | Corn, switchgrass and miscanthus rhizosphere microbial communities from Kellogg Biological Station, Michigan, USA - KBS K5-10-1 metaG... | ecosystem: Host-associated > Plants > Roots >...
CCCTTTTCCTTCAGGTCGACCTCGACCAGCTTCTTGGCGTTGTCCCAGGCGCCGCCCGCGTTGGCCATGAAGATCGCCTGGAACAGGCCGAACAGCGCGATCGAGATCAGGTAGCCGATGAAGAAGAACGGCTCCAGGCAGGCGAACGCCAGCGTGCTGAAGAACACCGTCAGGAAGATGTTGAACATCCCCTTCTGGGCGTACTGGGTGCAGATCTCGACGACGCGTTTGCTGTCGGTGATGGATGCCTTGGTCGCCCCGCTGTCCAGCCTGATGTTCCGCTTGATGAACTCGACGGCGCGGTAGGCGCCGGTGGTCACGGCCTGCGTGGACGCGCCGGTGAACCAGAAGATCACGGCGCCGCCCAGGATCAAGCCCAGCAGGAAGGGCGGGTGCAGCAGCGACAGGTACTCCTTACCGGTCGTGAGGCCCTGGGTCAGGTTCATGATGATCGAGAAGATCATCGTCGTCGCGCCGACGACGGCGGTGCCGATCAGCACGGGCTTCGCCGTCGCCTTGAAGGTGTTTCCGGCGCCGTCGTTCTCCTCGAGCATGTGCTTGGCACGCTCGAAGTTGACGTCCCAGCCTTCCGACTTCTTGATCTCGTCCTTCACCCCGGGGATTGTCTCGATGACCGACAACTCGTAGACGGACTGCGCGTTGTCGGTGACGGGGCCGTAGGAATCGACCGCGATCGTCACCGGGCCCATGCCCAGGAAGCCGAACGCGACCAGGCCGAACGAGAACACCGCCGGCGCGTTCGGAATGATCTCCTCGAGGCCGGTCGTGCTGACGCCGTACGCGATGCCCATCAGGCCCGCGATGACGATTCCCATCCAGTAGGCGCTGAAATTGCCCGCGGTCAGCCCCGACAGGATGTTCAGCGACGGGCCGCCCTCGCGGGAGGCGGTGACGACCTCCTTGACGTGCTTGGACTGGGTCGACGTGAAGATCTTGACCACCTCGGGGATGATCGCGCCCGCCAGCGTGCCGCAGGTGATGATCAGCGACAGCTTCCACCACAGACTGTCGTTCTCGCCACCAGCGCCCAGCCGCGGGACCAGAAGGTAAGACACGAGGAAGGTCATCGCGACCGAGACGATCGACGTCACCCAGACCAGCTGGGTCAGCGGCGCCTCGAAGTGCATCTTGTCGGCGTTGCCGGAGCGCGCCTTCACGACCGCCTCGTTGACCAGATACGACAGGCCGCTGGCGACGATCATCATGATGCGCATCGCGAAGATCCAGACCAGCAGCTGGACCTGGACCTCCGCGTTGGGAACGCCCAGCAGGATGAAGGTGATGAGGGCGACGCCCGTGACGCCGTAGGTCTCGAAGCCGTCGGCGCTGGGGCCGACCGAGTCGCCCGCGTTGTCGCCCGTGCAGTCGGCGATGACGCCGGGGTTACGCGCGTCGTCCTCCTTGATGTTGAAGACGATCTTCATCAGGTCCGACCCGATGTCGGCGATCTTGGTGAAGATGCCGCCCGCGATGCGCAGCGCCGAGGCGCCCAGCGATTCGCCGATCGCGAACCCGATGAAGCACGCGCCGGCGTAGTCGTTGGGCAGGAACAGCAGGATGATCAGCATCATCACCAGCTCGACGCTGATCAGGAGCATGCCGATGCTCATGCCGGCCTTCAGCGGGATCGCGTAGATCGGGTAGGGCTTGCCCTTCAGGCTGGCGTAGGCCGTACGCGAGTTCGCGAAGGTGTTGATCCGGATGCCGAACCAGGCGACCCCGTAGCTGCCGCCGATGCCGATCAGCGAGAACAGCAAGATCACGGCGACCTTGAACGAGCTGAACTCGCGCAGGATCGCGAAGTAGAAGATCATGATGACGCCGATGAACAGCTCGAGGAGCAGGATGAACTTGCCCTGCGTGACGAGGTACGTCTTGCAGGTCTCGTAGATCAGCTCCGAGATCTCGCGCATCGACTTGTGCACGGGCAGGTTCTTGAGCTGAAAGTAGATCACCAGCCCGAACCCGACGCCGAGCAAGCAGACGGCGATACCGATCGACAGCAGCGTCCAGCCTGACGTCGTCCCCAGGAAGTTCACGCTCCTCAGATCGGGGAGCACCAGGGAAGCTTCGCCGCCGCCGTGCTCCTGCGCGAAGGCCGCGGGCGCCGCCAGGACGGCCACGGCCGCCGCCAAAAGACCCAGGACAGAGGACAGACGTGTTCTACGCATCGCGCGGGCTGTTTAAACCAAACGACCCCCGAAGTAAAGGGAGTGAGCCGCCTGGCGTGCCGCGCAGTATGATCACGACGGTGCGTGCGGGATTTCCTGATTCCGGTATGGCGGCGTGGCTGGTGGCGGCGGCGCTGTTTGTGGCGCCGGCGGTCGTCGGCTGCGGCAGCACCCTCGAGAGGCCGACGCTCGATGGCGGCGACGCGACGGGCGAGACCGATTCCGCCGGACCGGACCTGCCCCCCGGCTGCCCGGAAGGCGGCGTGCGCGCCGGAAATGCCTGCGCGACCGGCACCGGCTGCCTGCAGGATCCGCTCGACCCGGGATCGGGCATCTGCAGCTGCGCGTCGGGCAGCTGGCACTGCAGCTACTCAACGTGCCCGACGCAATTTTACTGGGGCATCATGAGCGACGGGCGGGAGTGCGCGTTCATCGACTATCCCGCCGACTGCGCCTGCACGTCGCAGTACAACCCGAACCAGGGCCACAGCTACTGCATCTGCATGCCGTCCAGCGGCAGCGACGCAGGATTCGACTGATGCGCCGGAAGGGCTAGTCGCTCCGCGCCAAAGGCGCTTCGCGCGGGGGCGGCTAGTCGCCCTTGGCTTTCAAGACCAGCAGGCGGTAGTTGGCGTAGCCGGCCTGACCGCACGAATAGATGACCTCGGTCAGCAGGCGGTAGGGCGTCGTCTGGTCCGCCACCAGCATCAGCTGCGCTTCGAACTTCTGGCCGGTCATCTCGGCGACGCGCTTCTCGCGGCGGGCGTGCTTCTCGAGGATCTCGACCATGGGCGTGATGTAGTAGCCGTTCTCGCCGTCGCGCTTGACGTTCGGGTCGACGCGGCCGGCGTTGATCGGCGCGATCGCGTCGCCCTCGACCAGGATGACCTTCTTGGTCACCGTGACCGTCACGGCCAGCTTCGGCTTCAGCTCGGTCAGCGACTTCGGCACCTGCAGGTTCGAGTCGAACGTGATGACCGACGTCGTCGACGTGAACGACTTCAGCAAGAACACTAGGATGATGGTCATCATGTCCATCATCGGGGTGATGTTCAGGTCCTTGATCACCTCGGGTTCGGCCAGCTTGCGCGCGAACGAACGGATCGCCTTCTTGCCGGCGAGGCGGGACATCTCGGGCGTCATCGCCATCTATTGGATCCCCGCAGCGAAGTTCACGTCGGGGAATAGCAGCTTCCCATCGTCGGCTTGCCTCATGGCATCTAGCGTCGCGATCACGATGTCGTACGGAATCATCGCGTCCGCGTTGAACGTCGCCTTGGTCTCGTCGGCGTTGTCCGGGTTCGACTTGATCTCCTTGAGCTTCGTCGTCAGCTGCTTGTAGTCGTACTGCCCGTTCGCCAGCTTCGGGATGGCGGGGAGCACGCCGCCCGACGCCGCGATGACGTAGCCCGTGTTGCCGACGGTGATCGTCAGGTTCAGCGGGGGCTTGTCCGGGGGCGTGTCGTTGTCGCCGGGCCCGCCGCCCTGGATGGTCGGCGACGAGACGTTGATGTTGCCCAGCGCGACCTGATTCACGACCGAGGCGAGGAGGAAGATGATGATGTTGGTGACGATATCCATGTAGGGGACGAGGTTGAGCTCGCCCGCCTCTTCCTCAATCTCCTCGACGTGGTCCCGCATGCGGCGCGTCGCCGCGCGGACCTGGCTTCTCGTCATGGCGTCCTCGTCTTCGACATGGACATGCGGGCGATCGGCCCTTTATCCCTTGCCCTTAGGCCTTCGCGCCCTGAGCCGACTCGGCCAGGAGGTTCTCCAGCTTCAGCGCGAACCCTTCGAGGTCACCGACCTGCTTTTTCGACGCCGACGACAGGAAGGCGTGCGCGATGATGCAGGTAACGGCGATACCGAGACCCATCGCCGTGTTGTTGAGCGCCTCGGAGATACCACGCGCGAGCAGCGCGGAGCGCTCTTCCGGCTTCGCGGCGGCGACGGCGCCGAACGCGCGGATAAGACCGATGACCGTACCGAGGAGGCCGACCAGGGTCGCGATGTTCGCGATCGACCACAGGATCTGGACGCGCTTCTTGAGGAGCGGCGTCACGTCAACCAGCGTCTCTTCGATCGACTGAGCAATCGCGATCTCGCCACGGTGAACGCGCTGCAGGCCGGCGCGCGCAACCTGGGCGACGGGCGCCTCGGTGGCGGAGCACAGCTTGACCGCGCGGTCGATGTTGTTCGCGAGAACAAGCTTGCGAATCTGCTCGAGAAACGCCTTCGCGTTCACCGACCCCTTGCCGAGGAAGAAGATGGCGCGGTCGATGATGATGGCCAAGGTGATCATCGAGACCACCAAGTTCACGTACATCAGGGTGCCACCATCGGCTAGGAACTGGGCAAGTCCTTGCATCTCGTATCTCCTCGCGCGCGGCTTGCGGCCGCTTTCGACTGTCTGGTTGGGGTAGGGGGGGCAGCTTTTGGATAGTGGGTGCTTGGACGACGGTTGGGCTCAGTTGGGTTCCTAGCCGTGGCCGATTACTTCAGTGCGGCCGGTATCTTATCGGTATGGCCGGGGGTGTCAAGCCGTCGGAGGCTTGCTTTTCCCACGATCTGAAGTCGTTTGCGCACCAGTGGTCGGCTCACGGCTCGATTTCGGTTCGATGTGGATGATTACGTCGGAAACCTCCGGGAACTTAACTTTCAGATCGGTTGCAATCTGCCGAGCCAGGCTGTGAGCGTCCGCCACGCTCATGTCCGGGGCCACTTCCAGGTGCAGATCCAGCTCCACGGCGCCGCGGACGCCGCGGGACCTTACCCGGTGGATCGACCCCTCGCGCGCGAGCGGCCGCGCGAAGGCCGTCACGCTGGCGGGATCCAGCATCGCGACGTCGATCAGGATCGGGATGTTCTCGCGGAACACGTCCCAGGCGGCGTGGCCGATGAGAATGATGAGCAGCAGCGTCGCGACGCCGTCCGCCCAGCCCACACCCGCCCGGGCCGCCACGAAAGACGCGACGACGGCCAGCGACGCGTACAGGTCTGATTGCGTGTGGCGCGCGTCGGCGCTCAGGAGCGCGCTGGAGAGCTCCGTCGCCTTCCGGCGCTCGTAACGCGCGACCCACAGGTTGACGGCCATCGTCGCCAGCACGACAGCGAAGCCCGCCACGCCGATGCGCGGCGGTGGGTGGCGATCGATCAGCGAATGGATGGCCGCGGCGCCGAACTCGAACAGGCCGCCGACGATCAGCACGCCGATCCCGAGGGCCGCCAGGATCTCGATCTTCTGGCGGCCATAAGGGTGGCGGGCGTCGGCGGGCACCGCCGCCCAGCGCAGGCCGAACAGCGCCAGCACGTTCGACGACGCGTCCAGGATCGAATGCAGCGAGTCCGTCCCCAGCGTCAGCGACCCCGACAGGTAACCGTAGCCCGCCTTCGCGAGCGCCACCGCGGCGTTCAGCCCGAGCGTCAGCATGAAGACACGGCGGACCGCCGCGCGGCGCTCGTCGGCCATGCGCTGCGCCTCCGCCGTGGGCTCGGCGTGCGCACAATCGTCCATGAACGAAATCATGGTCCGAAGGAGATCATGGCCCGCTGGGGGGCGGATTGCCGTCGAGGTCGCGGACCTCGACAGGCGCCAGCTTGGCCAGCGGTTCGGTCAGGGTCTTGCGGTCGCCGACGACGACGATGGTGAGGTGGTTCGGGTCGAGGTACTTGCGCGCGACGCGACGGATGTCGTCCTTGGTGACCGCGGCGATCTTCTTGGTGTAGTCGGTGACGTAGCTGTCGGGTAGCCCGAACACCGCCAGCTCGGCCAGCTGCGCCGCGACGTTGGCGCGCGTGGCGAAGCGCGCCGGGAAGGACTTGATGATCTGATCCTTCGCGCGCGCCAGCTCGACGTCGGTGACGTCCGCGTCGCGCATGCTTCCGACCTCTTTCAAGATCTCCCCGACCGAGTCGGCGGTATGAAGCGCGACGAACTCCCCACCGGCCGAGATCGGCCCGGGCGTGCGCCGGCTGTCGACGGTGGAACGCGCGCCGTAGGTCCAGCCCTTGCCCTCGCGCAGGTTGAGATCCAGACGGTAGAAGCCGCCGCCCAGGATCAGGTTCATCACCGTCACGGGGAAATAGTCGGGGCTCTTGCGCTCGATGCCGATCAAGCCGACGCGAATCGACGACTGCGGGGCGTCCGCCTTGTCGACCACGAAGATGCGCGTGGTCGGCGCGGCGCCCTCGGGCGCGGGCAGCTTCGGCGCGGCGCCGGCCTTGGGCTTCCAGCTTGCGAACGCCGCCTCCAGCTTGGCGCGCAGCGCCTTCTCGGTCGTGTCGCCCGCCACCAGCAGAGCGGCGTTGTTGGGCCGGTAGTACTTGTCGTAGAAACCGCGCAGGTCAGCGGGCGTCAGCTTCTTGATCGACGCTTCGACGCCGGCCATCGGCCACCCGTAGGGATGCTTCTGGCCGTAGAGCAGGCGCGTGAACGCCAGGTTGGCGACCGTGGGCGGACTGTCCTTGCGGCGCGTGATGGCGGTCAGCAGGTTGTCGCGCACGCGTTCGAATTCCTTCGCGTCGAAGCTGGGGTTCACCACCACGTCGGAGAACAGCGCCAGCGCGGCGTCCAGGTTCCTGCTGAGCGTCGACAGGCTGACGTTCGACGAATCCCAGGTGCTGCCGGTCGACAGCGTCGCGCCGAGCGAGGCCGCCTGGTCGGCGATCGCCAGCGCGCTTCGCGACTTCGTGCCTTCGTCGAGCATGTGCGCGGTCAGATCGGCCATGCCGGCGCGATCGAGCGGGTTCGCCGCGCCGCCCGTCTTGATCATCAGGTTGAAGTCGATCAGCGGCAGATCGTGGAACTCGACCAGCACGACCTCGAGACCGTTCTTCAGCTTGAAGCGCCGCGGTTTGGGCGGCTTGAACGTCGGCTCGGGTCCTGCGGGCGGCGCCAGCTGGCGGAAGGGCGCGTCCGGCGTTTCACGGCCCGAGGGCGCAGGCGCGGCGGCCTGCGCTTCGGCGGGGGGCGTGGCCGGCGGAGCCGAGGCGGTGGACTTGGCGGCGACGGGTCCGGCCGCGCCCGGCGGCGGCGCCGACGCGCAGGCGAGCGCCAGCGCAGGCGCGAGAGCAACCGCAAATCGCGTGGGGAGCCGGCGAGCTTTGCTCGCCGCGTACCATCGCGGGAGGGTTCGGGAACCCTTCGAGGGTGCCCGATTCAAAAGCGTGGGGAGCCGGCGAGCCTTCACTTCTTGATCCGTCCCATGATGGGCGCGTCGGGGTTGGGGTCGATGGTGACGATCACGCGACCGTCCTTCTTCAGATATTGCTGGGCGGCGCGCTGGATGGCACCGGCATCGACGGCGCGGTATTTGCGCAGGTCCTCGGTGAGGAACCCGGGGTCGCCGACCAGATAGTTGTAGGACTGCAGCCGCTCCGCGCGCGCGAGCAAGCTCTCCAGGCTGCGGACCGTGTCCGATTCCAGCTGGTTCTTCGCGCGATCCAGCTCGGCCGCCTCGATCGGCTTCGCCTGGACGGCCGCGATCTCCTCGTCGATCACCGCCAGGATCTCGTCCAGCGTGTGGCCCGGCATCGGCGACGCGGTGATCTCGAAGCTGGATGCGAGCAGCTGGCTCTGCTGGCCGGCCGTCACCGACTGCGCGATCTTCATCTCGTAAACGAGGCGCTTGTACAGGCGGGACGATTTCCCGCCCGCCAGCGCGGTGCCGAGCAGGTCCAGTTCGCGATCGCCGGCCGCGAAGTTCGGCGGCGTCGGGTACGAGACGTAAAGCTGCGGCTGCTGGATCTTCGCCTCCATGGCGATGCGCCTGACCGCGCTCAGCCGGACGTCGGGCGCAGGGCGCCGGACGATCGCCTCGCCGGCCGGGATCGGAGCGAAGTACTGCTCGACAAGCTGCTTGGTCTTCGCGCGATCGAAGTCGCCGGCGATGACCAGGGCGGCGTTGCCGGGCGCGTAATAGGTGCGGAAGAACGCCTTCACGTCGTCGACGGACGCCGCGGTCAGATCCTCCATCGATCCGATCACCTGGTGGTAGTAGGGGTGGTCGGGCGGGTAGAGCGCCTCCAGCTGGACCTTCGAGATCAAGCCGGCGGGTCGGTTCTCGTAGCGCTGGCGGCGTTCGTTCTTCACGACATCGCGCTGGTTGTCGACCGTCTCCTTGAAGCCGGTGCGGTCCAGCAAGAACCCCATTCGCTCGCTCTCCAGCCACAGCGCCAGCTCCAGCTGGTTGGCCGGAACGACCTCGAAGTAATTCGTGCGGTCGTGCGAGGTGGAGCCGTTGACGCTGGACGCGCCTGCCTTCTGCAGGTACTCGAAGTGCTTGTCCTCGGGGATGTGCTTCGTCCCCTGAAACATCACGTGCTCGAACAGGTGGGCGAAGCCGGTGCGGCCCGGCGCCTCGTCGCGCGCGCCGACCTTGTACCAGACGTCGACGGCGACCTCGGGCATGCGGTGATCTTCGTGCAGGATCACCTCGAGACCGTTCGCGAGCGTGTACTTCTCAAACGCAACCTGCGGAAGGTCGGTCGCCGGTGCGGTCGCGGACGCGGAGGCCGCCGCGGGCGCCGGGCGTACCGCCGCCGGCGGGGCCACCACCGACAGCAACCCGATCAGCGCGGCGAGCATCGCGACTGACGATCTACCACGTCACGCCGCCAACGTCGTCCGCTGTCACGGCGCAAAGTACGACACGATGGCGACGACCGCGGCGGCATAGAGGACCAGATTCACGACGAAGGCGGGGTCGTGCAGCATCGAATCGGTCGGGCTGTCGGCCTTGTCGGTCCGGCTGACGATGCGGATGAAACGGTAGATCCCGAACGCGACGAACGGGACGGTGAACACCAGCTGCCCGCCGCCGAACAGCTCGTTGGTGCGCTGGGTGCGCGTGTAGATCAGGTACGCCGCCGTGGTGGCGACGCCCAGGACCCAGAGCAGGATTCGCAGCACGCGGGCGTCGTAGTCGCCAAGCACCTCGCGGTGCTTGTGACCGGTCTCGCCGCCGATGCGCAGCTCGTGCGCGCGCTTGCCGAACCCGAGCAGCGCCGACAGGAGAAGCGTGCAGACGAGAAGCCAGTGCGAAGCAGGCACGCCGATCGCGAATGTCCCCGCGAGCACGCGCAGCAGGAACCCGACGCTGATGCACGCCACGTCGACGAACGCGATGCGCTTGAGGCGAAACGAATAGGCGACGTTCAGCGCCAGGTAACCCGCCGCCGTGAGCGCGAACTCCCAACCGAGGGCCAGCCCGCTGCCCAGCGCGGCGAGCGCGAACAGCGCCGCCAGCGTGCGCGCGAGCTCGGGCTTCAGCTTCCCCGAGGCGATCGGGCGGTGGCGCTTGATCGGATGCTCGCGATCCTTCTCCAGGTCGACGAGATCGTTGACCAGGTACACGGCGCTGGTCAGCAGGCAGAACGCCCCGAACGCGGCGGCGCCCTGCAGATCAGAGTGCAGATCGCCGATTCGCTTCGCGAACACCACGGGCGCGAGAACGAACAGGTTCTTCACCCATTGGTGTGGCCGGACGGCCTTTAAGATGGACCCGAGCATCGCTATGGCGCAGCCGTCGGTGACGTGATTATCTCGGTAAGTTCCGCACCGTCAACGATGCCGACAACACCGCCACCAGATCCACCCGCCGCCGCTCCCGCCGCCACCGACGAGGAGCTGGTCGCGCGCGCCCGCGCGAAGGATTTCGGGGCCTTCGAGCAGCTGCTCGATCGATACGAGGACAAGATCTTCCGCCTCGCGTACCGGTTCGTTCGCAACGAGACCGAAGCGAAGGAGGTCCTGCAGGACACGTTTCTGTCAATTTGGCGCAAGCTGGACACGTTCAAGGGCGACGCTCAGTTCGGAAGCTGGCTTTACCGCGTTGCCGCCAATACCGCACTTATGCGTTTGCGCGCGCAGCGCCGCCACCCGGAGGTCTCCACGGAGGAGCTGCCGGTCGGATACCTCGACAATTACGGCCAGATCCCCCCCGCGGGCGAGAACTGGGCGCGCCGGCCGGACGACGAGCTGCAATCGGACGAGCTGCGGCGGCACATCCAGAGCGCGGTCGATGCGCTTCCCGAGATCTACCGGACGGTGTTCCTGCTTCGCGACGTCGAGGGCCTGTCGACCGAGGAGACCGGCGAGATCCTCGGGATCTCGGTGCCGACGGTGAAGACCCGCCTACACCGCGCGCGCATCGCGCTGCGCGACACCATCAGCGGATACTTCAATAAACGCTGACGGCACAGCGCCGTAACCGCTCGAATTTCCGGCTATAATCCCGGCGTGATTCGCCCCGCGATGGCGCTGACCACCTGCGCGATCGCCGCCGTCCTCGGGGGCCACGCGCAAGCAAAGCCGGCGCTGCCGCGCCCGCATGACGAGCTGCTCGCCGCCGAGGCGGCGCGGCTGGCGGCGCACGCGTCGCAGCCGGAGGCCGCGGGCGCGCTGGCGACGCTCGCCACGCTGGACGAGGACGTCGACCCGAGCGCGCTGGAAGCAGCGGTCCGGGGTGGTCTGGGCAAAGGCGCGCACCCGCTGGTCGCCGCCCAGGCGTCGTGGCTGCTGGCGCATCTCTACGATCAGCGCGGGATGACGAAGGAGGCAGGGGCGCTGCGCGCCTCCCTGGGCCTGCTGTCGCATTACTTCGTCATTGGCCCGTTCGGCGAAGGGCGAGGCAGCCTGAACACGGCGTTCCCGCCAGAGCTGGAGCCGGCGGCGCCGGATCTCGGGAAGACGTATCCGGGCAAGACACACGAGGTCGGCTGGCGGACCGGCGACGCGGCCGTTCGCGACGGCGTGCTTTATCTGGATGGCCTGCTGCGCCCCGCGGACCAGGCGGTCGCTTACGCCGTCGCGTTCGTGCGCAGCGATCGCGATGGCGCCGCGGTGCTGCGTCTGGGCTCGCCCGGGCCGATCAAGGTCTGGGTCAACGGCGCGGCCGTGTTCACGCACGACGCCGTCCGACCGGCCGCGCTGGATCAGGACGCGATCGGCATCCGTCTGGGGCGGGGCTGGAACCGCATCCTGATCAAGACCGTGATCAGCGACGGTGCGTGGCGTCTGTTCGCGCGTGTCACCGACGCGGCGGGGACGTCCCTGGGCCTGCGCGATGACGCCGGCACGCCTCCGGCGCCTGCCACGATGGCCCGGCGCGCTTCGCAGCGCCCGAGTCAACCGAAGGTCGACACCCTCGACGGGTTGCTCGAGCGCCGGGCGCGCCGGCTGGGTCGCGCTGGCGGCGCGGCCTGGGCCGATCTCGCGCGCCTGCTGGCCTGGACGACGCCGCGCGATCGCGACGACCGGGCCGCGTCAGCGGCGTTCGAGACGGCGTTCAAGTTGTTGGCGGCGCCCGAGCCCGCGCTGCGCCTCGCCGCCGCCGACGCGACGGACGACGACGACGAGCGCCGGCGGATCCTCGAGAAGGCGCTGGACGCGAAGCCGCCGCCGCAATGGCGCGCGCTGCTGCTGGCGCGGCTGGGCGCGGCGGCCCGGGCGGCGCGCCGCGACACCCACGCGCTGGCCACGTGGCGCGAGGCGCTGGCGATCGATCCCGATTGCTGGACGGCGGGGCTGGCGATCGCGCAGGAAGAGTCGGACGCCGGTCTGCCGCTGACGGCGGTGACGCGGTTCGAGGCGCTGCCCGCGTTCGCGGGCGCGCTGCCGCGGGTGCGGCGCGCGGCGGTGCGCCTCTACGATGCGGCCGGCCGGCAGCGGGATGCCGATCGTGTGCTGGCGGAGCTGGCGCTGGAGCGGCGGCGCGACACGGACCTGATGCATCAGCTTTCGATCCGGGCGCGTCGGCGCGGCGACGGCGCCGAGGCGCGCACCCGGCTGTCGGCGATCGTCGCGCTGCGGCCCGACGTGCCGTCGCTGGCGATCGAGCTGGCGCGGCTGCTGGAAGGCGCGGGCGACGCGCAGAACGCGCTGGCGACGCTGCGCGACCTCGCGGCGCGCCTCCCCGACGAACCGGCCGCGCAAGTCGCGCTGGGCAAGCTGCTTCACCGGACGGGCAAGGGCGATGAGGCGCTGGCCCCGCTGCGCACGGCGCTGACGCTGCGTCCGCAGGATCCGGAGCTGAAACGTTACGTCGATCGACTGACGGAGGGTGAGGCCGGCGACAGC
>Ga0207708_10003083_pt1 | contig 12268 bp, 9 predicted proteins | sample KBSK5101metaG_FD_184340 | JGI IMG/M metagenome (GOLD analysis project Ga0207708, IMG submission 184340) | Corn, switchgrass and miscanthus rhizosphere microbial communities from Kellogg Biological Station, Michigan, USA - KBS K5-10-1 metaG... | ecosystem: Host-associated > Plants > Roots >...
GTCCGCGACTGACTACACCTTCCGGAGCGCTTCCGCGATCTCGTCGTCGCCGTTGAGCAGGTCGAAGGTCTTGCCGACCGTCCTGGTCACGTCGAGGGCAGCCACGAGCACCGCGGCGACGTCCTCGCGCGTGACGCTGCCACGCGGAAGGTCGCCGACTCGAACCAGGCCGGTGCCGGGCTCGTCGGTGAGCCGACCTGGGCGGACGATCGTCCAGGCGAGGTCACGTCGGCGAAGGTCGTCGTCGGCCGCCTTCTTCGCCCGCAGGTAGACCTGGAAGACGTCGTCGCTGCCGGGGTCGGCGTCCTCGGTGCCCATCGCGGAGATCATCAGGTAGCGCCCCACCCCTGCCTCCTCCGCCGCGTCGGCCAGCAGGATGGCGGCGTTCTTGTCGACGGTCTCCTTGCGCTCGACACCGGAGTTCGGTCCGCCACCGGCCGCGAACACGGCGGCGTGTGAGCCGTCGAGGGCTCGTGCTACGTCGGCGACGCTCGCGACCTCCAGGTCGAGCACGACCGCCTCGGCCCCGTTGGCCTCGAGGTCGGCGACGTGGTCGGGGTTGCGCACGATTCCGACGGCCTCGTGACCGGCCGCGGTCAGCTGGCGTTCGAGGTGCTGGGCGATCTGGCCGTGTCCTCCGGCGATGGTGATCCGCATGCTCCGACCGTAACCACGGACCGTTTGGCGTCCACATGCCGGGTGTCCCCTGCGGTTGTCCACAGGGTTGGCGCGGGCCATGTCGACCGGCTCCCGTGGTCCCTAGGTTCTGTCCATGCGCAGGCGAGAGCGGGACGAGGTGTCCGAGGTCGCGCGGCGACGCCTTGAGCTCCTCCAGGCGGAGCTCGCGGGGCTGCGCGTAGAGCCCGATCGGGAGCCCGATCGGGAGCAGCAGGCCGGCGACCACGAGGAGTTCTGGACCCGGGAGCAGCCACCGCTGGTGGGTCCGGCGGCACTCGGCGTGCCTGCGCCGGTGCGCGAGCCCGGTCGCCATGCCCGGGGCGTGCGGGCCGGTCCGGGCTATCGGGTGCCGGGCTGGCTCGCTGAGCGGGTGCCGGCGGCGCTGCGGGGGCGGGTGGGGCTGTCCGGGCAGCACGGGGTGGTGGTGCTGGCGCTGGTCGGCGTGGCGCTCGTGGTGGCCGGCTGGCTGGCGGTGCGATCCGGCGCGCACGCCGACGCCGTACCTCCTCCGCGGCTGGTGACCACCGGCGGGTCGGCCACGGCGGAGGCCTCGCCCGCCGTTCCAGCCGCCACGGCAGCGTCGGCTGCCGCCACCGGCCAGGTGGTCGTCGACGTGGCGGGCAAGGTGCGTCGGCCCGGCATCGTCACGCTGCCCGCCGGGTCGCGGGTGCAGGACGCCATCCGGCGGGCGGGTGGTCCACGTCCCGGGGTGGTGCTGACGTCCCTCAACCTCGCGCGGCGGCTCGTCGACGGCGAGCAGGTCCTGGTCGGGCGACCGGTGGTGCCGGGGGTGGCACCCAGTGCCGCGGACGGGTCACCCGCCGCTGGCGCGCTGGTCAACCTCAATGCGGCCACCCTGTCCGAGCTCGACACGCTCCCGGGCGTGGGGCCGGTGACGGCGCAGAAGATCATCGACTGGCGCACGCAGCACGGCACGTTCACCTCCGTTGACGAGCTGCTCGAGGTGGACGGCATCGGGGACAAGACCCTCGCCGACATCGCACCGCACGTGACGTTGTGAGGAGGTGGACGGACACGAGCATGACGAGCTCGAGGACGCGGACACGCCAGGAGCCGACCTGCGGACACCGGCGTTGGGTGGGGTCGCCTGGCTGGCCGCGCTGGCGGGGCTTCACCTCCCACCTTGGCTGGACGGCGCCCTGGTCGCCACCGGTGGCGCGCTGGTCCTGTCGCGGTGGCGAGGCCGAGGACGCGTGCCGGCCGAGCTCGTGGTCTGGCTGCTGGTCGCCGTGGTGGTGGCGGGCGGTGCGCTGCTCCGGATCGAGGTGGTTCGTGCCGGTCCGTTGCCGCGGCTCGCCGCGGAGGAGGTCACCGCCCAGGTTCGGCTCGAGCTCACGGGCGACCCGACGGTGAGGGAGGGACGGTTCTCGAGCTACGTCCTGGTGCGGGCGGCCGCGACCCGGGTCGCAGCTCGTGGGGTGACCTGGCGGCTGCACCAGCCGGTGCTCGTGATCGCGCCCGCCGGGTGGCGCTCGCTGCGCCTCGGCGAGACGGTGCAGGCGTCCGGGCGCCTGTCGCCGGCCGACGACGACGACCTCGGCGCGGTCTATCTCGCGCACGGCGAGCCCGAGGTGCTGGCACGCGACGGACCGCTGCTGCGCGGTGCCGCGCAGGTGCGGAAGGGCATCCGGGAGTCGGTGGCCCACCGGCCGTCCGAGCCGCGCGCACTCGTGCCGGCGCTGGTCGACGGTGACGACGTCGGTCTGCCGCAACGGACGGCGACGGACTTCCGCACGGCTGGCTTGACCCACCTGCTGGCCGTGTCCGGCACCAACCTGACGCTGGTGGTCGGCGCGCTGCTGGTGCTCGCGCGCGCGATCGGTGTCCGGGCCCGCGGGCTGGTCGTGGCCGGTGCCCTGGGGGTGGTCGGCTTCGTGCTGCTGGCCCGTCCGGAGCCGAGCGTGCTGCGGGCAGCGGTGATGGGCTCCGTGGCGCTGGTCGGCATGGGCAGCAACGGTCGGCAGCGTGGGCCACGGGCGCTCGGGCTCGCGGTGCTGGGACTGATGCTGTTCGACCCGTGGCTGGCCGGGGAGGTCGGGTTCGCGCTGTCGGTGCTGGCAACGGCGGGGATCGTGTTCCTGGCGCCGGGCTGGCGTGACGCGCTGTGCCGGTGGCTGCCCCGGTGGGCGGCCGAGGCACTGTCCGTCCCGCTGGCGGCGCAGCTCTCGTGCACGCCGGTGGTGGCCGCGATCTCCGGCCAGGTGAGCCTGGTCGCGGTCGTGGCCAACCTGCTCGCTGCGCCGGCGGTGGCCCCGGCGACGGTGCTCGGTCTCGGCGGTGGCCTGCTGTCCTCGGTCTGGGTGCCGTCCGGGCGGCCGGTCGGCACCGCGGCCACTTGGTGTGCCGACTGGGTGATCGCGGTCGCGCACCGGTCGGCGGCGCTGCCGTCGGCGGCGCTGGGCTGGCCGTCCGGGCCGGTGCCCCTGCTCGTGCTGACCCTGGTCTGCGGCTGGCTGGCGTTGGTGCTCGGGGCGCTGCTGGCCCGACGGGGCTGGGCGGTCGGCACCTCGGTCCTGCTGCTGGTGCTGATGCTGGTGCCACTGCCGACGCCGGGGTGGCCGCCACGCGGGTGGGTGCTGGTGGCCTGCGACGTGGGTCAGGGCGACGGGCTCGTGCTTGACGCCGGTGACGGCGCGGCCGTGGTGGTCGACGCCGGTCCAGACCCCGCCCTGGTCGACGGGTGCCTGCGACGGCTGGGCGTTCGAAGGGTGCCGCTGGTGGTGCTCACACACTTCCACGCCGACCACGTCGACGGCCTGGCCGGTGTGCTCCGGGGCCGACGAGTAGGGGCGATCGAGGTGACCGGGCTTGCCCAGCCGGCGGGCGGGGCGGCCGAGGTGAGCCGGCAGGCGTCTCGGGCGGGTGTGCCGGTGCGGGTCGCGTCCATGGGGGAGCGGGCCCAGGTCGGTCCGCTGCGCTGGCGGGTGCTGGCGCCCAGCGGCCCGACCCCACCCGTTTCGGAGTCGCCGCCCAACGACGCCAGCGTCGTCCTGCTGGTGGAGTCCCGGGGGATCCGGCTGCTGCTGATGGGCGACGAGGAGACCGGTTCGCAGGAGCGGCTGGCGGCACGGGTGGGCTCCCTCCACGTCGACGTGCTCAAGCTGGCCCACCACGGCAGCGCCCGCCAGGACCCTGACCTGGTGCGCGGGCTGCATGCGCGGCTCGCGGTGATCTCCGTGGGCCGGCACAACGACTACGGCCATCCCGCGCCGGCCACGCTTCGGCTGCTGGAGCGAGCCGGCCTGACCGTCCGGCGTACCGACCTGGACGGCGACATCGCGGTGGTCTCCGACCACGGTCTGCACGTCGTCACCCGTCGACTCCCCGGCCCCGGGCCCTGAGCCACGGCTGTCCGAGGTGCGTGAGAGGCTGCCGCCATGGCAGGACCCGTGGCGTCCGACGTGCTCGGGCGGGTCACCCTGGTGACCGGCCCGGAGGAGTTCCTCGCCGAGCGCACGATCGTCCAGGTGCGGTCCGCCGTTCGCGCGCACGACGCCGAGGCCGAGCTGAGCGAGACCTCCGCCGACCAGCTCACGATGGCGACACTCGGCGAGCTGAGTGCGCCATCCCTGTTCTCGACCACCCGCTGCGTCGTGGTCCGCCGGCTCGAGGACCTGCCCGAGGAGTCCGTCGACGGCATCGTCGGCTACGCGCAGGAGCCGGCCGACGACGTCGCCCTGGTGCTGGTGCACTCGGGCGGGCAGAAGGGCAGTGGCGTGCTCACCAAGCTCCGCAAGGCGCCGGGCGTGACCGAGGTCAAGAGCGTGCCGCTGACCACCCGCGAGTACCCCGGCTACGTCGTCAACGAGCTCCGCCAGCTCAAGGTGCGCATCGACAACGATGCGGCGGCGTTCCTCGTGCAGTCCGTCGGGCAGGACCTCCGCGCGCTCTCGGCGGCCGCCAGCCAGCTCGCCAACGACTTCGGCGGCCAGCCCGTGACGACCGAGATGGTCAAGCAGTACTTCGGCGGGCGGGCCGAGGCGAAGTCGTTCACGGTCGCCGACCACACGCTCATGGGACGCACGTCGAAGGCGCTCGAAGAGCTGCGCTGGGCACTCGACCGCGGCACCGCGCCGGTGCTGGTCAGCAGCGCGATGTCGACGGGCCTGCGGTCCCTGGCCAAGTTCAAGAGCGCGCCGCGAGGCTCGCGAGACGGCGACCTGATGCGGGAGGTCGGGGTGCCGGGCTGGAAGCTCCGCGACCTGCGCGAGCAGGCCCGCGGTTGGGAACCCGACGGCATCGCCGACGCGATCCGGGTGGTCGCCCGCGCCGACGCCGACGTCAAGGGCCAGGCCAGCGACCCGTCCTACGCGCTGGAGCGGATGGTGCTCTCCATCGTCCGGCTGCGCAACGCACGCTAGGGCGTCGACCCGGACACGCAGAAACGCCGCACCCGAGGGGTACGGCGCTTCGTCGAGCTCGGTGCGTCAGCTCACAGCGACGCGGCCTGCTTGTTCAGGGCGGACTTGCGGTTCGCGGCCTGGTTCTTGTGGATGACGCCCTTGGAGGCGGCCTTGTCCAGCGCTCGGGAGGCGTCTGCGGCGGCCTTCTTCGCCTGATCGGCGTCACCGGAGTCGGCGGCCTCGCGGAACTTGCGCACGGCCGTCTTCAGCGCGGACTTGACCGACTTGTTGCGCTCGTGCGCAGCGTAGTTCTGCTTGTTGCGCTTGATCTGGGACTTGATGTTCGCCACGGGGCAAGCCTCGTTCTGCTGGATTCTGGGTGGTGGTCGATCGCATGAGGGTGTCCGAGGTGGCCCAGACACGAAGATCAACGATATCAGCGGGCCGCTCCGGCGCCCAAATCGTGCGCTACCCCCAGCCCCGCCGGTCGCAGAGCCAGCCCCAGAGCGCCTCGGCGTACCAGATGCTGTGCGTGCGGAGGTGCGGCGAGTTGAGGGGCGCCGGACGCGACGAGCTCGCCACCATGAAGCCGCACAGCGCGGCCAGCCACATGTCCACGTGCTCCGGGTCGACGTCGCGGGTCAGCGCCCGCTCGGCCAGGACCGGCTCCACGTCCATCCCGTCGCCGTACGCCGACACGAGCAGGTCGACCGTGTCCTGCCAGACGGGTCCCAGTGCCGGCCAGTTCCAGTCGCAGGCCAGGGCCGAGCCGTCGTCGAGCAGCAACACGTTGTCGTCGCGCAGGTCGGTGTGGCAGAACGCCCGGTCCGGCAGCGACGCGTACGCCGTGGCCAGTGCGCGGGCCTCGCGCCGGTGCGGCCAGTCAGCTGCGACCCGGTCCCATGCGCCGACCAGTGGCGGCACCTCCTCCACCACGGTCCTCAGCCGCAGACCGGGCGGCACCGGATCGGTCGCCGCCGCGATCGCCTCGGCCAGGTCCAGCGCCCGGTCGAGCTCGTCGGCGTGCCACGGCCGCAGCGGCGGCCGGCCGTCGACCGCGTCGAAGCCGAGCGCGACCCAGTCCGCGTCGTCGTGCACCCAGCGAAGCGCCGCCGCGGGCAGTCCGGGGGGCATCCCCCGGAGCTTGCGTGCCTCGTCGAGGTACGCCCGCGCGACGTCGGCCTGGGCCTGCTTGCTGGCAGCCTTCACGAACAACCGGCCCCCGTCCGCGCCGGTGAGCACGGACGCGAACCCGGGCGTGAAACCGGCGTCGCGGGAGGCAGCATCCACGACCGACGAGCCCAGCCGCTGCTCGACGACGGCCCGCAGGTACGCCGGGAGGTAGGGCCAGCTGAGCCGGTGCGCGGTGCGACCGTGCGGCACCTGCGCGAGGTCCGGGCGCAGGCCGGGGCGGTCGCTCATGACCGGCATCCTCGCGCACCACCCGTGCTGCCAGACTTCCGCCATGCCGGAGCTCGTCCTGCCCGACGTACGCGTCCGGGAGTCGTTGGTCGAGGCGATGCGCGAAGTGGCCGCGGAGGGCAACCGGGCCGAGGCCGCCTACCTGGGCAGCGAGCAGACCCGGTACCGCGCCGAGTGGAGCAGTCCGGAGGGCTTCGCGGAGTACGTCGCCACGGTCCGCGCCGACGGCGAGACCACGCCGCGCCGGATCGGCATCGTCCCGCACACGACCTGGTGGTGGGTCGACGGCGAGGACTACCTCGGGCGGATCAGCGTGCGGCACCGGCTCACGGACTTCCTCCGGGACGTCGGCGGTCACGTCGGCTACTACGTCCGACCCAGCCGGCGTCGGCGCGGCCACGCGACGGCGATGCTCCGCGCGGTGCTGCCCTACGCCGCGGACCTCGGCCTCGAGCGGGTGCTGGTCACCTGCGACGACACCAACGAGGGCTCGCGCCGTGTGATCGAGGCCGCGGGTGGCGTGCTCGAGGACCAACAGGGGGTCAAGCTCCGCTTCTGGCTGCCGACGCGCTGACACCTGCCCGTCAGATGGGCCGAGGTTGGGCGTCGGCCCTATGGTCGGGACGTGCTGCGCTTCTACATCGTCGGGACCATCGGCTTCCTCGCGGTCGTCACGGTCATCGCGGGGTCGATCGGAGGTCCCGGATGGTGGGTCCTGGTCGCGGTGCTGCTGCTCCTACTCGCGGTCGGTTGCTATGACCTGGCACAGAAGAAGCACTCGATCCTGCGCAACTACCCGGTGATCGGGCACATGCGGTTCCTGATGGAGGACATCCGGCCCGAGCTTCAGCAGTACTTCATCGAGCGCAACTACGACGGCCGGCCGTTCGACCGCAACACCCGGTCCTCGATCTACCAGCGCGCCAAGGGGCTCAAGGAGGAGCAGCCGTTCGGCACCGAGCGCGACGTCGACGAGCCCGGCTACGAGTACCTGGTGCACTCGACGAAGCCAGTCGACGTTCCCGAGGCCGAGCCCCGCGTGAGTATCGGGGGACCGCACTGCACCCAGCCCTACTCGATGGCGCTGATGAACGTCTCCGCGATGAGCTTCGGCGCGTTGAGTGCCAACGCGATCATGGCGCTCAACTCGGGTGCCCGGCTCGGCGGGTTCGCCCACGACACCGGTGAGGGTGGGCTGAGCAAGTACCACCGCCAGGGCGGCGACCTGGTCTGGGAGATCGGCAGCGGCTACTTCGGCGCCCGAACCGAGGACGGTGACTTCGACCCGGCCAGGTTTCGCGACACGTCCGCCGACGACCAGGTCAAGATGGTCTCGCTCAAGCTCAGCCAGGGAGCCAAGCCCGGCATCGGCGGTGTGCTGCCCGGAGCCAAGGTCACCCGCGAGATCGCGGAGGCACGCGGCGTTCCGGCCGGCGAGAAGTGCGTGTCCCCGTCGTACCACCGGGTGTTCTCGACGCCGCGTGAGCTGGTCCTGTTCGTGGCCCGGATGCGGGAGCTCGCCGGCGGCAAGCCGGCGGGCTTCAAGCTGTGCGTCGGCTCGCGCATCGACTTCCTCGCCATCTGCAAGGCGATGCTCGCCGAGGGGGAGACGCCCGACTTCGTCGTGGTCGACGGCGGCGAGGGCGGCACGGGCGCGGCGCCCTTGGAGTACGAGGACCACATCGGTACGCCGTTGACCGAGGGGCTGATGACGGTGCACAACTCCCTCGTCGGTGTCGGACTGCGTGATCGGGTGAGGATCGGCGCCAGCGGCAAGGTCGCGACCGGCATCGACGTCGTCAAGCGGATGGTGCAGGGCGCCGACTACACGAACTCCGCGCGGGCGATGATGATGGCCGTCGGCTGCATCCAGGCCCAGACCTGTCACACCAACACCTGTCCCGTGGGCGTTGCTACGCAGGACCCCAAGCGGATGCGCGCCCTCGACGTCGGTGACAAGACCCAGCGGGTCGTCCGCTACCAGCGGCAGACCGTGGCGCAGGCCCGGCAGGTGCTGGCCTCGATGGGCCTGACCGGCGCCGACCAGCTGCGGCCGAGCATGCTCCGCCGCCGCGTCGACCACGAGCGGGTGCTCAGCTACGCAGACATGTTCGACCACCTCGCTCCCGGCGAGCTGCTGCACAGCGCCCCAGCTGGCTGGCGGCCCGACTGGGAGCTCGCCGACCCCGACACGTTCCGAGCCTGAGGAGAGCCATGAGCAAGCGCACCATCGCCGACCTGATCATCGACGCCCTGGCCGACCACGGCGTGCGCCAGGTCTGGGGGGTCGTCGGGGACGCCCTCAACCCTGTGACCGACGCGATCAGGCGGGAGGACCGGATCGAGTGGATCGGCGTGCGGCACGAGGAGGTGGGGGCCTTCGCCGCGAGCGCCCAGGCCCAGCTCACCGGAGACCTCGCGGTCTGCATGGGCACGGTCGGCCCGGGTGCGATCCACCTGCTCAACGGGCTGTACGACGCCCGCAAGTCGCACGTTCCGGTCCTGGCGATCTGTGGGCAGGTGCCGCGGGAGGAGATCGGCACTGACTTCTTCCAGGAGGTCGACAACGACCGGCTGTTCGCCGACGTGGCGTGCTTCAACCAGACGATCACCTCGGTCGAGCAGATCCCGGCGTTGCTCGAGGAGGCGGTGAACGCGGCGCTCGCCGAGCGGGGCGTGGCCGTGCTCAGCATCCCGGGGGACGTGGGTGCCCTACACCTGCCCAAGGACACGGAGACTCCGCGGTTCGTGCCCGCCGCTCCGCCCGCGGCAGCCGCGGCCGAGGCGATCCGCGACGTGGCGAAGGTCCTGACCGAGGCCGAGCGGGTGACCCTGCTGGTCGGCCAGGGTGCGCGGCACGCACGCGACGAGGTCCTCCGGCTCGCGGACGCGCTCGCGGCGCCGATGGTGCTGACGCTGAAGGCCAAGGAGGGCTTCGAGGAGGACAACCCGTTCGAGATCGGCCAGTCGGGCCTGATCGGCAACCCCGCAACGGCCGAGGCGTTCGCCGCCTGCGACGTCCTGTTCCTGGTCGGCACCGACTTCCCCTACCGGGAGTTCTACCCGAAGGACACGGTGGTGGTGCAGCTCGACAGTCGCGGCCAGCACATCGGGCGGCGGACCGCGGTGCAGAAGCCGCTCGTGGGTGACAGCAGGCTCACGTTGGCCGAGCTGGTGCCACAGCTGCGGCGCAGGGAGGACCGCGCGCATCTCGAGGCCGCGCGTGCGGCGTACCAGAAGTGGCAGGAGCGGCAGTCCCACTTGACCGACCCGGACTACGACCACAAGCCGAAGGGGCTGCTCCGGCGGAAGGCGGACAACCCCGACGTCCGGATCCGCCCCGAGCTGCTGGCCGCGGCCGTGGAGCGGCACGCTGCAACGGACGCCGTGTTCACGACCGACACCGGGATGTCGACGGTGTGGCTCTCCCGGTTCGTGCGGATGACCGGCGGGCGACAGCTGGTCGGCTCGTACAACCTCGGCTCGATGGCCAACGCGCTGCCGATGGCGCTCGGGGTGCAGGCGCTGGACCGGAAGCGTCAGGTCGTCGCGTTCTGCGGCGACGGCGGCCTCTCCATGCTGATGGGCGACCTGATCACGGCCGTCAGCCACGACCTGCCGGTCAAGCTGGTCGTGTTCGACAACGGCCGGCTGGGCATGGTCAAGCTGGAGATGGAGCAGGTCGGGCTCCCGGAGTTCGGCACCGTCCTGCACAACCCCGACTTCGCGAGGGTCTCCGAGGCGATCGGGCTGCGGGGGATCCGCGTGACCGACCCGCACGACGTGGACGAGGCGGTGCGGGAGGCGATGTCGCACCCAGGCCCGGTGCTGCTTGACGTGGTGACCAACCCGGACGAGGTCGCCGTACCCCCTCGGCCGACGCTCGAGCAGGGGTGGGGCTTCGCGATCGCCAAGTCCAAGGAGTTCCTGGCCAGCCCCGAGTGACGTTTTCGCCCCGCACGCACCCGCGTGGGAGGATTGGCGTTCCGTCCTCGACGTCTCCTCGAAAGCCCTTCGTGTCCTCGAACAACGCCGCGCCCGTGCCGGGCAAGACCGATCCCGCGGTCATCCGGAACTTCTGCATCATCGCCCACATCGACCACGGCAAGTCCACGTTGGCCGACCAGATGCTGCGCCTGACCGGTGTGGTCGACGAGCGCAACGCGCGTGCCCAGTACCTGGACCGGATGGACATCGAGCGCGAGCGCGGGATCACGATCAAGAGCCAGGCCGTGCGGATGCCGTGGACCGTGGCCGACGACAACGACGCCGCCGCCGACCCGGGCACCTACGTGCTCAACATGATCGACACCCCCGGCCACGTGGACTTCACCTACGAGGTGTCCCGGTCGCTCGAGGCGTGCGAGACCGCGGTGCTGCTCGTCGACGCGGCGCAGGGGATCGAGGCGCAGACACTGGCCAACCTGTATCTCGCGATCGGCGCCGACCTGCACATCATCCCGGTGCTGAACAAGATCGACCTCCCGTCCGCGCAGCCCGACAAGTACGCCGCGGAGCTGGCCGGGATCATCGGTTGCGACCCGTCCGACGTGCTCCGTGTCTCCGCCAAGACCGGTGTCGGTGTGGAGCACCTGCTCAACGAGATCGTGGCCCAGACCGCCGCGCCGGTTGGTGACGCCGACGCGCCGCCGCGGGCGCTGATCTTCGACTCGGTCTACGACACCTACCGCGGCGTGGTCACCTACGTCCGCGTGATCGACGGCAAGCTCACGCACCGAGACCGGATCAAGATGATGTCGACCGGTGCCGTGCACGAGATGCTCGAGGTCGGCGTGATCAGTCCCGAGCCGGTCAAGGCGGGCGACCTCGGCGTGGGCGAGGTCGGCTACCTGATCACCGGCGTCAAGGACGTCCGCCAGTCTCGGGTCGGTGACACCGTCACCAGCCAGCACCACGGTGCGACGAAGGCGCTCGGCGGCTACAAGCACCCCAACCCGATGGTGTACTCCGGCCTCTACCCGATCGACGGCGACGACTACCCGACGCTTCGTGACGCGCTTGAGCGGCTGCAGCTCAACGACGCGGCCCTTGCCTACGAGCCTGAGACGTCCGGCGCGCTCGGCTTCGGGTTCCGCTGCGGCTTCCTCGGCCTGCTGCACATGGAGATCGTGCGGGAGCGGCTGGAACGGGAGTTCAACCTCGACCTGATCTCGACCGCGCCCAACGTGGTCTACAGCGTGCTCATGGAGGACGGCTCGGAGCAGGCGGTGACGAACCCGAGCGAGTACCCCAACGCGGGCAAGATCGCCGAGGTGCGCGAGCCCGTCGTGAAGGCGACGATCCTCAGCCCGAGCGACTACATCGGCACGATCATGGAGCTCTGCCAGTCCAAGCGGGGCCGGCTCCAGGGCATGGACTACTTGTCCGAGGACCGGGTCGAGATGCGCTACACGCTGCCACTCGGCGAGATCGTCTTCGACTTCTTCGACCAGCTCAAGTCGCGCACAAAGGGCTACGCCTCGCTCGACTACGAACCCACTGGCGAGCAGGCCGCCGACCTGGTCAAGGTCGACATCCTGCTCCAGGGGGAGACCGTCGACGCGTTCAGCGCGATCGTGCACCGCGACGCGGCGTACGGGTACGGCGTGATGCTGGCGGGCAAGCTGCGCGAGCTGATCCCGCGTCAGCAGTTCGAGGTGCCGATCCAGGCGGCGATCGGTGCCCGCGTGATCGCACGGGAGACGATCCGGGCGATCCGCAAGGACGTGCTCGCCAAGTGCTACGGCGGTGACATCACCCGCAAGCGCAAGCTGCTGGAGAAGCAGAAGGAGGGCAAGAAGCGG
>Ga0207708_10003084_pt1 | contig 12268 bp, 15 predicted proteins | sample KBSK5101metaG_FD_184340 | JGI IMG/M metagenome (GOLD analysis project Ga0207708, IMG submission 184340) | Corn, switchgrass and miscanthus rhizosphere microbial communities from Kellogg Biological Station, Michigan, USA - KBS K5-10-1 metaG... | ecosystem: Host-associated > Plants > Roots >...
ATTGAATCATTGAGGGCCGGGGGAAAGAGAAGGAGCAAGAGTAGGAGTAGGGCTTGGAGTAGGAGAACGAGGAGGAGTAGGAGAAGGATGTGTGGGGGCGGGATTATGCAAGCGTGGTGACGAAGGTGCGCTCGGCGCTGGGGTCGCCGACCTCGGCCACGACGTTGCGGATCGTGGCCTTTGGGAGCAGCCGGCGGGCGGGCCGGTGGCGGCCGCCGGTCAGGTCCTCCCACAGCCCCGCCGCGGCAGCGGCCCCGACGGCGGCACCGAGCCGGCGCCGCCCGAGCAGGGCCGCGACCCCGCCGGCGGCGCCCACCGCGCTGAGCACGCCGATGGGCAGGTAGAAGGTGCTCGAGACCACCTCCTCCTCGATGCGCGCGTCCGCGCCGGCGGCGCGCAGGCGCCCGGCGATCCATTCGGCCGCCTCGCGCTCGCCCTCCGAGCCCGGGTTGCGCCGCAGCGGCGCGAGCCGCTCGACCACTTCGCGCAGGACATCGGCCATGGGCGCGGCAGGATACGCTGCGCCCCCGTGAGCGACGACTGCATCTTCTGCGCCATCGCGAAGGGCGAGGCGCCGGCCACGATCGTGGCCTCCGACGAGCGCACGGTGGCCTTCATGGACATCATGCCCGCCACGCGCGGGCACCTGCTGGTGATCCCGCGCGCGCACTATCAGGACGTGCTCAGCGTCGACCCCGGGGACCTCGCCGCGACGGCGACGATGGCCAAGGCGATGGCCCAGCGGGTCAAGGACAAACTGGACGCCGACGGGGTCAACCTCCTGAACTCGTGTGGGCGCGCGGCCTGGCAGACCGTGTTCCATTTCCACATCCATGTCATCCCGCGCTACGTGGACGACCCGCTCGCGCTGCCCTGGACGCCGCGCGACGGCGACATGGATGAGATCCAGCGCACCGGCGCCCTGCTGGCAGGCTGATCGTCGACCCTTCTTGCTAGCGTTCGCCGCCGTAGGAGCCGGGGTACATCCGGCTTGATTCGTGTCGCGTTCAGGATCGTTGCCACAAGCAGCCTCCGCAGACGCAGCACCGGAGTTCCGTGGAGGTTTTTGCCATATGGCGATCGGGACCGTGAAGTGGTTCAGCGACGACAAGGGCTACGGCTTCATCACGCCCGCTGAGGGCGGCCGTGACCTGTTCGTCCACTTCTCGGGGATCAATGGCGACGGGTACCGCTCGCTCGCCGAAGGCTCTCGCGTGACCTACGAGGAGGAGCAGGGCGACAAGGGACCGAAAGCGGTCAACGTCTCCCCCCTCTGAGTCAGAACGCTTACGACCTGACGGACGCGGCGCCCATCGCGGCGCCGCTTCCATTTGCAGGGAAGCACAATGGCGCGCCGAATCGGGTCGGCAATCGGGGTGTTGAGGACCGTGATGCTGAAGAAGATCGTAACCATTGCCACTTTTGTGGGCGCGCTGGCAGTCGCCGGCCCTGCCTACGCGACGACCACCGAGATCGGGCACACCGACAACCCGCCGGCGCCCTCGTGCCCGGGCTCGCCGTGCCTGGCCGTGTCCAAGACCACCGGCTTCCAGGCCAAGATCGGCGACACGAAGAGCCCGATGGTCTCGCCCGTCAACGGCCGCCTGGTCGCGTTCACGCTCCAGCTGGCCAAGCCGGACGACAACCAGATCAACTTCTTCAACTCCAACCTCGGCGGCGCGCCGTCGGCACGCATCTCGGTGCTGCGCCTCCAATCCGACAAGAAGACCTACAAGCTGACCGCGCAGGGCGAGCTGTGGGATCTCACGCCCTACCTGGGCATGACGGCGCAGTTCCCGCTCAACAGCACGCTGATCGTGCGCCAAGGCGACCTGATTGCGCTGACCGTCCCCACCTGGGCGCCGACGCTCGCGGTGGGCCAGGACCGCAAGGACGGCTGGCGGGCGGACCGCACGGCCGGCGCCTGCGACGACACCAAGGCCCAGACGGCGCTGCAGTCGCTCAAGGGCACGGCGCTCTTCCCCTGCCTGTATCGGACAGCCCGCCTGACCTATACAGCGACGGTGATCAGCACGCCGTAGGGGTCGGGCCTGGCTGGGCGGAGCCGAGGGTCGGGATCGCGTTACGATCTCGCGGTGACCACCCAGGGGTGGGTTGTGATGGTTGGGGTGCGCCTCCTCGACGTGGCGCTGCTCGTCGGCTGGCTCGTGTGGTTCTTCCGCCTGCGCGACGACGGCGACGAGAACGGCGGCGGTCCCGGAGGCGGGGGCGGCCCGGGCCCGGGCACCGACCCGCCGCCGCGCGACGGCCCGCGCTTCGAGCTCCCGCTCCCCGACGCCCGCCCGTGGCCGCGGCGCCTGCGCGACCACGGCTCGCCCGGCCGGCGCCGCACCTACGCCCGCCGCGGAGCGCCCGCGCGCAGGGAGCGAACCCCCGCTCGCTAGGGGCGATTCGGCCCATCCGGGTTCACACCCGCGCCACACCCATTTCACCGTTTTCCCCCCGGGCCGCTGATACTCTGGCGCCGCGTTGACACAGGCTTATGACACGGGTACGGCGCCTCGGGCGCCGTTTTCATCGTTCAGGATCGGATTCGACCAGCGCGACCGCGCGCGCGTCCACGCGCTCTGGGACGAGGTCATCACGTCCCAGCAGTGGACCGAGGGGGAGATGACGCGCCGCTTCGAGGCCGCGTGGGCGGACTGGAACGGCCTCGGCTCGGTCGCGCTGTCGGGCTGGACCGGCGGGGCGCTGGCGGCCCTGGATTTCGCGCGCGTGCGCGGCGAGACCGTGCTGTGCCCGTCCAACACGTTCATGGCCGCGCCCCTGGCGGCCGTCAACGCGGGCGCCACGGTGGAGTTCGTGGACTGCAACCGCACCGACCTCTGCATGTCGTTCGAGGACTTCGAGCGCAAGGCGCTCGAGCACCGCCCCCGCGCGGCCATCCTCGTGCACATCGGCGGCCACATCGCCTTCGACTCCGAGCGCATCGCCGCCTTCTGCCGCGACCACGGCATCTTCCTGCTCGAGGACTGCGCCCACGCCCACGGCGCGGACTGGAACGGGACCCGCCCCGGGACCTACGGCGACGCGGGCGTCTACTCGTTCTACGCGACCAAGACCGTGTCGACCGGGGAGGGTGGCGTCCTGGTCTCTCGCCATGATGCGCTCCTCGAGCACACCCGGGCGTTCCGGAACTACGGAAAGCCGGACTACGACGTGGAGGGGCTCAACTTCCGCATGAGCGAATTCACCGCCGCGCTCGGCCTGATCCAGACCGAGCGGATGCCGGAGATCGTGGCCTGGAAGAACGCCGTCGCGCGCAAGCACCTGGATCCGGTGCATTCGGCAAAACTCGATCTTCCTGCAGGGATGACGTCCGGTCTGTACAAGTACATCGTGTTCGACCCGATCGAACGGTCGACGGGCAAGGTCTACGACCAGCCTTGCCATCGCCTGATGGGCCACCATTCCGAGCTGCCGAACAGTGACTGGGTGGCGGAGCACCACTGGTGCGTCCCGCTCTACTACAGTCCTGACAAGGAGGTCGCTTCCCTGTGAGGGTGCTCGTCACCGGGGGGGCCGGATTCATCGGCTCCCATGTCGTCGACAAGTTGCGCGCCGCCGGCCACGAGCCGCGGATCTTCGATCTGCATCCGTCGCCGCACCATGCGGCCGGCGAGGTCGACACCTACATCGGCGACCTTCTCTGCGTGGACGACCTCCGTGAAGCCATGGCGGACTGCGACGCCGTCGCCCACCTGGCCGCCTCAGCCGACGTCGGCATCGTCGCCAACGAGCCCGTCGAGGCCGAGGCGCTCAACGCGCGCGGCACCCTCAACGTGCTCGAGGCCGCCCGCCAGTCGGGCGTCGACCGCGTCGTGTACGCGTCGACGATCTGGGTCTACTCGGACGGCTGCGGCAACCAGGTGGACGAGGAGACCACGGTTGGGCTGCCCAGCCACCTCTACACCGCCACCAAGCTCGCGGGCGAGATGTACTGCAAGAGCTACTCGGAGCTCTACGACGTCGAGTTCACGATCCTGCGCTTCGGCATCCCCTACGGCCCGCGCGCGCGGCCCGCGGCGGTGATTCCGGCCTTCGTGCGCAAGGCGCTCGAGGGCGACCCGCTGACCATCGCCGGCGAGGGCACGCAGTCGCGCCGCTTCGTCTACGTCGAGGACCTGGCGGAGGGCGTGGCCGACGCGCTGCAGCCGGTCGCCGCCAACCGCGTCTACAACCTCGTTTCGGACCGCGACGTGTCGATCAAGGAGATCGCCCACACCGTGCGCGAGCTCGTCGGCGACGTCGACGTCGTACACACCGAGGCCCGCGCCGCGGACTTCGGCGGCGTGATCGTGTGCGGCAAGCGCGCCTCGCGCGAGCTGGGCTGGGAGGCGAGCACGCCGTTCGAGGAGGGCCTGCGCCGCTACATCGACTGGTACCGGGCCAACAGCAACGGGAACGGCAATCACGCGACTGAGCCGGCCTCGGCGCCGGCGCCCGCACCGGAGGTCGCGCCCGCGCGCCGCCCGCCGGCGGCGCTGGGAGCGATCGGCCGCGCCGCGCTGCCGGTCGGCCTGTTCGTGGGCGTCGTCGCCATGATGGCCGCCTATCTGGTCGCCGTGCACCGCGTGGGCATGGGCTGGGACGACGCCCGCACCGTCGCCATCACCATCGCCGTCGGCCTCGGCCTCTTCCTGGCCTCGCGCCTGAACATCGACGCCGTCTGGAAGGGCGCCATCGTCGCCCTGTGCTGGGCGGTGGCCGGCGCCTACCTGGTCGCCACGCTGGTGCCGTGGTCGCGCTCGCTGTTCGACCTCAGCCGCCCCGACGTGGTCTCGGTGCTGCTCGGCGTCGCAGGGGCCGGCTTCGGCATCGCGCTCGCGGCGATGGCGCTGCGGCTGGTGCGGGCCCGGCGCGCGGTCGAGAGCGAATCCGAGGCCTAGAGGCGTTCCTGCGCGGTCAGGCCGCGCCGACGCACGTCCTCGAGGATGAGCGGGAGTGCCGCGGCCGTGCGGCGGTGCGAGCCGCCGGCGCCGTAGTGGTCGGCGTCGTGCAGCAGGATGACGTCGCCGGGACCGAGGTCCTCGGTCGCCTTGGCGGCGATGCCCTCGGGCGTCGCGTCGGCGCGCCAGTCGCGCCCCCAGCGCGACCACAGCCAGGGCGCGTAGCCGGCCTCGCGCACCTCGCGCAGGCCGCCGGCCGAGAAGATCCCGTACGGTGGGCGATAGATGGTGGGGGAGACCCCCGTCGCCTCCTCGATGGCCGCAGCGCCGCGGCGCAGATCCTCGCGCAGCACGCCGGGCGTGAGCCGCAGCTGGTTGCGGTGGCGGAAGCCGTGCAGCGCGATGCTGTGCCCGGCGGCCCCGATCTCGGCCGCGAGGCCCGGATTGCGCTGCACCTGCTCGCCGACGAGGAAGAACGTGGCGCGGGCGCCGGCGCGGTCGAGCTCGGCCAGCGCCGCCAGGGTGCCCTCCGGATGGGGGCCGTCGTCGAAGGTCAGGGCCACGCCGGCGCTGTCGGTGCGTCGCGGCACGCGCAGCGCCGCCGCGATCGGCGGCACGTGGCAGGCCAGCGCGGGCAGCGTCCAGGCCGCCGCGGCGGCGGTTGGCACGGCGAGGGCGACGGGTAGGCGCACGGGTTGATGTTCGCAGCGATCGCGGGATCAACGGCGGCGGGCTTCGCGGTGGCGTGCCTGGCCGCGGCCTGCTACGAGACCGGCTACGCCCTGCAGGCGATGGAGGCACGCACCTCGCCGGGCGAGCAGGCGCTGCGTTTCTCGCTGTTCAGGACGCTCGCGCGGCGGCCGCGCTGGGTGCTCGCCGTCGGGCTCACGATCGCCGGCTGGCCGCTGCAGCTGTGGGCGCTCTCGCTCGCGCCGATCACCGTCGTCCAGCCTACGCTGGCGCTCGGCCTGCTCCTGCTCCTGGTGCTCGGCGTGACGATGCTGCACGAGCACGTCGGGCGGCGCGAGTGGGTGGCCGTCGTGCTCGTCATCGCCGGCGTGAGCACGATCGCGCTGGCCGCGCCGCCCGAGAGCCACTCCTACGACACCGGCGCCGGGCTCATCGTGGCCCTGGCCGTGCTCGGGTTCATCACCACGATTCCGTGGCTCGTGCCCAGCGTGCGCAAGCGCGGCGCGTTCCTGCTCGTGCTCGCCGCCGGCGCCGCCGACGCCTGGGCCGCGTTCGCCTCCAAGCTCATCACCGACGAGCTCCACGTCGGCCGGCCGCTCGCGGCGCTGGCCTGGGCGCTGGGCGCGGGGGCCGCGGTGGGGCTCGGGTTCCTGTGCGAGACCACGGCGCTGCAGCGCCGCCCGGCCACGAAGGTCGCACCGGTGATCCTCGTCATGCAGATCGTCATCCCGGTCGTGCTCGCGCCCATCGTGGGCGGCGAGAAGTGGGCCGACACGCCGCTGCACGGCGGCGTGATCGGGATCGGGCTGGTGCTGGTCTCGGTCGGCGCCGCCCTGCTGACCGGCTCCAAGGTGGTCACCGACCTGCACGCGGGCGGCGAGCTGCCGCCGGCCGGGGCGATCACCCCGCCGGCGGGGCCGCGCGCCTCTCAGGACATCCCGATCGTCTCCAACACCACCGAGGCCGCCGACGGCAGCCGGGCGAAGGAGCGGTCGGGCTCGGGGCGCTGAGCGAGCGCGCCCGCCAGCGTCTCGCGCAGCTGCGTCGGGTCGGCGGCCACCTGGGCCAGGCCGAAGCGCACGTAGGCGCGGTTGTTGACCCGGATGTGGGCGCGGCCCCAGCCGTAGGAGATCGGGGCGCAGCCGCGCATGATCGCCTCGCACACGGTCAGGCCCGCCGTCGAGTGCACGAGCGCATCGGCCGCGGCCAGGTAGTCGGGCATGCGCTCGGTGAAGCCCTCGATGCGCACGCGCTCGTCGGGGCGGAAACGGGCCTCCAGCGCGGCGCGGACGGCGTCGTTGCGGCCGCACAGGGCCACCACGAACGTGTCCGGCAGCTCCAGCGCGACGTCAATCGCGCCCTGGAGGTCGCCGACGCCCCAGCCGCCGCCGGAGACGAGCACGATCCGCGGGTCGGCCGGCAGCCCGAGGTCGCGGCGGGCCTCGCCGCGGTCGCGCGGCTGCAGGTAGACGTCGTCGTAGAGCCCGGTGACCGCCTCGATGCGGCTGCGCGGCGCGATGGTGCGGACTTCCTCCACCGACTCGGGGTGGATGATCAGGTGCACGTCGATGCCGGGGTGGGCCCAGTAGCGCAGGGCGGCGAGGTCGGTGATGCCGGACACGATGGGGACGTCGATGTGGCCGCGCTTGCGCAGCTCCCCGACGACCTCGCTGGCAGCCGGGAACACCGGGACGAGCAGGTCGGCGTTCGCCGCCTTCAGCGAGCGGGCCATGCGCCCGCCGCCCAGGGCGGTGAGCGCCATGCGGGCGCACCACCGCGTGGGCGGAACCCGCTGGCCGATGAAGTACTCGAGGTCGAAGAACCGGTTGCCCAGCTCCGTGTGGAAGGGCGAGCCCTCCAGGAAGGCGTCGCGGACGGGCCAGCCGAAGATGGCCAGGCTGTCGGCGATGGCCACCGACGCCCCGCGCTCGCGCAGCGCCGTGGCCAGCAGCTTGGCGGGGCGGTCGTGGCCCTCGCCGATGCTGGCGCTGAGGATGAGGATGCGGGGAGAGGTGCGCAGCGGAGGAAAGGCTCAGCAGGCGCCGGGATTCTGGGTGCAGAACTCCTGGAACTTGCCCGCCGGGGCCTGCGTGCCGCCGGAGCCCGATCCGGCCCCGCCACCGCCGTTGCCGCCGTTGTCGGACGGCGCGGCCTGGCCGCCGCCCTGGTTGGCCGGGGCGGAGCCCCCACCCCCGCCGCCCCCGTCGCCGCCGCTGTTGTCGCTGCCACCGCCACCACCGCTGCCGCTGCCGCTGCCACTGCTGTCACCGGAGCCCGAGCCGCTCGAGCCGGAGTCCCCGGAGCCCGTGTCGTCGCTGCCCGAGCCGCTCGAGCCCGCGTTGTCGCTGCTCGAGTTGTCCGAGCCGGACTGGTCGGTGGTGGAGGTCGACGTCGTCGGCGTGCTGGTGGCGGCGGTGTCCGTCGCCGGGTTGCTCGAGGCCGGGACGGTCAGCGCCGGAACGCTGGCGGGATCGTCGTTGCTGTTGTCGCCTCCGCCGCCGCAGGCGCTCAGCGTGAGACCGGCCGCGAGGGCCAGAACGCAGGCGATGACGGGCACGAATCGGCGCATGGCGTGGTGTTCTCCACTCAGTCGAGCGGTCCTGCGCGCTATGCGCGTGGGCGCTCGAGGGCGGCCATCCGGCGACCGCAATGCGGGCAGTCGTTCAGGTCCTTCTGGGCCAGCTGCTCGCACCAGTTGCAGAAGCGCAGGTTCTCCACCGACCACGGCAGCTCCGACGGCGAGGGCGCCAGCGGGAGCAGCGCGCCGACCACTTCCAGCTCTTCGCCGGAGTCGCGATCGACGTAGATCTCATCGGGCTCCGCCTCGATGATCACCTCGCGCCCGGTGGAGGGCGCGCGCAGCCGGTACTTCTGACGGGCACTCATGGAGAAGGCGGAATGCTAGCGAGCGGCGGCTCGAGATCGCGCAGCAGCTCCTCCCGGACCAGGCTCACGACGCCCGGGTCGAACTGCTCGCCCGCCCCCTCGAGCACGCGCTGGTAGGCCGCCTCGGCGGGCATCGGGCCACGGTAGGGCCGCGATGCCGTCATCGCCTCCAGCGCGTCGCAGACGGCGAAGATGCGCGCCTCGAGCGGGATCTCCTCGTCCGCCAAGCCGTTCGGGTAGCCGGTGCCGTCCCAGCGCTCGTGGTGATGGAGCACGATGTTCTCGACCACCGGAGCCAGGCGGAGGGGGCGGATCACCTCGGCGCCGACGCTGGGATGGGTGCGCATGACCGCCCACTCCTCGGTCGTCAGCGGCGCCGGCTTGGTGAGGATGCGCTCGGGCACGCCGATCTTGCCCACGTCGTGCAGCAGACAGCCGTAGAGGAATTCATCCGAGCGCGCGAGCTCGGGGTCGACGCGCTCGGCGAGCTTGACGGCGAGCTGGCTGACCGCCTGCAAATGGCGGCTGGTGACCGTGTCCTTGGCCTCGACCGCCGTGGCCAGGCTCTCGATCGCCGCCCGATCGCGCCGGCGGTAGTCGTCGAGGAGCTCGCCGTACTGGCGCAGGACGGGGCGGATGACGTCGGGGTCGAGCATGCCGCGGCCGCGCAGCGCGGCCGACACGGCGTCGCCCACGGTGAGGGCCGGGCCGGTGTGGGAGAGGAACGACATCGCGCCGGCGTCCAGGGCCGTGCGGACGACGTCGGGGTCGGCGCCGGCCGAGACCGCGATCACGGCCACGCCGCCGGCGGCGCGGCGGACCAGGGTGATCGCCGCGGCGATGTCCGCATCGGGCAGGTCGCAGTCCATGAGCAGCACGTCGGCGCGGTTGGCCAGCCGCGCGGCCTCCAGCGCCGTAGCCGCCTCGCTGACGAGGTCGACGTCGTCGTGCGCCTCCACCACGTCGCGCAGCGCGCGCCGACGTCGCGAATTTGCGTCGGCGACCACGACCGCCGCGAAGTGCACCCCCCTGCAGGGCATCGGGGGTAGTGTGACCGGCGCGGGCCGGCGTTGCAACAACCGACCGCACGGCTAGGCTGGCCCGCCGATGGATGTCCTGGTGTTCCACGGGTACCTCCTGCGGGGCACGGGGTCGAACGTCTACAACGCCCAGCTGGCCCAGGCGCTGGCCCGGCTCGGCCACCGCGTCCACCTCCTCAGCCAGGAGCCGCGGCCGCTCGCGCTGCCGTGGGTGGACGCCGTCGGGACGTGGGAGGACGGCCCGCTGCGGGTGGAAACCCGCCGCGAGCCCGCCCGCATCACCGTCTACCGGCCGCCGATCGGCGCGGTGTTGCCGGTCTACGTGGCCGACCGCTACGAGGGCTTCGACGCCCGGCCCTTCCCCGACCTGGATGACGCCGAGCTGGACACGTACCTGGAGCGCAACGTGGCCGCCGTGCGCGAGGTGGCGGCGCGCGTGGCGCCGGGCGCGGCGCTGGCCAACCACCTTGTCATGGGGCCCGCCGTGCTGGCCCGCGCCGGCCTCGCGCGCTATGCGGTCAAGGTCCACGGGTCCGCCCTCGAGTACACGGTCAAGCCGCACGCGCAGCGGTTCTTGCCGTACGCGCGCGAGGGGCTGGCGCGGGCGGCGGGGGTGCTGGTGGGCTCGCGCCACACGGCCGAGTCGCTGTGGGCGGCGCTGGACGATCCGGCACTGCCGAAGCGCACGCGGCTGGGGCCGCCGGGCGTCGACGTGCACACGTTCGCGCCGCGCCCGCCGAAGGAGGCGGCAGCGGGCCTGGCCGCGCTGGCCGCGCGGCTGCGCGAGACGGCGCCGGACGCGGGCGGCGACGACTCGTTCGCGCGCGACGCGGCGGCGGCCGGCGCCGCGCTGACCGGCCTGGACGCGCAGCGCGAGCACCTGGTCGCGTTCGTGGGCAAGCTGATCCTGGCCAAGGGCGTCGACCTGCTGCTGGCTGCATGGCCGCTGGTGCTGGCCGCGGTGCCCGACGCCCGGCTCGTCGTGGTCGGGTTCGGCGCCGACCGGGACCGGCTCGAGGCGCTGGCGGCGGCGCTGGCGGCCGGGGAGCGCGTCGACGCCGAGGGCCTGCCCTACCTGCGGGCGTTCCTCGACCACGCCGTGAGCGATCCCGCCTACCGTGCGGCGGCGACGCGGATGGGGGACACGGTGCGGTTCACGGGGCGGCTCGAGCACGCCGAGCTCGCCGACCTGTTGCCGGCCTGCGAGGCCCTGGTGGTCCCGAGCACGTTCCCCGAGGCCTTCGGCATGGTGGCCGCCGAGGCGGCGGCCTGCGGGGCGCTGCCGATCTCGGCCGGGCACTCCGGCCTGGCCGAGGTCTCGCGCGTCCTGGCCGCCGCGGCGCCGGCGCCGGCGCGGCCCTGGTTGTCGTTCCCGCTCGGCCCCGAGGCGGTGGACGGGATCGCCGAGCGGCTGGTCGCGTGGCTGTCGGCGCCGGCGGCGCTGCGCGCATCCACGCGGGAGGCGCTGGCCGGTGTGGCACGGGACCGCTACTCGTGGGAAGGCGTGGCCCGCGGCGTCCTGGCTGCGTCCGCCGGCCGTCTCGACGCACTGCTGTCCCCCTGACTAGAGTTCCCGCCTCGGATGCGCCTCCTGGCCGGTATTCCCGTCCTCGCCGCCGCGACCGCCCTGGTCGTCGTCCTGGCGGGCTGCTCGGCCAAGGGCGAGGGCGCGAACGCCGATCCGGTCAAGGGCAAGCAGCTGTTCGTGCAGCGCTGCGGGTCCTGCCACGTGCTCTCGCACGCGGGCACGAAGGGCACGACCGGGCCGGACCTCGACGCGGCCTTCGCCCGCGCGCGCCAGGACGGGTTCGGCACGCCGGCGATCCGCGGGATCGTCTACAAGCAGATCCTGTTCCCCAACCGCGAGGGCGTGATGCCGGCCGACCTGGTCAAGGGCCAGGACGCCCAGGACGTCGCCGCCTACGTGGGGCGCGTGGCCGCCACGCCGGGCAAGGACACGGGCGCCTTGGCCACCGTCGGCCAGGCCCAGCAGAAGCCGCTGGCCAAGGGCGTCAACGGCAAGCTGGCCATCCCCGCGGACCCCAACGGCCAGCTGCTCTACCAGTACAAGAACGCGACCGCCCCGGCCGGCGCGCTGACCATCGACTCGCAGAACAAGTCGCAGACGCCGCACGACATCTCGGTCGTGGGTAAGGCGACGGGCAAGGTGGTCAAGGGCGGCGGGACCTCGACGATCAACGTCAACCTCAAGCCCGGGAAGTACATGTTCGAGTGCACGGTGCCCGGCCATGCCCAGGCGGGCATGAAGGGCACCCTGACGATCACGGGGTGAGGCCGAGCTGCGCGGCGATGGTCGCCGCGTCGAAGTAGACCCGCTCGCAGACGAGCTGGTCCTCGTCGAACAGGAAGAAGGCCACCATGCGGCAGGTGAACGCCTTGCCGGTGGGCGGGACGTCGCCGAGCGGCCCCTCGTGGGTGCCCTTGAGGTCGAACTCGACGATCACGGCGTCGTCGGCGTGATGCAGCGCGACGAGCTCGTTGCGCTGGTCCGGGAACGCGCTGCGGGTGGTGCGGAAATACTCCCGCACCTGCTCCTCGCCGTCGAAGACCTGCCCCGTGGGGATGATCTCGTAGCGCGGGTGCTCGAACGTCCCGATCGTGGTGTCGAAGTCGTGGACGTTCTCGGATTCCATGTGCTCGCGGACGATGGCCTCGCGGCGGCTGCGATCGGGCATGCGCGGCATCATCCCGGGTGGCTGTGGTCGTGTGACGGCGTCCGCG
>Ga0207708_10003086_pt1 | contig 12265 bp, 7 predicted proteins | sample KBSK5101metaG_FD_184340 | JGI IMG/M metagenome (GOLD analysis project Ga0207708, IMG submission 184340) | Corn, switchgrass and miscanthus rhizosphere microbial communities from Kellogg Biological Station, Michigan, USA - KBS K5-10-1 metaG... | ecosystem: Host-associated > Plants > Roots >...
CAGCGCACAACTTCGTCGCCCGACGTGTACACCGGCGGCACCAGCGTCGCCGCGGCGACGCGGGTTGCGGGCGCGGGGCGCATCTCGACGGCGCGCCGGAAGTGCCGCAGCCCTTCGTCGTACATCCCCGCATCCCACAGTCCGCGGCCGAGCTTTTCCTGGATGTCCGGCGAGTTCGGATTCGCGCGCTCGCCGCGGCCGAGGTAGTCGAGCGATTCGTCCAGCCGCCCGAGCTTCTTCATCAGCGTCTCGCGCAGCTCCAGCATCAACAGGCCTTGCGGCACTCGCGCGATGCCCGCGCAGACGAGCAAGGGAACCGCAGTCCAGAGCGCACGCGAACGCAGGAACCGGCCGATCGTGACGGGCGGTGGCGGGGCCAGCACGGGCGCGGCGGTGTCGGACAGCGTCGCGGTCAACCCCAGGACGGCCAGCGCGAGGCCCGCGGCAACGCCAGCGATCAACCAGATCGACGCGTACGCCGCCCACGCCGACCACACCAGCAGCGGTTGCGACGCGAGCGACGCGAGCGAAACCAGGGCGGTGCGGGACGCGGCGTATGCGCCGGTGGCCGCGCGCCGCTGGCCGATCTCGGTCAGCGCGCCGGCGATCGCTGCGCGCGACATCGACGCGGCGAAGCCGAGGGGGACGGCGGCCACCAGCCAGGCGATGTGGTGGCCGTTCGCGACGGCGACGGCGAGCCAGGCAACCGCCGCCACGAGGCACGCGAGCATCAAGTAGCCCTCGCGGCGCGTCCCCCACAGCGGAACAGCGTCCGACAGGTAGGCCCAGAGCAGGATGAGCACACCCGGAAGGGAAGCGAGCCCGACGACCGCGTTGACCGACGCTGTGCTGCCGGTGATGACCATCGCGCGCCGCGACCACTCCTGCCACAGCTCGGACGTCACGATCGCCATCACGAACGTCGCCACCAGGAACACCACCGCCCGCCCGGCGGGGCGCGGCGGCGGGCGCTCGTCGCCGATGATCCCCGGCGTGTAGGGCGAAGGCGCTTCGTCCATCGCCGCCATTGTATCTGCGTAGCCGGCGGATGACGGCGCGCTAGCCTACGCGGATGCAACCCTTGCTCTACGGACAGCTGACGCCCTGGTACCGACTGCTCGACCCCGTCGCCGATCACGCCGACGAGGCGGCGGCGTACGTCGCCGCGCTGGAGCGCGGCGGCGCGCCGCGCGGCGGCTCGCTGCTGGAGCTGGGGGCGGGCGCGGGCGGCAACGCGTTCTTCATGAAGCGGACCTTTCGCTGCACGCTCACCGACATCTCGCCGGAGATGCAGGCCTTGTCGCGTGAGCTGATTCCGGAGTGCGAGCACCTGCCGGGCGACATGCGGACGCTGCGCCTGCAGCGCCAGTTCGACGCCGTGATGGTGCACGACGCCGTCGCGTACATGACCTCGCGCGCCGATCTCGCGGCGGTCGCGGCGACGGCGTTCGCGCACACGCGGCCGGGCGGCGCCGCCGTGTTCGCGCCCGACTACGTGCGCGAGACGTTCCGCGAGAAGTCCGAGCTGCACGCCGGCGACGACGGCGCGCGCTCGCTGCGCTGCCTGGACTGGACGTGGGATCCCGATCCCGCCGACGACACGTACGCCGTCGAGTACGCCTTCCTCCTCCGCGACGGCGTCGACATGAAGGCGGTCCACGACCGCCACGTCGAGGGCCTGTTCGCGCGCGCGACCTGGATGGAGATCCTCGGCGCCGCCGGCTACCGCGTCGAGCTGGTCGACCGACCGTTCGACGACACCACGACCGACTCGATCTTCCTCTGCCGCCGTCCCTGACCGCCTGACGCCCGGCTAGCGCGGGCCGGAAAGCTGGTCGACAAGCGCCAGCAACGCGGCGCGCGCGTCGTCGATCATCGGCGTCACCTGGCTGTCCAGCGCGGCGCGGAAGTTCGCGATCGCGGCGCCCAGGACATCGCGCGCCGGGCCCACCAGCTCGACGTACAGCGCGTCGGCCCGCGCCATCGCGGTGGTGTTGGGAAGCGCCTCGCGCGGGTGGAACTTCAGCCGCTCCAGCGCCTTGCGCGCGTCCGCGATCTGCTTGGCGGTCAGGCGGCCGGGCGTCTGCTCGACGACCAGCGTCTCGCGGAGGCCCGTCGTCAGGATCGTCATGTCGACCTCCAGCAGGCCGTTCAGGTCGTAGCTGAATCGCACGTCGATGCTCTGGCTGCCTGCCGGACCGGGCGGGATGTTGCGCAGGCTGTAACTGCCGAGCTTGCGGTTCTTCTCGCAGCTGGCGTGCTCGCCCTGGAAGACCTCGACGAGGATCTCCTTCTGGTTGTCGGCCATCGTCTCGAACGTCTTGACCCGGCTGGCGGGGATGACGGTGCCGCGTTCCAGGATCGGCGCGAACATGCCGCGGATCTGCTGCCCGCCGAACTGCGCCGCGACGGCGATGCCCAGCGTGAACGGGGCGACGTCGGTGACGACGACGTCCTCGACGGCGGCATGCCCCTGCTTCAGCGCCGCCTGCACGGCCGCGCCCAGCGCGACAGCCTCGTCGGGCGGCAGCCGCCGATCGGGCACCCGATCGAAGATCTGCGACGCCAGGCGGATCACGCACGGCATGCGGGTGGCGCCGCCCACCAGCAGCACCTCGCCGACGTCGGCGGGGCCCAGGCCGGCGTCGCGCAGCGCGCGCAGCGTCGGCGCGCGCAGGCGATCGAGCAGCGGCGCCCACAGCACCTCCGCCTCGGCGCGCGTGATGGTGGCGTCGATGTTGCGCAGGCGCCCGTCGACGGAAAGATCGGGCAGGGCGACGCGCGCCGTCTCCGCGCCTGTGAGCGCGCGCTTCGCCTCGTCGCAGGCCGCCAGCAAGCGCGCCCACGACCGCGGCTCTGTCCGCAGCGTCTCCAGCGGCAACGACAGCCGCGACGCCACGCCCGCCGCCAGCGCCTCGGCGAAGTCCTCGCCGCCCAGCCGCGAATCGCCCGCCGACGACTGGATCTCGATGACGCCCTCGATGATCTCCAGGACCGTGACGTCGAAGGTTCCGCCGCCCAGATCGAACACCACCGCGCGCATCTCGCGGTGGCGCTCGTGCAGGCCGAACGCCAGCGCCGCCGCGGTCGGCTCGTTGATGATGCGCTCGACCCGCAGCCCGGCGATCGCGCCCGCGTCGCGGGTGGCGCGGCGCTGCGTCTCGTCGAAGTAGGCCGGCACGGTCACCACCGCTTCCTCGATCGGCTGCCCCAGCGCCGCCTCGGCGTCCGCCTTCAGGCTGCGCAGCACCATCGCGGACAGCTCGGGCGGCGTGAAGGACCGATCGCCCACCCGCCACAGCCGCGACGTCCCCATGTCCCGCTTCCAGACCAGCGCGGTCCGTTCCGGGTGGGTGGTGGCGCGCGCGCGCGCGGCCTCGCCCACCAGCAGGTCGCCCCCGTCGAGCACGCTGACCGCGCTGGGCGTCAGGTTCGCGCCCAGCGCGTTGGGCAGCACCACCGGGCCGTCGTCGCGCATGATCGCGACCAGCGAGAACGTGGTGCCCAGGTCGATTCCGACGATCACTCGGTGTCCTTCTCTTCCCCGCCCTGTCCGCCGCAGAGCTGGAACTGCGCGATCGTGGCGCCGCCGAAGAACCGCGCGTCCTCGGTTTGAGTCTTACTGTTGACGAGCGCCCGTTTGATCGCCTTCAGGCGCTTCGGGAGCTCCGAGCATTCAGCCGCCCGCAACGCCTCGACGTACGCCAGGATGTCCGCGCAGACGAGCTGTCCGTTCCGGGACCCCTCGGGCCCGCACAGCGCGGCCGATGCCCGTTCGACCATGTCCAGGCCGAGGCGGGCGGTGGATCCGGGGCCCCCCGACATTGGCGTCCGCGTCAGGTAAGGCCGCGCCGTGACGGTGCTGGTGTTGGTGACGATCGAGCCGTAGTGGGTGTCGTGCGACGAGGAACAGACCCGCACCACCGCCAGCAGCACCGGGATCAGCAAGTAGCCGAGGCGCGAGACCTGGAAGCCGGCGCGGTCGACAGTGTTCGACGTGTCCTGCGCCAGCGCGCTGCGCAGGATCCCCGACACGTTGGGCGCGGAGGTCACCAGGTCGGTTGCCCAGCGGCGAATCGAGGCGCGATCGCGCTGGATGACGCCGATCGTGTCGACGAACGCGCTGCTCAGATCGCCCGACCGGGTCGAGATCGCGAACGCCGTCCGGAGCGGCTGGGGAAAGTCGCGGGGAAGCGCGGCGATCTCCTCGGCCAGCGTCCAGACGCCGCCCAGCGGACCGTGAACCATCGCCAGCTCGAGGCCGGTCTCGTGAAGGCAGTCGCGCAGCGCCGCCTGCGCCTGGCCGGCGGCGTCGACCGCGCCCGCGGCGTGCAGCGCCAGGACGACGTCCAGCATGCGTGGAACGGGCAGGTCGCGCACGCGATCCTCGCGCGCTTCCAGGGGGGCGTCCATCGCGGATCGGCACAGCTCGGCCACCAGTGCCCCGCTGCGATCGGCCGCCCAGCTGGCGCCGGCCGCCGCCGCCGCCAGCCTGACCGTCGGTTCGGGCGACGCGAAACCGGCGTCGATCTCCTCGCGGCTGGCGCGCGCGGGCAGCCTGACCAGCAACGCCTCGAGGAATTCGGGGAAGCCGGCGCGCCAGCCGGCGCGCAGGGCGTCGGCGAGGGCGCTGTCGGGCCCCAGCCGCGACAAGGTGGTCGCCAGCAACCAGTGCGCGCGTGGATCGTTGGGTAGAACGGCGACCGCCTCGCGCGCGATCTCCAGGCGCTGGCGCTGGTCGGCCGACGCGGGGATGCTGTGCCACGCGCTGCTGAAGCCCTCGAACACGATGTCGCTCTGCGACTCGCCGTCGGCGGGCGCGGCGTCCGAATCGGGCGGCGGCGGCGCGCCGGCCTCGCCGGTCGGAGCGGCGGTGGACGGCGTGGAGAACGCGGGCGCGTGCCGGCGCGCGCTCGAGGCGGCCAGCGATTCGATCTCGCCGCCCGCGCGGGCGATCTCGAACGCCTCGCGCGCGCGCTGGAAACCCATCGGATCGGACTCCGGCTTGCGCGTCTTGATCAGACGCAGGTACGCCCGGCGGACGGTGTCAGCGTCGGCGCCCGGGTCGATCCCCAGCTCCGTCCAGGCCTCCGTCAGCGTCACCGCCGCAATGTTCTCAGTCTTGGGTCAGGCGTGCAATCGCCTACGGAACGCCCGCCACGTAAACTAACCCGCACGCAATGTCGTCGAGGATGGTTCCATCCGGCCTGATCGCGCTGCTGGTCGTGGTGGGCATGGCGATCTGCGACGGCGGGTGCAACAAGCGAGAGCTCGACCCGATGGGCGGCGGCGGGATGGGCATGATCGTCGGCGCGGCCGGAGCTCGGGGCGCCGCCGGAGCTCAGGGCGCAGCTGGTGCCCAGGGTGCAGCAGGCGCGCCGGGCGCGGCGGGGCAGTCGGGCGCCGCCGGCGATGGTAGCCGCGGTGGTTTCGGAGGTACGGGTTGCGCCAGAACGACGTGCGCGGCGCAGGGCTACGTCTCGGGAACGGTGACCGTCGGACCGGACTTTTCAGGGGGGTGCGCGATCGACACATCGGCTTGCACCGAGTGCGTGGACGCCGCCCCGCTCGCCGTTCGTTGTGACGACGCGCTGATCGGTGCGAATGCGTGGTTCGTCAGGATGGCGGCGAGCGACAGCGAGATCGGCCTCCTCTGGCTGTCGTCCAGCAACGCCACGCTCACGTTCACGCGCCTGTCGCCGGATCTGAGGTTGCTCGGCTCGACGGTGATCGAAGGCGAGACGCTGCTCGCCACGGTCGGCGCCACGAAGGATTTCGGCGTCGCGGCGACACCATCCGGATGGATCGTCGCGGGGTGGGGCGGGGACGGCATCTTCATTCACGCGCTCGATGCGTCCGGCGCCGATCTCGGTCGGGTGAGCCTGGGTGCGTTCAGCGGATCGCTCGTGGAGGGCCCGCTGCTGGTGCCGCGCCCGGCCGGTCCGCCTCTCGTCGCCTGGGTCACGGCCCCCAGCGCTGCCTCACCCGCGGCGATGCACGTCGCCGCGGTCGCGGCCGACGGACTGTCCGCCAGCCCCACGCGCGAGCTCACGCTGGAAGACTGGCGGCGCCCGCACGGGCTCGCGTTCGCTGGAGACGCGTTCTTCGCCGCCATCGTGGCCGGATCGGCGACGAACCCGGGCCAGATCCGCGTCCAGCGCATCGAGCCCGACGGGACGCCGGGGGCGGTCGTCGACGCGCTGACCAGCGTGAACGCGAGGGCGGTGGCTCCCGTGGACTGCGCGGGCGGCCTCTGCCTCGTCTTCAACGGGCCGACTCCGGGGGCGGGCGACTTGACCGACGGGGGCTTCCAGCTGGTGAAGATCGATTCAGCCGGCAACGGAATCGGCAACATCGCGCTGCTCAGCTACAGCATCGTGAACGGCTACAGCTGGGCGATACCGATCGTGATGGGGAGCTCCATCGTGACGGTGCTGGGCGGCGCGCCGGACGACGATCTCGGCGTCGCGCGCTGGCCGGCGATGCTGTCGCCCAGCCTGCCGACGACGCTCGACACCACGATCGTCCACTGGCCCGGCCAGGCCAGTTACGTTCCAGCGGTCGCGACGGCGCGCGGTTCCGTCCTGCTGATCGCGTGGGGCCCCGCGCCGCAGGGCCGCATCCGGATCGCGCGCGTGACGTTCTAGAAACCGGTGCCGCTGAGCGCGCGCGTCGCCAGCAGCGGCGACATGAAGGTGTCGTTGTAGCTGATGCCCAGCGTGGACGACGCGGTCCCGGCGGCCTGCGGCGTGAACACGACGACCAGCTGGCACCAGGCGCCCGCGGCCAGCATGCCGCTGCAATCGCCGCCGCTGCCCGGGTAGCCGCCCGGGGCCTTGTATGCGAACGGCGTGCTCGGCCCCGACGCCGACATCGCGGTCGCGGGCAGCGCGCCCGTGTTGTACACGGTGAACGTGTGCTCGTTCGAGGTGCCGACCGCCGTCGCGCCGAAATCGAACGGCGAACAGTCACTGCAGTTGTTCGGGCCGAAGAACTCGGCGACGGTCACGTGCGCGCGCGCCGTCGGCGTTCCGCTGATGGCGCGGATCGCGGTCCGGGTCGCGCCGCCGTCGTTGTAGGCGACGCGCACCTGTCCGAACAGCGTCGCGCTGCCGCTGGGCGTGAAGGTGACCATCAACTTGCAGGTCGCGCCCACCGCCAGCATGCCGCCGCAGTCGCCGCCCATGCTGCCCGGGTAGGTGACGTTCTTCCAGCCGAAGCCGGTGCCCATCGCGCCCGCGCTGCCCATCATGGTCGCCGGTCCGCCGCCGTCGTTGCGGACGGTGAACTCGTGGTCGACGGGGACGCCCCACACGCCGAAGTCGTAGGGCGGGCCGTTGCCGCCCGAGCCCTCGGGCCCGTTCTGTCCATTCCAGTCGTAGATGTTCAGCATCGCCTTCGTCGTCGCCGTGGCGGTGAGCGCGCGCGCCACGACCTGCGTGTTGGCGCCGTCGTTGTACGACACCGACAGCGTGCTGGTGCGCGCGGCGTCGCCCATGGGCGTGAACGTCACGCTGACGGTGCAGGTCGCGCCCGCGGCGAGCATCGACCCGCAGGTGCCGCCGCCGAAGGTGCCGTTGTTGGTCCAGCCGAAGCCGTTACCCAGCGTGCCGCCGTCGGTCATCATCGTCGCCGGCACGGCGCCGCGGTTCGTGATGATGAAGGTGTGCTCGCGCGCCGTCCCCGCGACGCCGTAGTCGAACGGCGGCTGGTTGCTGTCGTTGTTCGGCGGTGAATTGGTCCAGTCGGTGATCTGCAGCAGCGCCCTGTCCGTGGCGGTCGCCGAGAGCGAACGTTTCGCGTACTGCGTGTTCGCGCCGTCGTGATAACGGATCAGCAGCTGGCTGGAACGGTAGCCGCTGCCCGATGGGGTGAACCGAACGACCACCGTGCAGTGTGCGCCGGCCGCGAGCATGTTCATGCAGGTGCCGTTGGTCCCGGGATAGCCCGTCCCCTTCCAGCTGAATCCGTTGTCCAGCCCGCCGCCGTCGACCATCATCGTGGCCGGCTGCGCGCCGTCATTGGTGATCGTGAACGTGTGATCGACAGCGACGCCGACGACGCCCAGGTCGTAGAACTCGCCTCCGCCGGTGTCGGTCTCGGACCAGTCGTGGACCTTGAGGAGCGCGAGGTTCGTCTGCGAGCCGGCGAGGGACCGCGTTGCGGTCGCGCTGACGCCCGTGCCGTCGTCGTAGGCGATGCCCAGCGAGCCGGCGAAGCTGCCCGGCCCCGTCGGCGTGAACGTCACCGTCACCTGACAGCTCATCCCGGGCGCCAGCGTGTTGCTGCAGGTGCCGTTCGCGCCGGGATAGCCGCCGCCGCCCGCGAACGCGAACGGGCCCGTCAGCGTGCCCGCGTCGCGCACCATGGCGGCGGTCAGCGCGCCGTTGTTGCGCACGGTGAACCAGCGCGTCGCGGAGGTGCCGACGGTGCCGAAATCGGCCGGGCGTGAATCGCTGCCGCAGCCATCGCAGTCGGACACCACCAGCAGCGCGTTGGTGGCGCGCGCGCCGATCACGTCGCGCGTCGCCTGGGCATTGTTGCCCGCGCCGTCGGCGTACGTGAGGGTGACCTTGCCGCCGCCGGTCGCCGCGCCCGAGAACGTGACCACCACGCTGCACGAGGCGCCGACCGCGAGCGTGCCGTTGCAGGTGCCGCCCGCGCCGGGGAAGCTCCCGCCGCCCGCCCACGAGAACGGCGCGGCGAACGCCGCGCCGGCGAGCGACGACGCCGCCTTGTTACCCGAGTTCCAGACGTAGAAGGTGTGGCTGGTCGCGACGCCCCAGGTGCCGAAGTCGAACGCGCCGCCGCCGTTGTTGCCGCCGCCCGACCAGTCCGTGATCGTCAGGCGCGCGCCGTCGATCCCTTCACCCACCAGCGAGCGCGACGCGCCCTGCGTCGCGGTGCCGTCGCTGTAGGTCAGCGACAGCAGCGCCGAGACGTCGCCGACGACGGTGGGCTTGAAGGTGACGTCGACGGTGCAGGTCGCGCCCGCGTTCAGCGTCAGGCCGCAGGTGCCGTTGGTCCCGGGGAAAGCGCCGCTGCTGCCCGACCAGGCGAACGGCGCGGCGGGCGCGGCGAACGTCATCGCCGACACGGAACCGCCGCCGATGTTGCGGACCACGAACACGCGCTGCGCGTTGCTGCCCAGGCCGACCGCGCCGAAGTCGGTGACCAGCCCGTCGCCGTGATCGGAGTTCTCGCCGATCTCGACGAGACCGACGGTGGTGCCCACGCCGCGGACGAGGCGCGTCGACGTGTAAGGCATGCCCAGCCCGTCCTGATAGTTGATGCGCACGGTGCCGATGGCGGGGCCGGCCGTGGTCGGCTTGAACTCGACGTTGATGGAGCAGGCCGCGCCCGGCGCCAGCGACATCGTGCAGCTGCCGCCCTGGCCCGGAAAGAAGCCGCCGACGTAGCTGAACCCCGTGCCGATCGCGGGCGCGGTGATGAAGCCCGCGTACGCGCCGCCCGTGTTGAGCACCCAGAACTCGTGCGTCGCCGACTGGTTGATGCCGCGCGAGCCGAAATCCCAGACGTTCGGCAAGAGGTTGGTGATCTCGAAGTCCTGCACGACCAGCTGCGGCGCGGTCGTTCCGCTGCCCGACAGCGGGCGGCTGGCGATCGCGGGCGCGGTGCCGTCGTCGTAGACGATCGCCATCGTCGCGGTCGCGGTGCTGGGTGTCGTCCCGGTGGGCGCGAACGCGACGACGACCGTGCAGTTGTCGCCGGGGGCGACGGTTCCGTTGCAGGTGCCGCCCGCGCCCGGGAAGGTGCTGCCCAGATACGAGAACGGCGCCGACAGCGCGCCGCCGCCCAGCCCGGTCGCGGGCGCGGCGCCCATGTTCGTCAGGTAGAACGTGTGCGTCGTCGTCGACCCGAGGCCGTGGCTGCCGAACGCGAACGTCGTCGGGTCAGCCTGCAGGCCGTACTGCTGGTAGTACTGCATCGGGAAATCGGTGACGGCCAGGGAGGCCTGGCTGGTTCCCTTGCCCGAGAGAGTGCGCGAGGCGACGGCCGCCTGCGCGCCGTCGTTGTAGGCGATGGTCAGCGTCGTCATCACGGTGCCCGTCATGGACGGCGTGAACGAGACGTTCAGGATGCAGGTCGCGCCGGCCGGCAGGGTCGCGCCGCAGCTCGCGCTGGCGCCGGGGTAGTTTCCGCCGACGTAGGCGAAGGGCGCGGTGAGCATCGATGCCATCGTCGTCGCCGTCGCGGTTCCGGTGTTCGTGACGAAGAAGATGTGATTCGTCGTCGTTCCGGTGGCGAGCGTTCCGAAGTCGTAGGCCGGGCCGCTGGAGATCACCAGGAGCGCCGTCGGGCCCGAAGCGCCGCCGGTTCCTGCGCTGCCCGTCGTGCCGGCGGCGCTGCCGCCGGAGCCCGTCGTGCCAGCGGCGCTGCCGCCGGTGCCTGTCGTGCCGGCGGCGCTGCCGCCGGTGCCCGTCGAACCGCCAGCGGCACCGCCAGTGCCGGTCGAACCGCCGACGGCACCACCGGTTCCTGTCGAGCCGCCGACTGCGCCACCGGTGCCTGTCGAACCGCCAACGGCGCCACCGGTGCCTGTCGAACCGCCGACGGCACCACCGGTTCCTGTCGAACCGCCGACTGCGCCGCCGGTGCCTGTCGAACCGCCGACTGCGCCGCCGGTGCCGGTCGAACCGGCGACTGCGCCGCCCGTTCCTGTCGAACCGCCGGTGCCTGTTCCGCCGGCGCCGGTCGTGCCGCCGCGTCCCCCGCCGCCGGTCGTGCCCGCCGATCCGGTCGTGCCCGCAGTCCCTGTCGCTCCCGCCGCGCCCGTCGTTCCAGCCGAGCCTGTCGTGCCCGCCGATCCAGTCGCTCCCGCCGCGCCGGTCGCGCCGCCCGTGCCGGTCGCGCCCGCCGATCCGGTCGAACCGCCTCTCGCCGCCGAGGCGCCGGCCGCGCCCGTGCTGCCCGCCGAGCCGGTCGTCCCGCCGTGACCGCCGCCGCCTCCGCCTCCACAACCCACGAGTCCGACCACGATGGTCGTGGCGCAAAACGCCGTCAGCCTGGTCCCGAGCATTCGTTTTCAATCGGCGCCGCCGACGGGAAACTGAAACTGTTGCTTGCGAAATGCGCGTGGGGAGCCGGCGAGCTTTGCTCGCCGCGTACCATCGCGGGAGGGTTCGGGAACCCTCTCAGGGTTCCCGAGACAATTGCCGGCCTGTCAGAAATGCGACGGACTAGATTCAGGGGATGACGGCAAAGCTCCCGCCGTACCGGCCGCAGCTGGCGCTGCTGGTCAAGACGCCGCCCGAGGGCGACGAGTGGCTGCATGAGCTGAAGTTCGATGGCTTCCGCATCGGCGTCGCGATCGAGCGCGGGCACGTCACGCTGCTCAGCCGCCGCGAGAAGGACTGGACCGCCGAATTTCCGACGGTCGTCGCGGGCGCGACGAAGCTGCCGGTGAAGAACGCGCTGCTCGACGGCGAGCTGGCGGGCGTGCTGCCCGACGGGCGCACCAGCATGCACGCGATGGGCGGCGGCGGGACGCTCGCGTACTTCGCGTTCGACATCCTTCACCTCGACGGCGAGGATCTGACCGCGCTGCCTCTGATCGAACGCAAGCAGCGGCTACAGCGGGCGCTGGGGCCCAAACCGCCGGCGCCGTTTCGCTACGTCGAGCACATCGCGGGCGGTGGCGCGGCGTTCTTCCGGGAAGCGTGCCGGATGAAGATCGAGGGGATCGTCTCGAAGCTGTCGTCGTCGCCGTACAAGGCGAACGCGCGCAACGCTACCTGGCAGAAGATCAAGTGCGTCGAACGCCAGGAGTTCGTGATCGGCGGCTACGAGCGTTCGGTCCGCGGCGACCTGGGCGCGCTGTGGCTGGGGACGTACGAAGGCGGACAGCTGATCTTCGCCGGCAAGGTCGGCACCGGTTTCCAGCGCGAGTCCGACGCGCTGCTGAAGACGCTGGTGAAGCTGGAACGGCCGCAGTCGCCGTTCGCCCCGATCGGCCTGCCCATCGGCGCAAAGATCCGCGACGCGCGCTGGGTCGCCCCGACCCTGGTGTGTGAGGTCGCCTTCATGGAGTGGACCGGCCACGCGCACATCCGCCACGGTTCGTTCCAGGGCATGCGGCCCGACAAGGATCCGCGCCGCGTTGTGCGCGAAGTACCGAGGTAGGGCCTCAGACGCGAATCGACAGCTCCTCGATCAGGAAGTCGCGCACGGCCGCGACGCGGGCCGGCACCAGCCGCCGCGACGGCCACAACAGATAAAGGCCGGCGCCGCCCAGGCGAAAGCG
>Ga0207708_10003089_pt1 | contig 12262 bp, 14 predicted proteins | sample KBSK5101metaG_FD_184340 | JGI IMG/M metagenome (GOLD analysis project Ga0207708, IMG submission 184340) | Corn, switchgrass and miscanthus rhizosphere microbial communities from Kellogg Biological Station, Michigan, USA - KBS K5-10-1 metaG... | ecosystem: Host-associated > Plants > Roots >...
CTGGGCGCGGCTGCCGTGATCGTGCTGGCGCGCATGCGGCCCAACGCGGTCTGGGCGAAGCGCGAGCCCGCGATCGCGGCGGGCGGGGGCCCCGGCACGGCCGCGCGGCCCGACTCGCCCGCCGACGTCCGGCTGGCCTACGCGCCCTACGTGATCATCATCCTCGTGTTCGCGATCGTGCAGCTGCCGTTCGTCAAGCCGTTCGCCGACAGCCTCAAGCTGGCCTTCCGCTGGCCGTTCCTCGACGTGGTGGGCACCAACGGCAAGCCGCACTCCACCACGATGTACTCACTCACCTGGCTGTCCACCGCGGGCACCCTGCTGCTGATCTCGGGCCTGATCGTGGCCCTCGTGCTCAAAGTCGGCGTGGGCCGGGCGGTGGCGGCGTACGGCAAGACGCTCTACGAGCTGCGCTGGGCGATCGTCACCGTCGCCGCGGTGCTGGGGCTGGCGTACGTGATGAACGCCTCGGCGCAGACCACGGCGATCGGGCTGACGATCGCGAGCGTGGGCGGCGCGCTGGCGTTCTTCTCGCCGGTGATCGGCTGGCTGGGCGTCGCCGTCACCGGGTCGGACACCTCGTCCAACGCGCTGTTCGGCTCGTTGCAGGTCACCGCGGCGAACGCGGTCGGGCTGCCACCGGAGCTGCTGGCGGCCGCGAACTCGTCCGGTGGCGTGCTCGGCAAGATGCTGTCGCCGCAGAACCTGACCATCGCGGCCGCGGCGGTGCGACTGGAGGGCGAGGAGGGCACCATCCTGCGCAAGGTGCTCGGCTGGAGCCTGGGCCTGCTGCTGTTCCTGGCGATCATCATCGCGCTGCAGGCCACGCCGGTGCTGGGCTGGATGCTCGTCTAGCGTCAGCCGAAGTGGGTCCAGCCGGGGTCGCCGTCGTACGGCCTGCCCTCGACGAGCACGGCGGCGTCCCCGGCCCGCACCTCCCCGATGGGCGTGAAGCCCGGCGGGAGCGCGGCGTCGGCGGGGAACGTCGCCACCAGCGCGTGGTCCTCGCCGCCGGTGAGCAGGAACGACACCGGGTCGACGCCCAGCGCGGCGCCGACCTCCAGCAGCTTCTGCGGCACGCCCGGGCGGCGCACGTCGATCACCACGCCGGACGCCGCCGCGATGTGCGCGAGGTCGGCGAGCAGGCCGTCCGAGACGTCGATCATGGCCGTGGCGCCCGCCACCGCGGCTGCCGGGCCCGCCGCGTACGGCGGCTCCGGCACCCGGTGCGCCGCGACCACCACACCGGGCGACCGGAAGCCCCGCTGCAGCACCGCGAGCCCCGCGGCCGCCCACCCGAGCCTGCCTGCGAGCGCCACCACGTCGCCCGGCCGCGCCCCGGACCGGGTGACCGGTGCCCGCCCCTCGAGCGACCCGAGCGCGGTGATCGCGAGGGTGAGCGTGGCCGACGTCACGACGTCGCCGCCGACCAGGCCCGCACCGACCACCGCCGCTTCGGCCCAGAGGCCGTCGGCCAGCCCGGCGACGGTCTCGACGGGCGTCTCGGCCGGGGCCGCCAGCCCGACGAGCAGGGCCGTCGGCACCGCGCCCATCGCGGCGACGTCGGCCAGGTTGGCCGCCGCGGCCTTGCGCCCCACCTGCTCGGGAGTGGACCAGTCCAGCCGGAAGTGCACGCCCGCGACGAGCACGTCGGTGGTCGCCACCACGCGCCCGTCCGGCGTCGCGACCACGGCGGCGTCGTCGCCCGGCCCGAGGACCGTGCTCGCGGGCTGGACGCGGCCCCGGGTGAGCTCCGCGATGAGCCCGAACTCGCCGAGCCCCGCGATCGTGGGTCGATCATCCGGCAACGGGTCCTCCTCGGGTACGTTCGGCCTCCGACGATCTCACGTCCAACTTCAGCTCGAGAGGGGCACGCCGTGGTGCAGGCCTACATCCTGGTGCAGACCGAGGTCGGCAAGGCCGCCGCCGTGGCCGCCGAGATCGCAGGCATCACGGGGGTGATCTCCGCCGAGGACGTCACCGGGCCCTACGACGTGATCGTGCGGGCGGAGGCGGAGGACGTCGACCGGCTGGGCCAGCTCGTCGTCGCGCGGGTACAGGGCGTCGGCGGGATCACCCGCACGCTCACGTGCCCGGTCGTGCACCTGGGTTGAGCCGCGTGCGCCGTCCGCAGGCGTCGGTCGCCATCGCCGTCACGCTGCCGCTCCTGCTCGTCGTCGTGGTGGCGGCGATCGGGATCGCGGCCCGGCTGCGGGGGCCCGACGTGCCGTCGCCCGACACCGGGCCGCTGGCCGTCGCGACCGTCGATGCGCCCGGCGCGGAGTCGCCGTCGTGCGCGACCCTGCTCGCGGGCCTCGACGGCGACCTGCCCGCGGGCACCGCCACGCTCCCCCACCGTCCGCTCGCCGAGCCCGCGCCCGCGGGGGTGCGCGCCTGGGCGGCCGATCCGGTACCCGTCGTGCTGCGGTGCGGGCTGCCCCGGCCCGCCGAGCTGACGCCCACGTCCGCGCTCCTCGAGGTCAACGGCGTGCGCTGGCTGACGCTCACCGACGGCGCGCTCGTCACCTCCATCGCGGTCGACCGGCCCGTCTACGTGGCGTTCACCGCACCGGTCGGCGTCGGCAGCGGCCCCCTGCAGGTGGTGTCGGACGCGGTGCGCACCACCCTCCCGGCGCAACCCGTCGCGGTGCGGTGACGGGTCTCACTCTGAGACGACCCTTCGTTCCGTCGGTAGAGGCACCTACATTCCTGAACCATGGTTGGCCTGTCCGGCGCGAGCGAGGACTACCTCAAGGCGATCTACCACATCGCCCACCGGGGTGAGGCGGTCACCACCGGGCTGCTGGCGGCCGAGCTGGGCGTCGCGTCGCCCTCGGTCACCGCCATGATCAAGCGACTCCAGGACGGCGAGTTCGTCGACCGCGCGGGCAGGCGCGAGCTGCGCCTCACCGAGTCGGGCGAGCTGGCCGCGCTGCGCGTCGTACGGCGCCACCGGCTGCTGGAGACGTTCCTCAACCAGATGCTCGGCATGCCGTGGTACGAGGTGCACTCCGAAGCCGAGCTGCTGGAGCACGTGCTCTCCGACCGGCTCGAGGAGCGCATCGACGCCGCGCTCGGCCACCCGACCCACGACCCGCACGGCGATCCCATCCCGCCACGGCACGGCCCGCACGACGAGCGGTGGGGCGTCGGTCTGGACGCCGTGCCGCCCGGTGCGTTTTTCCGGGTGCGACGGGTATCCGATCGAGACAGCGCAGCGCTGCGCCACCTCGGCGAGCTCGGGGTGCGGCCCGGGGTCGTCCTGGCCGTCGAGCGGCAAGACCCGTTCGGCGGGCCGCTGTGGGTGCGCATCGACGACCGGTCCTGCGCGCTCGGCACCCCACTGACACGGCTCGTCCACGGAGATGTGTTGAACGAGGAGAAAACATGACGGCGACCGACCCGTCCCCGCCGACGATCAGCGAGATCCGGCAGCGGGGCGGTGTGCGGGGAACGCTCACGTTCCTCGGCCCGGCCTTCGTCGCCGCCATCGCTTACGTCGACCCCGGCAACTTCGCCACCAACTTCTCCGCGGGCGCCAACTACGGGTTCCTGCTGCTATGGGTGATCGTCGCGGCGAACCTCATCGCGATGCTGATCCAGACCCTCACCGCCAAGCTCGGCATGGCCACCGGTCGCGACCTGCCCGAGATGTGCCGCGACACCTTCCCGCGCCCCGTGTCGCGCCTCATGTGGGTGCAGGCCGAGCTGGTGGCCATCGCCACCGACCTCGCCGAGGTGATCGGCGGTGCGATCGCGCTGAACCTGCTCTTCGGCATCCCGCTGTTCACCGGCGGCGTGATCACGGGGGTCGTGGCGTTCGCGCTGCTCGCCCTCCAGCGCCGCGGCTACCGCCCGTTCGAGCTGGCCATCGCCGGGCTGCTCGGCGTCATCGTGCTCGGGTTCCTCTCGACCGTGCTGCGGATCGACGTGCCCGCGGACCCGCTCGCCGAAGGCCTCATCCCCCGCTTCGACGGCACCGAGAGCCTCCTGCTGGCCAGCGGCATCCTCGGCGCCACGGTGATGCCGCACGTCATCTACCTGCACTCGGCGCTGACGAAGCGGCGCATCCCGCCGCGCACGAAGGAGGAACGGCGCTTCCTGCTGCGCCGCCAGCAGATCGACGTCGTGCTCGGCATGGGGATCGCGGGGCTCGTGAACGCCTCGATGCTGATCATCGCCGCCACCCTGTTCTTCGGCTCGGACGTGCCGGACACCGACACGCTCGAAGGCGTGCACGCAGGCCTGGGCCGGGTGCTCGACCAGCCCGCGGCGTTCGCGTTCGCCCTCGCGCTGCTGGCGTCGGGCTTCGCGTCCTCCGGCGTGGGCACCTACGCGGGGCAGATCGTGATGCAGGGCTTCATCCAGCGCAGCATCCCGCTGTTCCTGCGCCGCGCGCTCACCCTCGCGCCCGCGCTCGTGGTGCTCGGCATCGGTGTCAACCCGACCGAGGCGCTGGTGCTCTCCCAGGTGGTGCTGTCGTTCGGCATCCCGTTCGCGCTGGTACCGCTGGTGCTGCTCACCCGCCGCCGCGACCTCATGGCGGAGATGGTGAACCGGCGCACCACCACGGCCGTCGCCGCGGTGATCGCCGCCCTGATCATCGCGCTGAACGGCTTCCTGATCTGGCAGACGATCACCGGGGCCTAGTCGACGGTGACGTCGAGGGAGGCGGTGCCCGCGAAGTCGGGCGGGGTGCCCAGCGGGCTCGTCAGCAGGTAGTGCCCGGCGGTGACGGTCGCGGTGCCGTAGGCGGGCCCGGGGCCGGTCGGCTGCGCGGCGCCGACGACCTCGGCGATCTCGTCGAAATCGGCGCGACCCGCGTCGACGTCGGCGGCGGTGGCCTTCTGGCCGTCCTTGACCCTGGCCAGCAGCACCACGAACGCGGACGGGTCGCCGGTGCTGTCGAACTTGATCGACACCGGGCCGGGGCGCAGGCCAGCCGGGACGGGTCCGAGCTTGCCGCCGGAGCTGGTCAGGTCGAGGGTCTGGAAGCCGCAGCTGTCGTGCACCCAGGCGTCGATGGCGGTGGTGGCGGCGGTCGTCTTCGCGTCGCCGACGTCGATGCGCTGACCCCGGCGGGCCTGGTCGAGCACGCCGCCGAGCGCGGCGACGCTGTCGTTCAGCGTGGCGGGGGCGTTGTCGCGCAGCGTCGCGTACGGCGCTGCCATGGTCGCCGCCCAGGCCTGCATCTCGGCGGGGGCCGGAGCGGGTGCGTCCGGGTCGGCGCCCGGCGGGATCGTCGCGTTGAGGGCGACGACGGCCGTGCAGGCCGCCGCGGCGTCCCTGGCGGGCGCGGCCGGCGCGGCGGACGGGGCGGCGGGCGCCGCGGAGCAGGAGACGGCGAGCGCGGCGGGCACCGCCGCGGCCAGGAGGAGGAGCTGTCGAGGAATCATGAGGGGAAGTCTCGTGATCGGGCGGGCGCGGCACATCGTGGCGGCCACGGCACCTCGCCCCGTGCCCGCCGCGGCGCGACCTCCGGGGAAGCACGGATGACGCCCGCCCGCACCGGCCCTAGCGTGTGCGCCATGGCCTGGCCGAGGACGTTCGCCGTCCTGATCTGCGGGGGAGCCGCGCTGACGCTGGCGGCGTCCGCGGCGTTCCTGGTGCGGTTCCGCGACCTCGATCCGCTGGAGCTCGTCGTGGTCGGCCTCGTGCTGCTCCCCGCGATCGCGCTCGGGCTGCTGATCGCGGTGCGCCGCCCGCACGCCCGCATCGCGCCGGTGCTGTGCTTGACCGGCGCCGTGCCGCTGGTGATCGGGTTCGGCGACGTCTACGGCGCGGCCGTGGCCGCCCACCCCGGCGTCCTGCCCGTCTCGGGCGTGCTCGCGGGCCTGTCGTCCGGCGGCTGGATGCTGCTGTACGTGCCCGCGGCGTTCGTGCTGCTGCTCTTCCCGGACGGCCGGCTGCCCGGCCCCCGCTGGCGGGTCGTCGCGATCGGCCTGCTCGTCGTCCCCGTGGCGTTCGCGGCGCTCGGCATGTTCGATCCCGACGGCTTCGACGCGCCCTACCAGGACGTCCCGCCGCCCTTCGGGCCCGCGCCCGACTGGCTCGTGCCGGTCGCGTTCGCGCTGCTGCCGGTGTTCATGGCGCTGCTCGTGGCGGCCGCGGCGGCGATGATCGTGCGCTACCGGCGCGCCACCGACCCGGTGCTGCGGGCCCAGCTGCGCTGGTTCGCGCTGGCGGCGGCGTTCCTGCCGCTCACCCTGCTGCTGTGCTGGACGTCCTACGTGCTCCTCGGTGACGCCGACCTGGTGGTGTTCGGCCTCGCGCTCACCCTGCTGGCGCTGCCGACGGCCACCGCGATCGCCCTGCTGCGCCACGACCTGTACGACGTCGACCGCGCCGTGAGCGCCGCCGCGACGTACGGGCTGGTCTCGACCGCGCTGCTGGCCGTCTTCACCACGGTGACCGTCGTCGCGGGCGCGCTGCTCGGCCGGGACTCGGCGATCGTCGCGGCCATCGCGACGGGTGTGTCGGCCGTGGCGCTGGCCCCGTTGCGCACCCGGCTGCAGCGGCGGGTGGACGCGCGGCTGTACCCGCTGCGGCAGGCCGTCCGCGCCGAGCTGGCCCGGCTGCGCACCCAGATCGACGACGGCCGCGCCCGCCCGGAGGACCTGGAGGACACGCTGCGCCACGCGCTGCGCGACCCCGAGCTGCGGGTGGGCTACGTGCTCCCGGGCAGGCCCGGCCTGGTCGACCTGGCCTCGGCGCCGCTGCCGGTCGGCGAGGGACGGCGGGTGCCGGTGCACGTCGGCGACACACCGGTCGGGTCGCTCCTGCCGGTGCGCACCGAGGCGTCGCGGGAGCTGCTGCGGGAGATCGCCTCGGACGTCGGGCTGATCGTCGAGCTGATCCGCTCCCGGCTGGAGCTCACCGAGGCGCTGCGCGAGGTGGCCGACAGCCGCGCGCGGATCCTGCACGCGGGCTACCGGGAGCGCCGACGGCTGGAGCGCGACCTGCACGACGGCGCCCAACAGCGGCTCGTCTCGCTCGGCATGGCGGTCCGGCTCGCGCAGCGCCACCTCGGCGACCCCGGCTTCGACGTGAACGGGCTGCTCGACCAGGCCGTCGCCGAGCTCAGCACCGCGGTCGCCGAGCTGCGCGCCATCGCCAGGGGCCTGCGCCCGCTCGACCTCGACTCCGGGCTCGGCCCCGCCATCCGCTCGCTCACCACGGGCCTGCCGATCCCGGTGGTGCTCGAGCTGGACGAGGAGGAGGTACCCGACGACGTCGCCACCACCGCCTACTACGTCGCGAGCGAGGCGCTGGCCAACGTCATCAAGCACGCGGACGCCGAGACCGTGGCGGTGTCGGTGGCACGCCAGGGCGGGCACGTCCACGTCCGCATCAGCGACGACGGGCGCGGCGGCGCGCAGCCCCGTCCCGGTTCGGGCCTCGCCGGGCTGGTCGACCGGGTCGCGGCCGCGGGCGGGCGGCTTTCCGTGGAGTCGGGGCACGGCACCCGGGTCGAGGCGGTGCTGCCGTGCGCACGGTGATCGCCGAGGACTCCGTCCTGTTCCGCGAGGGTCTGGCGCGGCTCCTCGCCGACGCGGGCCACCAGATCGTCGCCGCGGTGGGTGACGCCGAAGCGCTCACGGCCGCCGTGCACAAGACCCGGCCCGACCTCGCCGTCGTCGACATCCACATGCCGCCGCACCGCGGCGCCGACGGCGCGAACGCCGCCCGCGACCTCCGCGCCGACCACCCCGACCTGGGGATCATGCTTCTGTCCCAACACATCGAGACCCGCGCGACGCTCGACCTGATCGCCTCGGGCGGGTTCGGCTACCTGCTCAAGGACCGCGTGTTCGACGTGGACGAGTTCCTCGATGCGTTGCGCCGGGTCGCGGGGGGTGGCTCGGCGCTCGACCCCGAGGTCGTCACGCAGCTGATCGGGCACCAGCGGCGGGCCGACCCGCTGGCCAAGCTCACGGCCCGGGAGCGGGAGGTGCTGGCGCTCATGGCCGAGGGCCGCACCAACCGCGGGGTGGCGCGGCGGCTGTTCCTCACCGAGCGCACGGTCGAGACGCACGTCGCGGGGATCATGACCAAGCTCGGCCTCGCGACCGGCGAGGAGGACCACCGCCGCGTGCTCGCCGTGATCACCTACCTGGGGGCGCGGGCCTAACGCAGGCCGGTGCCGCGGACGAGGGCCGTCTCGACCAGGGTGGTGAGCAGGCTCGGGTAGTCGACACCGGTGACCGCCCACGCCCGGGGGTACATCGAGATCGGCGTGAAGCCGGGCATCGTGTTGACCTCGTTCACCGTGATCGCGTCGTCCGGGCCGACGAAGAAGTCCACGCGGGCGAGGCCCTGCCCGTCGAGCGCCCGGAACGCGGCCACCGCCATGTCGCGCAGCTCGGCGGCCACGTCGTCGTCGAGCTTGGCGGGCACGTCGAACTCGCACACGTCGTCGAGGTACTTGGCGTCGAAGTCGTAGAACGCGGCTTCGCCGACGATGCGGATCTCGGCCGGGAGCGAGGACACCACGGTGCCGTCGGGCCGCTCCAGCACGGCGCACTCGATCTCGCGGCCGACGATGGCCGCCTCGACCAACACCTTCGGGTCGTGCTGTCGGGCGGTGGCGACGGCGGCGTCGAGGTCGCCCCACGCCGTGACCCGCGTGATGCCGAGCGAGGATCCCGCCCGGGCGGGCTTGACGAAGACGGGGAGGCCGAGCCGCTCGCGTTCGGCCTCGGTCAGCGTCGCCGTGCCGGGCCGCAGCACCACGTGGTCGCCCACCGGCAGGCCGTCGGCGGCGAGCAGCTTCTTGGTGAACTCCTTGTCCATGCCCGCCGCGCTGGCCAGCACGCCCGCGCCGACGTAGGGCACGCCCGCGAGCTCGAGGAGCCCCTGGATCGTGCCGTCCTCGCCGTAGGGGCCGTGGAGCACGGGGAACACGACGTCGACGCCCGCGAACACCTCGCCCGCGCGCCCGGGCTCCAGCACGAGCAGGCCGCCGCGCGTCGGGTCGCCGGGCAGCGCCAGCGCGGGGCGCGAGCCGTCGACCGAGGGCAGGGCGCGGTCGTCGATGGCCAGCTCGCGGGGGTCGTCGGCGCCCACCACCCAGGCCCCGTCGCGGGTGATGCCGACCGGGACGACGTCGAACCGCTCCCGGTCGAGGTTGGCCAGCACGCTCCCGGCGGAGACGCACGAGATCGCGTGCTCGCCGCTGCGCCCGCCGAAGACCACCGCGACCCGCACCCGTCCCGCCATGGTCTGCGAGGGTAGGGGATCCCGGCGCCCGGTCACGCACCGGTCACGGCGCGCCGGACCGCAGGCGCCCCACAGCGGACGGCACGAGCAGTTCCCGAAGCGCGCCCGCCAGGACGTCGCGCTGGTCGTCGTCGATGTCGGCGAGCAGCTCGCGGTCGAGGCGGGCGGCCACCTCGCCGACGGCTCGGAGCAGGCGGCGGCCCTCGTCGGTGATCTCCAGGCGGGCGGCGTGGCCGTGCCCGACCAGCACGCGCCGCACGGCGCCGCGCTCCTCCAGCGACCGGACCGTCGCGTGCATGCTCTGGGTGGTGATGCGCGCGCGCCGGGCGAGATCCGAATAGGACAGGTCGGGCCGGTGGGAGAGGTGGCCGAGCGCGCTGAGGTGCCGCAGCGTGAGCCCGAGCGCGGCCAGCTCGTCGTCGACGCGGCGCTGCAGGAACCGGCCCGCCCCCACGAGCATCAGGACGACGGACGACGCCATCAACGGCACACCCTCACCAGCCACCGCACCATCCTCACGCCCCGGTCCCACCGCCGCACACCCCATGCATCAGGATGGCTTACAGTCAGACTGATAGACGAGGAGGCGCGATGACCGCAGTGCTGCTGGCCGTGCACGTCCTCGCGGCCATCGTGTTCATCGGACCGGTGACCGTGGCGGCGAGCCTGTTCCCGCGTTACGCGCGGCAGGGCGAGGTGGGGGTGGCCCGCGTGCTCCACCGCATCAGCCGGGTCTACGCCGTGCTGGGGGTGGCGGTGCCGGTGTTCGGCATCGCGACCGCCGCGCAGATGGGCGTGCTCGGGGACGCCTGGCTGCTCGTGTCGCTCGCCTTGACGCTGGTCGCCGCGCTGCTGCTCGCCGTGGAGGTGCTGCCGGGCCAGACGCGGGCGCTGGCCGCCCTCACCGGCGACGCCGCAGCTGTGGTGCCGTCGCGCCTGGCCATGAGCACCGGGGTGTTCGCGCTGATCTGGGCGGTCGTCGTGGTGTTGATGATCGTGCGCCCCGGGTCGACGACGGGGGTGGGCGTGTGATCGCGGGCCTGCGCGTGGCGGCCGTGGTCGAGGCGGCCACGCTGATCGCGCTGCTGCTGAACCTCGTGACCGTGCACTGGCGTCCGGTCACCGCGCTCGGCGGCCCGCTGCACGGCACCGCCTACCTCGCGGTGATCGCGGTGGTGCTGCTGCTGCCCGGAGCGCCGCGGGCGGCCAAGCTCCTGGCCCTCGTGCCGGGCATCGGCGGGTGGCTGGCCCTGCGCGCCCTGCCGTCTTCCTGATCAGGGGGCGCCGAAGCGGGACTCCAGGTCGCGGATCTCGGGGAGGCCGATGAGGTCGGTGAAGCCGTCGAACGTGGGCAGGTCGTCCACCGCAGGCACACCGTCGTCGCGGAGGGAGGCGAGCAGCCGCCGGATCCCGGCCGTGGCGGCCAGCAGCGTGCCGATCGGGAACAGCACCAGCGCGAAGCCCAGCTCCGCGATGCGGGCCAGCGGGATCGGCGGGGTGCGGCCGCCCTCGGCCCAGTTGAACACCAGCGGCGCCACCCCGCGCAGCTCCTCGGCGACCCGGGCGATGTCGTCCTCGCTCGTCGGCGCCTCGACGAAGAGCACGTCCGCGCCCGCATCGGCGTAGGCCCGGGCGCGGTCGATCGCGGCCGACAGGCCCTCGACGGCGGCCGCGTCGGTGCGGGCGATCAGCAGGAAATCCGGGTCGCGCCGGGCCGCGACGGCCGCGCGGATCTTGCCGACCATCTCGTCGGCCGGGATCACCGCCTTGCCGCTCATGTGGCCGCACTTCTTGGGCATCACCTGGTCTTCGAGGTGGATCCCGGCCACCCCGGCCTGCTCGTAGGCCTGCACCGTGCGCACCACGTTGATCGCGTTGCCGTAGCCGGTGTCGGCGTCGGCGATCACCGGGACGTCGACGGCGGCCGCGATCCGGCGCGCGTTGTCGATCATCTCGGTGCCGGTGAGCAGCCCGACGTCCGGACGGCCTGCCAGCGACTCCGTGGTGCCGAACCCCGTCATGTAGACGACGTCGAACCCCGCCTGCTCGACCAGCCGGGCCGACAGCGCGTCGTAGGCGCCGGGGGCGACGAGCGGCTCGGGCCGTGCGAGCAGCTCGCGCAACCGGGGACGGGCAGCGGCCGGTCGGCTCAGCAGGTCTCCCACAGGCCCTCCATGTATGCAAACACCGCAACAAGGTCTTGCCGAGCCTACTCACTGGCCCTACTTTGCACACAATGTTGCGCGCGGAGACATCAGCGGGTCGGACGGTCGCGGCCGTCCGCGAGCTGATCCTGCGCGGGGACTTCCCGGCGGGTGCCCGGCTCGGCGAGGTCGAGCTCGCCGAACGGCTCGGGGTGAGCCGCACCCCCGTCCGCGAGGCGCTGGGGCGGCTCGCCGCCGAGGGCCTCGTCGAGATCGTCCCGAACCGCGGCGCGCGCGTGACGAGCTGGACCGTCGCCGAGCTGGAGGGCGTGTTCGACCTGCGCGCCGCGCTCGAACCCCGGCTCACCGCGCTCGCCGTGCCGCGGGCGGGCCACGCCGACGTCGCCGCGCTCGGCGAGCTCGCCGAGGCCATGTTGGACGTCGGCGCGCCCGGCCCCGACCAGGACCTCGACGCCATCGTGCCGCTCAACCGCGAGTTCCACGGCCGCCTCGTCGCCCTCGCCGACCAGCCCGCGATGGCGAGCGCGCTGGCGGGCGCGATCCACGCCCCGATCGTCCTGCGCAACTTCCACACCTACGACGAGGCGTCGCTGCGCCGCAGCCTCGCCCACCACGTCGAGATCGTCGCCGCCGTCCGCGCGGTCGACCCGGCCTGGGCCCAGGCCGTCATGACGGCCCACATCCGCAACGCCCGCGCCGTGATGGTCCGGGCGGCCGCCGTACAGGAGGAATCGTGACGTATCGGCTCGGCGTCGACGTCGGCGGGACGTTCACCGACGTGCTGCTCGTGGAGGAGCACAGCGGGGCGACGTGGCGCGCCAAGACCGCCTCCACGCCCTCGGACCAGGCCGTCGGCGTGCGCAACGGCATCGCGAAGG